>Ga0209470_1000539_pt1 | contig 29638 bp, 16 predicted proteins | sample GraSoiAngelo_125_FD_185882 | JGI IMG/M metagenome (GOLD analysis project Ga0209470, IMG submission 185882) | Grasslands soil microbial communities from the Angelo Coastal Reserve, California, USA - 14_0927_05_40cm (SPAdes) (version 2) | ecosystem: Environmental > Terrestrial > Soil > Grasslands ... | reverse complement strand
CAGCGCCTTGGCCATGGAAGGTTGTTCAGATGCCCGGCTACATCGTCATTGTTCATGAGGCCTTCAGTCTTTGGAGGCAGATTTACCTCGACGGCCGGGAGCTGGCTGAGGACGCGCCGCCAACGTGGCTCGGTTATTCCACCGGTAAATGGGATGGTGACACTCTGGTTGTGGACACGAGAGGCTTTAACGGAAAGATGTGGATGGATCAGTTGGGCACGCCAACGACGGAAGCACTCCATCTGATCGAGCGGTTCCGGCGCAGGGATTTCGGCCACATCGACATTGAGATCACGATCGATGATCCGAAAGCCTACACGAAACCGTGGACTGTCAAAGAACAAGCCGCTCTAATGCTGGATACGGAACTCATGGAGGCTGTCTGCAACGAGAACGAACGGGACCTCGAACACCTCACGAAATGACAAGTGACGGAGACCAGAAATGAAGCTATCCATCGTTTTTTCCGCGGCAATCGTCCTTTTGCTAGCCTCGCCCATTCAGGCCCAGTGGGCAAAAGTGCCTCCCGCGAAGATTCCGCGAACGCCTGACGGCAAGCCGAACCTTTCAGCACCCGCCCCGAAACTGCCCGACGGCAAACCCGATCTGTCGGGAATTTGGGAACCGTTCAACAACAGGTATGTGCAGAACATTGCTGCCGATCTCAAGCCCGAGGACGTGCCCTATCATCCATGGGCGAAAGCGCTCTTCGATGAGCGCAAGACGGGGGCGCATTCAAAAGAAGATCAACCCGCCAATTGCCTGCCTCAGGGAGTGCCTCGCATCGACGCGGCGCCCGCGCCATGGAAGCTGGTTCAAACGCCGGGATTCATTGTTGTCATTTATGAAGCGTTCAATCTTTGGCGTCAGATCTTTCTGGATGGCCGCGAACTCGCCACAGATGCCCCACCAAGCTGGTTGGGATATTCCACCGCCGCGTGGCAGGGCGACACGCTGGTGGTCGATACGAAGGGCTTCAATGGAAAGGCCTGGATAGATCAGTTGGGCCGGCCTTCGACCGAGGCGCTCCACGTTATCGAGCGGTTCCGCCGAAAGGATTTCGGCCACATGGAGATTCAGATCACGATCGACGATCCGAAGGCTTATACCAAACCGTGGAGCGTCACCGAGCAGTTCCGTTTATTGCCGGATGCGGAACTCATGGAGGACATCTGCAACGAAAACAATCGGGACTTGGAGCATTTGCCCGGGTCGAAATGAAAATCTTTACAGCCCCGGCCGATACGTCTTACTAAATCCGTTTCGCGCGTTCGTTATTGTAAACGTCCCGTCTTGTTGAGCGGATACCTTGATCCAATACGCGGTTCCATTGTGCGCCGGCGCGGGAGGGGTGCCGGGGCCGGGTTGCGGAGCGGGAATCGGAGCGATCGGAATCGCGTTTTGTGGTTCATCAATGCCATTCGCAATAAACATCCCAGGCGCGGTGTATTCTTGGCCGCTCAATTGTGAAAAGTGAATCTGCCAGAGATCTTCCAGGGCCGGTGCCGAATGGATGATCTTCATCGCGTCAGGCTGTCCGCCCTTCCGGGTTCCATTGTTCATGATTGCGGCGCGCGCCTGGATGGCGTGGGTGAGCACGGGAGAGTTCGATATGGCCTGCCCATGATGCGAGACGATCCACAGATCGACAGTGCCGATGCGATTCTGCGGGCACATCAGGTCGAATTCCTTGTTCCAGGTGAGATCGCCGAGATGCAACACCCGAAATTTTCCAAAAGTGATGTGGCTTCCGACCGACTGCGCATTCTCGGTCTTATCCACTTCCTGAGGCGTGAAGCTGGAACAGTATGGATTCGGCTTTCCTGCGCCCGGCGCGCCCGATAACGGCGAGCTGATGTGTTCACCGGCGGAGGCGACGATACGCCAGTCCAGCCCGGCGACCGGCACCTTATCCCCCGGCTTGGCAACCGTGTGCTTCGCCTTTCCGTACAGCTGAGGATACGTCTTCTGCAGAAAATCGTCCGCCGGCTGCGCGGGCTGAACGTTTCCACCGTGGTCGATGAATTCTTTGATCGTGACGTGCGATGCCAGTTCTGCCATTCCGCCAAAGTGATCGCCGTGCCAGTGCGTCGTGATCAGGTGATCGATTTGCTGTATACCGGCGTCCTTCATCGCAGCCTGGATCCGCGCGGCGTCTCGCGCGGCCGCCGCGCCCACGTTACCGGTATCGATCAGGACCGCCTCGCCGGATGGGGGGACAAAAAGTGTCGCGTTACCGCCTTCGACATCGATGACGTAGATATCCAACGTCTTTGCTGAGCGGGTTTGCGCAAATGAAAATGCCGCCATCAGGGTAACGACCACAACTATCGAGAAAACGCGTCGTAGGCTCATCGTGACCTCCTTGGGGGGAATGCTTTATTGCTGATTTAATAGTGGAATCGTCTTGGGATCCGGATCCTTCGGCACCGATCTCAAGAACGCCGCTATATCTGCCAGATCGCGGTCCGAGATCGATTTGCTCGTATAGGGCGGCATCGGGCCCCGCGGCTTACGAACGTATTTGATGAGATCTTCCGCCGAGCGCGTGCCAGGGGCGATGGCCGGAGCCGTCCCTCCGGCGCGGCCGTTGGACCCGTGGCACGACCAACAAAAATAAGTCGCGAAGAGCTTCTTTCCGTTTTCAGCGTTGCCGACCAACGACGAGTCTTGAGCGAGCGCCACCGAACTCGAGAGAGCGAGGGCAGTCGCTGTGAACAACAGCATTCGGTAAAACTTATTCCCCTTCACAGCTTTCCTCCTACCGCGGCTGCGTTCGCACGTCGACCATCGCCGGCTCGCCACGTTTGACAACATCCACGGCTCGCTTCAATGCCGGACCTAACTGGCTGGGATCGCTGATCGGGCCTTCACCATACATCCCCATACTTTGGGCCATCTTGGCGTAATCAATAACCGGCTCGATGAGCCGGTTTCCGATATGAGCACGCGTGCCGTCACGGCCGCGGCGGAGAGCGAGCCGTTCGGCTTCCATGCACTCATTATGGAAACCCTGGTTGTTGTGCATGATCGTCAACAGGGGAACGTGATGATTGGCGGCAGTCCAGAGACTGCCGGGACCCATCATTAAATCGCCGTCTTGCTGAATGTTGATCGAGATCCGGCCGTACTTCTTATTCGCAATTGCCGCTCCGACCGCCGCGGGCGCGCCGTAGCCGATGCCGTATCCGCCGGGGCCGCCAATGAACTGGTAATGTTTGTCGAAGTTCCACAACTTCATCGGCCAATCCTGGAAGAAGGAGAGATCGGCAACCAGCGACCAATCTTCGTTCTTGATCAGCGGCCATAATTCCGCAGTAACGCGCGCAGTGCTGACGGGGCTGTCATTCCAACCGATCGCAGCCTGACGCGTGTACTGGTCGAATGCTTCTTTGTGGGCCCCGGCCAATTTTGCACCGCGCTCTTCGAACACGCGTTTGCGGTCCGGCGTGATCAATCGTTTTACAGCATCGACAAGCAAGGGCAGCGTGGCCTCGCCATCGGCCTGGATTGCAATATCGGTTTCGGCAAACTTCAAATAATCGGTGTAATTGCTCTTCGCGAACAGGTCATTCGCAGTGATGCTGATGCGCCGGGAACCGGGCCTCTGCGACCGCACGCCGGCAAAATCGATGACTTCGATACCCAGCACGACATCCGCATTGGCTACTCCCATACGGCTCCGCGTCTGTTCGAGTGGATGACGATTGGGGAAGTTCATCCTTCCCTTGCGATCGACGACGGCAGCTTGAAGGGTTTCCCCCAACTCGATCAGATGTTGGATCGCTTCCGGTGTCCGCGCGACACGATCGACCACGATCACCGGATGTTCGGCTGCGATCAGGAGTTTGGCTACTTCTGCTACGGCTGCCGGATCCGCCGCGGGAGGAACAAGCGTGCCTAATTTTGGAATATGCAGATTCGCATTCGAAGGCACTTCGTCCTCCTGCAGTTCCACGTCGAGGACCAAAGCCACGGGCATCATTGGCGGGGTCATTGCGATCTTATATGCGCGCACCATCGATTCGGCAAAGTGCTCGAGCGAATGTGGAGCATCGTCCCACTTGGTCATGTCGCGAACTAATGCTGCGGCGTCTTGAGCGCTGTGGACCCAGGCCACCTTGCCGGTCCCGCGCTTTACGGCATCAAAGATGTTGCCGAGGATCATCACCATCGGCACACGATCGCAGAAAGCATCGTAGATACCCATGGTGGCGTGTTGCGCGCCGACCGTACCGTGACAACCGACGAGCGCCGGTTTGCCGGCGATCTTCGCGTAACCGTGAGCCATCGCCGCAGCGAGGTCTTCATTGGTGGCCAAAATGAATTCCGGATCCTTGTTGCGGCCGTAATTCACGATCGATTCCTGCAGCGACATGTATGTGTTCGCAGGAACGCCGAACATGTATTCAAATCCGAGGCTCTTGATGACATCGACCATGAAGTCGGACCCGGGCCGATCGATCGTCTTCGCTTCATCGACAACCACGGCGGCAGGCGCTGCGGCCGGCCGCGCCAGCACGGGCGCGCTCGCGTTTCTGGGGGCAGGGGGAGCTTGCTGTGCTTCAGCTGCCCCAGGCTTCGTGACAGCCAGGGCCGCACTTGCGGCCGCAGTTTTCAAGAAATTCCGGCGATCAACCGATTTTGTCTTCGTCTTTTTAGCCATGAAAGCGCACCTCGGATTGCGATTCTATTCGGTGGAAGATGAAAAGGCAAAATATTCCCCTCCTCGCAGAGGAGGGGAATGTTCTCTAACCTTGACGTGCTTGCGAAGCCCTTGATATCGTGAGGCCCAATAGAAATGAGGTTGATTGAAACTGGAGGTGGATGTGAAACGAATTTGTCTATATGTGTTAGTCGGCTGTATCGCCTTCGCGTTGGCGGGCGCGACGGCCTGGGCGCAAACGACCGCTCAGATCAGTGGCACCGTGAAGGATCAGAGCGGTGCCGTTCTGCCGGGCGTCGAGGTTAGCGCGACTCAAACGGCGACGGGAGCAAAGAGAACTACGGTCACGAACGAAACCGGCAACTACGCTCTGGCGAGTCTGCCAATTGGACCGTATATGCTCGACGCAAGTCTACCGGGCTTCAAGTCGTACGTGCAGAGCGGAATTGTCCTTCAGATAGACGAAAGTCCGATCATCAATGTCGTTCTCCAGGTCGGTCAGGTTTCCGAACAAGTAGAAGTTCAGGCCAACGCCGGACTGGTGGAAACGCAGAGAACGGCTATCGGTCAGGTCGTCACCAACAAGCAGATCGCGGAACTGCCTCTAAATGGACGCGATCCTCACGAACTGATTTTCCTGGCGGGCATGGCGCTCGCTCCCGGCATCGGCTCGATGAATTCCATTCGGAACTACCCAACCGTGGTGGTTTCGGTGGCAGGCGGCAACGGCGACGGTGTGTCCTACTTGTTGGATGGCTCGATCTGGCAGGACCCCTACAACAGCCTGAGCATGCCGCTGCCATTCCCGGACGCTCTCCAGGAATTCAAGGTGGAGACCAGCGCGATGCAGGCGCAGTATGGGTTCCACGCAACCGCGGCCGTCAACGCCGTAACGCGATCGGGTAGCAACGAGTTTCACGGCGATCTGTTCGAGTTCGTGCGGAACTATAAATTCAATGCCCGCGACGCCTTCGCCAAACAACGGGACACATACAAGCGGAATCAGTTTGGAGGCGTTATCGGCGGTCCGATCAAGAAGGATAAGCTGTTTTTCTTCGGCGGCTACCAGCGTACCTCGCTGCGATCCGACGGCAACCAGAACACCGCCTTCATCCCCACACTGGCCGCGCTCGCCGGGGATTTCACTGATTTGGCCTCGCCGGCGTGTAACAACGGGTTCCAGAGGACTTTGCCGGCCAGTCTCGGATTCGTCAGCAATAAAATCTCGCCGAATTTGCTGAATCCCGTGGCCGTGGCCGTCGCGAGAACATTTCCGGTAACAAACGATCCCTGCGGCAGAACACTCTACGGCCTGGTTGCCAATCAGGACGAGGATCAGGTTGTGGCGAAGGTCGACTACACCATCAGCCCGAAGCAGTCCGTTTTCGGACGCTACATGCTGGGAAGGTTTAATACGGGCTCAACCTACGATGGAAAGAATCCGCTTTCGATCAACACCTATGGCTACCAGGACTTCGATTATGGGTTCAACATCGGACACACTTACCTGATTGGAAACAACATCGTCAACTCCCTGCGTGTCGGCGCCAATCGGACGAACATTGTCAAGTTAAACGACAATTACAAGAGTTGGGCCGACTTTGGTGCGAACGTGACTCCGCTTGGAGGAAACGTCATTGCCATCACGGCGAACGGCGCATTTGTCCTCGGCGGCGGGGGCGCGTCGCCCGGGGCGCAGCACAATGGCCCAATGCCTTCCGTTCTCGACGACATCAGCTGGATCAGGGGATCACATCAGTTCGGCTTCGGCGGAGCGATTTTTCAGCAGCGGCTGAACTACTGGTCCGGCGTCAATGCCGTGGGCACGGCGACCTTCGACGGATCGACGACGTCACTGCTCCTGGGCGATTTTCTGATGGGTCGTCCCGTGACGTTTAACCAGGGTACAAACTACGGTTTCTACACCCGGCAGTTTTACAATTCGCTGTACGCGCAAGACAGTTGGAAGATTCACTCGCGGTTGACGTTGAATTATGGCGTGCGATGGGAGCCGTATTTGTCGCCGTACAACAACCGCGGCGAAAACGAGCACTTCGATTTGGACCTGTTCAAACAAAATGTGCACAGCAAAGTATTCGTAAACGCTCCAGCGGGCTTGTTCTTTCCGGGCGATCCGCAATATACCAGTGGAAAGTATTTCAATGGACCCCGGTGGGCGAAATTCTATCCACGAGTTGGTTTGGCCTGGGATCCCGAAGGCAAGGGCCGCATGACCATCCGCGCTGCGTACGGAATGTATGGAGACCGTGCGATGATGCTTGCCGGGACTCAGATGTACTTCTCCGCGCCGTTTGGAAACACAACCAGCAGCAACCTGGGTCCGAACCTCAACAATCCGTGGGCGAGCGCGCAATATCCAGCCGGAAACCCCCTGCCTGGAATCGCGGCTCTCCAGGGTATTGGCGTATACGACCACAACATCCCCTTCCCGAACGGTGGAACCTACGTCAACACGAAGATGAATGACTTCAATCCGGTGTACATGAACCAGTGGAATCTGAACGTTCAAAGACAAATCGGGCAGGACTGGCTGGTGACTGCGAATTATGTGGGCAACAGCACGATCCACATGATTACCACGGAAAACATCAACCCCGCCCAATACTTCTTCAATGGAACCAACACCTGCACAATGCCCAATGGTGTTGTCATTACAGGTTCGCCAGCCGACCCAACACAATGCTCCACGGCAGCCAATCAGCAAAGCCGGCGTCTCCTGAATCTGATCAACCCGGACCAGGGAAAATACTACGCAGCAATCGGGCAAATCGACGACGGAGGCACGGCCACCTATGAAGCTCTGAATCTTTCGGTCCAGAAGCGGCTGAGCGGGGGTGTTTCAGGAAACGCGAATTACACCTGGTCGCACTGCATCAGCGATGTCTATGCGGATAACCCAACCGCGAACGGCGTCTCCATTGCAGGGAATCGAGGACAATTCCGCGGCAACTGCCTGGGGATCGATCGCCGCCAACTGTTCAGCATGGGCATGGTGGCCACAACTCCGAAGTTTTCAAACTCGACCCTCCAGAAGGTGGCAAGCAACTGGCAACTGGCCCCGATTGTGTCCATCACGTCTGCCCAGTTGTTCGCAGTTTTCGCGGGAACGGACCGTGCGTTGACGACGGTGCAAAACCAGACACCTAATGTGGTCAATCCGAACGGCATCTATCCGAGCAAGCAAACCGCTGACAACTGGATCAACGCATCCGCCTTCGCTCCACTTTGTACGCCTGCATTGAGACAAGGTGGGACTCCTTGCCAGGAACCGGGTACATACGGCAACCTGGGCTACAACAGCTTGAAGGGGCCGCATACCGTTCAAATCAATATGGCCCTGTCGAGGACCTTTGCGATTCGCGAACGCCAGTCGGTCCAGATTCGCGCGGAAGCCTTCAACCTTCCCAACCATTTGAATCTCGCCACTCCGGGCCCGCGTATGGCAGGGGTGGGCAATATTGGCCGTAGCGTTAATCTCAATACCACAAACTTCGGCCAGATCACCCAGGATATCAGCGGCAACAACGGATTGCTGGACGGTGACTATCGCGTCATTCAGTTCGCTCTGAAGTGGATGTTTTAACAGGCGAGGGGCGTACACGACCAGTGTATGCCCTTCTTATCTTCTATTCGTTGCCGTTCGGTCGAAACAGTCCCTTGACTAGCGTATCCACCGTGTCGATGAGTTTGTCGACTTTCTGAGTTAAGTTTCCGACTGTCTGGGTCAAGGTTCCGATTGCTTGCCAACTTTGATTCTGAGCCTCCATGATGATCGTCTGGTTCTCCCACAACTTGTTGAAGCGCTCATTCCACGTATGGTTTAGGACCTCCAGCGTTACTTCGAATTTGTCCATTCGGTCGGTAAGGGTGTCTACCCGCTCGGTAATCTGATTTAGACCTGCGCTGACCCGTTCGAGGTTGGTTTCCATTCGTTCGAATCTTTCTTCCGGCGTCACGCCATTACTCTATCACGTGGGTGTACCCCCTGGTATTGGGGTGCGCCCACTCTCCTTAGAACATCAGTTTCAGCGCGAATTGGATCTGACGCGAAGTCGTGGACGTCGCCGTAATGACTCCAGGGGGGAGCTATAGTTTGTTACCTGAGAATGTTCGAAGAAGCGAAGAAGCTCTCCTGAAGAACTATGTTGTGGTGAGTCTTGAAGCGCTTACCACGCACTGTTGAGGGGATCCGGATTCGTCCGTGGAAGGATTTCCTCGAAGGGCTCTGGGATGGAGCGCTTGTCTGATTGTCGGGGACAGACGTCTAAATCACCCAAATTGGAAAGTGCAATTTAGGTGGTCTGTCCCCGAATTTGTCAGAAGATCAGCTTCAGCGCAAACTGGATCTGACGCGCGGGCGTGGCCGTCGCCGTGATCACTCCACCCGAGGAACTGTACTGGGTGCCCTGGAAAAGCACCTCATTCGGGTACGAGAAATTGGAGTGATTGAGAATATTAAACGCCTCGGCACGGAACTGCAGATTCAGTCCCTCTGTGATTCTGATCCTCTTCAAGAACGACGTGTCGAGACTGAACAGGCCTGGACCGCGCAGTGATCCGCGAGCCACGTTCCCGAACGTTCCCTGGGTCGGCAACACAAAGGCTTTCGGATCGAACCACTGATCAGGCGTGCCTATAATCACTGGCCCCTTGAAATTCGGATTCCAGTTTGGCACGTCGGAATTGCTGGCGTCGCCGGTACCCGAAGTATTGGAGCCGGCCAGCGGTGTGAACGGGAACCCGCCTAACCACCGGAGGCTGCCGTTCCATTGCCAGCTGCCGATCAGCTTGTCCACAACTCCGCTGGCGCCGCTTCCGAACCGCTGCCCATTCCCGAAGGGCAACTGATAACTGTAGTACGCGTTGAACTGGTGGGCGAGGCTGTAGGATCCGACGCCGCGGTTCAGCCTGATGTAATAGGGGCTATAGATGTTCGACGGCTCGTTTCCGGCGGAAGGAGCAAGGATCGCGGAATTGAAATCCATGATTTTGCTATAGGTGTAATTCGCCTTAAACGTGAGCCCGTGGCTAGCGCGTTTGGTCAGCGAGATATCCATACCATGGTAGCTGGAGGTTCCCTGATCAAACCATTGAGTGCCGCTGCCGACGTTGCGGTTTGGGCGGTAAGCCGGGGGGTGATACAGCGTGCCTTGCGACACCGTTGGGCCATTGACAGGGTTGCCTTGGGTGTTCGTTCCGCCGCTGATGCAGCCCTGCGGGTTATTGCACACTACGGGGTAGCCCGCATTGGCATTCACCGAAAGCGGCGTGTGGTAGGACTCGCTCCCCACATAGCCCACCGAAAGCATGAGGTCTCTCGCAATCCCGCGTTCGATCGTCAAGCTCCATTGCTGGCTGGTGGGTGTGAACAGGACCGGATCGATACCGCCGGGGCCGTAAATCGAGCAGGCTGGGGGTGCAAGCGCCCCGGGCGTGCCGCACGTGAGCGGGAGTACGGCGTTCTTCTGGAGCGGAATGAGAGAGAGCGTCGGACCATTTATCTGCTCGCGCGCATTATACGGTGGATTGGAATAGGTCCGGTTCGCGAGGTTATCCTGGAGATCGTTGTGGATTCCAAAGCCGGCTCGCACGGCCCACGTTCCCTTGCCGGTCGGATCCCATGCGATGCCCACGCGAGGCTGCAACAACAGTTTGGCGTTGTTCTCGGTCAGGCAGGAAGAGCCGATGCGCGGCTCGGTCGAGATCACAAAGTTTTGGTCGAATGTGTAGTTTGCACACCGGCCCGCCACTTCATTCCAACCGTTGGTCATCTCATGCCTCAACCCAAGGCGAAGTGTGAAATTCGAGCGGAGCTTCATTTCATCCTGGAAATACCAGGCGGCTTGGGTCATCCGATAGCCAACCATAACCGGATTCCGGTTCAGGTTAAACGGGTTCGACGGGATGTCCTGAAGGAATGTCAGCATGGTCCCGTAGCTCGCGCCTCCTGCTGAAAACTGAGCGGCCCCAGCGCTGTTCTCATGGACACGCTGCACCCAAACGCCAGTGCTGAAGGAATGCTTGCCTTTGGTGAAGCGCAAGTCATCGGCCACGCTGTAGTACTCGTTTATACCGACAAGCGGGTTATTGCCGGGCGCCGGCGTAACGGAAGCCGGGGCGACGGTGGTCGCGCCACCTCCGATGACAAGCGAGCCGGGATTACCCCCGGCAAGAAATATCAGGTTGGCCGGGATAGCAGGCCCGAGACCGTTTGTGGTGGTGACCTGTGCTGCATACGGGCGGACCCATCCCAAGGTCGCCGAATTGACGACTGTCGGAGAGAAAACACGCGTTTCCGTTACGCCTAGCGTTTGGCTGCGTATCGGAACAAACTGCGTGTAGTACATGTCCGCCTGCGGCGTGTCCCTCTGTCCATCACTGATCGTGTAGTTTCCAAAGATAGAGTCTCTAGGAGAGATGACGTAGTCGATGCGGCCCATCACAAAATTTTCATGAATCTTCTGGACGGCACCGTTGTAGTTGTATGCCGTCCCGGTGGGCAGGCCGCCTTGGAACACTTCCGGACCATTGGGCACGGGCCAGAACAAATTGGCGTACGGCAGCATCCCCGGCTTAAGATTCGGAACAGGAACCAATGCAGCGCGGTCCGAGCAGTTCGCTGCTACGAGGTAGCAAGGCAGAAGGCCCTGGCGAGATTGCGCATCCGGATAAATCCCGCGAGTGCTCTGCGCCAGCCGTTGCGTGAACCCTTCATAGTTCCCGAACACGAACAGCTTGTCCTTCATCAGAGGACCTCCCAAGGTTCCTCCGAATTGGTGCCGTTTAAAAGGACCCTTTTGCTGCTCGAAGAAGTTCCGCGCATCCAGGGCGCTGTTACGGTGATACTCGAACAGGTCGCCATGCCACTGGTTCGTTCCGGACGAAGTCACGATGCTGACCTGTCCTCCAGCCCGTTTCCCATACTCGGCGCCATACGTGTGTTCGAGAACGTTGTATTCCCGCACGGCCTCCACGCCGAGCAACTGCGAACTGGCCCCGGATGGCGTCACGAACTGGTGGGTTGCGTTCCCTCCAATCCAGTCGACCCCGTTGATCATGAACCGGTTGGTTTCCTGCCGATGGCCCGCGACGGAGAAAGCGGGAAAACCGCCGCCGCCGCCCATGTTCGAAGCGTTATTGACAACGCCTGCGTTGAGGACCAGAAGCTGATCGAAGCTTCGTCCATTCAGCGGCAGGTCTTTGACCTGTTGCTCAGTGATCAATCCAGACGTCGAGCTCAGAGTCGTATTGACCAGCGGAGCTTCCTCGCTGACCGTGATTTGCTCCGCCGCGGCTCCAACTTCTAAGGTCAGATCGATCACGGCTTGTTGACCGATCACGAGATTGATGCCAGTTCTCACTTGCTGCTTAAAGCCCGGCATCGTTGTGGAGATCTCATACGCGCCCACCGGCAGCAACGGCACATTGTAGCTGCCGCTGTCGCTGCTGATTGCGGTTCGCGTCTGGCCTGTCTCGGTATGCTTCACGGTGATACTCACTCCCGGTATCAACGCTCCCGAGGTGTCCTTCACCACACCGACGATGGTTGCAGTGGCGGTCTGAGCAAAAACCAAGCAGGCTTCGAATGCGATCAATAAAACGACCGCAGTTAGGACTTGTTTAGACACACGGAGACTTACCCCCATCCTCCTTACCATAATCTGCTCCTTTCGAACTTCAACTTATCTATCGAACACGAAAACGAAAAATGAAATAGGGCAGGCGTCCTATGCCTTCGGTGCCGGCTCTTCCCTGACCGTATAAAATTTCTATAAAACGAGTTAAGCGAGGTTAGTAAACGCGAGTTCGAAAAGTTTGTCAAGAAATGAGTGGGAGGCACACTAACACCACGTTGTGCCTGAACGCACAAACGATTCGGAATGTCAAATGTCACGTTCTGCAGGGGCGTCTATGACCGCCCACAATGTCGAAACCGAGATATAGCGGGCGGTCACAGACCGCCCCTACAGATGTCTCCAGAACTCAGAACAGCAGCTTGAGCGCGAACTGGATCTGGCGCGACGGTGTCGCCGTACTGTTAATGGTCCCGCCAGAGGAGGTGTACTCCGTGCCCGTGAAAATCACCTCATTCGGGTACGCGAAATTGGGGTGATTGAAAATATTGAACGCCTCAGCGCGGAACTGCACATTCAAGCCCTCACTGACTCTGATCCTCTTCAAAAACGACGTGTCGACATTGAAGAGCCCCGGTCCACGAAGCGACCCGCGAGCCACGTTCCCGAAGGTCCCCTGGGTGGGCAAGACAAAAGCCCTCGGATCGAAGAACCGATCGGGTGTTCCCAAAATCACTGGCCCTTTAAAGTTCGGATTCCAGTTCGGGACGTCGGAATTACTGGAGTCACCGGTACCTGAAATATTCGAGCCAGCCAGCGGCGTGAAGGGAAATCCGCCAGCAAGCCTGACGCCTGCATTCCATTGCCAGCTGCCAATCAGCTTGTCTAAGACGCCAGTGGCGCCGCTTCCGAAGCGCTGCCCGTTCCCAAACGGCAACTGATAGCTGGTGTATCCGTTGAACGCGTGGGCGAGGCTGTAGGATCCGACGCCGCGGTTCAGTTGTCTGCGATAATAGGGGCTGGCAAGATTCGATGGCTCGTTTCCAGCCGAGGGGGCCAGGATGGCGGAATTCATATCCATGATTTTCGCATAGGTGTAATTCGCCTTATAAGTGAACGCGCGACCCCGCTTCGTCAGTGAGAGATCCATACCGTGATAGCTCGATGTCCCCTGATCGAACCATTGAGTGCCGCTGCCGACGTTGGGGTTCGGGCGGTAAGCCGGCGGGTGGTATAGCGTGCCTTGCGACACCAAACGCTGAGACTGATTGGAGACCGGGTTGCCATTCGTGCCTGTCCCACCGCTGATGCATCCCTGCGGATTCTGGCAGACGACGGGTTGCTGTGCATTAGCATTGAAAGAAAGCGGAGTGTGATAGGACTCGCTCCCCACATAACCGACAGACAGCATGAGATCTCTGGTGATGCCGCGTTCGATCGTCAAGCTCCATTGCTGGCTGGTGGGTGTGAACAGGACTGGATCGACGCCGGCGGGGCTGTAGAGACCGCAAGCTGGTTGTGGAAGCGCCCCGGGGAGGCCACAAGTAATCGGAAGCGGGGTGTCCTTCGACAGAGGAATGAGAGAGAGAGTCGCACCCACAATCTGCTCGCGCGCATTAAACGGTGGATTGCCGTAGGTCCGGTTCGCGAGATTGTCCTGGAGATCGTTGTGGATTCCAAAGCCGGCTCGCACCGCCCAGGTTCCCTTGCCGGTCGGATCCCACGCGATGCCCACGCGCGGCTGCAACAACAATTTGGCGTGATTCTCCGTCAGGCAGGAGTTGGCCATGCGCGGTTCCGTCGAGATCACAAAGTTTTTGTCGAACGTGTAGTTCCCACAGCGGCCCGCCACTTCATTCCAACCATTGGTCATTTCGTGCCGCAACCCTAGGCGCACCGTGAGATTCGAACGGAGCTTCATTTCATCCTGGAAATACCATGCGCCTTGCGTCGTCCGGTATCCAATCGGCGCCGGATTCCGGTTTATGGTGAACGGATTGGCCGGATCATCCTGAAGAAATCTCGCCATGGTCGGATAGCTGGCGCCCCCTGCTGAAAACTGAGCTGCCCCATAGGAGTTTTCGTGTATCCGCTGTATCCAAATACCCGCGCTGTAAGAGTGCTTGCCTTTGGTGAAGCGCAGGTCGTCGGCCAGGCTGTAGTACTCGTTGTTACCTTTAAGGGGGTTGTTGCCCGGCGCCGGCGTGACGGATGAAGGAGCGGTCGTGGTCGCGCCGCCTCCGACGACAATCGAGCCGGGATTACCTCCCGCGAGGAATATCAGGTTCTTCGGGATCGCAGGCCCGAGACCGTTGGGTTGGGTGACCATGCCTGCTATCGGACGAACCCAGCCCAAGGTCACGGAATTGACGACGGTGGGCGAGAAAACGTGCGTTTCCGTTATGCCCAGTGTTTGGCTGCGTATTGGAACGTACTGCGTGTAGTACGAGTCTAACTGCGGCGAGTCCCTCTGCCCATCGCTGAAGGTGTAGTTTCCGAAGAGTGTGTCTTTGGCGGAGAAGACGTAGTCCACGCGCGTCATCACAAAATCTTCATGAATCTTCTGCACCGCACTGTTGTAGTTGTATGCGGTCCCAGTGGGCAGGCCTTCCGGACTGGGTACCTCCCCGGCATTGGGCACCGGCCACCACAGGTTGGCATACGGCAGCATGCCCGGCTTCAGATTGGGGACCGGGACCAAGGCAGCGCGCGCGGCGAAGGGCGCGCTGGCCGGGCAGGCGCTGGGTGTGGCGAGGTAGCAAGGCAGAAGACCCTGGCGGGATGGCGCATCCGGATAAATCCCTCGAGTGCTCTGCGCCAACCGTTGCGTGAACCCTTCATAGTTTCCGAACACGAACATCTTGTCCTTCTTCAGCGGACCTCCGATGGTTCCCCCGAATTGATGCCGTTTGAACGGACCCTTTTCGTCCTCGAAGTAGTTCTTCGCATCGAGAGCGCTGTTACGGTGATACTCAAAGAGGTCGCCATGCCATTGGTTCGTTCCGGAAGTGGTCACAATGCTGACCTGCCCTCCGGCCCGTTTTCCATACTCGGCGCCATAGGTGTGCTCGAGGACGTTGTATTCCCTTACGGCCTCCACGCCTAACAACTGCGAACTGGCCCCGGAAGGCGTAATGAACTGGTGGGTCGCATTTCCTCCGATCCAGTCAACCCCGTTAATCAGAAACCGGTTGGTTTCCTGCCGATGGCCGGCCACCGAGAAGGCAGGAAAACCGCCCCCGCCTCCCATGTTCGAAGCGTTATTGACCACGCCGGCGTTGAGCTCCAGGAGCCGGTCGAAGCTCCGTCCATTCAGCGGCAGATCTTTGACCTGCTGCTCGGTGATGAGTCCAGACGTTGAACTCAGCGTGGTGTTCACCAGCGGAGCTTCCTCGCTGACTGTGATTTGCTCCGCGGTGCCTCCGACTTCCAAAGTCAGATCGATGACTGCTTGTTGACCGATGACGAGGTTGATGCCGCTTCTCACTTGCTGCTTGAAACCCGGCATCATCGTCGAGACCTCATACGCGCCCACGGGCAGCAACGGCACATTGTAGCTGCCGCTGTCGCTGCTGATGGCGGTTCGCGTCTGGCCTGTCTCGGTATGCTTGATGGTGATACTCACTCCCGGTATCAATGCTCCCGAGGTGTCTTTCACCACACCCACAATGGTTGCCGTGGCAGTCTGTGCAAAAGCCAGGCAGGTTGTTCCTAGTGCGATCAATACAACAATCGCTATTACGAATGTTACAAACGAACGCGGGCTGACACCCGTCCTCCTTACCATACACCGCTCCTTTCGAATACGAATTTACGAATCCGAAATTAATAAATATGGCAGACGTCCAGGACTTTACTTCCGGCTCTTGCTAGCCGTCTGTACGTTTACAAAAACAAATTCACGGCTGAAAACGGTCCCAGGAAACAAACTTTGTTTTATTTATTTATTTTGTCGACGACTATTAGCCACCGGTTTGCAGAATTTGTCAAAGAAAATCGAAAGAGCAAGAGAGCGACGCGCAAACTTCCCACCGCTATCTTCTCTTGCGCCGTTTTGGCCATTTGTAGCGAATGGTCGGACAAACACGGTGAAATGCAATACGCCAATCAGGGGTGAGCAGCGTCAGCTGATGCGCGATGGCCGTACCCGCGCTGATGCGGTCTGCGGGATCTCCATGAAATGTTCGCGGCAAGGCGTTCTCGATGGCAGCGATACGGGCGGAAATCCCCAGAACCTGTAAGTTCTCCGCCAACGCCTTTTCCAGCCATTGGTTGAATTCCATTCCATTGCCGTGCCGTTCAAATCGTTTTTCTGGGGATCGAAGGAAGAGGAAGAATGTGCTCATCTCTAGTGCGGCGTTTGGAAATGGCGTTGACTTATTCCATCCTCGCAGAAGAGGGGTGGCGAGAAGCGCGAGCCCGATCGGGCGAAGCCTCAATAGAAGTTCGGCGAAATCGAGGCCTCGCCGGTCTGACCACCCCGTCTGCGCCGCTTTCGGTGGCTGCGCTAGCAATAACTACGAGACACGGCACTAGAACTGCAGCTTCAGCGCGAACTGGATTTGCCGCGAGGGCGTGGCGGTACTTGTAATAACCCCGCCCGTGGGGCTGTAGTCGGCGCCCTGGAAAACAACTTCATTCGGATAGCCGAGGTTCGTGTGATTCAAAACATTGAACGCCTCGGCGCGGAACTGCAAATTCAATCCCTCACTGATTCTCACTCTCTTCAACAGCGAGGTATCGAGCGTAAACAGGCCCGGGCCGCGCAAAGAACCGCGCCCCACGTTGCCGAAGGTCCCTTGGGGCGGCAGCACGAAAGCTCTCGGGTCGTACCACTGGTCGGCTGTCCCCACAATCGGTTTTCCCGTAAAGTTCGGATTCCAGCTCGGCACGTCGGATTGACTGGCGTCGCCGGTACCGGAAATATTGGAGCCGGCCAGCGGCGTGAAGGGGAATCCGCTTGCCGCCCGGACGCTCCCGTTCCATTGCCAGCCGCCGATCAGCTTGTCCACGGCCCCAGCGGCGCCGCTTCCGAAACGCTGCCCGTTCCCAAACGGCAACTGATAGCTGGTGTAGGCGTTGAACTGATGGGCGATGCTAAAGGATGAAACCCCGCGGCTCAGCTCCTTCCGATAATAGGGACTGGGGAGATTGGCCGGCTCGTTTCCACCGGAGGGAGAGAAGTAAGCGGAATTCAAATCGATCGTTTTGCCCCATGTGTAATTCGTCTTAAAAGCGAACCCGCGGCTGATGCGCTTCGTCAGCGAGACATCCAGCCCATGGTAGTTCGCGGTACCCTGATTGATCCATTGAGTACCGTTACCCACGTTGGGGTTCGGCCGGTAACCCGGCGGATGGTACAACGTGCCTTTCGGGACCAGGAGCCTTCTCCGGGGAGGGGCAGGGTTTTCAGCTCCACATCCGGTAGCGCCGTTTGGGTCTATATAACCGAAGCAAGGATTGACACCCAAGGTCGTGCCGCCGCTGAGGCATCCCTGCGGGTTCTCGCAAACGATCGGGTAGATCGCATTGGCATTGACGAGAAACGGCGTGTGGTAGGACTGGCTCCCCACGTAGCCCACGGAAAGCATCAAGTCTCTCGCGAGCCCGCGTTCGATCGTTAGGCTCCATTGCTGGCTGGTGGGTGTACGCATGCCTCGATCGAAGCCGGCTGGAGCATAGAGCCCGCAGGCTGGAAGTGGAGGTGCCCCTGCGGTGCCGCACGTGGGCGCCAGCGGTGCGCTCTTCTGAATCGGAATGAGCGAGAGCAACGGACCGGTCGGCTGCTCGCGCGCGCTAAACGGTGGATTGGAGTAGGCCCGGTTCCCGAGGATATCCTGGAGATCGTTGTGGATTCCAAAGCCGGCTCGCACCGCCCATGTTCCCCTGCCGGTCGGATCCCAGGCGATGCCGACGCGGGGCTGCAGCAGCAGTTTGGCATGGTTCTCATCCAGGCATGAAGGGCCGCTAACCGGTTCCGTCGAGATCAAAAAATTCTTGTCGAACACGTAGTTCGTGCAGCGGCCCGTCACTTCGTTCCAGCCGTTGGTCATTTCGTGCCTCAAGCCCAGGCGCAGGGTGAGATTCGACCGCAGCTTCATTTCATCCTGGAAATACCAGGCTCCTTCGGTAGACCGGTATCCAAGCGCAACCGGATTCCGGATCACGTTAAACTGGCTCGGAATATCCTGAAGAAATGTCAGCATGCTCGCATAGCTGACGCCTCCTGCCGAAAACTGAGGGTTCCCAACATGGTTTTCGTGTATCCGCTGCGCCCAAACGCCTGCGCTGAAGGAGTGCTTGCCTTTGGTGAAGCGCAGGTCATCAGCCAGGCTGAAGAATTCCCGGACGTCGCGAAGGGGATTGACACCCGGCGCCGGCGTGACCGAAGACGGAACGACGGTGGCCGCGCCGCCACCGATGACAATCTGCCCGGGATTACCCGGCGGAAGAAATATCAGGTTTGCGGGGATTGCCGGCCCAGTGCCGTTCGGCTGGGTGACCGAAGAGGCATACGGACGGACCCACCCCAAGATCGTGGAATTGACCACAGTGGGGGAGAAGACATGCGTTTCCTGCACGCCGAGCGTTTGGGTGCGTAGCGGAACGGACATCGTGTAATAGTTGTCATTCTGCGGCGCATCCCTTTGCCCATCGCTAATCGTGTAGTTCCCGAAGAGAGAGTCTTTGGCGGACATGACGTAGTCCACGCGCGTCATCACAAAATTTTCATGAATCTTCTGCACACCACTGTTGTAATTGTAGGCCGTTCCGGTGGGCAGGCCGTTTGTGAATACCTCCGGACCATTGGGCACCGGCCAGAAATTGTTGGCAAACGGCAGCATGCCCGGCCGCAGATTGGGAACGGGAACGTTCGCTGTGCGGTCCGGGCAGTTGGCTGCGACATTAGTGGGATACGCGAGGTAGCACGGCAGAAGACCCTGGCGAGATGGTACATCCGGATACACCGAGCGATTGCTCTGCCCCAGCCGCTGCTGGAAGCCTTCGTAGTTTCCAAACACGAACAGCTTGTCTTTCATCAGAGGACCTCCGATGGTTCCTCCGAATTGATGCCGTTTGAACGGACCCTTTTGGGGCTGGAAGAAGTCCCGGGCATCCAGAGCGCTGTTACGGTGATACTCGAAGAGGCTGCCATGCCAGTCGTTCGTTCCCGACGAAGTCACAATGTTGACCTGTCCTCCGGCGCGTTTCCCATACTCGGCGCCATAGGTGTGCTCGAGGACGTTGTATTCTCGCACCGCGTCGACCCCGAGCAACTGAGCGCTGGCCCCGGTGGGCGTAACGAACACGGCGGCCGCTTGTCCCCCAATCCAGTCGACCCCATTGATCAGAAACCGGTTGGTTTCCGTCCGATGGCCCGCAACCGAGAAACCGGGATAAGCGCCGCCTCCCATATTCGAAGTATTGTTGACAACGCCGACATTGAGAGCCAAAAGCTGATCGAAGCTTCTACCATTTAGCGGCAGTTCTTTGACCTGCTGCTCGGTGATCAATCCGGAGGTCGAGCTCAGCGTGGTGTTCACCAGCGGCGCTTCCTCCGTTACGACGACTTTCTCTTCCGGGGCTCCGACTTCCAGCGTCAAGTCGATGACTGCTTGCTGGCCGACCACGAGATTGATGCCGCTCCTCACTTGTTGCTTGAAGCTCGGCATTGTTGTCGTGATCTCATATTCACCCACGGGAAGCAACTGCACAATATAGTCGCCGGTCTCGCTGCTGATTGCGGTTCGCGTCTGGCCAGTATCGGTATGCTTGATAGTGATACTGACTCCCGGTATCAACGCACCCGTGGTGTCCTTCACTACACCCAAGATGGTCGCCGTGGAAGTCTGGGCAAAAACCAAACAGGTTGGCAAGGTGGCCAATACAACAATCGCGGTTACGAATCTTCCAAACGAACGCAGACAGATACCTGTTCCCCGTACCATACTCCGCTCCTTTCGAATACGAACTTACGAATCCGAAAAATCTAATATGGCAGGCGTCTAGGCCTTGATCCGGGCTCTTCCTGGCCGTCTATGCTTTCATAAAAAAACGATTCCGCGCGCTGCAGCAGTTTCAGGAAACGAACATCCTCTTCAACTGTGATTTTTGTGAGAACTATTAGCTACCCGTTTGCAAGGTTTGTCAAGAAATCTGCGGGCGCTTGATCCAAACGACAGTGAGCTTCTTATGATCGGACGTCCACCGTGGGACTTCTGTAGGCCAGCACCTCATCGTCTACGGTCAGCAAGCGCAATCCCTCATGTCTTGCCTGAATGATCAGGAGCCGATCGAACAGATCCCGGTGTAGAAGTTCGAGCGTTTCCAGAGGCATAGTCAACGCTGACTGGAAGTGCCCTGACATCGTCGGCTGCCAGCCGCCTGGCAAGGCATTGAAGGGGCAGGGTGCGGTAAACTAGAACTAGTGCGTATTCCCCTCCCTTGCATCACCGCAAGGAGGGGAATACGCTCGATTCCAATTCGTTCACACCTTCAATAGACCGCCCCTACAGAAATCCGACGAACTCGGTTAGCGAGAGCTGTTCGGTTCCTTGCTTCCCACTAGAACGAGGCCAACCTTATTTATGCCGCTTTCCGCGATGACGAGGTTGCCGTCGCGCGTCGACTTCATATTGCGCACGACGCCGCCACCGCCCGGGATCGTCCAGCTCTGGAATTTTTGCGTCTTGATATCGAACCGCACAAGCACATTGGGCCGGATCGCGGATTCAACATACCAGATGGCGCCATTGAGATAGGTAATTCCGTAAGGTTGCGATTTTGGCCCACTTGGCGACGGCCAGTCAGTAACCTTGCCGGTCTTCGGATCAAGACGACCGAGATACCCGCGCGAATAGTCGGCGTACCAGATGATGTCGTCGGGGCTAATCGCAATGCGCCGAGGCCGGCTCTCGGGATTGGGAAGCTCGTATTCTTTAATAGCCAGCGTTTCGGGATCGAATTCGATGATCTTGTTCGTGCCAAAGTCGCAGACGAACGGGATACCCTTGGAAGTGAACACCATTCCGTACGGGTTTGCGCGCTCGGTCGGCGTCTTCTGAACCTTGATTTCTCCCGTTTTCGGATTGATCCGTCCGATGTAATTGGCGCCCTGCGCCGTGAAGAATACTGTGCCGCTGGGTGCGATTAACGGTGTATGCGGATCGCGGACGTCTTCGGGCAGCTTGTACTCCACCACGTCGCCTGTCTTTGGATCCAGTTTGCCGATATATCCCTTCGCGTTCGCGGTGAACCAGAGATTACCGTCCTTATCGAATGCCAGACCATGCGGACCGGACGCCGCTGTTTTCGCATGGTATTCCTTCATCTCATTGGTTTTCGGATCCAATCGCCCCAGCACGTTGGCAAACATGCCCGTCCACCAGATTGTGCCGCCGGGCCCCGGTTCCGGATCATGAGGGCGAGAACCGAGTGTTGGAACGTTCCATTCTTTGAAAGACACACTCATCGCTCCAGAAACAACCACGGGTTGAGGTCTCGGTTGCGGTGGATAGTTCTTGGCCAAGTATTCCGCGATCGCGTCGCGCTGATCGTTGGGTAAGTTGACCATGGTGCCGAACAGTTCGGCCCATTCTTGTTTCGTGTTTCCGCCGGAATTTGAGATCAGACCGAGTGCGTGACATTTCGTGCATTGCGTCTGGACTTCTTCTTTGCCTGGCCCGTCCGGCAATGCCACTTGACCACGACCCCCACCGCCTCGGCCCTGACGCGGATCCTGACTGCGGGCCGGCGCCGCCAGAACGCATATCAAGAAACCGAAAAACGCTACTGCCATTAGCGCGTGCGATTTTTTCAGCATGTTCCCTCCAAAGAATCGGTGCGGACCTAGTCTCGCTCGGGCTGGCAACGGTAGGCAAGTAATTTGTGCAGATCTGGCTCTGCTCCGACCCTGTGGCACAACAGTCTTGGCCGTACGCCGGCGAGGATGATGGTATCGTAGCTGCGAATCAGGATCTGTCCGGACTCCATACTCGATAGCCTCATGCGTACATCCGACTTCGATTACGAATTGCCTCCGGAGTTGATCGCGCGGGAGCCGGCGCGGCCCCGGGATTTCTCGCGCATGATGGTGCTCAATCGGAGGACCGGCGCCTGGGTCGACTCGCGATTCCGCGACTTGCCCGACTTCCTCGAACCGTCGGATGTTCTCGTCCTCAATGATACGCGCGTCATTCGCGCACGAACCTACGGAAGGCTCGAGCGCACTTTTGCTCGCCCCAATGAGACGACGCGCGAAATTGAAGTGCTGTTTGTTACGCCGGCCGGCCCGGACATCTGGGAAGTGCTGTGCCGGCCCGGCAGGCGGATCCGGGCCGGCGACCGGGTGATCTTCGAAGATGGTGAACTTGAAGGCATTTTCGGCGAGCGGCGCGATCACGGCTTGTGTGTCCTTCGATTCCGGCCCGGCTCGTCGATCGAGGACTTCCTTGAAGCGCACGGCCATGTTCCGCTCCCGCCTTATATCGAAAGGGAAGATACGGCGGCCGACAGCGAGGAATATCAAACAGTGTATGCGAAAACATGGGGTGCGGTGGCAGCGCCCACAGCGGGGCTACATTTCACAACGCCGATATTGGATCGGATCCGCGCGCGCGGGATCGAGATTCTTCAAATCACGCTGCATGTGGGCATCGGGACATTCATCCCCGTACGATTGGAAGATCCGGCCAAGCATGTTTTGAAAGCCGAGCGGTATCACGTATCTGCTGAGACGGCGTCGCGGCTCAATGCCGCGCGTAATCAGGGAAGGCGAATTATTGCCGTCGGCACGACAACAACTCGTACGTTGGAATACATCACCCACAAATACGGACAGTTTGAAGAAGGCACAGGTGAAGCGGACCTCTTCATTTTGCCCGGTTATGAGTTTCGCGCGATCAGCGGCCTTTTGACGAACTTCCATTTGCCGCGATCGACGCTGATCATGTTGGTCTCCGCGTTCGCTTCCCGATCGGCCATACTCGCCGCATACGGCCACGCGATCGGCGAGCGCTACCGCTTTTACAGCTACGGCGACTGCATGCTGATCGTGTAGCGGCGGTCCGCGAAGCGCAAGCGCGATAGCGCGCAGCCTCAATTAATAGACCGCCGCTACAGTATTCGCCTGAATGCCACGTCCGGCGTGGGTTTCAGCTCTGTGCGCGGGATGGACCCGGACTGAACCGGGTGCGCCCAACCTATTGATTCTTTTGAAAGTTGACAGACTATGCGTTTCAAGTATAATGCCCGACTGTTTAAACTTCGTAGCGTGTTGTAGTTGTAAGCGTTCGGTACAAAGGAGTCTGAGGGTGATGAGCAAAGAGCAGGGGAAGGTAAAGTGGTTCAACAATAAGAAGGGCTTCGGATTTATTGAGCGGTCTTCTGGCGGGGATGTCTTTGTCCACTATTCGGCCATAGTAAGCGATGGATACAAGACTCTGAAGGAAGGCGACAGCGTGGCGTTCACAATTACTGAGGGTCCAAAGGGTTTTCAAGCCGAGAATGTTGAAAAAATGGCGTAAGGATTCTAAGGCCCTGCGGCCGAAGCGGTCGCAGGGCCTTGTTGTGTTCGAGTTGTTACGCGAAGCGCAAGCATGGATGAATGCGCAGCAGTAAATAAATATTGATGGAGCAAAACCCGCCTCAGCTTTATCGCCTTCGGCCGGGCCTAGAATTCTCTCCTCAACAGCATCAAGGCAAGTCGTTCGTCGTGGTCAAGGATCCGGCGACGGCGCGCTATTTCCGCTTCACCGAAACGCAGGCAGTGATTCTCGAGCTGTTGCGCGATCCGATCGGCGCCCCCGAGCTGGCCTCGGCGGTTTCCGGGCGGCTCGGCGGCGCGGTGCCGCCGGCGACGATCGAAGGATTCCTGAAATCGCTCGAAGAGAAGTGGCTGCTCGACACGGCGTCGATCCGCGAAAAGCTCTCGACCGTCGAAAACCAAAAACTGCGCGACCGGCGCAACATCCTTTACCGGAAGATCGCCTCGTTCAATCCCGAAAAAATTTTCGACTGGCTCCTGCCACGAACGCGTTGGGCGTTCACGAAGGGCTTTAACATTTTCGGCGCTCTCTCGATTACGACGGGCCTCGTCATGAGCACCCTGCACCGCGCGGAATTTGCAAGCAGCGTTCAAAGCCTGTTCAATTTGCACGGCCTCTTATTCCTGTGGCTGGTCGTTTTCTCGGTCACCACGATGCACGAGTTCTCGCACGGCCTCACCTGCCGTCACTTCGGCGGGAAGGTGCGCGAGGTCGGCTTCATGCTGATTTATTTTCAGCCGGCGTTCTATTGCGATGTGAGCGATTCGTGGATGTTTCCATCGAAGCGTCAGCGCATGTGGGTGACGTTTGCCGGCGGATATTTTCAGCTCATCTTATGGGGTGTGTGCACGGTCATCTGGCGTATCACGGATACCGGTTCGCTGATCAATCAAATCGTCCTCACCGCGATCGTTTTTGCGGGACTGCAGACGTTGGTGAATTTCAATCCGCTGATCAAGCTCGACGGCTACTACATGCTCAGCGATTATCTGGAAATTCCAAATCTCCGGACCAAAGCGAGTGCCTCGGTGTGGAATTGGGTCAGCGGAGGCAACCCCTCGGGCAAGCCGTGGAAGGAAGCTCGCGCCCAGTTTATTTACGGCATCGCGTCGATCGCCTTTTCGACGACGTTACTGATCTACGTGTACTCGGCCTTGTATACTTGGACGACCTCCAGGTTCGCATTTGCGGGTCTGGTCGGGTTTGCAATGTTTTCCACCTACACATTGCGGCGCACTGCGGTCGAATCGATCGCGGGTCTGCGCGCCGTCGCCACGCGCGTCGCAGTCCGGAAGTACCGGAACGCGGGAATCGGGCTGGTGGCGGTTCTGGTGGCCTTTGCCGGCCACTGGGAGCTGAAGATCCCGGCCGAATTCAAAGTTGTTGCGCGCAACGAGTTGGCCGTGCGGACCGAAACGGAAGGCATCATCGTGGAGTTGCTCGTTCACGAAGGAAGCCGCGTGTCAAAGGGCGACGTCCTGGCCCGCCTGCGCGACTTCGATAAGCAGCAGAAGGTCTCCCAACTTGCCGGCGAGCTTCAGTCCAAACGCAGCGAGCTGGCCTTGCTTCGCGCGGGGGCGCGCGCCGAGGAACTGGACCGCAAACAGAAACTGGTCGAGACCAAGCGCGTTGAGTTGGCGAACGCCCGGCGGAATGAGGAGCAGCGCAACCAGCTCCTGCAATCGGTCGAGCGGAAGCGCTCCGAGTTTCAATTGGATCAACAGACGCTGAAGCGCACGACCGAGCTCGTGGACAATGGCCTGGCGCCGCGCACCGATCTCGAAAAAGCCCAGACCGCGGTGAAAATCCGCGAGCGTGAAATCGGAGAGATCGAAGCCGCCATTCGAGCTCTTTCGGAGACTTCCGACCGCGAATCGGATCTGAAGACCCGCGAGTTGGCCGAGGCCGAGAGCGAGTTGGCGCTGATGAAAGCGGGGAACCGGCCGGAGCAGATTCGGCAGGTGGAGGCAGATGTCGGCAGGCTCACGAAACAGGTTGCTATTCTCGATCAGGAGCTCGTTAAGACGGAGATCCGCGCTCCGATCGACGGCATTGTCGCGACACCTTTTGTCGAGCGCAAGCTCAATCAACATCTGAGTCCGGGCGACGAGTTGTGCCGGATCGTCGATATGGCCCGCGTGATCGTCGAGATGCAGGTTCCGGAAAACGAGTTGGCCGATGTCCGCCCCGGCAATCCCGTATTCATGAAAGCGCGAAGCCTGCCCTCGCTCGACCTGCAAGGCCGCGTGGACTTCATCGCGCCCGTAGCGCAAGCGGTCAACAGCCAGCAGATGGTCGTCGTCCGCAGCGAGATCCAAAACTACGATTTACTGCTGAAACCCGATATGACCGGCGTCGCTAAAATCTATTGCGGCGACCGCCGGATTGTGGACCTCATGACCCGCCGCATGATCCGCTGGATCCGCACGGAATTCTGGGACCTCCTCCCGTAACGGAGTATTCCGCAGGCCCCCGCGCATCAGGTGGGGCAGCGTCATAACTGCACGAAACCGATCCCGATAGAGTGATCTCAAGGACGGCTGGCCCGCCGGGATGATCATTTCGTGGAATTTTTTCCTCTTTTCATGGTCCCGACGGTACATTTTTTACAAATTTTTTTAAAAAAGATGTATTTTTTGACCCATCTCAATGATCTTATGTTTGAGAAGCAAAAACTGACGATCCTTTGACTCGGAGTGAAAGACACCGAGTAAAGCCGTAACGCTAAAGCGCCGCCACGACATATTGGGGCCACGCTCGTTGGGCTACCAAAGGTAGGAAGCCGGTCCGCCTAAGGTTCGGCGTATTCCACAGCGCCGGAAGCAGGAACGGAAGGTTTCGTGTTTACGGGAGACACATGAGTTTCCCTAGACTCGTCAGTCGGGCTGCATGGAGGCTAGCCGCCTCATGCAGCCTTTTTTGTTTTCTGCACCAAATTTGAAAACAAGGAGAACTGACGATGAAAGAGAACTACGGAGTAATTTGGACTGAACTTATTGAAATCGAGGAATTGGAAGAGAAGATAGCGCCCAGCGGGTCCGCCGCAGTCTGCGAAGATTAGTCCTGAAATTCTCGGCGCGACATGTTTACTTAAACCTTGTCTACCGGCCTTGACTTCGAGTAATAATGCTTGCCCCCTGGAGGGGCTTCCAGGCCGTGAAATATTGGCACGAGCAGTCGCGAAGTTGTCGTATCTATTTGACCGCGGCCTATCTTGCGTCTGTGCCGTTTGCAGTACTGTGCTTTACGGAGCGCAACGAATTCTCCCTTAACTGGGCGATGCTCGCCCTCGCGTCCATTTTCGTCGCAACGATAAACATACGATTGCCGAACCTTTCAGCCGTCATTTCGATGGGGGATGTGTTTATCATTTTGATCCTCATCCGATTTGGCCCAGGCTCTGCACTCGTCGCTTATTGGTTAAACATCTTAGCTGCCCATACAGCGGAGATTTTCCGAAGACATGGACGTAATTTTCTCGGCAAAATTCTAATCCACCGGTGGGTCTTCAACCTTGCATGTTGCACCGTTTCCACGTGGACGATGTACCAGCTATACCGGCTGGTTTTGAAGCTGAACCTGCCTGACCCGATAAGTCTTGTTCTCGGCTTGTTGAGCATCGCCATGGGATGGTTCCTGGTTAACACCTCCACTTTGTCTCTGGCCCTTTCTTTCTGGATGAAGCGCAGCTTCTGGTCTCTCTGGAAAGAGGGCATAACTTTGTACCTTCTGAATTTCGTGGGATCTGCGGCTGCAGCCGGATTGATTTCGATATTTTACGAACGTGCCGGTTTCCTGATCTTTCTGTTGTGCGCTCCCATAGCTGTGGTTTTGTATGAGCTCTATCACTTCTACGTTCAAAAATACGAGCAGGCCGAAAAGCATATTCAGGAGCTGAATAAGCTGTACCTTCAGACGATCGAGGCGCTTGCGAGCGCCGTGGACGCAAAAGATCGGTACACGCACGGTCACATCCGCCGCGTCCAGGCCTACGCTGCGAAGTTGGCCACGCATCTTGGCGTGGAGGACAAAAATCAGTTGCTGGCGATCCGGGCCGGAGCACTGCTGCACGACATCGGTAAGATAGCGATTCCCGAATACATTTTGAACAAGCCGACAGTGCTGACGGAAACAGAATACGACAAGATGAAGATTCATCCCGTCGTCGGCGCGAATATGTTGAGCACAATTGAATTCCCATATCCTCTAATCCCAATGGTCAAGTCGCATCACGAGCGCTGGGACGGGAATGGCTACCCCGACGGACTGAAGGGAGAAGAGATCCCATTAAATGCCCGTCTCCTGTCGTTGGTGGACTGCTATGACGCTCTCACAACGAACCGGCCTTATCGATCACCGATGTCGCGGGAAGAAGTGATCGCATTCTTCCGGCGGGAATCGGGACGGGCGTACGACCCGGCCGTCGTCCAAGCATTCATCGATCATCTGGAAGAGATCGAGGAAGCCGGAAAATCGGTTGTTGTTAAGACAGGCGACATTTGGGGAATAGACGAAAATTCAAGCGCAAGTACGGGTGATGTCAGAAAGCTCGAAAAGGCCCAGCCTACGCTCGCTTATAGCAAGGCCTTGACTGCTGGCCCGGAAGTTCAGCGGGAACTGTATTCGATTTTTGAATTTGCCCGGGCAGATTTTCAATGTCTCCGGCCGGCTGAGATTTTTTCGTTTATGGGAGGGAAGCTGCAGGCTCTGGCCGACTTCGACGCCGCCGTCTTCTACGAAGCGGATCTGACCCGAGGCGTTGTGACCGCGACGCATGCTGTGGGCGCGGCAACCGAAAATTTGTTGGGCCTGAATTTAGGGCTGGAACAAAAGCTCACCGGATGGGTCGCTGCAAATAATCAAGCGCTCTGTAACCTGCCCCCCTTCCCCGATTTTTTGAATTGCGACGAACCCCGGCCGGATTTTAAAGTATCCGCTATCGCTCCCCTGAATAGGCACGGGGAAGTACTTGGAGCAATTTCACTGTATCGAAAGAACGGAGTCAAATTTACAGACGAAGAATTCCGCCGACTGGAGATCGTTGCCTCTCAAACGGCTCTCCTCTTGGCGAAATGTAATAGGCGCGATGCTGAATCTAACCTGCTTGGCGATCCGCTCACGGCTCTTCCCAACGGTTTTCAGCTTTATCTGATGTTCGACCAGGTTGCTATGGATGCTTCAAGGTATGAATATCCCGTCGCACTTTTGTCGATCCATTTTGAAGAAATCAGAACGATCCGTCAAAAGTGGGGACCCATGAGCGGCGACGAGGCCATTCGAGCAGCGGCACGGCATTTGACTAAAGAACTTCGCGAAACCGATGTCCTGGTTCGCTATGCGAGTGATGAATTTATCGCAATCAGCCCTAAAATGTCACGTGAAGCCGCCGAAAATCTGAAATCGCGTCTGCAGGACGATCTCGACCATTTCAAGTTTGCAGTGCGAGCCCTGACCGGAATACCCCTTAACGTATCCGTCGGAATTGCCATATTTCCAGAGGACGGCCAGGACCTGGACGCGCTCTTGTCGGTATCAGAGTGGCGCATGCGGCAAGATAAGGAACTTCGAGCTGCCGTCAAGCGTCGCTTGAAAAGTGCACCAAGTGCGACCTAACCGCACTTAGTCGCGTCCCCAAAACAATTCATTCGATCCTTCTGCGGGTGGCGAAAATGAAGATTTTCGTTCCTAGCCGGTTCAGTGTAATCCGGGTACTTCGAGACGATGGTCATTCAAAAACGTTCTTGGGCACCGACCATTTGTTGGAACGAGCGGACGTGGTCGTGAAGATTTGCCGCAAAGGCCACTTCGGCCGCGATCGCGATTATCTCATC
>Ga0209470_1000536_pt1 | contig 29773 bp, 37 predicted proteins | sample GraSoiAngelo_125_FD_185882 | JGI IMG/M metagenome (GOLD analysis project Ga0209470, IMG submission 185882) | Grasslands soil microbial communities from the Angelo Coastal Reserve, California, USA - 14_0927_05_40cm (SPAdes) (version 2) | ecosystem: Environmental > Terrestrial > Soil > Grasslands ... | reverse complement strand
ACTTCGACGTTGCACGCAACTTCGGTGTTCGCGCCGAATACCGCGGTCTGGTCTTTAAGGCTCCGGATTTCACACTGAACGCGCTGAACCTCGACAAAGTAACTCACCTCGCACAACCCTCCGTCGGATTTTACTTCCGATATTGACTCTCCCACTCCCCAACCCGCCGGCCGTTCCGCAAAGCGGCCGGCGGCCAGTCCCAGGAGGACATATGGAAAAATTCATGATTCGCATCAAAGTTCAATACGACGAATTACATCGAACATTCAAACTTGTCGATCAAGAATTCAAAACACTTCTCGAGGGTGATGCGCTCTACGACCTGAACGTACCACTGATGTATGAAGAGGCCGATGTGGAGGAGCGCATTCCGTCGGGAAACACTTTTCCGGCGCACGCGTAATCGGAGGTAACGACCATGTCAGGTGATATTGGAATTCTGATCATCCGAGTCTTATTCGGCATGGCCATTGCGGCGCATGGCGCACAGAAGGTATTTGGCTGGTTCAGCGGCTACGGTCTGAAAGGAACGGGCGGCTTCTTTGAACAACTGGGGTTCCGTCCCGGAGTTCCGTTCGCCGCCGCTGCAGGCTTGAGCGAACTTGGAGGCGGCACTCTGCTGACGCTCGGCTTCTTTACACCATTCGGCTCCGCCGCCGTTCTGGCGGCGATGCTTGTCGCCATCGTCAGTGTGAATTTGAAGAACGGATTCTTCGCGATGAGTAATGGGATCGAACTGCCCTTACTCTATGCCGCTGTAGCCGTTGGACTGGCATTCACTGGAGCCGGCGCATTCTCGCTGGATTCCGTGTTCGGCCTGGCGTTCCTCGGCGGAACAACTCTCGTCGAAGGAATACTCGTGCTGGCCGTCCTCGGCGCTGCCGCTACGCTCGGCTTGCGCGGGCAAGATCAAAAACGGGCGCCGGCGGCATAAATCACCTCACAGCGACCAATTCCCCTCCATCTTCATTTCTAACCCCTCTTCTTCGCGAATCCCTTCGCAATTTCGCGAAGCCTTTCGCGATTTCACGGCTGCCGGCAGAGCGTTCCTCAACAGATTCAATGGTTTAGCGTTGGCGAACGGGTTGCATTTCCCCTCCACGTAAAAGGAGGCTGCAATGAGACGTACTCTTGAGGTGGGGATTCTTATCGCGATCATTCTTATAGTGTCCGGTTGCTCCGGCACGAGCGCTGCAGACAGCGTGCAGATGCCGGCACCAACGGTTGAAGTTGCCCGCGTGCAGCAGAAGGATGTTCCCATTCAGCGCGAATGGATCGGGACTCTGGATGGCACGGTCAACGCAGCCATTAAAGCGCAAGTGACCGGATATCTGCTGACGCAAAACTACGCCGAAGGTTCGTTCGTGAACAAAGGCCAGTCCTTGTTCGAAATCGATCCGCGCCCATTCCAGGCAGCGGTGGATCAGGCTCAGGGACAGCTTTCACAGGCCAACGGACAGCTGGCGCAAGCCAAGGCGCAACTGGTTCAGGCTCAGGCGCAGCTCCTGCAGGCGCAAGCCAACCAGCGTCGTACGCAGCTCGATGTGGATCGCTATGTCCCATTGGCGAAGCAGCAGGCCATCACGCAGCAGGATCTGGATAACGCGATGCAAAACAATCTCGCCGCACAAGCACAGGTAGATGCGTCAAAAGCGCAGGTCGAAACCGCAAAGGCGCAGATTCAGGCGGCCGATGCCACCGTGGAGGCCGCGAAAGCGGCAGTCGAGGCGGCCAGCGTCAATCTGGGATTCACGCATCTCACCTCTCCGATCGCGGGAATCGCAGGTAAGGCGCAGGTGCAGATCGGGAACCTTGTGAGCCCGGCCGGAGCGCCGACCACCACGGTCTCAACGGTTGACCCAATCAAGGCCGAGTTTACGGTCAGCGAGCAGGAATACCTCAGGTTCATGCGCCGCCCGAGTGATCTAGAGCGCCTGCAACTCGAGCTGATCCTGGCGGACGGAACAACGTATGCACACAAAGGGAAATTCCTCTTTGCCGACCGTCAGGTGGACCAGAACACCGGCGCTATCCAACTCATCGGTCAGTTTCCAAATCCCGGAAACGTGCTCAGGCCGGGCCAGTACGCCAAAGTCCGGACGGTCGTTGGTCTGCAGCAAAACGCTTTGCTTGTGCCGCAGCGCGCCGTGACGGAATTGCAGGGTAACTACCAGGTCGCGGTCGTTGACGATGACAACAGAGTTGCAATCAAGAACGTGAAGGTCGGCGACCGCATTGGCCCGCTATGGATAGTCAACGACGGTCTGGAGCCCGGTCAACGCGTGATTACCGACGGCGTGATGAAAGTCCGGCCCGGTGTCCAGGTGAAACCGGAAGAGAGGTAAGCCCATGTCGAAATTCTTCATTGGCCGCCCAATCGTGGCGATGGTGATCTCGATTCTGATGGTCATCGTCGGCGTCGTCACCATCGCAAGCCTTCCGGTCTCCCAGCTCCCGAGCATTGCTCCACCGGAGGTGCTGATCCAGGCCAACTACGTCGGTGCCGATTCGCAAACGGTCGAGCAGTCGGTCGCGACGCCCATCGAGCAACAGATGAGCGGCGTGGACAATCTGAATTATATGTACTCGCTGAATGCCGCGAATGGACAGATGACCATGATCGTGGACTTCGACGTCAAAACGGATCCCAATACCGATCTGATCCTGACGCAGATGCGCCAGACACAGGCTGCTTCGCAACTGCCGACCGACGTCACGAATTATGGAGTAACGGTCCAAAAATCAGTTACCGCACCGCTCATGGTTATCGGTCTGTATTCTCCGCACGGCACCTACGACGCGCAGTTCCTCGCCAATTACGCTTACATCAATCTCAATGATCAGCTCACCCGCGTCCCGGGAATCGGCAACGTGCAGGTTTTCGGCGCGGGCCAGTATGCAATGCGCCTGTGGGTGAAGCCCGACCAGCTTGCAAAGCTCGGCATCACAGTGCCGGAAATCCTCTCGGCGATCCAGTCGCAGAATGCCGTGAATCCCGCCGGTAGAGTCGGCGGCGCACCCGTTCCGAAGGGGCAGGAGTACACCTATTCGGTGCGCGCGCAGGGCCGGCTCACCACGCCCGAAGAGTTCGGCAACATCATGTTGCGGGAAATGCCGGATGGCGGCATCGTCCGCGTGAAGGACGTCGCGCGCACCGAGCTGGGCTCGCAAGACTACAGCGTGATCGGACGGCTGAACGGGAAACCGAGCGCGATCGTGGCGGTCTACCAGCTCCCCGGCAGCAACGCGGTGCAGGCAGCAACCGGCGTGAAAACATTGCTGGCCGAAGTGAAAAACCACTTTCCCGAGGACATGGATTACGTTATTTCGCTGGACACGACGCGAGCGGTCACGGAAGGCATGAAGGACATCGTGGTCACGCTGCTGATCGCGATCGTACTGGTAACCCTCGTCGTCTATCTGTTCCTTCAGGGCTGGCGCGCGACGCTGATTCCGCTGCTCGCAGTGCCCGTCTCGCTGATCGGAACTTTCGTTCTTTTCCCTGCATTCGGTTTTTCGATCAACACCTTGTCCTTATTCGGTCTCGTGCTGGCCATCGGACTTGTGGTCGATGACGCCATCGTCGTTGTTGAAGCAGTCGAACGCCACATCGAAGAAGGTCTGGCGCCAAAAGCAGCCGCTATCAAAGCGATGGATGAAATCTCGGGCCCCGTCGTCGGAATCGCTTTGGTGTTGTCTGCGGTATTCATCCCGACCGCGTTCATCCCCGGCATAACCGGACGCCTGTACCAGCAGTTCGCAGTCACGATCGCGATTTCAGTAATTCTTTCCGCGTTTAACGCCCTCACGCTCAGCCCAGCGTTGGCCGCGCTCCTGTTGCGTCCGAAGAGCGAGCGCCGTGGGCCACTACAGAAATTTTTCAATTGGTTCAATCGTGTTTTTGGGCGGGCCACCAACCAGTACGTTCGCTGGTCGGGAACGTTGATTCGCAAAAGCGCTGTCGCTCTGGTGGTGCTGGTGGCGTTCGGCGCTGCCGCAGCCTTCTTTGCGAACAAGGTACCAACCAGTTTTCTGCCCGACGAAGATCAGGGTTACCTCTTCCTCCATCTTCAGCTTCCCAGCGCCGCGTCGATTGAGCGTACAGAAGACGCTGCTCGAAAGGTCGAAAAGATCCTGGCCGACACACCTGGCGTGCAGTACACCACAACGGTAGAAGGCTTCAGCCTGCTCAGCTTCGTCCGCACGACTTACAACGGATTCTTCTTCGTGACACTCAAGGACTGGAGCGAACGCAAGAGCCGGGACGAGCAGTATCGGGAGATTCTTCAGCACGTGAATAAGGAATTGTCAAAACTCCCTGACGGATTCGCGCTCAGTTTTCCGCCTCCGGCAATTCCCGGCGTCGGAACATCAGGTGGATTCACTTTCGTGCTTGAAGATCGTGCTGGAAGAGACGTCCAATTTCTGGCCGATAACTTGAACAAGTTCATGGCCGCGGCACAGAAGCGCAAGGAAATAGGTGCCATGGTGAGTACATTCCTTCCGGCCGTGCCGCAGCAATTCGTCGATGTCGATCGTGAAAAAGTGCTCAAACAAGGCGTGGCGCTGAACGAGGTTTATCGCACGATCCAAACGTTCATGGGGGGAGTGTTCGTAAACTACTTCAACCGTTTCGGACGGCAGTGGCAGGTTTACGTCCAGGCTGAAGGCGAATATCGCACCAGCCTCGACAGCTTGGGCAACTTCTACGTCCGGAACAACAAGGGTTCCATGGTTCCAATGTCATCGCTGGTCCGATACGAGCCCCGTTCAGGTCCCGAATTCACCATGCGCTACAACCTGTATCGATCCGCGCAGATCGTTGGCAGCGCTGCGCCCGGCTCCAGCTCGAGCCAGGCAATGCAGGCCTTGGAAGAAACCTTCGCCGAGACCATGCCCCGCGAGATGGGTTACGACTATATGGGCATGTCCTTCCAGGAAAAGAAAGCGCAGCAGGGCGTGCCCGCATGGGTGATCTTCGCGTTCTCACTCCTGTTCGTGTTTCTTATTCTCGCGGCCCTTTACGAAAGCTGGTCGCTTCCCTTCAGTGTTCTGCTGAGCACACCGGTCGCTGTGTTCGGCGCTTTCTTCGTTCTCTGGCTGCGGCGATTCCTGCTGGGATACTTTGTTCCGCCGTACATGATCCAGATCGAAGGCGACGTGTACTCGCAAATCGGACTGGTCATGCTGATCGGTCTTGCAGCAAAGAACGCCATCCTCATCGTCGAGTTCGCCAAGGATAAGTACGAAGAAGGTGTCGATCTCATGGACGCGGCGCTCGAAGGAGCCAGGCTCCGCTTGCGTCCGATTCTGATGACGTCGTTCGCGTTTATTCTCGGATGCGTTCCGCTATGGACCGCATCGGGTGCCGGAGCCGTGGGCCGCCAGATCATGGGAACGACGGTGATCGGCGGAATGATTGCGGCGAGCGCGATCGGCATCTTCTTCATCCCCGCAATCTTCTACCTTGTTGAAAGACTCTCTGGAGGGGTGCTTTATCAGCGCCCAGGGCGGTCACAGACCGCCCCTACAGTTGCACAAGGAGATTGAAAATGAAATATGCAGTCATTCTACTCACGCTGTTCTTGACGGCATGCGCAGTGGGGCCAGCCTATCATCGGCCCGTTGTTCAGATCCCGGATGCGTTCCGCGGTCCAGAGCCGGTCGCGGCGCCGCAAGCAGACTCTCTTGCCGACCTCAAGTGGTTCGAGGTCTTCAAAGACGACAGGCTGCAGGATCTGATTCGCACAGCTTTAGTACAGAACTATGACCTGCGGACTGCCGTCGCCAATGTGGAGGCCGAGCGCGCGGTCCTCGGCGTGACTCAATCGAACCAGTACCCGAATGTGGTGGTCGGCGGTGACGTGCGTTTCACGCGGCTTTCGCGCGATGGCGCGTTTCCTTTGCCGGCCACGTTTGTGCCCTCACAGAACCGTAATTGGGGAGAAGCTTTCCTGGGCCTGCTTTCGTTTGAAGTCGATGTCTGGGGCCGGCTCCGCCGGGCCACAGAGGCCGCGCTTGCAAATCTCCTGTCCGCCGAGGAAAATCGCAAAGTTGTGATGACAACTCTGATCGCCGATGTCGCCGCCAACTATTTCACGCTTCGTGAGCTCGATTACGAGTTGGAGATCTCGCAGCGTACGCTGGGCACGCGGCGAGAATCTCTGCGGCTGATTCAAACGCGGCAAGGCGGGGGCGTCGCCACGTTGCTCGACCTTCGACAGGGCGAGCAATTGGTCTACAGCGCATCCGAAACCATTCCGGCACTCGAGCAGCGGATTGAACAAACCGAAAACCAGATTACGTTGCTGCTCGCCAGGAATCCCGCCGGCATTGTGCGGGGACGCGGGCTGACCGAGCTGGAACTTCCGGACGTCCCACCCGGTCTACCTTCCTCGCTGCTCGAACGGCGGCCTGATATCCGCGCTGCCGAAGAAAATCTGATCGCAACGAACGCCAATATCGGAGTGGCGAAGGCCGCTTATTTTCCACAAATCAGTCTCAGCGGATCCATTGGTGGTCAGAGCACGCAACTGGCGAGCCTCTTCAACGGGCCGCATACTGCGTGGAGCTTCGTGCCGCAGATCACGCAGCCGGTTTTCACGGCCGGACGCATCAAATCCGGCGTTCGTCTTGCTCAAGCCCAGCAACAGGCGGCCGTCGCGCAATACGAGAAGGCGATTGAAACCGCTTTCACGGAAGTATCCAACGCGCTGATCGCGCGAGCGAGATTGAGAGAAAGTCGTATTCAACAGGAAAATCTTGTCACAGCGCTCGGTGATCGCACGCGGCTGGCATACGTGCGCTACGAGGGCGGTGTCGATACGCTCCTGAATGCTCTCGATGCCGACCGTGATCTGTTTCAAGCGGAACTGACGTTATCGCAAATCCGGCTCAATGAGCTTCTCAGCGTCGTTCAACTATACAAAGCGCTCGGAGGCGGTTGGCGGTAACCAGAAGGACGTGATTCGACCCGATCTCGAAGACACTGAGACAACAGCGAACAAATAGGAGAGGTTTTTAGAAATGGAAAAAGCAAAATTACAGAAGGTTCCGTCGACAGACGAGAGGCAAGCAAAAAGATCCGCCTTAATCACCGAAGATGCTATTGCACAGCGCGCGTATGCTCTCTACCTGGCTCGGGGACGTCAAGAGGGACACGATGTAGAAGATTGGCTCCAGGCTGAACGAGAACTTCTAGAAACAAAGAATACGCCCTCATGGGAAAAGACGCTTCGCTGAGCCGGAAAACCGCTTAGCGAGCCCTTGAGTTGATTTTCACAAACTCCGGGCGACCAGCACCTCAGCCGGGTTCAAATTGGACCACAATTTTGCAGCAGGAAGCAGCTTCAGAAGTTGTCATGGCCACCGCGTGCAGCGCAATTCCGGCGCTGCGCGCAGGCCATGTATACGAAATCGCTATCAATGCGTACCCGGTGCATGAATTATTTTCAAGTCGAGCGTCACATTCGCAAACGGATTGACAGTTACAGGCAACGCCTGTGCTTCGTATGCGCCGGAAATCGGCTTGCTCGTGCTGGAGTCGAGCACGACGCCGTCTAGGAAACCTTTACCAGCTTGCAGGAGGAGAAACATTGAGGTGGCAATCACTGTTAATGTCATGGATCACCTCTTATTAAGAATATAGACACCGCTTCCGCCGTTTTGGCCGAACCTATATCAGGAGGTGATGATCGTGTTTCGACGGACGGTGGATACGCTTACGAAAATCGAGGTGGCAAACTTGCGCCTTAGTGTGTCGAAGGTGTTTCGATAACTTAGTTTAGTTAGGTCTTAGTAGCCGCGGCCTGTTCGACGATATCGGCTTTCGTGCTCTGGACGAAGGCGAGAATTTCCGACCTTTCGGCGGCCGGAACGTGGAAGACTTCCAGAGTAGCATTCAGATGCACCAAGAAGGCTGCCCAGTCTGCCTCGTCGATGCGCAATCCCTTATGTGAAGTGTGCATGTTGCGACCGGTGTAGAACAACGGCCCCCCTGCGCTTTGACAAAGGAAATCGATAAGGAGTTGCTTTTCACGGCGCACACTATCTTCGGCTCGATGTGCCCAAAAACGTCCGAGCTTCGGGTCTGACATGAGACGTGGAAGCAAATTTTCTGCCACCGCCGCGATCGCATCATAACCGCCAAGGCGCGCGTACAAACTTTTTTGTTCGCCCATAATGAATCTCCTTTTGTTAATTCATGGCACTGGGACCGAGGCAGTATACACGCAGAGAACCGGGGTCAGCTAGTGCCACTCCCCTGTACCGGGCCGCTGTATTTTGTGCTAAAACCGCGATGGAGGCTTCTATGGTATCGAACGGATTTGCGGTCGCGATGCTTCTGTTGGCGTCCGTCGCATTTGCGCAAAACGAACGAGGCACAATTACCGGAACAGTGACGGATCCCGATAAAGGCATCGTGGTCGGTGTACAAGTTCAGGCGAAACATGCAGCAACTGCGACGGTTTACAAGACAGACAGTTCGCGAACGGGTGCTTTCACCTTCTCACAATTACCTCCCGGTATGTATGAAATCTCGGTGCCACTGACAGGATTTACGTTTGCACCATATATAAAGAAAGACCTTCGTCTCGATGCAGGCCAAACGTTAACCGCCGACATCCGGTTGGAGTGGCCGATCAACTTAGGAACAGTTGGAGATGACACATTTCTAACCCTACGAAACCGGTATGCTGGGCTATCAGGACCTGCCCCTCACGCACTGGACGGCAAACCCGATCTATCAGGTATCTGGAATGGTAGCCCCGACCCGAATCCGGAACAGGCATCTGTGCTGCCGTGGGCAGCTACCCTGCAAAAGCAACGAATCGGGAACAATTTGAAAGAACTGCCCTCGGCGTATTGTCTACCTGGAGAGGTGTTTCCAAGCGCGCCATTGCCATACAAGATCGTTCAGACTCCTTCACTCGTGGTGCAACTGTTCGAGGGCGGTTTTCGCCAGGTGTTCTTAGATGGCCGCGGACATCCGCAAGATCCCGATCCCACATGGCGGGGACATTCGATCGGGAGGTGGGAGGGAGACACTCTGTTGATCGATACCGTCGGCTTCAACGATAAGGCTTGGCTTCCAGCCTTTCTACCTCACACCGAACAGTTGCACGTCGTCGAGCGCTATCATCGGCCCGATCTCGCTCATCTGAATATCGACGTCTCCATCGAGGATCCAGGTACATTCACAAAGCCCTGGCAGCTTCACATGGTCTGGACGCTCGCTCCGGGTGAAGAGATCGGGGAATTCATCTGCGAAAATAACAAGTACTTTGGGGATACGCGTGCCAAGTAAATCGTGTTGCGCCTCACATGAACGCGCCTTCACCCATCAGTCGCGAGCGTTGAAAACTGTCCTTTAGGTACAGATCGCGGTCTTTGCCTCGCGCTCGAACAGCCCGGCATCTTTCGGGGCGTGTTCTCTGGGACTCGATTCAGTGCCCGCATGGGCATGAAATTTCTGATCGGTTCGTTTGCGTTGGTGGGATGGAACCTCTTTCAGAAGCTCACTATATCGCTGAACCGCTCTAATGCGGATCCTCATGACCAGATCTTCGAGCACCGTATCATCCGCTTGCCTGGCATCACACGCCAGCGCTTCCATCTTGGCAGCGCAAGCTTTGCACTCATCGATGCAATCACATTCGGCAAGAGCCTCTTTTGCCGCCTTATATCGCTCCGGCAGTTTCGCTTTACTAACGTGAGGAAGATTGTCTAACAATCGTAGCCCGGCGTATTTGCTGTCCGCATACATCTCTAGGCTCATGTGCAGACTCTAGCACGTCGTGACGGGCCCAAACTGTGGCTCGTAGGTGCCGGTAGACGTTTTGGGGATGGACTCATCGCCCATTCGACGAAGGTGGCAAGCACCTCCGTCCCATTAGGGCAGATGCCCACTGAGCCGGGGTTGAAAGAAAAGCAGAAATAAAAAGTGGCGAACCGACTGGGACTGACATGACACAAACTTCTTCAAAAACAGCTCTAGCGCTCGAGTTACTCATCCAGCAATTAGGGACGAAATGTTCGAAAAGACGTTAACGACGCTGCTTGACATGTTGGGACTGGCAATCATAACGGCGATTGCGATCAGCACGAGCATCACCGCATATTCCACCGTCGTCACTCCCTTTTGCCTTTTACGTCTCGCTTGCGACATCGAAAGCGTTACTTCTCTTTTCTCGATTGTTTCGTTGGACTCCATGTCGGTTTACCTCCTCAGTGTGTTGGGGTTGTCCGGCGCTTCCTACCGCATCCGCTGCCGTTGTGATGCATACTAGAACAAGACTCGAACGGGAGAAATCGTCAAATGGTGCCTGATGCGTGCAGCAGAGCATGCGCCGGCCTGTCGCCGCTCGCAAGTCGACATAATGCGGTTACACAAGATTACCGATGATTGTGGAGGTCCTGCTTCCAACCGGCTTAACCGGTTTCGCGATTACTTCGGGAAGACTTGGGTCAAAGTCTGCAACTTCGGCTCGTCTCCGGGCGCAGTCGGCGCGTTGGCGGTAATCAGTGCCATTGCGGTGATGCCGTAGTAGGCAGCCAGCCCGATGATATCGGTTATGCCCTTCTCGCCGTATTTCGCGAGCGCAGAATTGTAGGTCGCGTCCGACAGCTTATGGTCGCGGTAGATTTCGCTGAGGAGATTGTAAATGATCGCCTCATCCGCCTTCAGCTTGGTCGGCTTCCTACCCGCGGCCACGTCGGCCGGCACGCTGGGATCAAGTCCACCTTTCACGGCCGCCGGATAATGCGCGTGCCAGATATAATCGCTGCCCCAATTGCGCGCTGACATGAGGATGGTGAGTTCGACCAGGCGTGGCTCCATTCCGGTTCCCCAGCGCAAGTAGTCCGACATCCTGATGGCTTCCAAGCCGAAATCCGGACTTCGGAAATACACTTTGAATGGCGGGTTATTGACATTGCCGTTGCGCGGGCTACTGGTCAGCAGCTTCGCGAACTCCTGCTGCTTGGGCGAGAATTTGTCGGACGGGATCGTTGGAAAGCGCGCCTTGTCTTGAGCGAGAAGAGCCGCCGGTATGCCTAAGGCGAATGCAAGTACTGCAATGGTCAAAAGTTTCTTCATACGTTCCTCCCGGACCAGATTTTATTACGACAAGTTTTATGCATTTTATCCTGATTCGAGAAGAGCGGCCGAGCGTCTTGCATGAAAGCCGTCCATACCATAGAGTGATCGATCACGTATCCTTGTCGTGAACCTGACCTTGCGCAGCGATGCTCTCGTTTTGAGCAAGCCGCCGCTGGTCCGGCCCGCGCAGCGGTGATCCCTAGATTTGCGCGAACGAAAATTGGATCATAACGATCAGGCAGGAGTCGCCATGACCGATACGCAGAATTTTCCTTACGAGACACGATTGAACGTCTACTATCAGCCATTACAGGTCATCGACGAGAAGGCCCTTGCCGATGCCAGCACTTACAAGTGGTACAACCAAACACTGTGCCAAGTGAACGGATCTGTGGTTCGGCTTGGCGTGGTCGAAGGGGAATACCATTGGCACAGACATGACGAGGACGACGAATTTTTCTACGTTGGCGAGGGCCAACTGCTGATTGACCTGGAAGGCCGCACTATTGAACTTAATCCGAGACAGGGTTTCGTTGTGCCCAAGGGAGTCATTCACCGGACAAGGGCGCGTGAGCGAACAGTGATGCTGATGGTCGAAAACGCCGGAATCGTTCCAACCGGCAGCTGACCGGCCGTAGAGAAAAGGCGAATCGGGCATGGATCATCAGGGCGGACTTACGATTCAGCACTACGAATCACCGAACTATGACGAACGTCCTGCCGGAACTGTCGTTGATACCGTTGTTATTCATGCGACGGTCTTAAATACTATTCGCGAAGTCATTGAGCATTTTTCTAGCCCCCAAACCCGAGTCTCAAGTCACTATACGATTGACCGCGACGGAAGGGTCATATCCCACGTTTCCGAATCTAAACGCGCTTGGCATGCGGGAGTGTCAAAGATGGAAGACGGTCGTACCAATGTGAACGACTTCTCAATCGGCGTTGAACTTGTCAATCGGAACGACGGCAGCGATCCATATCCCGAACGTCAGATCCAAGCAATACGACATCTCGTGAAGGCCATCATTGTTCGACACCCTATCCGGTACATCGTTCCCCACTACGCGTGTGCCGAACCGCCCGGGCGGAAATCCGACCCGGTAGGCTTCGACGAGTCTTGGGTGAGGGACCTGGTTCCAGCCTGAGAACAGGTAGGACTATGCACGCCGGACTGTCAGGTCGATGAGCTTTTGCGGCGGGCGACTGCCAATCGTCAGATCGGCGTGCTCGATCCACTCTCCTCTTTCGTTGATCCGCAGCACAGCATGCGTGCACTCGATGGGCTGATTCTTATGATCGAGGCGTCGGCAGATTGAAGTCCGATGGCACGCCTGTTCTTCAAGCCCTCGGCGTCATCTGTTGCGACGATGCGTCGGGGAAGTACCGAATACGCGCTTTTAACGACGGACGATGGCTCGAGAGCGAGGTGGAAACTGCTTGACGAAGTGCATGCCATCTCATGGGGCTTTACTCTCGGCGAGATGATTTGAATTCTGCGTGTTCCGTCTGAGACAAATCCACAAATTGGCCGGGTCCGCGAAGAACACAAGCTTCACCAGACCAGTCGCCAATGAGAAAAGCCAGCTTCTGCATTGCGGGGCGCTGAGCTTCGAGTTGGGTTTGTGCATAGGGCGTATAGACACCGATGGGGGCCGAGGAGTTCCAGGGTCGTCCCTGCCACACCGTCGGCGTGTTTGACTTGACAAAAATTCATCCCGAAAGAAGATGACTTTATTCAAAGCAACCGTAAAAGGAGTCTGCTTGCGTCGCGAACCAGACAGATGGTGTGAAAGGTGCCACCTGCGAATTGCCGCGTACGACCTCAGAACGGTTAAGAATAACGTGACTTACCACCAGCACTGTTTCTTGCTGCTTGTCCTTGAGGAAGCTAACGAGCAAAAGGCGCGGCAGGCAGAAGCCGAAGTCACGGCCGCGGCGCGACGTACGTCGGCCTGACACAATCGGCAAGGAACGACTGGCATTACCAGGGTACAACTTCACAGGCCCTACCTGCCGCTGCCTTCCGACCAATCGGAGGCTGTGGCCTTCTTTGGTCGGCACCGTGAATCTGGTTCGGCGATTTTGTCCTCCATACGCAGACTGCGGCGCCAGCAGCTTGTATGCGTCTATCGCGGATGTAGATCATCGGCGTGATCGGCTCGGGGCGTGCCAGGATTGAAGCTGAACTGAATTGATTTGATAAACCGGACATCTCGGCTATCCTGCCGAAGATGGCGTGGCCTGATGGTCTAAGTTTTGCAGTCTTAGTGTCGGCCAATGCCGAGTGGGCGGCAGTAAAGTCGGCCTTCCCCGCGCCGCCGATGGAACACTCGCCTTACGGCGAATATTTCTTCCGGCTTGTCGGCCATGAACGCGTACTCTTTTTTCATGGCGGCTTTGCGAAGGTCTCGGCAGCTGCGTCAACACAGTATGTGATTGATCACTTCCGGCCCGCCTATCTCATCAATATCGGAACCTGCGGAGGCGTTGAGGGCCGGATTGGCCGCTTTAATGTCGTGGTCCCTGATAAGCTCGTCATTTATGACATCTACGAAGCAATGCTGGACGATCCCGCTGAGGGCGTGCCCTATTACATAACCCAACTGGATCTGCCTGCCCATTTCCCAACCCCTGCAATCCGCACCACGCTATACTCCGCCGACCGCGATCTGACACCGGCCACTCTGCGTGAAATAGAGGACCGTTATCATCCTGTAGCTGTGGATTGGGAATCCGGCGCAATTGCGTGGGTCGCCAAGCACAACGGCACGCCCTTGCTCATCATGCGGGGCGTCAGCGATTTGGTTAGCTTCGAGAGAGGTGAGGCCGAAAGGAACGGCGCACTATGGGTGGAGAATACGCGTCGCGTGATGGCGGTGCTCGTTGTAAATCTACCAACGTGGATGGCGGCCATGAGATCAATGGCAACCTCGCATTAGCGATGCACACTTCCATGTCGCCAGTTGTGCATCTCGTCTTGGCCATACTAATCGGAATGGCAGTCGGATCTTTCACCACACTACGTAGACATGGCGGATTGGTCACGTTCATTGTTTCGACGGCGAGTTTTGTTCTGGTTTTGCGGATCATTCGGTTGCCAGCCATTGGTTTTGTCGCTTCTGGAGGCGGCGTCGGACTTTTACTCATCATACTGGGCATGTATGTTGCGCTTGCCGTGTGGGCGCATGAGATAGTGGGAAGAACGGTTAACAGACGATGAGTTCGGGAGAGTAGTCGACGGTCTCGACCGGACCCTTCAATTGCCGCGTGGCACTCGCCTCTTTATCAATTTTCATACCGAAACCGGAGACCATCAATTCCTGTACAGACGTCATGGCAGGAAGGTGATAACGTCCCCGTCCAGTGGAATTTCTGGGGAACGCATTTCACGCCCGGTTTCAGTGATTAACCCTCTTCCGTTGTACTTGCCACGCCACTCGAACCCGTCAATCACGTATGGAACGGGATTGGTCTGAAGCAACGTTACATCTTCTAGGGAGCCAGCTTGGACGATATGAAAGTGCAGATGGGGAGCGTTTGAATTTCCCGTGTTGTCGATGCGTCCCAATATCTGGCCGCGCCTGACCAACTCATCGGATGAAGCCAACCGCGTCTCAATTCCAGACGCTGCTTGCGGTTCAGTCGGCCATCGGTCACCCGCTGGAACGTAGACGTTTTACGCTTCGCCATTTATCCTTCTCCTGTGTTCTGAAAATTGACCTAGGCTCGGCTTGCCCAAAACCTACAAACTCTCCAACGGGGTCGGGCCCGGCCTTTTTCAAGGCGGGTCCGCCACCAATCACATACATCGCGGCAGCCGAAGTCATGCTGAAAGACGGGCACTCAGGCACCATGCCGATGTCCACCTTAGCTTGCCGCGCGTGAGGGGGGCGGAAAGCTGATTGCTGAAAGCACGCGGCGGAAACGCATCCTCCCTGTTTGGTTGCGGCTCCGCCGCGTTAGGAATGTGAAAGCGGGACACGGGATTCGAACCCGCGACTTCAACCTTGGCAAGGCTAAGTTTTGTATCTGCTATCAATGATTTCAACGCGATAGCTTGGCCAAATGCGGAAAAATCGGCCAAAAACGCGGCACCCGTGGCACCCAGTGGCACCCACATCTCAACCGAGAACCGGCGTCCATGAAATGCTTTTTCGGATCCGATTGAACTCTTCATCGGCATGCGCGTTAAACTCACGACCGATGAGCAGAACGGCCTGCTCTTTGGCTTGGGCAAAGTTATGGTCGATTGGAGCTCGGGTGGCTCCAAGGATTTTTCCAATCGGATTGTTTGCTGCCATATCCCGCAAGGTCACAGCAATGTGATCTTCGTGAACTTCCAGGATAACTCGCAGAGCACCACGTTCCCCTATCAGACAATCCCCCATTTTCATTGAGCCCTACTCCTGAAAATTGGCTATCCCAAAAGTCTCACCCCGCACGCGTCGCTTTCTATTTCTTGCCCCACGCGTCAGGAATTGGCCCTGAACCACGCATGGATAATGCTCGCGATCCGGATGTATATAAACTTATCATCTCCACTGCTGGATGTTTCAAGCTTGAGGTACTCATCTTCGATAGTCCGTATAACACCTTCCGCGTGGAACTGTGTTTCAAGAGTCAACATGGCCACTTCGCCAACGTGCTTTTCAAAAAGAGTTTTCATAGCGACTGATTTTATCGTGATTTCATTCGGGCAAGCTCTTACTGCGCCCCTGGCCCGGACTTACCCGAGCAACTTCACGATCGCGAAAAGCACAGCGCAGATGACCGCGCCGATCAGGATTCCAATCAAGAGCGTGGCCGTTGCATCCGCTCGGTGAGTGCTCTCAGTACGGATATCTGGACTTGCTTCCTCCTGCTTCGTGCCCAAACTTTCGCGAAAGTAGATTCCGCCTTTCCCGCCGCTCACGTATGGTCCGCGCGGTCCCACGCCGATATGCGCGCCCTTCACGCCGGCCGAGACACCGAGTCCGGACTTCGAGAGATTCAGTCGCAGTGGACCGAGGCGGAAAGACTTTCTGAAGAAGATTCCCATGGCGTGATTTTAGCCGGAAATTCCTTTCCAGGTTCGTTCTTCCGAAAATCCCGGCGGCTCACGCCGAAACACTCAGTTCATGCAAGCGTTTCGTGTGGTAACGGATCAATGCTTCGCGTCGGCGTTCGTCGAGATAGTTTGCGCCCAACTCCTGATAAGGGGTCGCGCGTCGGAGAACGTAATAACTGGTGCGAAGCAGGGCGTGTACGAGCGCGACAACGGCGCGCTTCTTTCCACGTCGTGCCGCCAACCGCCGGTACCTCGACTTGTAAGAAGAGTTCTTCGTATTAGCCGCAGCCCATGCCGATTGGCTTAAGGTCCCTCGCAGCCAAGCATTGCCTTTTCGCGCCTTGCCGTTGCGCTGTTTGCCTGCACTTTCATTGTTTCCTGGACAAACTCCAGCCCATGACGCCAAATGTGCGGCCGTCGGAAACTGGGACATGTCGGAGCCGATTTCGGCCAGTATGCTGGCCGCCGCATCCGCTTTAATTCCAGGTATTGTCTGGAGCAGTTCGAACTGTTGTTGGTAAGGTTGGAGCTTCCGCAGAATCTCTGCATCGAGGTCGCATATCTGCGATTCCAAAAAGTCCATGTGGGCCAGACTCTGACGTAGCAAAAAGCGATGATGGTCGCCGAAGCGATGTCCTTCCAGCGATGCGATGATTTCCGGAATCTTTCGCTTCAGCGTTCCCCGAGCAAACTGTGCGACTTGCTCGGCTGTTGGGTTGCCTTCTAGTAAAGCCTCGAGCATGTCCTGACCTGAAACCCCAAACAGGTCCGATAACACGCAGCCAAGCTTCACATTAGCGTCCTCCAGAACTTTTTGAATCCGATTACGTTCGGAGGTTCCGGTAGCGATCAATCGGCGACGACGGCGTGTCAAGTCTCTCAGTTCACGAATCGGCCTGGGTGGAATGAAACTGCCTCGAATCAACCCATGACGGAGTAGTTCAGCAAGCCATTGACAGTCCTTCACGTCTGTCTTCCGTCCGGGAACGTTCTTCAGGTGAGCTGGATTGGCCAGTACTACCGTCATGGTAGCTTCAAGCACGTTGAAAATCGGCTTCCAATACGACCCAGTACTCTCCATCACGACATGAGTGCAACCCGCTTGCTTCAGCCAGTCGCGAAGCTGATCCAGTTGGGTCACCGCTGTTCCGTACGTGCGAATTTGAACCGTCGGCGCTTTCCGGCCTTGGTCCGTAATCAGACATCCAACAGCGATCTTTTTGCCGACATCGATTCCTGCACACCGTTCTAATATCGTATCCATTGTCGCCTCCTCCGGAGAAGGGGAGAAGCCGACGCTTCATTCATACATTCTTCCACGGGCTCGAAGCACCAATTCGGGGTTCAAGTACGCCGGCCTGATCAGGTTTATAGTCGGGGTTCGACCACCATCGATGATCTCGCGATCTTCATCTCCCCGCCTTAGTGTCGACCATCGCAACAACCTTTACAAATGCGTTTCTATTTTCGTGATTCGGGGTGGCCGAGGCGGCCATGAACGGTTTATAGGCGTGATTCGCGCAGCGGGTCGAGGGTTAGATAGCCCGGGTTTCAGACAGGGGGCATTTCATTTTTTGGGTGGCGTGGGTGGCGTGGGTGGCGGTGGTACAGGCTTCGGTAACGGCGGATAGTTACCTTTCTTCTCGAAGCCGTTCTTAAGCTGCAGATTTGATGCCGTGGTGCATTTGCGCCACATCCTGCCAATGACCGAGCGCCTTTGCGTCGTATTTGAATCCTGCAGACGTTGATGATTGCGAGGCATCGAAAGCTAGGTTTTCGACTTGTCGAAACCGTTCGGCCGCCTCTTCGGAAAACCAGCTTTCCCACAGCCGCGTGCATTCTAATGCAATTCGATTCCATTTTGAATGCAGATCATCTGCAAGAATTGCTCGGCGATAGTTCTGCTCGACCAGGGACACAGCCGAGACAATGGCCGCAAGGATTGCAATGTACGGTGCCAGTCCAATCCTGGTAAAGAACAAAACTGCGGCGCCTGAAGAAAGGACCAGACTCAAAATCGTGATGATGCGCTGTCGTTGCTGGTATTTTGTGGATAGTTCCGCGTACCAATAGGCGCGCGTCTCGGCTGCGATCCATTCTTCCCACAACCGCTTGATTTGCGCGTCTGAAAGCATAGTTTACATTTTACCTTACCGGCATGAAGAGGGGCCCCCGGTTGATCCGTGCGGCAAGCAGTTCTTCGAGTTCGGCCTTCGCCATGGGATTCACATTACCGTGCTCAATCGCGGATTCGAGAATCTGTCTCGCAACGTCGGGCATGGAAAAGGCTGGATTGCATCGCCGGCGCCCATATGATTTGCGCCATACCTTCGCGAGCTTGTTACTCACGGCCGGCGCGCCGATCGCCTACGTCAGCCAACAAATGGGACATCAAAACATCCAATTAACCGTGAAGCTGTACGGGCATCTTCAGCCTGGAGCGAACCGGCATTGGATGAACAAACTTCCTGGCGTGAAGAAGGTTTCCAGAACGGTCCGGAAGCTTGCGCTCGTGGCACCCAGTGGCACCCAACGGTCAAAAATGAAAAAGGCCGCCAATTCAGGCGGCCAAGTTGTTGATTCTAAGAGCGGGACACGAGATTCGAACTCGCGACTTCAACCTTGGCAAGGTTGCACTCTACCACTGAGTTAGTCCCGCAGGATATCTCGTTTGCGCCCAAAACCTTAGCGTGTTTCTAGTCGCGGCTGGTCATGGTAGCAACCTCATTAATATATCCTCCGCATACTCGGCGGGCAAGTGCGTTTCTGGCAAACGGGCATAGTCTGGTGGATTGTTTCCGTGATGGGTGATTATATCTGGCGGTATGAGACGGCCAATACTTACAGTCGTGTCATTTACTCATCTTCATTGCTAGTCTCCACCTCCATCCAGCCCATGGTGAGTATTTCCTTTTGTTGACAGGAAATATCGTCCGGCTTTAGTCTGCGAGGAACGGAGGAACCATTCATCAAGAATTTTCCGAGCACGCCGGAGGCGGCTCACAAGGAGACAGTCGATGAAAGACTCAAAGAGGCGCGGGATCAATCGTCGTGGTTTTTTGAAAGGGGCGGCTGTTGGCGCCGCCGGTCTGGTTGCCCAGACTCCTGAGATTAAAGCCCAACAGGTGCAGACTGCACGGGGCGCGGCAGCCTTGCCTTCAGCAAGGGCTTTAGCCGCAGAAACCGAACCGGTTTCGACTGATGTGGATGTTCTCACAGCAGATCATCCGGGATCGGATTTCATGGTCGACGTCATCAAATCTCTGGGCATCGAATACATTGCGGCGAATCCCGGCTCGAGTTTCCGAGCTTTGCACGAATCCATCATCAATTACGGCGGCAACAAGAATCCGGAGCTGCTGACCTGCTGCCACGAAGAGTCATCGGTTTTCATTGCCGACGGTTATGCCAGGGTTGAAAACAAACCGATGGGCGTGATGGCGCACAGCACCGTCGGTTTACAACACGCTGCGATGGGCATCTATAACTCGTTTGCTGGCCGCGTGCCGGTTTTCATCCTTCTCGGAAATACGATTGATGCCGCCGAACGGCGGCCTGGCGTCGAGTGGTATCACAGCGCGCAGGACGCTGCCGCGATGGTTCGCGACTACACAAAATGGGACGACCTGCCCATATCGTTGACGCACTTCGGCGAATCTGCTGTGCGAGGTTACAAGATCGCCATGACGCCGCCTCGCGGGCCGGTCGTGCTGGTTGCGGACAGCGATCTTCAGGAGAGACCGGTCGAGGATCTCTCCCGATTGCATGTTCCCCGGCTCACGCTGGCATCACCGCCTGCGGGAGACCCCGTCGCGGTGGCCGAGTTGGCGAAGCTTTTGGTCGCTGCGGAAAATCCGGTCATTCTAGGCGGCGCCGCCATACGCACAGCGGAGGGAATGAAACTGCTCGTCGAATTAGCGGAGACGTTGCAAGCGCCTGTCGTGGGCGGGAAGTTCCCATCGCGTCATCCTCTCAACCAGGCAGGCGGTGCACTGCTCCGTAATGCGGACCTGATCGTTGGTCTGCAGGTGGCGGATTTCTGGGGAACCGTCAACAATGTCCGCGATCAATTGGTCCGCTCATCACGGCCTATCACCAAGAATGGAGCGAAGCTGGCGAGCATCTCCGCTACTGATCTCTACATGAAGAGCAACTACCAGGACTTCCAGCGTTACACCGAACTCGACCTCGCCTTGGCGGCCGATGTCGAGGCCACACTTCCATCATTAATTGAATCCTGCAAGCGCCTGATTACCGCCGACCGCAAACGTGTAATCGAGGAACGCGGAAAGAAACTCGCTGCGGCTCACGCCCAGGCTTTAGAGCAGGCGCGCACGGCGGCAACATACGGCTGGGACGCATCACCCATCAGCACCGCCCGTCTTTCGGCCGAAATATGGGGAGTGATCAAAGATAAAGATTGGGCGAGCGTCGGTGGCGGCGCGGGCCGGTTCTGGAATGTCGAAAAGCAGTATCAAACACTGCTCGCCGGAGGAGCGGCAGGGGTTGGCTCAAACCTGCCGACGTCGGTTGGCGCCGCACTTGCGCATCGCAAGTACGGACGATTTTGCGTGAGCATTCAGAATGACGGCGATTTCATGTATGCGCCGGGAGCCATTTGGACCGCGGCACACCAGCGCATTCCGCTGCTCAGCGTCATGCACAACAATCGTGCGTATCATCAGGAGGTCATGCACATCCAGCGCATGGCCAATCGCCATCAGCGCGGCATCACCAACGCAGGAATCGGCACGACGATTGAAGATCCCAACATCAATTACGCCATGATCGCACGCGGAATGGGCATTTATGCCGAGGGCCCCATCACGGATCCGAAAGATCTGGGACTGGCGCTGCGGCGCGCGGCCGACGCCGTCACGCGAGGCGAGATGGCATTGGTCGATGTTGTGACGCAACCACGATAAGAGAACGTACACAAAAGGCACAAATGAGGAACACCAAAAGGCACAAAATGCAGGTATTTTTCTAATTTTCGTATGCTTTTTTGTGATTCTCATTTGTGCCTTTTGTGGTTAGTCCCCTTTTTGTTGGGGAGAGGGAAATTAGGATGAAACGACGTGACTTCATCGCGGGCGCGGTATCGATCGGAGTTGCCGGTGGCGCACTGCGTCTGGAAGCGGCGCTGCCTGTGTCGGGCCTGGATCACGTAAACATCCGGGTCCCGGACGTACGGCGTGCGGCGGAGTTCTACATCAAGCTCTTCGGGGTGCAAGTAGCGAGGGCACCCACCGCGAAAGCGCAAACGGCCAATCCAGCTTCTCCCTCCGGCGAATTATGGTTCATCCGATTGGGCGAGAGTTTTCTGGCGATTTCTCCCACGGGGGCGCAACTCAAGCCGGGGATTGATCACTTCTCTTTTGCGATTGTAGGGTTCAGCGGAGACAGAGTGAAGTCACAGCTGGCGGGATTGAACCAACAATGGCCGGACTCATCATCGAACAATCTGTGGCTCCAGGACCCTGCCGGCCACGTCATCCAACTGAACGCGGCAGGGGATCCGTCCCGGGTTCCAGGAGCGGGCGTTGGCGCGGTCTTGGTTGAGCCGGAGGGAGGCGCCAAGCGGCAACCGGCTTTTCAGGCGACACGAGTCACACAACTGGCGCTGGCAGTGCCGAACCTCGAACCATCCGCAAGCTACTACCGAAAGCTATTGGGTGACGCGGCCGAGACACGCGAGAAGGGGCGATTTCGCGTGGGAAAATCGGAGTTCGTGCTGGGACCGGCATCCGGAGGAGAATCTTTCCGCGTGGGAGTCATTGGTTTCGATCCTTCCGCCGCCGCAAGCAAGCTGAAGAACCTCGGCGTGAATGCTGCTGTGGCGCGAGACAAGAGCGCTGTCTCGTTCCGCGATCCCGACGGCATCAAGGTCGAGATCGGCGCCTAGAAAGCATTTCGTATGGCAACATCAACAATCGGAAGACCAGAAACATCAGAATTGGCCGAGTATCAAATCGCCTATGTCGGCAAAGTTCCCGGTGCTGACATTCTCGAGTTTCTTCAACAGCAGCTGGAAGCAACACTGGATCTGTTGCGCCGCATCGATGAGGAGAAGAGCAACTACAGATATGCCGCCGGCAAATGGACTAAAAGAAGTCATCGGACACATTATCGATAGCGAACGCGTGTTTGCGTATCGCGCTCTAGTCTTTTCCCGAAATGACAATGTAACGCTTCCTGGTTTTGATCAAGATCTCTGGGCCGGACATGCGAATCACAGTACTGTGCCGCTTAAAGAACTCGCCGGCGAGTTCGAGTCCGTCCGCCGCTCAACGATCGGCCTCTTTCGGCACCTGGATACGGACGCATGGATGCGCGGCGGTACGGCCAATAACAATCCCATCACGGTGCGCGCTCTGGCATATCTGATAGGCGGTCACACCGAACATCATCTCGAAATATTGAAGTCGCGCTATCTGGGGAATTAGCCCGCGCAGCCGGGTGAGCGGGTTGGAACCGGCCGGATCTCCTTCGGGTTAGTGGGCATCGACATCGTCAATGACGGGGAGTTTTCGAAATCGAGCTGGGCATCTTATTTTCGGCGCCGCCTGACGAACGTGGAGGCACGGCCCGGGCAGCGGCCCTCTCTTCAGCTACGTCCTTCGCGCCCGCACCGCGATGAAGAACATCCCCATGCCGCTTATTACGGGCTCGTTTTGCACCGGGCCGCTGAACTACATCGGCCAGCAGGAGGTCCAGCGCGACATCGCCAACCTGAAGGCGGCAGCGCGAGGCGTGCACGTGGAAGAACTCTCGATGACCGCCCTCGCGCCGACGGTCATGACCTATTTTCTCAAGAACGAGCACTACGCCAGCGACCGCGACTTCCTTTTCGCTATCGCGGACGCCATGAACGAGGAGTACCGGACCCACCAGCCGCACACGGACGACATCCCGCTGGAGCACATCCTCAATATTCTTCTAAAAGTCAACGTTGGGGCTTACTCGTTCGAGGCGTCCAGTCCGCGCCACGATCACGAATGGCAGGTGTGGAAGAAGATCAAGCTGCCGGATCGCAAGATCCTGATCCCTGGCGTCATCGGCCACTTCACGGATTGGATCGAGCACCCGAAACTGGTGGCAGAGCGCATCCTCAAGTACGCGAGCGTAGTCGGGCGAGAGAACGTCATCGCCGGCGTCGACTGCGGACTGGGCACCCGCGTGGGGACTGAATCCATCCTCTGGGCGAAGTTCGAGTCGCTGGTCGAGGGCGGGCGGATCGCCAGCCGGGAGCTGTCGGGAGCGAATTCGCGCTCACCGAGCGGTTGATGCAAGGAGGGGAATACCCCAGCCTGCAACATTCGGACATTTTTTTCACAGCTCCTATAGCGCGCCGCTACAATAAGACCCCAATGCAACGTGAAGAAAATGAGTTTTTGACGAGGACGGGCCCCGGCACACCGATGGGCGAACTGTTCCGGCGCTATTGGATGCCTGCAATGTTGGCCGACGATTTGCCGGGCCGTGATAGCGCCCCCGTACGCGTGAGGCTGCTCGGCGAAGATCTGGTGGCCTTCCGCGACACGGGCGGCACGATCGCGTTTATTGGTGAACATTGCCCCCATCGTGGGGCTTCGCTGTTTTTGGGCCGCAACGAGGAATACGGATTACGGTGTGTCTACCATGGTTGGAAATTCGATGTTGCGGGAAATTGCGTCGATATGCCGTCGGAACCGCCCGAGAGCAACTTCAAAACGAAGATCCGCGCGAAATGTTATCCAGGTTTGGAGCTCGGTGGTTTGATTTGGGCCTACATGGGACCTCCGAGCTTCATGCCGGCTGCACCAGAACTGGAGTGGGCCGTGATAGCGGATAACCAGCGCTTCCTATCGAGACGCCTCGAACTGTGCAACTATCTACAGGCGTTGGAAGGCGGCATCGATTCCAGCCACGTTTCCAGCCTGCATCGCGACGCCGTGCTGATCTCGGACAAGACGAAGGATAGTGTCCTCAGAGGCAGCGGGCAAGGCCGGGAACTGGTTCGAGCCGATACGGCGCCCAAGTTCGACATCACGGAAACCGATTACGGCCTGCTGATCACCGCCAGAAGAAACGCCGGCGAGAGCCATTATTATTGGAGGGCGACCCATTGGCTGATGCCTTTCTACACGATGGTTCCGCCTTACGGAGATAGCCCGCTTCGCGGTCATGCCTGGGTCCCTGTGGACGACGAGCATTGCTGGGTCTACAGCGTCAGCTGGCATCCTATTCGATCTCTCACGAAGGACGAAGTTGCTGAGATGCGCGCCGGAGGTGGAATCCACACCGACGTGTTCCCCGGTACGAATGTGCCGAAGCAACACAAAGATAACGACTATCTGATTGACCGGGAATTGCAAAAGAGCGGTCTCTCCAATACCGGAATACGAGGCCTCGGCGTCCAGGACATTGCGGTTCAAGAAAGCATGGGACCTATTGTCGATCGAACTCAGGAACACCTGGGAACCAGCGACGCCGCTATCATTGCAGCCCGCCGCGTGCTCAAGCGCGCCGCGCTAGGCTTAGCTGAGAACGTGAATCCGCCGGGCGTAGGGGCGGAGAGTCAGCGCGTCCGGGCGATTTCGATTGTTCTTCCGAGAGGAGTTCCCTTTCAAGAAGGCGCCGGAGATTTGCTGTTGGCACAACCGGGTAAGTTTTTTGTGTCGGCATAGGAGAAACGTTTGAGCAAGGAACATTCTCCTCGCAGAGGAGGGGAATAGCAGCAAAGCATGCAGCGTATCTACTACGGGTGGTGGATCCTAGCCAGTTCGGTCGTCATCGTTTATCTGTTCGGCACCGTATTATTTGGATTTCCTGTCTACTATCCGGCTTTGATTTCCAGCTTCGGCTGGAGCCGCGCTCAACTGTTGTTTGGCAACACGGCTTTGCAATGGGCGTTCGGGCTCAGTGGGTTGGTATGGGGTTTTCTGGCGGAAAAGCGCGGAATCCGTTTTGTGCTGTCGATCGGTTCGGGACTTGTTGCTGCCGCCTGTCTGCTGTTCGGAAGGATGCAAGCGCTCTGGCAGTTCTACGCGATCTGCTTCGTACTTGGCGCGGGACTCTCAGCGATGGGTTATCTCACGAATCAGATGTTGCAAGCTCGATGGTTCGCACGCCGCCGGGGGTTGGCGATGGGTTTAGTCAATTCCTCAGGCGGCCTCAGCGGCGCCGCCGCTCCGGTGCTCCTGACCTTTCTCATCAACCGCTTCGGTTGGCGTACCGCAATGAACGCTTCAGATGTCTTTTTATGGACAATTCCCTTCCTGTTGATTCTTTTCATTATCCGTGAACGCCCGGAGGACGGGACCGTTTCTCACAAGCAATCAAAGATTCCTTCAGAGCCGGCAGGTTTCAAGGAAGTTATTTTATCTCCCGTTTTATGGATAGTGATCGGTTGCGTATTCTTTGCCGCGGGGACCGTTGGAACGACCTTACATCTGCTCATGCTCCATCTCAGAGACTCCGGTTTTTCTCAGCAGGCGGCTGCCGCCGTCGTTAGTCTGGAGTTAGCATTCAGCTTCGCCGGCCGGCTGGGTTTCGGGATTCTGGCGGATCGTTTTTCGGCGCACAAAGTTGGCATAGGGTGTTTCGCGCTGCTTGCAGCGTCATCGCTGCTGCTGTTCGCTATACACCTCCCGGGAATGGCTGTCGCGTTTGCTTTTCTTCAGGGTCTTGGTCACGGAGCGCTGGTTTCATTTTTCCCGCTCATTTTGGCGGAAGTATTCGGAATCGAGAAAAATCTTGCGCGAGTGTTGCCCATCGGTCATCTTGCGTATTCGAGCGGACTGGGTACGATACCGATTCTGTCAGCCTATATGTTTGATCGCACCGGCAGCTTCGCTATCGGTTTCATGGTGAACAGTATCCTGATCTGGCTCACCGTGTTCGCGTTCGCAGGGCTGTCTTCCTTGACTTCGCTCCATCGAGTACGCGCCGCAGCCGGCGCGCACTTGAATTAAACTAACTTGGTTGCGGTAAGCGCAAACGGTTTAGTACGCGGCCAAAGTTGCTGCAATTTTTCCATGGTCTAAGCGTCGTCCATCAGCCGACAACAGGCTCATCCACAACGGGTCAAGCGATATCGACCTTTGGAATATGGCGTGCCGAATGTCAGGCACTTTATTCAGTTCGATACCAAATCCGGAGGTATCCTCTTGCGAACAGTTCTTACTTCGGTCCCAGCGCTACAGAAAAAAATCAAAGCCCTGACTGTCAGCAAGTTCCCCAAAATAGATTTTCCGAGTTTGCTGCACCGTATTCCTTTTGGCCCGCAACAAGGGAAAATTGCGGTGGTATTTATTTTCAGCCTCTGCTGGCTATCGATCGTCCTGGTACGCAGCCAAGTGGCGCGCGATCCTGCGGCGCTCAACGCCTCGTCATTGCTGGGACTAGCCACAGCTCTTCAGCAGGGCGCGATCAGCGGCCGTGACTTTCAGTCCATGTATGGTCCGGCGGCACAAATTCTGGCGTGGATCGCAACGATGGCCACCACGACTGGATCCGCGCTTGACGCGTACGGAATGATCATCTTTGTGTTTTGCGCCGCTAGCGCCCTGATCGCAGCGGTGATGTTGCTCATCTGCAACCGGATCTCATGGCAACAATGTGCGCTCTTCTATGCTTTCTCGGTTTTCCTGAACTTGTTCTTTGACGTTTTCGACATTCGAACGCTGCTGCTCCTGTTAAATGCAGCCTTCGCTTATCGGACGATCGCGGCAGAAACGGTTGCAAGTCAGACCGCCTGGGCCACAGCGAGCGGGCTCTTGTGTTTTGTTTCGCAACTGGTGTCGCTTGAATTGGGAATTTGTGCAGCGATCGCTGTCGTGTGCGCGCTCATCGCCGGATCGGCACTGACTCGAAACGCCGTGCTGCTGCTCGAAGTTGAAGTCTTCGGCGCAACGCTCGCCGCTGCGAACCTTGGACTCGTGATCCTTTTTAAGCTCACGTCATCGAACTATGTCTTGTTGTTTGACTACCACAGTTATGCGTGGGAAATCTTGCGAGGGTTCCACAAGAGCATGGGAACATTGTGGGCGCTTTCTCTCGTGAAGACGGTTGTTCTGCTGATTGTCTCGCTTTACGTCGTCAGCATGTGCGTCGTGGCTGCTTGGAAATCCGGTCCGTTGGACGCGTCCCTTCTTGCATGTTTTGCGTTTGCCGCTACGATCTGGTTGAAAACGGCACTCGTGAGAAGCGATATTTCGCAAATCGCCTCCGCGTTCGCTCCGATGATTGTCCTACTCAGCCTGCTGTCAACGATCGAATGGACTTTCCTTCAGCGACGCATCGCATGGTTTGCCGCTTGTGTGCTGATCCTCGTTTGGCCTTCGTTAAATCTCAGCGCGCCTTTGGATCTGTGGAAATTGATGCGGGGCGAGCCCTCGGCAAAGACCTCGATCCGAAGCATCTACGCCACTTCAAAGCCGCTGGACGCCAGCCTGCAGGCGAGCCTGGTTACTCCGGATTTAGCAGATCGCCGGGAGGTTCCTATTCTGGCGTTCCCGTATGACAACTACATCAGTGCGGGATTGCGCCGTCCTTTCTTTGCACCCGTGTTGGAAAGCTACGCTGCATCAACAGAGCCCCTTGAACGGTACTACGTGCGCGCCCTCGATAGCGGGCGGCGAGCGGGCCTCGAAATCGTCTATGGTCTGGATAAAGGTTTAGTCCCGCCTGTCGGCGGGCTCCAGGCAATCACGCGCTCGCCGATCGTTTTCGAATACCTCTACAAAAACTTTGAAATCGTGAATAGCGAAGAGCACGCCGATGGTCACTATATCCTTCGCCCGCGGCAGCAACCCCGGGACGCCGCTATAGAACCGATGCGGTTTTCGATACTTCAGCAGGTAGTCAATTCGGGAACACTGAAGTTGAACGCCCTGTCTACATGCGGACTCGTGCAGCTTGAAACTCGAATCGGCTATACGAAGAATCCGCGCATCTTCAGGCCTAGCGGTATGGAGCTAAAGATAACCAATGGTAATCAGGTCGTGTGGCAGGGCTTTGTCAGGCCATTAGCACCTAATGAAGCATTCGTCACTTACATCAGTCCTCTACCTCCTCAAGCATTTCATAAGGTGTTCGGCGAAGGTCCCGTTCAAAGTGTCGAATGGGATAAGGTTGAATACCACGCTTCAACGGCAGATTTGCTGGGCTCACCGGCGACACGTATAGATATAACCGCTATCCGTTGCGTTGACCCGGCGAAGTTTGTCAGAGCCGAATAAGGGAAAATAACTGTGGCGGCGGTGATAGAAGATGTGAACGAATTGGAATCGAGCGCATTCCCCTCCTTGCGGTGATGCAAGGAGGGGAATAACGCCCCAGCGTAATTCGTTCACATCTTCATAGACCGCCCCTACGGTTTGTACTTCTCCAACTCCGTCACTCTTCTCGGACAAACAACTTCAGCGCACCGGTCAACGCCGTCGCCAATATCAGGAAGCCCGCCATGGCCACGAGACCCGCATTGAATGATCCGGTAAGATCCTTCAGCCATCCCATAATAGTAGGTCCAAAAAAACCGCCGGCCGTCCCTACCGCGTTGATGAAAGCGAGTCCGCCGGCGGCGGCGATGCCGGTGAGAAATCGTGTTGGAATCACCCAGAAGACGGACCGCGCCGCGTTGATGCCGACGAGACCCGCAGTTATCCAGGCCAGCGAGAGCCAGAAGTTCTGAAAGAAGATCGCAAACACCAGACCCGCAGCGGAAGCGAGGCAAGTCAATAGGAGATTTCGAATCTGGCAAGCGCTAGCCAACAGCCCGCAACCCGAACAATAGGAGGCGCTCTGAGGCTTCCGGAATCACCGGCATGTATCGGCCAATTGCTGCACAGAAACGAGGTTCAATCGTTTTTCGTTCGGAACCGTGATGAGCAGGCCCTTGACTAGAAGCTTGTGACCGTTCTGGAGCTGGCCCGACGCATTGGCGACCTCCGGCCGCGTGAACTCCGCGCGGCGCGGATCGTTTAATAGATCTTCTTTCGTAAGAAAATCCACAGTGCCAAGGAGCTTGTACTGGTTGTTGCCCAAAGGTTTAGTTTTGGCTTCCTCAATCTCTTTCGCGCTCATGAATAGTACTTTCGATTCGACGCCCTCCGTTGCCTTCGTCAGCATCCAAGTGCCGTCGGAGATTTGGGTGGCACATCCCACGACACTCACCAGGGGAACCTTTGGCTTTGATAAGTCGGTTTGCTGTTGCTGAGCGCGGATAGCAGTGCTAATCCCGAACACAAGAACAGCAAACGTTGCAAAAGCTCTACGCACTTTCATGAAGCCTCTCCCTCGCAGATCCTACTTAATAGCCGGCGGTTTCGCCTTTTCATCCTTCGTGTACCATGTTGTTCCCCAGTTCCGGTACTCGCCTTTATCGACCGCGATCTCGGTCGTCACACGGTAGGAGGAAGGCGACGTCAGATAATATCTTCCCCTCAGTTGTACCCGCGAACCATTGTGTTCAAACGGTGGAGTTTCGAAGTACAGATTGCAGGTTCCCCCGAGATCACAACCGAGGTTTCCCGTTCTGAGCAACGCTATTCCCCGCGTGACCTCGTACCTCATGTAGGACTGGCCGGAAAAACTGTCCTGGTAAGTGATAATGCCTTTTCCGGTGAATGGACCCTCCG
>Ga0209470_1000527_pt1 | contig 30049 bp, 29 predicted proteins | sample GraSoiAngelo_125_FD_185882 | JGI IMG/M metagenome (GOLD analysis project Ga0209470, IMG submission 185882) | Grasslands soil microbial communities from the Angelo Coastal Reserve, California, USA - 14_0927_05_40cm (SPAdes) (version 2) | ecosystem: Environmental > Terrestrial > Soil > Grasslands ... | reverse complement strand
TTTCACCTCGCCAATGATGTAACTGGACGCGTTCCAGCCCGAGTAGGAATACATCACGTAAACGAGCGCGACTGCAAACGCGCCGCTGAAGATCGACATCGTGTCGGCAGCGTGCGGGAAAAAAGTGATCGGCTGTTTTTCTTCGATGAGCAATCCGGCTCCAATCAGCACGCCAACCAAAAGTAGTTTCACGATCGTCCAGAGATTTTGGAACGCGCTGCCAAGACGAAGATTTCCAAAATGAAAAAGCGCGACCATCCACACCAGCACGAATGAAAGCAATACGGGCGAACCAAAATCAAAGACCCCGCGAAAATATTTTCCGAAAGCCATGGCCGCGAGTGCAATGGGCGCAGCGAAGCCGACCGTCGCTGAAATAAATCCAGCCATGAAACCGACAGCCGGATGATAAATTTCGGAAAGGAAATGATATTCGCCACCGGAGCGCGGGAGCGCGGCGCTAAGCTCGCCGTAGCAGAGCGCGCCGCAAAGCGCGGCGACTCCGCCAACAATCCAGAGCATGAGCAAAGCAAAACCGGACTGAATGTCAGCGACCTGAAATCCAAGACTGGTGAAGACGCCGGTGCCGATAATATTTGCAATCACAATCCCGCAGGCGGTGAAAAAGCCGACGGTTCGTCGAGGAATTCCCGAATTCAGCCGGACTGATTGGGGGGATTTGTTCACGTTGGGGTCGACAATGGCATTGGCGCGCGCGATTGGCTAATTGCTTGAACGATCGCTATTGTCAGAAGCGGCCGGCCGCGTCATCGTGAACTCAAGATGAAAACCATTCTCTCCCTGGAAACGGCGACACAGCTTGCGGTATTTCTTGAAAATCGCCCTGGAGCGTTAGCGCGCGTGTGCGAAGCTCTGGCCAAAGCTGGAATCAACATCCACGCGCTCACCGTTTCGGACACGGTCGATCATTCGGTGGTGCGGATGATTGTGAGCGATCCAACTAAAGCATTGATGCTGCTGGGCGAGCGCGGCGTGCTCGCGTTCGAGAACGATGTGCTTTGCATTGATGCCGCCAACGAGCGCGGCGTTCTCGGAAAAATTGCCGAGGCGCTCTCGCGCGCGGAAGTGAACATCGAGTACGCTTACTTCGCGACCGGCGCGACCTTGCCCAAGGGCATCATCGTGCTGCGGCCATCGGATGTGGAAAAAGCGCGGCAAGCGCTCGCGAATCTCTAAACGAGGATCGCTTCAAGATTGATCCCGATCGCCAAGTGTGCCTCGCCATTCGTGTCGGGCTTGAGCGATGAGCGGAGCGAGAATGACATAGAAACGAACGACGTAGACCAAATATCCAGCGAACCCGACGACCTGGGCTGCGATCAGCCAAAGATGGGCGTTGCGCGCCAGAAACAGGTCCGGCCAGGCCCGAATTAAAATTGCCGACACCAGGTTCAGCAAAAATATCGCCGGCAGAAGCAGACCAATGTTGAGCCACTGATCGCGCAGGACACGCGCGGATAGCCGATTACTTGCCTCGCCCGCACTGTCACGCATGCGCGCATAGATCAGGCGAAGATCGTAAACAAACAAAGTCCAACCAATTGCGATGAAAGCCCCTCCAAATCCGAACCAGCTCGCGGGCTTGCCAATTTGAGCAAATAGAATTGCCTCAACCAGGGCGCAGGCGATGTAGAGAAAGTTATGGCCAAATTCGAGCGGCCAGCGAATCACGGTGAGGATGTGCAAAACCGCGCGTGACCAGAAAATAAAAATGATGAACAACCCGGCGACCACGTAGAGCCAGAAAACAAGTTGTCGCTCGGCAATCACGGCGTGCGCGTTCTCAATCAAAATCGTCAAGGCGACACCCTGAATAATGCTGACGAGCGTGAGCTCGATCTCCACCACCATGGAATCCAACTCCGAGCGCGCGGCGGAAAATTTCATGGCCGTGGCTCCTCTCGGTAAGGTTGATTCGATTGAAACGATGTTAAGAGATTCTCGGCGAGTCCGGCCGTTTTCGCGTCACCGTTCGATCGCGCGAGGGAAAGTGCGTCCCTGGCAGTAGCGATCGCTTCAGGAAATTTGCCGACTTCGGCGTAAGCCACCGCGGCGGTGGCGAGAGGCACGGGTTGTTTTCGTTCGGTCAACGCGCAAGCACGTTCAGAAAGTTGAACAGCTCGCCTTCCATCGCGCAGCGCGGAATCGGGATGGGTTGCAAACAACCACGCCAGTTCGTTTAACAGCGGAGCAGAATCTGGCGTTGAAGAAGCGATCGCTTCCAACTGCGAGGGAGCTTTCAAGCTTTGGGCCGCAAAACGCACGGCCAGATGAAGTTTGCCGGCGATTTCGGGGCGATTAGGCCATAGTAATAACGCGTAGGCGAGTTGATGAGCGGCAGTTGTGAAATCGCCAATCCCGCCAGCTGCCAGACCGATTCGGTAATGCAAATCGGAATCAAATGGCGAGACAACGAGTGCATCGCGTCCAACGGCGAGGGCTTCTTCGGCGCGGTGGAGTTCGCGGGCCAGGGTAAAAACAAGATCGTAAGCGCGCACATTCTCCGGCTGCAATTCGAGAACCCGTCGCGCTTCGCTCATCGCGCGCAGCATATCTCCCTGCTTTGCCAGACTGATTCCCAATTGAAGATGACAATCGCCATTCGCAGAATCCAGCTCAAGGCCATGCTCGGATTGCGCGACGGCTTTCTGCGACTCACCAAGTTCATCCAAAACTGCGGCGAAAAAGCAATATGCGCCTGCATTGGAAGATTCGTTTTTTGTCGCCTCGGTTGCTTCGGAAATGGCCCGATTCGATTGAGACTGCGAAATCGACCTCCGCGCTGTGTAAATATGTTGCTCTGTCGACGGACGGATCCAGACCGAGCCGAAGCTGTTGATGCTAAAAAGCAGGAGCGCTGTGCTGAACAGCAGTTGCAAAACGCGCGAGCGCGCCGTCAGCATTTGCCATCCGATTGCTGCGAAAGCACAAAACGGGACAACGGCGGACAAACCGTAAAAAGCTTTCACTTGCGCGTAAGAAGGGACTTTTAGCGTCATGAAAATCAGCGCAATTGTGACGGTGGCTGAAAGTCCAAGTAACAGAAACCACTCCGGTGACGGGTGGCGAGTGAATCGATAGATCGCCACCGCGGCGCCAATGGCGACGAGCAGAGTAGGGAGCAATGCGAGCCAATAGCCGCCGATCATGAGTTGGTAATTCCACGGGGTGCGCGAACGCAAGTCGGACAGTCCGCCGCCAAGGCTGTCACCCCAGAGTGTCGAATAAATTCCATCGGCGAAGCCGTTGAAACCGCTGAACAGCGGAGAGATGAGCGTCGTGCCAAAACGAAAATAATCGCTTGCGACATGAAATCCCGGGTCTTGCCACCACGGAAATCCGAGGGTGGGATCCCAGTTGCCGACGATTGGCGTCCCGAAGTGATGCCAAATCCGGAGGTAATGCCATCCGCAGGTGATGAGGATTGCGGCGATAGTTATTCCGAACGCACGCAACCAGACAAAAAATTGAGCCCGATCTTGAAAAAGCTTGATCATCAAAGCGCCGAAGAGCGGCGGAATGAGCAACAGGCTTGTCGCCTTGGCCAACATTGCCAGTCCGGCGCAGACGCCAAGCCAAAGATATTGCAAGGCCGATGCGCGCTCGCTCGTCAGCGTGCGTAAGCCAAGGTAAATTGTCGCAGTCGCAAGCGTTGCAGCCAGCGTTTCGTTCGTCACATAATGCGAGAGATAAAGCTGCATCGGCAAAAATGCTGCAATCAGCAATCCAACCAGTTGGGCGACAATCCGGCCGGGAAAGAGCAAGCGCACACCTAGAAAAACGAAAATAAAATTCGCGACGCCAAAAATCATCGTCATCGCGCGTAAAGCAATCACCGCGGCATCGTCGGCGATCGCAAGCCGGCAGGTTGACAGGACCCCGGCGGAAAGGCCGTAGTAGAGCGGCGGCTGAAACATTTCGAATCCCTCGTTGGGCAGGGGCAACACCCTGTGGTCCTGGATGTACTTAATATAAGCGCTGTGCTCCTTGGAATCGTAGCCGCTCGAGAACGGCAACATTTTCGCGTTATTTCCAAAAAGAATGACCCAGGCGAAGCTGCATAATCCGAGCAAGGCGAAGAGTTGCCGGCGGGAAAATTCAGCACTGCCGCCATTTGGTCTTGCCGTAATTCGAGCTAACCACCAGCCGGCCGCGAACGTCAGGAGAACGGCAAGAACTGAAAAGGCCGTCCACGCGCGCCAAATATGCGGGAGCACATCAGATATTTTTTCACCTCCGGCAAGAAGATTGCCCGGAGCCGGGCGCTTCGCCGTTGAAGCGAGCGCGCCGCTGCGCCATGTCGATCCGGCGAGCGACACTTCCCACCGCTCGTCAGTCCGCAAAGTCGATGAGTCCGCGGTTAATGTGAGCCAGAGCGCCGGCGGCGCGTCGTCGTTAAAAACTCTGGCCTCAATTGTGTTCGGGCCGGTCCGGAGAAATTGCGACACATCGATTTTTGAAATCTGTTTCCAGTTCCGTGTCGAAGCGGTTTGAACCGTTTCACCGTTAATTTTCAATTCGATCCGTTTGGCCGCGCGAACGAGCAATCGAGCCGACCCCGGCTGCGTTTCAAGCTGGAGGGTTCGACGAAATGTTGCGTCCATCGTTGCCACTGGGTGCGTGCGCGCATCCAGTGCAGCCGGAAATACAATCCACTCGGCGCGTCCGTCTCGCGGCAGGAAATTAATTTTTGGATCGTGAACGCACTTCCAGGCAAGCCACCCAAAAGCGATGGTGGCCGCCGCGACCAAAGCGAGCGCTGTCCAAAATGTTTTCAACGGCACAAACCTGGTTGCAGTCGCGGCGCGAAAAAAATGCGTGCCTGGAGGGATTCGAACCCCCAACCTTCTGATCCGAAGTCAGATGCTCTATCCAGTTGAGCTACAGACACGAAATTGAAAATCCCGGGTTTCAAATCCCAAAGCCCAAAATTTGGAACTTGGGATTTGGATTTTGGGATTTAAAAAACGGGGTGGTCGACGGGACTCGAACCCGCAACAACCAGAACCACAATCTGGGGCTCTACCATTGAGCTACGACCACCATCGGGGATTCAAATTCTAGTTTTTAGACGCGTGATTGCAAACGCGCAAAGAACCCACCGGTGTGGCACACTCTCCGCTTCTCCTTCAGCCGATGCCCCATCGTTGCGTTGCAACCCGCATTGCGTTTGTTATCATCCGCACCCCGCGTTCCATGATGAAAATCCGCTCGATCCTGCTCGCCGCGGTCGTTTTTTGTCTGGCCGCGCCGGTCTTGACCGCCGAATCGGATGACCCGAGCGAGACGTTTCTCAAAGCTTACATGACAGCGCAGCAGGGCGAAAAACTTGAGCACGAGAACCAATTTAAGGCCGCTCTCGCCAAGTATCGCTTTGCCGGCAGCCTAATCGAACAATTGCGCAAGGCCCACTCGGATTGGCAACCCGCCATCGTCGAATATCGCGGCCGGAAAGTGAGCGAAAGCATCCTGCGGGTGCAGGACAAAGCTTCGACCCAGGAAAGTGTAAACGCTCCCGCGCCGCCTATTGAAAATGCCGCCGCGGTTCCACCGGAACCAGCACCGACCCAAGTCGCCAAAGAACCGGTAACACCGTTGCCGGCCGCGAAGCCGGCCCCGGCGATTACACCGAACGAGGTCGCGATCGAGCAGGCCACCCGCAAACTGCGCGATCGAGTCGACCAACTTGAAGCTGAATTACAAAAATCGCGCACCCAAATGAGCGCGGCTGAAAATGAAAAGCAATCGTTGAACAGCCGTCTTGATGAAACGAAATCGAAACTCGACAAAGCTCAGGGCGATCTGGACAAAGCGAAAACGGCTGAGAAGCAAGTGCGCGATCAATTAACTCAGGCGCAGGCTTCGCTGAAGAAAACTGCGGCTGCCGGTTCGAACGAGGGGAAAGCGCAGGAGGCCCTTAAATCCGAAATCGCGCAGTTGAAAAAAGCGCTTGTTTCGGCGCAGCAAGGCCGCAGCGCCGCTGAAAAGGAACGGGACGACGCCAATACGAAGGTCGCAAGCGCCGATCAACAGCGAGCCTCCGCCAGCAAAGAGCGTGATGAAGCGAATGCCCACGCGGCCGAGGCGGACCAAAAAGTCGCGAGTGTAAACAAAGAACGGGATGACGCACTAGCCCAATTGAAAGGATTAAAGGATACGGAACAGCGGGTGGAGGTGCTGGTCGCGGAAAATTCCAATTTGAAACAGAAGCTGGCTGACACCGAAAAAACTGTGCGCGAGATCAGCGCGGACAAACCGAAGAAAGAAAAAGAGCTCGCCGACGTGAGAAAACAGATCGGCGATCTTCAGCAGCAGCTCGCCGCCAGCCAGAAGCAGAATCAGACCTACGAAGCCACAGTCGCGCAGTTACGATCCCAACTCGACGAAGCGAGCAAGCAGGTCGAGCAGGTCAAGCTCGTCGGCGCTACGCCGGAGGAGACGGCCAAGCTAACAAAAGAGAATGAAATGCTGCGCAACATCATCGTGCGCGAGCGCCAGGAAGAAGCGCGGCGCGATCAGGCGAAAAAGTTGATGCTGGCCGAGTTCGACAAGCTACAGATCAAATCGGAAACATTGACGCAACAAATCCAGTTACTGGCCCAACCGGTGACGAGGTTGACCACGGATGAACTGGCGCTGCTCCGCCAACCGGTCGTTTCGATTTCTGATGACAATCCCGTCGCGGTCAAGGCCAGCTTCACTTTTGCCAAAAACGCGAAGCCGAATACGCCTGCCGCTTCGACCGAGGCACCAGCCGGCAGTCTGGCCGCGTCGAAAGCGCCCTCCGCGCCGGCCGGACAGACTGGCTACACCGTTCCGAGCATCTTTAAGCCGAACGTCCCCGAGGACGTTGTCGATCTTGCCCGGCTGGCCAAGGAGAATTTCGATAAGGGCAAATATCGGTCGGCGGAGAAAATCTATCAGGAAATTCTGACCAAGACGCCGAACAATCTTTATTCGCTCTCGAATCTTGGCGTAGTTTATTTTCGCAGCGGCAAACTTAAAGCTGCCGAGTTGACCTTGAAGAAAGCGGTCGCGCTCTCGCCCAAGGACGAATTCACGCACACCACACTCGGAATCGTTTATTATCGACAATCGAAATTCGACGAGGCGCTGACGGAATTGACCAAATCCCTCGGGCTCAATCCGAAGAGCGCAACCGCGCACAATTACCTCGGCATTACTGCGAGTCAGAAAGGCTGGCAGGAAGCTGCGGAAAAAGAATTACTCGAAGCAGTTTCAGAAAATCCAAACTATGCCGACGCGCATTTTAATCTCGCCGTCATTTACGCAACCTCGTTGCCACCGTCGAAAGAACAGGCCAAGCGCCACTATGCCATGGCCACTTCGCTCGGGGCCAATCCGGACGCCGCCCTCGAGAAGTTGCTGCACTGATTCTGTAGCGCCAGCGCCCTGATCGCCGCATATCTTGTTGGCGTGAGACCGTTTCTCACCGCCAACTGGCGGTATCTCGCCATGCTCAACTTCGTTGTCGATCCGAAGATCGTTGCGCCACTGGTTCCGCCTGGGACTGAAATCGATTTCGAAAATGGGGAGACATTTTTCAGCGTGGTCGGCTTTCTTTTTCTCGACTCGCGCTTGCTCGGACTGCCCATCCCGCTGCATCGCGATTTCGAGGAAGTGAATCTCCGCTTTTACGTGCGCAAGAAATCCGCCGACACCTGGCGGCGCGGGGTTGTCTTCGTTCGCGAATTAGTGCCGCGCCGCGCGATCGCTTTGGTCGCGCGCACTTTCTATGGAGAAAATTATGTCGCCTTACCGATGAAACATCAGGTCGATCATCTCGATCTTAAGCTGAGCGTGGAATACTCCTGGCGACGCGGACGCAAATGGGAATCGCTCAAGATGAGCGCAAGCGGTGAACCGCAAACAATTGCCGCCGGGTCACATCCTGAATTCATCACCGAACATTATTGGGGTTACACCCGTGTGCGGGGCGGGTGCAGTGAATACCGCGTCGAACATCCGCGCTGGAGAATTTGGAACGCGGATACATTTGAATTCAAGGCCGACGTGGCCGCGCTTTATGGCGATCAATTCGTTGAACCATTGAGCGCTCGACCACGCTCCGGTTTTATTGCCGACGGTTCGCCGATTGAAGTATTACTTCGCGAGCAGCTGACGTAGCACGAACGGCAGGATGCCGCCGTGCCGGTAGTAATCAATCTCGATCGGCGTATCGATTCTCAGTTTCACCGGCACGTAACGCTTTTGTCGATCTTGGTTCTCAATCTCAATCGTTAATCGCTGGCCGGGCTGGATCGCGTCGGACAAACCGCCGATCGAAAATGTTTGCGAGCCATCAAGGCCGAGTGATTGCGCTGTTACGCCGTCGAGAAATTGCAATGGCAACACCCCCATGCCGACGAGGTTTGAGCGATGAATCCGCTCGAAACTCGCCGCCACGACCGCTTTCACTCCAAGAAGTTTTGTTCCTTTGGCCGCCCAGTCGCGCGAGGAACCGGTTCCATATTCGTGCCCGGCCAAAATAACGAGCGGCACCTTCTCTTTTTGATAACGCATTGCGGCATCGAAGATCGACATCTGCTCACCGTCCGGATAATGCTTCGTCACGCCGCCTTCAGTCCCAGGCACCATCAGGTTTTTAATTCGCACATTCGCGAACGTCCCGCGCGTCATGACGAGATCGTTTCCGCGCCGGCTTCCGTAACTATTGAAGTCCGGCGGCTGAATTCCGCGCGATTTCAAATATTCGCCGGCAGGTGAAGTCGCTTTGATTGCGCCCGCCGGGGAAATGTGATCGGTCGTTACGGAGTCGCCAAAAATTCCGAGCGCGCGCCCCCCGACGATGTTGTCGATCTTGCCAACCTCCATCGAGAAATCTTTGAAGAACGGAGGCTCGTGAATGTAATCGCTTTTCTCGTCCCATTGATACACTTCGCCGGTGCTCGATGGGATTTCGTTCCACTTCGGGTTTTGATCCGCGAAATCGCGATAAAGCTTGCGGAAGACTTCCGGGCTCAACGCCGACTGCATCGCATCGCGCACTTCTTTCAAACTCGGCCAGAGATCGCGCAGAAAAGTTTCCTTGCCGGTTTTGTCTTTGCCGATTGGCTCTTTGCTAAGATCGACATCCACCCGCCCGGCAAGCGCGAACGCGACTACCAGCGGCGGCGACATCAAGAAATTGGCTTTGATGTTTTGGTGCACCCGCGCTTCGAAATTGCGGTTACCCGAAAGCACGGACGCCGCGACCAGATCGTAATCGTTGATCGCCTTTTCGATTTTCGGATGGAGCGGGCCGGAATTTCCGATGCAGGTCGTGCAGCCGTAGCCGACGAGATTGAACCCGAGTTGGTCGAGATATTTTTGTAGCCCGGTCTTGTCCAGATAATCGGTTACGACGCGCGACCCCGGCGCGAGTGAAGTTTTCACCGCTGGATCGATTCGCATTCCGCGCTCGACCGCTTTTTTTGCGAGCAAACCGGCCGCAAGCATTACGCTCGGATTGCTCGTGTTCGTGCAACTCGTGATCGCGGCGATGAGAACAGTGCCATGACCAATTCGGCTTTCACCGTGGTGAAATGGATCAGCGGCCGAATCTCTTAATTCCTTCGCGGTATCTGGCGTCGGCCGGTTGTTTACCATCTCGGCTTTTTTGCGCTCTTCGCCCGGCTCGATACTCGGTCCGCTCTTGTTTGATGAAGGCATGTCGCCATCGCTCGGCGGCGATCCGTTCAACTGCACCAGATGCTTCGCGCCAAGATCGACATCTTTCATTCCATATCCGCCGTCCTTGACCGGTTTCTGCAAAAGCGAGCGAAAGGTCTCGCCGAGCGCGGGAAGATTGATCCTGTCCTGCGGCCGTTTTGGTCCCGCCACAGCCGGCTGCACGTCAGCGAGATTCAGCTCGAGATCGATGCTGTAATCGATCTCGCCTTTGCGCGGCATGCCGAACATTTTCTGGACACGGAAATAATTTTCGAACGCGGCGCACTGCTCCTCGGTGCGCCCAGTGGCACGCAAATACGTAACCGACTCTTGATCGACCGGAAAAAATCCCATCGTCGCACCGTACTCCGGCGACATGTTGCCAATCGTCGCGCGGTCCGGCACCGGCAAGGACGCCGCGCCTTCGCCGTAAAATTCGACGAACTTTCCAACCACGCCTTGCGCGCGCAGCATCTGGGTGATGTGCAACACCAGATCGGTCGCGGTCACGCCTTCGCGCAATTGACCGGTCAGGTGCACCCCGACCACTTCCGGCGTTAGAAAATAAACCGGCTGGCCGAGCATTCCCGCTTCCGCTTCAATTCCGCCGACGCCCCAGCCGACGACGCCGAGGCCGTTGATCATCGTCGTGTGCGAATCGGTCCCGACGAGCGTATCCGGGTAGAAAATTTCGCGATTGTCGATCTTCGAGTGCTGAACACCTTTGGCCAGATACTCGAGGTTCACCTGGTGAACGATGCCGATGCCCGGCGGAATGAGTTGAAACGTTTTGAACGCCTGCTGACCCCACTTCAAAAACTGGTAGCGTTCGCGGTTTCGCTTGAATTCCATTTCCAAATTCAATTGCAACGCTTTGGCCGAGCCGAAAAAGTCAACCTGCACGGAGTGATCGACCACGAGATCTACCGGCACCAGCGGCTCGATGATTTTCGGATCGCCGTCGAGTCGTTTTACTGCACTTCGCATCGCGGCAAGATCGACAACCAGCGGCACGCCGGTGAAATCCTGGAGAACGATGCGCGCGACCACGAACGGAATTTCTTCGTTGGCTGGCTTCTTGGCATTCCATTTCGCCAGCGTCTCGACATCCTTGCGGCGGACTTTCTTGTCGTCACAATTTCGCAGCACCGATTCGAGCACGATTCGAATACTCACCGGCAACCGCGAAATTTTCCCGATACCTTGTTCCTCCAGCGCCGGCAACGAATAAAGAAATCCTTCGCGGCCGTTACCGGCGTCGAATTTGTTCAGCGCTTTGAATTCGTCGATCACTTTAAGTCGGCCAATTTCGCTTTGATTTTATCAAAGTCGGGTAGCTGTTTTGGGTCATCGTTGCTCTCAGCGTGTTGGATCACGCCGTTCTTATCGATAATGAAGGCGGAACGTTTTGGAACGCCGCCCATTCCAAGATTGATTTGCGGCAGAAACGAATCGTAAACCACGCCGTAATCTTTCGCGACTTTGTGCTCGTAATCGCTCAACAGCGTGACTCCGATCTTTTCCTTTTGCGCCCATGCTTCCTGCGCGAACGGATTGTCGCCACTAATTCCGTAAACTTCGCAATTCAATCCGGTGTATTCGCGCAGTCCGTTGCCGACACTGCACATTTCCTCGGTGCAGGTCCCCGTGAACGCCATTGGGAAGAAAAGCAGAAGCGTGTGTTTCTTTCCGAAATTGTGGCTCAATTTGATCTGCTTGGGACCGTCGGCTGTCTTGGTCGAGAGAGTGAAATCGGGCGCTTTAGTTCCAACTGCAAGTGGCATAAACAATCCTCCGGTTTGAGTTTAGAGGGGGAAATTCACTATAAGAAAGCAGCGTGACGCTGCACCCATTTTTTTCTGCAAGTTCCGGTCCGGACTTCCTGCTTTCCTCAGTTCCTTATTGTGATAAATTCTCCGCCGATGGCAGATGGTCGCTGGTGAATCGCAAGATTCGCTGGAGGAAAGTCCGAACACCATACGGCAGCATGCCACGTAGAAGACGTGGGCAGCGTTCTCGAAAGCGGACGTTGACGGAAAGTGTCACAGAAAAGACACCGCCGGTTCTTTGAAAGAGGCGCAGGCAAGGGTGAAAAGGCGAGGTAAGAGCTCACCGCTCGCGGAGTAATTCGCGAGGCACGAAAAACCCCATGCGGTGCAAGACAAAACAGAGGGAGGACAGCCGGTCCGTTACGATCCTCGGGTATCGTCGCATCACGACGACTGTAGCGGCGGTCTATGACCGCCGATCGCGGTTCTCGGGCGGTTCCGTGAAAGCGGGATTGAGATAAATGATCATCCGCGTGAGCAATCACGTTGACAGAATTCGGCTTACCGCCATCTAAATATGAGGGGCGCTTTCGGAAACGAAGGCGCCCTTCGCTTTTTTATTTCAGCACGTCATCAATACACCCAAGTAACTGCGAAATGGTTTCTTCTGTCTCGTCGCCCATGTTGGAAAGGCGGAAGGTTTTACCACGGAGTTTGCCATAGCCGGGATCGATGATGAGGTGATGTTTCTCGCGCAGTTTCTTTGCGAATGAGAGAACGTCGATGCCGCGATTGTTTTTTACGCACGTCAGCGTCTTTGATCGAAATCCTTCCTCGGCGAAGAATTCGAAGCTGGATTTTCTCACCCAGTCGTGGACAAGCGCGTTCGTTTTCGTGTGGCGATCAAAGCGCGCTTGCAGTCCTTCCTCGAAGATTTCCTCCAGCTTTGATTGCAAAGCGAAGATGTGACCGATACTCGGAGTGCTGGGAGTCATCCATTCGGCCTGTTGTTTTTTGAATTCGAGAAAATCGAAGTAATAGCCGCGACCTTTCTGTTTTTCGGCTCGGGCGAAAGCTTTTTCGGAAACAGAAAAGAGCGAGAAACCGGGTGGCAAGGCCAGCCCTTTTTGCGCGCCGGTCAGCATGACGTCGATGCCGAGCGCGTCCATATCGATCTGCATCGCGGAAAATGACGAAACCGTGTCGACGATGAGAACGACGTCGGGATATTTCGCGAGCGTGCAGCAGATTTCCGGCAACGGGTTCATTACGCCGGTCGACGTTTCGTTATGAATCAGCGTCACGGTGTCAAATTTTCCGGAGGCGAGCGCACGATCGACATCTTTCTGGTCGATATGTTTTCCCCAATCGACTTGCAGTGGCTCGGCGTTTTTTCCGCAGCGGCGCGCGACGTCGAGCCATTTATCTGAGAACGCGCCGCACATGCAGCAAAGGACGCCGCGATCGACCAGATTGCAGATCGACGCTTCCATCACGCCCCACGCAGATGAAGTTGAAAGAAAGACGGGCTGCTTTGTCGCGAACAGTTTTTGCAGTTTTGGATGAATGTCGCGGTAGAGATTTTTGAAATCTTCGCCGCGATGTCCGATCATCGGTCGCGAGAACGCGACCAGCGTTTTCGCCGAAACTTCGACCGGACCGGGTGTGAAAAGCTTGTCGTGCGGAGTCACGCGCAAACGTTAATCGCTCGCGGTTTATTTTCGAATGAAACTGATGTCACCGCTGCGCTCGACCCGTCCCTTCTTTACTTTGGAGACATCGTCGTCGCGCAAACTCAGACGCATGTCCTCCTCGACATCGTGGGTTGAGATATGGTTGCGGTGCATCGTGCTCAAGACGAAATCGCCGTCTTCGATGATCAACTCAGGGAGGCCTTTGATAAGGCAGCCGAACCAGTGCCAGTGAAATGCAATAAGGGCTAGCAGGCGATGCAACAGAACGAGCACCAGTCCACCACCGAGCGTCGCGAAAAATGCCGCGCTGCCGTTGATCGCGCGCGAGAGCACTGATGCCAGAATGACCAGCAAGACGGCGTCGAAAGCGGTCTTGCGTGCCAGCGATCGCTTGTGACCCAACCGAACCATGATCAGTGTGGCAATAAACACGACGACACCGCGCAATGAGATTTGAACAAACGTTAGCTCGTCAGGCCTTACGCCCAAACCAAGCAATGGTCCGACAAAATTCCAGAATGCATTCATAGCTAAAAATTTTATCGCCCGGAGAAGGTTTGGCGAGTGTATCTCGATCTTTGCCGAACTTGCGCGGCAAAGTTTCGCGTGGCATAAGAGCACGCTCGTGCGACCCGAATCGGCCGCGCAAGATCGACAATCACTATGCCAATAGCTCAGCTACCTTCCCGCGACGCCGCCGTTGAAGCGCAAGTTTTCTGGCTCCGTTTCCAAAAGGAAATTACGGCCGCACTGATCCTCCTAATTGTGGCGGCTGTCGGATTTGCGGCTTACCGATTTTACATAAACCGGCGCAACTCCACCGCGGCTGAGTTGTTAGGTAGGGCTAAGAATCCGCACGATTACCAGGAGGTGATTACAAGTTATCCAGCAACGCCGGCCGGCGCGAGTGCTTATCTGCTCCTGGCAGAAACGCAGCGCAACGAAAAGAAGTTCGCCGAAGCGAATGCGACCTTGCAGCTGTTCGTTGATAAATATCCGGAACGCGATTTTGTGCCGACAGCGCGTCTGGCAATGGCGGCGAATTTGGAATCGATGGGCAAAACGGATGAGGCCCTTTCGATTTATCAACAGGTCGCCGTCAAATACGCAAACACTTACAACGGGCCGCTTGCGCTTATTTCGCAAGTGCCATTGTTAAAAGCGACGAACCGAATCGAAGACGCGCGCCGAGTTTGTGAAGAAATTCTGACGAAATATCGGATGCCAGGCCCGCAAATCGAAGGTACCCGGGACGACCGCATGGAGACGATCTGGGCAGGCGAAGCGATGAGGCAATTGCGTTCGTTGAAGCCACCTGAACGGCCCAAGCCAGCGCCAGGGGCGGCAAGTTTGCCAGCGAGGCCGCTTGGGCCGGGCGCTCCGCCAATGATCGCCGCCCCAACGGCACCTATTCCAGCTGCAGCACCAACTGCCGGGGCGATGTCGCCCGCGGGTGCGCCGACGCCGAAAAAGCCGAAATGAGGTAGCGGCGGTTCACTGAACCGCCAAGAAGGCGATTGGGGTCAATCGCCTCTACCACAAATTAGCGCTTCGAAAATTGGAAGCGTTTGCGCGCGCCGGGCTGGCCGGATTTTTTGCGCTCCTTCATCCGCGGATCGCGTCGGAGCAAGCCTTCGCTTTTCAATCCGCTTCGCAGATTGCCATCGGCTTGAAGGAGTGCCCGCGCGACGGCAAGACGCGCCGCGCCGGCCTGGCCGGCAACACCGCCGCCGCTGGCGTTGATGAAAAGATCGTAAGTGTTAACCATCTTCGCCGCCTGCAATGGTTGAAGCACTATGTTCTGCAACGGAGCACTCGGGAAGTAATCTTCGAAATTGCGGCCGTTGATGTCGATCTTGCCGCTCCCCGGAGTCATCCGAATGCGCGCAACGGAAGTTTTTCGACGACCGGTGGCGATGAATTCCTGTGCTTGAGCCATAAAGAACAATTCGTTAGGCGAGCTTGACCGGCTGAGGTTGTTGCGCGCTGTGCGGGTGCGATTCTCCGCGATAGACCTTGAGCTTTCGATAGACGGAGCGGCCGAGCCGGTTGTGCGGAATCATTCCGCGGACCGCACGCTCGATTAGTAACTCGGGATGACGAGCCCGGCGCGCGCGCACGTTTTCTGATTTGTGGCCGCCAACGTAGCCGGAAAAACTCATGAAGCTTTTTTGTTCTTCTTTTTTGCCAGACACACGGACCTTGTCCGCGTTGACCACGACGACGAAGTCGCCGGTATCGACATGCGGAGTGAAGATTGTTTTCTCTTTGCCGCGCAAAAGCCTGGCCGCCTTCACCGCAACGCAGCCGAGCACCTGGTCTTTGGCATCAATCAGCCACCATTTGCGGTCGACTTCACTTGCTTTGGCGGAAAACGTCTTCATCGCGGGGTGAAAGAGGCGCGAAAACTACGGGAGATGCGAGGACGTGTCAACCCTCTGAAGCGACAAGTCTGGTCGCGGCTGTGCGCGGTAAGCTGGGTAAGCGGGAGGCGGAAGTGGCACCCGAGGTGCTCCTTTTATGGCAATTATAGCAGATCGCTTCGCTCTCCTCATTTCGTTCATCTTAGTGGCCGCTCCAATTGCTTCCGCCGATGGAAGTTCGCCTATTGGGGGATCGCCCGCGCCGTGGCATTCGAAGAGAGCATTTGGACGGCGGGCGGAACGCTATTCGTGGAAGACAGATATTGTCACAACAGTCTTTTGGATCGGTGAGCCACCGAGTGAAAACAATCCGGTCCCGAACCGCTCGAGTTCATGGGACAAAAATTGGAGGCGCAGTTACGGTGGATTCGACGATCCGAACCCGTCGCATCGAAGCAATTACATACCGATAAAGTTTACGCCGCGGCAGAATCCTTTTTACTGCGCGCTTCCCTATAATGACAAGACGATGAACGGTCATCGGCCCGAAGCTCCGCGCGTCATTCCGTGGTTCAAGGAGGCTTATCGAGGCCGGGGAGTCTCGACCTGCAAAGGCCGCTGGATCGCTATTCGCAAGGGTGCTCGTGTAGTTTATGCGCAGTGGGAAGACGCAGGACCGTTCCGGACTGACCACTGGCAATACGTTTTCGGCAACGAACGCCCAAAATCAAATCTAAACAAAGGCGCCGGTCTCGATGTTTCCCCCGCGGTGCGTGATTATCTGGGCTTGAAAGAAACCGACGTGACCGACTGGAAATTTGTGGAGTTCGCTGAAGTGCCACGCGGCCCGTGGTCGCAACTTGGGGACAACAACAGCTTTGTAATCAACCAACGGAACGAAACAAAAACCGTGGCGAGGAGCGCAGTCAAAGGTTGGCGCCCCAATCGCAAGTTAATTGCCAAGGCTGTTTCGGATCTGTAGAAGGCATCTCTCATTTGTCTCGCTCTTGGGCGATTTGGGCTATGCGCTATCGATCGCGCAATCGCTGCTCGCCATTTCCCGGGCGCACGCTTTATTCGTGTCGCGATGTCGAATCCTGCTCCTCAAAAAACCGCGATCAGTCCCCGGCGCGAGGAAGATTTCCCGGAATGGTACCAGCAGGTGGTGCGCGCGGCGGAGCTGGCGGAACCGAGCGACGTGCGCGGTTGCATGGTCATTCGCCCCTGGGGCTATGGCATTTGGGAAAATATGCAACGCCGGCTCGACGCAATGTTCCGCGCGACCGGACACCGCAACGCTTACTTCCCACTTTTCATTCCGCTAAGTTATTTCGCGAAGGAAGCCGAGCACGTCGAAGGATTCGCGAAGGAATGCGCCGTCGTCACGCATACACGGCTCGAAGTCGACGCCGGAGGAAAAATGAAACCGGCGAGCGCGTTGACGGAACCGCTCGTCGTTAGGCCGACTTCCGAAACGATCATCGGCGCGAGCTACGCCAAATGGGTGCAATCGTATCGCGACTTGCCAATTTTGATCAACCAATGGGCTAACGTTGTGCGGTGGGAAATGCGGCCGCGTTTATTTTTGCGAACGACTGAATTCCTCTGGCAGGAAGGGCACACCGTTCACGAGACTGAGGCGGAAGCGCGTGCGGAGACGAAATTAATTCTCGATCTTTACGAGCGCTTCGTGCGGGATCACCTCGCAATTCCAGTTTTCACCGGCGCGAAGTCCGAGAGCGAAAAATTTCCGGGCGCGGTCCAGACGTTGACGCTCGAGGCAATCGTGCAAGACCGGAAAGCGATTCAGGCCGGCACCTCGCACTTTCTCGGACAGAATTTTTCGCGCGCGAGCGGGATTCAGTTTCAAAATCGTGAAGGGAAACAGGAATTCGGCTGGACCACGAGTTGGGGAATGACCACGCGATTGGTCGGCACTCTCGCAATGATGCACGGCGACGACGATGGATTGGTTTTACCACCGCGAATCGCACCGACCCAAATTGTGATTCTGCCGATTACACCGAAAGAAGAAACTCGGGCGCGAGTGCTGGAAGCATGCGATGCACTCCAACTGCAGTTGCGTGGAAAGCAGTTCGGCGATTCTCCGATCGAAGTGGAGGTAGATCGGCGCGATCTCGGCGGCGGAGTGAAAAATTGGGAATGGATCAAGAAAGGCGTACCGGTTCGAGTTGAGATCGGACCGCGTGATCTCGAGACAGACTCAGTCGCAGTTTCTCGGCGCGATCACCCGGTGAAATCCAAAGAGTCGATGTCTCTCCAGGAATTCGCCGCGGCCGTGCCGGAGATGCTGATGTCGATCCAGCAAAATCTTTATGATCGCGCGAAGAAGTTCCAGGAGGAAAACACCCGCGTGATCGAATCGAAGAAAGAGTTCTACGATTTCTTCACCGCCAAGAATGCCGATAAACCTGAGATCCATGGCGGTTTCGCGCTCGCTCACTGGAATGGTTCGCGCGAAGTGGAAGAACAAATCAAAAGTGATCTCAAGGTGACAATTCGCGTTATTCCGTTTGGCGAATCCGAGCCAGGCCGTTGTATTTTCACTCGCGAACCGAGCGCGCGCCGGGTGGTCTGGGCCAAGTCTTACTAAGCTCGATCTTATTGACGCAGCACGAGGCCATCGTTTATTTCCGCTCTTGATGGAATTAAAGCTCTACAGCCGCGAATGGTGTTCGTGGTGCATCGATGCCAAGGAATATTTGGAAGCGCGCGGCTATAAGTTCACCGCGATCGATGTCGGCGAAGATCGACAAGCCTACGAGGAAATGAAGGAACTTTCCGAGCAAACTTATGTGCCGACGTTTGTCGCCGGCGACCATGTCATCGCGAATTTCGATACCGATCAATTGGAAAAATTCCTGAGCGAGCATCAAATCAACCCGTAATGCTCTTCAAGCTTTTTATCCTACTCGGCGTAGGAGTTTTGGCAGTCGCCCTGCGCAGTTTTCAAAGTTCGTTCTCCCAAAAGGCCGGCGCAATCGCAATCCTCATCGTTTCCTATCTGCTGGTCTATTTTGTGACCGACAGCCACGTCCTCGGGGCAGTCGCCGCGGCCGCCTGGTTCTTTTTGCCCTGGGTGGAGATTCTTACCCGCATTCGGGCGTTGCGTTTACCGAAGGAGAAACAACTCCGTCCCAAGCCGCCGCCTTCGAGCGACACCTTTCCAACACTCAACGAAATCACGCGCGAAATCGAGAGCGAAGGTTTCGTGCACGTGAACGACGCCGGCTGGGATTGGGAAGATTACCGCCAATTCTTTCGCCTCTTTTACAAAGCCGAAGATCGCGCCCAGGCGACTATTTGCCTCAACGAGCAACACGATCTCTCGTTTTATTATCTGCGAATCTCGTCCCGATCCCGGACCGGCATCATCTGGACGACGTGGAATTACCCGCTCTCCTATGGATTGAAACTGACGCCGCAATTTCGCATCAACCGCCAGCGGCCTGACCAATCATTCTGGCAGCTGTATCAGAGCCACCGCGCGTTTTTGCGGAAAAATAATGTGCAGAGGGACGCAATCGATCCGTTGGACGATGAACGGATCGAAAAAGAAATGGAGCGCGATTTGCGCGAACAGATTGCGCACAACATTGACAAAGGTGTGCTCAAGCAGACGCCCGAAGGCGACGTGAAATACTCGTGGCGCGGAATGATCTATCTCTGGTGCCAGTTCCTGCTCGACCTGGTCCGGCTGTAACTCTTCCTCTACCGCTTTCTCTTAGTCTTGATTCAAAGATTCAGACCGAGAGGAAGATTTCAAACCTTCATGATCTCAGCTTCTTTGTGCTTGAGATGATCGTCGATTGATTTGACGAAGCGGTCGGTCAGTTTCTGAATCTGTTTTTCCAAGTCGTGCAGTTCATCCTCGCTGATCCCGCCGCCACCTTTGAGTTTTTTTGCTTCATCGAGCGCCGTATGACGATTACTCCGGATCCGAACCCGCGCTTCCTCCGCCATTTTGCTTAGCGACCTCGCTAATTCCTTGCGCCGCTCTTCGGATAATTCTGGAATCGGCAGTCGAATAATTTTTCCGTCGACCGCCGGGGTAATGCCGATCTTTGATTCTTTCAGCGCGCGTTCGATATCCTGCACCGTTCCGGCGTCGAATGGTTGTAACACGAGCAACCGCGATTCCGGGGTCGTGATAAGCGCGAGCTGCTTCAGTTTCATCGTCGAGCCATAGGCCTGCACGTCAATGTTCTCGACCAGCGCGGGCGACGCTTTGCCCGTCCGCACACCGGAAAATTCGTGAGCCAGATAATCGACGCTCTTTTCCATCGCCATCTCCGCTTCGAGAAGAATGTCGTCTCTGTCCATGCCCGTAAATTTTTACGTTGTCTCCGCTTCGCCGCAAACGAGCGTGCCGACTTTTCGGCCGAGGACAGCGTCGCGAATATTACTCGGTTTGTTCATGTCGAAAACGACGATCGGCACGTTATTGTCCATGCAAAGACTAAACGCGGTTGAATCCATCACCTGCAATCGCTTCGTCAACGCTTCCGTGAATGTGATTCGCTCGAAACGTTTCGCGTTTGGGTCCGTATTCGGGTCGCGATCGTAAACGCCATCCACTTTGGTTGCTTTCAAAATCACATCGGCACCGATCTCGCTCGCGCGTAACGCTGCCGCGGTGTCGGTTGAAAAGTAAGGATTACCGGTGCCGGCCGCGAAAATCACGACCCGACCGAGTTCGAGATGTCGAATCGCCCGGCCAAGAATAAACGGCTCGGCCACGTTTTTCATTTCGATCGCCGTTTGCACCCGCGCTTCGACGCCAATCTTCGTGAGCGTGCTCCGCAATGCGAGCGCATTGATCACAGTCGCCAGCATGCCCATGTAATCCGCCGACGTTCGATCCATGCCGCGGACTGCCGCGGAGGACCCACGCCAAATATTTCCCCCGCCGATCACGATCGAAATCTGGACGCCGAGGCTGTGCACGTCCTTGATTCGATCAGCGATCTCGCGCACGACTGACGGCGAAATGTTTTCGCGCGAGCCGCGCTCCTGAAGCGCTTCGCCGCTCAACTTGAGCACGACACGTTTGTAAGCGGGCGCCTCGGTCTTCATGGCAGCGCAAATGAAACAGGAGGCCGCGACGTTTTGAAAGCAAAATGACTGTAGCCAGCAACGTTGTCACAGGGCCGCGCTCGGCGACCGCGGTTACAACGCTCGCCCGCGCAAAAATTCCGCGGCGCTCATGCGGCGCTTTCCTTCCAACTGAACATCGGTTAGCGATAAAGCACGATCGGACGTCGCAACAACAAGTTCCCGATTTTTCCGCAAGATCTCGCCCGGCTTCCCGCGAAGATCGACGATCGACGCGGTAAAGATTTTTAAATTGCCGCCGCCAAGCTCAGTAAACGCGCCTGGCCAGGGATTATAAGCGCGAATTTTTCTCTCGATGGCCTCCGCGCTTTCATTCCAATTCAGACGGCCTGCTTCGCGCTTCAGCTTCGGCGCGTAATTTGCAAGGGATTTGTCTTGCGGAATACGCGGCGCATTGCCGGCGGCAAGCACACGCAAAGATTCGAGCAACGCTTCCGGCGCGATCTGTGCGAGCTGATCGTGCAACGTCGCACCCGTCTCGGTCGGCAAGATTTCGATCTTGCGTTGAAGCAAAATGTCGCCGGTATCGAGGCCTTCATCCATGTAGATCACGGTAACGCCCGTCTCGTGATCGCCGGCCGCGATGGCTGCCTGAATCGGGGCGGCTCCACGCCAGCGCGGCAAAAGCGATGCGTGCAAATTCAAATTTGCGATCTTCGGAATGTCGAGCACCGCGCGTGGCAAGATCTGTCCATAGGCCGTGACCACGATCACGTCGGGCACAAGAGCACGAATTTGATCGATCGCTTCGGGATTTTTAATTCGCGCCGGCTGCAAAATCGACATCTTGCTTCCGGCCAGCGCCGCTTTGATCGGCGGCGCAGTGATTTTTTGACTGCGCCCAACCGGCTTGTCGGGTTGCGTAACAACTCCAACTAATTCGTGCTCGGATTTTTGCAGCGCACTCAACGTCGGCACGCCGATTTCGCCCGTGCCGATGAATACGATCCGCATTAGCGGTTTATCGAAGCGATCGAAGAGGTACGCTCCTGCGATTTCGGCCGGCGACCGCTTCGGCCATCATTTTTTCGCCGGCGGTGACTTCGCGTTGTCCGACCGAAGAGCCGCACTCGGTGCAGAGATAATCGAAGATCTCGCGGTCGGGCAGAACTAGCAGCAGCTTCTCACGCACGGGCGTCGTCGCCCGGCATTTCTCGCAATACAGGGTCGAGGCGGTGAAATTTTCAAACTGCTGCTGACTCATGTTTGACGCCATTTACGCTCGCTAAGATATCGAATAACACTTTCGCGGGCGGCTGCATGGCGTCAATCACGATGATGCAATCTTTGGGATAATGACTCAGCACCGGCTTGGATTCCATTTCGTAAATGTCGAGCCGCTTTTGGATGACCTCTTCATTGGCGTCATCGAGGCGATTGTCTTTCAGCGCGCGCTTTTTCAACCGGCCGAACAACGTTTCGCGGTTTGGGCAGGCGAGATGAAAAACTTTTTCCACGTCGATGAGCTCCCGCATGATCTTGGCCTGATTCACATTCCGCGGAATGCCGTCGAGCACGAGGATGTCGATGTCCGGTTTGAATTTGTGCGCGTCCACCGCGGCATCGATCGCTTCTTTCCAAAGTTCGACAGTAATGTCGTCGGGAACGAGCTGGCCTTTGCTCGAGTATTCCAGAAACGCTTTCCCGACTTTTGTGCGCGTATCGATCGAACGAAACACGTCGCCGCACGGACAATGATAAAAGCGCGGAATGGTACCGAGCGTTTTGCCCTGGGTCCCTTTCCCGCTGCCGGGCGCACCAAACAGGATGAACGTGCGGTATTTCATGAAAGCGAATGGTTATACTGCTCTCGCAGCCAATCGGGAAGAGAAACGATTATTTCGCAGCGACCGGATCGATATTGACTCGTCTTCCACCCCGATCGAAGCGAACGTTGCCGTCGACCAGCGCGAAAATGGTGTAATCGCGGCCGAGGCCAACGTTCTTACCCGGCAGAAATTTCGTGCCGCGCTGGCGAACAATGATGTTGCCAGCCACGACCAACTCGCTGCCGAATCTTTTTACACCGAGCCGCTTGCTAACGCTGTCGCGGCCGTTCTTAACGCTGCCTTGTCCTTTTTTATGAGCCATGACTTAAGATTTTTTCGATTTTGAGCCGCCGGTGATGCTTTTGATTTTCACTCGAGTCAGTTTGCGGCGATGTCCAACCGTGCGGTGATAACCTTTGCGCCGTCTGTACTTGAACGCGATGACCTTTTTGTCCTTACGCTGCTCGACAACTTCGGCCGTGACTTTCGCGCCCAAAATTAGCGGATCGCCATGAGTGATATGCTTGCCGTCGGCGAACATCAACACTTCGCCGAAGGTCGCGGTTTTCCCCGCATCGACATCCAGAAGATCGACATCCACCGTGTCGCCTTCCGCGACGCGATACTGCCGTCCGCCAGTCTTGATGATTGCGTAGGTCATTGGTTTTTCCGGGGAGAAAAAGCCGCGCAAATTCACACAGAAGGACGTGTTTGGCAAACAGAAAGTGGATCGAGCGCTCCGTCGCTCGATTTTAAAAATTCAGGCCGCGGAGCCGCGATTAATTAGCATCGTCCGCGGAGCGGCCGATCCACCTCGGAAATCAATAAGACAATTTCGCCTTTGGGCGGATGCGCTTCGTAATGCGTGAGTAGCTGCACTGCTGTTCCTCGCCGGAATTCCTCGAACTTCTTAGTCAGCTCGCGCGCGACGCAAAGTGGTCGATCCGGCATCACGTCAACGCAAGCCTTGAGCGTTTTGTTCAGGCGATAAGGCGATTCGAAATAAATCGAAGTTTCTTCACGCGCGGCGGCGGTCCGGAGCTGGCGCTCGCGTTGACCACTTTTGACTGGCAGGAATCCGCCAAAGAAAAATTTATCGGTCGAGAATCCGGAGCCCACAATCGCGGTCGAAATTGAAGACGGTCCCGGAATAATTGTGAACGGCAGTTCGCGTTTGATGCATTCCCGAATCAATCGCGCGCCGGGATCAGACAGGCCGGGCGTTCCGGCGTCGGTAATCAGCGCGATTTTTTCGCCGGCCGCGAGTCGCTCCACGAGTTGGGCGGTGCGCATCGCTTCGTTATGCTCGTGATAACTAATGAGCGGTTTTTTGATCTGATAATGCTTCAACAAAATCCCGGAGTGTCGGGTGTCCTCGGCCGCGACAAGATCGACATCTTTCAAAATTTCGTGCGCGCGCAGGGTGATGTCGCCAAGGTTTCCGATTGGGGTAGCAACGACGTAAAGCATCGGGGTGAATTTGATAAGGCCAAGCCGTCTAACGAGAAACGAAGATTATACAGAAGGGAGAGCACTATGAGAATACGCATTTGGATGTTGGCCTTAGTACCGTTCGCAATGATCGGCTGCGCCGACGAAACGCCGCCGCCGGTTACGACGACGACTACGACGACCACGCAAGAGGTGACCACGGGAGTTCCGTCGAGTGCGGTTGTGACACGCGAGGTTGTGGTGCCACAGGCGCCGCCGTCCGTTCGGATTGAAGCGCAAACCGTCGCGCCGGGTCCGGGTTACATTTGGACACCCGGCTACTGGCGATGGTCCGGAAGGGATTACGTTTGGGTGTCTGGCTCTTGGGTCAGACCGCCCCGTACCACGGCTGTTTGGGTCCCAGGACATTGGGTGAGCAGAGGTGCAGGTTGGATTTGGGTTCCCGGTCACTGGCGATAAAGGGCCTGTAGTCTGCAAATTGGATTTGCATCGCGTCGCGGCCAGCACGTTCTTGCGACGCGATGCGTAATCCGTCCTCAACGCGGAACCGCGGTTTTACTCAACTCTGGCCGCGCAGAGTAATTCGGACACTCCTTGGCGTTTGCCTCCTTCTTCTTGCTGCGCTGTTGATTCTCTATTTTCGGCAGCACTCGATGGTTTACCATCCGCGCCCGTACGACGAGAGCTATGCGTATGCGTTTCCGGCGAACGGCGTCGAAATTAACTATACAGTCGCGACCGCGAAATATTGTGCGTATTACATTCCGGCAACCGCACCATTTCCGAAACGTCTTTGGATCGCGTTTTGCGGGAACGGTTCGCTTGCGCTCGATTGGACGACAATTCTTCGCGAATATTGGGCGCACGACGACGCCTTTCTTCTCATCGATTATCCCGGTTACGGAAAGAACGGCGGCTACGCGACGATCGCGAGCACGCGTGCTTCCACGGACGCCGCGCTCAAGGCGCTGCGCGAGCGATTAAGACTAAGCGAAGAGCAACTTACACTTTGCACCATCGGCCATTCGTTAGGAGCGGCGGTCGCGCTAGATTTTGCAATGCATCATCATGTGCAAAGAGTGGTTCTGATTTCGCCGTTCACAACGCTGCGAGAGGAAGCAGCCACGATGCTGGGCAGTTGGATCGCGCGATTGTTGATCGAAAGCTATGACAATCGGGCAAACCTGGCCGAAGTGGCGAGACTCAATCCGGATGCGCGTATCGCAATTTTTCACGGCACGCGCGACGACGTGATTCCGGTCCGAATGGGGCGCGAGCTCGCGCGCGCATTTCCGTTTGTTGAATTTTTCGCGGTCGAGGACGCAGATCACGTCAGCGTGCTCAATCACGCGCACGACAAAATCATCGATTGGATGAATCGCTGACTTGTGGAACGATCCAAGCTGTATCGGACACCGTGAAGCCGAACTTTCAGTTCGATGATAATCGATTTCCGCGAACCGATTGTTTTTTCCATACCGGGACTGGCCGATGGCACGGCTACTGGCCTAACGACGACGGCAACTTCCGACGTTACAACTTGGGTCGCGAATATTTAATCGAGGCCGCACGCGAACGCGCCAAAGAAATGGTGGTGTTCGCTGTCATCCTCGTCGCCGCGGCCTGGCCAGTCATCTATATGATTGTGACCGTAGTGCAATTGCTTTACAAAGGTCGACCGCCGGATCGGTAGATCCGAATTAGCGCGGTCCGAGAAATTCGTCCCGGTAGAGCGGCGTTGTTTCCGGTGCGAAACCGTGCCGGGTAATATTTTCAGTCACAACGCGCGGCACAACGAACTGCAGAAGATAATCGGCGCCGCCAGCTTTGGTCCCGCCGCCGCTCATTTTGAATCCACCGAACGGATGGCGGCCAACGACCGCGCCGGTGCATGAGCGATTGACGTAAACGTTGCCGGCGACAATCTCCGCTTTGGCGCGCTCGATGTTGGCCGGACTGCGCGAGAAAAATCCGGCGGTGAGCGCGAATTCGGTGCTGTTTGCGATCTCGAACGCTTCATCGAGGTCGCGCGCTTTCATGACGCTGAGCACCGGACCGAAAATCTCCTCGCACGCAATCCGTGTCTTCGGACTGACACTGGTGAAGATGGTCGGTGGAATGAAGAAACCTTTTTGCGGCACATCGGCCCTTTGAAAGGCGAGTCGCGATTCATTTTTGCCGATGTCGATATATTCGAGAATCCGTTTGTGGGCGGTCCTATCAATCACCGGTCCAACCGTGATTCCCGGCTCTTCCGGATTTCCGACGCGCAAACTGGCTGCGGCGTTGAGCAGGCGTTCGATTGCGCGGGGATAAATCTCTTCCAAAATGATCAGTCGCGAACAAGCCGAACATTTTTGTCCCTGATACCCGAAGGCGGAATAAATTGTATCGACGATCGCTTCATCGAGGTCGGCGTCGGCGTCGATGATGACGGCGTTTTTGCCGCCCATCTCACAAATGACGCGCTTGAGTTCGCGCTGACCTTCCCGCGTTTTGCCAGCACTCTCCCAAATCCGCAGACCAACTTCCCGCGATCCCGTGAACGCGATAAGATCGATGTCTTTGTGATCGACCAGATGCGCGCCCATTACTGAACCTTTACCTGGCAAATAATTCAGGACCCCCGGGGGAACGCCGGCTTCTTCAAAAATTTCCATTAACATCGCGCCGATGACGGCTGATTGTTCGGCCGGTTTCATGATCACGGTATTGCCGGTGACAAGCGCGGCCGTGGTCATTCCGCACAAAATTGCCATCGGAAAATTCCAAGGCGCGATGATCATGGCGACGCCGCGCGGCCAATAGTGCTGATAACTTTCTTCGCCGAGGACGTGCTGCGTGAGCCGCGGCCGGCCGATCAAACGCATCTGATGCGCATAAAACCGGCAGAAATCCATCGCTTCGCGAATGTCGCCATCCGCCTCCGCCCAGGCTTTGCCGACTTCGAAAACTTCGAGCGCGGAGAGCTCAAAACGTCGGCGGTGCATGATATCGGCAGCGCGCTCCAGCAATCGGCAGCGCGTTTCAAATGAAGTGCGGCTCCACTTTTCGAACGCGTCGCGCGCGGCTTTGACCGCGCGTTCTGCCTCCGGAATTCCAGCTTCGGCCACATGACCGACGACGTCATCGGGCGAGCTCGGGTTGATCGAAGCGATCGTTTTGTCGGTCCAGACTCTTTCGCCGTTGATCACGAGCGGATATTTTTGACCGAGCTGCGGGCGCACACGCGCGAGCGCTTCTTGCATTCGGTCCTGATTTTGTTCGTAGACGAAATTCACAAGCGGCGCGTTTTCATAAGTATCACCGGCGGGCGTGTCGAGGGAAGCGCCGTCGCTGCTAACTTCGACATGCCTCGCGCCGTTCGGACCTTGAGATATGAGATCGGCTGGATTGCGCAGTAATTCGTCTTCGGAAACCTTCTCCGAAAATTTAGCGCGAAGAAACCCTTCATTCGAGGTGTTCTCGAGCAGACGACGAACCAGATAGGACATGCCGGGCAAGAGTTCACCGACCGGACAATATTCTCGGACCCGGTAACCCATCTCGACGAGCGCGCGTTTCACCGGTCCAGCCATACCGTAAAGCAGTTGAAACTCGAAACGGGTGCGGTCGATTCCGAGTTGCTCGGCCAACGCCTGCGCATGCGCGATGCTGCGAACGTTGTGCGACCCGAACGCGGCGGTGATGGTCGATTCATTCTCGAGCAAAATCCGCGTGAGCAACTCGAAATTCAGATCGCTCTCCGGTTTTTGGAGAAAGACCGGACAAGCCCATCCGTTCTGGCGCGACTTGATTTTTTCGAAGTCCCAGTAGGCGCCCTTGACCAGGCGAACGGCGAAGCGCGTTCCGCGCGCGCGGCCCCAGTCGAGGAGATCGAGCAAATCGTTTTCCGCATCGCGCAGATAAGCCTGAATGACAATTCCAACGTGCGGCCAGTCGCGAAATTCAGTTTCGGTAAAGAGCGTTCTGAAAAGTTCGAGGGTCGCATTTTTGTGCGCGTAACCTTCCATGTCGAAGTTAACGAACGCACCGAGGTCGCGTGCGCGTCGTAAAATCGGGCGCAGTTTGGGCGCGAGATGAATGATCGAATCCGCCGGGTCGGCCGGATTCATCTGCGAATAAAGCGCCGAAATTTTTACGGAAAGATTAACGACCGGGAACAACTCCGTGTTTTTGCCAAGCGGATCTGTCCAGCCGCGCGTTTCGCGACCGAGATGGTCGAGCAATTCCAGACAACGACTGGCGTACTCGTTCGCTTCCTGTTCGCTTACGACTGCCTCGCCGAGAAGATCGACCGTAAACCCGATGCCCTGGGAGCGGCGTTTGCGGAGCATTTTCATGACGTCCTTCGGATTCCGTCCGGCGATGAACTGGCGCGCCATGCCGGATACGTTCCATCGCAGGAGCTGGCCGCTGATCCACGGGACAATCCTCGCCCCGCGCGCGAACGTGCGAATCAGTGGCGCATAGCCGTTGCGCATGTCCGCGAAATATTCGTCGAGATGCTGGACGATATCGGTTCCGCGATGGAGCGAGGCAAGAACATCAACGAACCGGAACAGTTGCACCTTGAAGTGCTCATCGCGCATCGAGAGCGCCATCATTCGCTGGTAAAAGCCGGCTTTACTGAAGAGCGACTCCGGATGCCGGTCGACCAAATCGAATATGCGTTCGCCGCGTCGTTCAATTTCGGTCTGCAAAGCGCCCATAGCTAAAAACTAATCGCGCCCTACTGGGAGGTAAAGGCGAAGGAATTCAAGAGGGGCCAAAAAAATTCGCCGCGATACGGTCACCTTAAAGGCGAACTTCGAAGTGGGGTGTGAACAGCTGCTCCAAAGCGGATTAGATTCAGGGAGCAGTTAGAGTAATTTGTCTGGCGGACCCGGCAGGCCCTGGGGCTCTGGCCCGTCAGGCAATCTCTCCTTTTGCGGCATTGGCATTTGCTGGGCGGGGTGAACTCGGTTAGCAAGATCGACATGCACCGGCGCGATCAACGCCATGAGTTTGCCAGCGACAACACGGCGGCAATTTGCCCCGAAGTCTTAGCTGCGTTGGAAGAGGCCAATCAAGGCGCAGCCGATTCCTACGGCGATGACGAACGGACGAGTCGTGTTCGAGAGTTGGTCCGGGATGTTTTCGAGACGGATTGCGACGCTTATCTGGTTTTTAATGGAACGGCCGCAAATGCGCTCGCGCTGGCGCAACTTTGCCAACCGTTTCACAGCGTCGTTTGTCACAATCACGCGCACATCCAGACTGATGAATGCGGTGCCCCCGAGTTCTTCACCCGCGGCTCAAAGCTGCTTCTAGTTCGCGGTGCCGCAGGCAAGATCGACATCCACGAAGCGGACGCGATGATCGCGCGGCAGCCCGAGGTGCACGCGCACAAACCGCGCGTTATCAGCGTGACCCAAGCGACCGAGTTCGGCACGGTTTACACTCATGATGAAATCAAGGCGATCACAGAGCTCGGGCGAAAGCGCGAAATTCTCGTGCACATGGACGGCGCACGATTTGCCAACGCCGTTGCCGCGCTCGGTTGCTCGCCTAAAGAAATTACGTGGCAAATTGGCGTGGATGTTCTGTGCTTTGGCGGGACAAAGAATGGCGCCGCCGCGGCGGAGCTCGTGATATTCTTCAAAAAGGAGCTTTCTTTTGAGTTCAACTATCGCCTGAAGCAAGCTGGCCAGCTGGCATCTAAGACGCGATTTTTGGCGGCACAATGGCTAGGCCTTCTAACCAAAGACGTTTGGCTCCGAAACGCGCGGCATGCCAACGCCACCGCCTCCAGATTGGCCGACCGTCTTCGTGCCGCTGGAAAGATCGACATCGTGCTTCCCGTTGAAGCAAATGCCGTCTTCGTCCGCCTATCCGAACAACTCGCGCTCGATTTGCAGTCGCGGGGCTGGCATTTTTACAAGTTCATCGAGCCCGATGTTTATCGTCTGATGTGTTCATGGGCGACGACTGATGCGGAAATCGACCGACTCACCGCTGATATGTTGCGTTGACGAAAGTCATCTGTATAGAAAGCGCAATGAAGTTGAGCTGCTGCGCCATCGTCGCGCTTGCGATCGGCTTACTAGGCTGCGAGACAGCGCACAACGTCGGCCGCACACTCACCGCGCCAGTGCGTTACGTTTTTAACG
>Ga0209470_1000516_pt1 | contig 30273 bp, 28 predicted proteins | sample GraSoiAngelo_125_FD_185882 | JGI IMG/M metagenome (GOLD analysis project Ga0209470, IMG submission 185882) | Grasslands soil microbial communities from the Angelo Coastal Reserve, California, USA - 14_0927_05_40cm (SPAdes) (version 2) | ecosystem: Environmental > Terrestrial > Soil > Grasslands ... | reverse complement strand
TGTTTTGTATCCGCTGTATTTCCTCTCTTGGCTCTCCTGGGTTGGATTTTCAATATCCACGTATTCAGACAGGTTTATCCCGGGCTGCCTGTGATGCATCCCAATACGGCATTCGGGTTGCTCCTGGTTACGATTGCCATTCTTCTTACAGGAAGTGAAGGGCGATCGCGAAAAACAACTTTAACGGCGTGTGGACTCGGAGGCGTCGTTTTGCTGCTGGGTTTGCTCACGTTGAGCGAGTATTTCTCCGGCGTAGATTTCGGGATTGACCGTCTCTTCTTCGGCCAAGCACTCGTGTCGCCCGATGTGTACCCTGGACGACCCTCACCTCTAGCAGCGTCGAATTTTATGCTTTTCGGCGCCGCCTTGCTTGCCTATAACCTGCGTTCTGTTCCCATTCGTCTGGGGCAGACATTCGTTCTGATGGCCGGGGCGAATGCCAGCGTTGTATTTACCGGCTATATTCTAGGCACCTCGCAGTTCCATGGATTTCAGATGCTTGGAACCGGAATGGCGGTTCATACGGCGGCCGCGTTCATTCTCCTGACCGTGGCGCTCCTCTTGGGCCGTCCCGATGACGGCATGATGTCTCTCGTGACCAGCGGCACGCGAAGCGGTGCCATGGCAAGACAGATACTTTTCACCGGCATGGTCGCCCCACCGGTAGTCGGAATACTAACTCGAGTCGGAGTTGTCGCAGGATGGTATGGGACCAGTGCTCAGATCTCACTCTTCGTCGTCGTGATCGTCGCTCTCGTCCTTCGGAGGACGTGGCAGGCTGCAAGGCAATCGGAAGCAGATGAGCTTATGGCGCGGGCGGCTTTCCAGGCGTCTCAGGCCGCAAACGAAAGGGTCCGCCAAACGCAGGAGCGATTGGAACTCGCGCTCCGCGGGGCAAATCTGGGAGCCTGGGATTGGAATGTCAAGTCGGGTGAGGTCATATTCAACCCGAGGTGGGCTGAGATTCGTGGTTTTCGTCTGGAAGAAATCCGGCCTCACGTGGACTCATGGATTTCGGGCGTGCATCCTGATGATTGGCAGGGCGCACAAAAAGCGCTGGCGGATCATTTTCAGGGTATTGCCCCGGAGTATCACGCCGAGTTTCGGGCGAAGACGAAATCCGGTGACTGGGTCTGGATCTTCGCCCGTGGAAAAGTGTTTACGCGGGATGAAAAGGGGCAGCCGCACCGCATGGTCGGAATCGAGGCCGACATCAGCGAACGAAAGCGTTTCGATAACGAGCAGAGGTTCCTCGCGGAAGTCGGAACGGTGCTCAGCTCCAGCCTGGATATCGATGAGACGCTGGGGAATATTGCACGACTGGCTGTCCGTGATCTTGCGGACCTCTGTATCATCGACCTCAACGGGGAAGGTGGTGGCAGTGGACTGCTGAAAGTTATGAGCCGCGACGCCTCGAATGCTTGGATTTCCGATTTGTTCCTACGGCTGCCGCTGAACCGGCATCGTCCAGACTGGCTGCGTGCCGTCTTGGAGAACAAGCGGCCGGTGTTAATGGAGCGATTATCACCCGAAGCAGTCGACATGTTTTGCCCACAGCCAGAGCACATGCGCGCGCTCAGGGAGGCGGGTTTGCACTCGGCTCTCGCGGTGCCTCTGGTGGCGCACGGAAACCTTCAGGGGGCGATTATCCTGTTATCCTTTTCCCCACCTCGCGCCTATGAACCTGCGGATCTTCGTCTGGCGCAGGAGCTTGCAGAGCGCTCCGCACTCTCCATCGAAAATTCCCGTCTGTATCTTGAAGCTCAGCGCGCTATAAAAACCCGGGAGAACGTACTTGCTATGGTTTCTCATGATCTCAAGAATCCCGTGGCGACGATCGGTCTTGTGGCGCACGTGCTTCAACAATACGAGCCAATGGACGCAGGCCGACTCAACGACCTTGCCGGGAAAATCCAACGTGCCATCGACAAGATGCTGCTGCTTATTTCCGACCTCCTCGATTTCTCTAAAGTTCAGAGCGGAACGTTTTCGGTTGACGTTCATGCGGGTGCTTTGGATGGGATGATGATGCCCGTGATCGACAGCGTGAGGACTCTGGCCGACGCGAAACATCAGACGATCGAACTGAAAATATCCCCGAGGCTCCCGGAGGTTCTTGCGGATTCCCATCGCATCGGCCAGGTCCTGTCCAACTTGTTGGAAAATGCGATCAAGTTCACGCCGGACGGCCGCACAATTCGCGTTTCGGCTCGCCAGCAAGCGAGCACCATAGTGGTTTCAGTGTCCGATGAGGGCCCAGGTATTCCCGCCGAACACTTAAGCCGAGTGTTCGACCGCTTCTGGCAAGCGAAAGAGACGAGGCAGATGGGGAGCGGTCTGGGCTTATCTATTGCCAAGGGCATCGTCGAAGCCCATGGCGGAACAATCTGGGCCGAAAGCGAATTGGGCAAAGGCAGTTCATTTCATTTCACTCTGCCCCTGGCAAATCTCAATAGAGTCCCCGGTAGCGCGGCGTGATCATTCAATGATTCGCGTTCTTGTTTTCCCAGCAGCAGTTAAAAAGTTGTGCACCAGCTTCTCTAATACTTTTCCAAACTGCGCATCATTCTGCTGGCGATTTTGCGCCGTCGATTGTCCCCGTGCCTTGCCACTTTCGTGCTCTCACTAAAATTCATTTGAACGCAAAAATCGCCGAATTCAGCGCATTTTTGTAATTCGCCATCGACAGGGCTGGAGCCGCTGCGATCAGCGGCGGTTGGCGCGGTCAATCAACCCTATTCTTCACCGTCATAAAAAGTACGGGCTTCCACTGAAATATTTACTGGACGTTTCTGCACATGCCTTCCGGACGATGACGTGCTGTCACTCTCCAACTATGAAACACGCAGAACGTAGAGTTACCGCCGGCAGTGCACGGAAATCGTGGAGATGAGCACAGGGCGTCCCGGAGGATGGGTGACGGTCTGTCTGATCAATCTGGCACTCATCGCCATGACGGGCTGCAAAAGGTCCACACACGCCGCATCGTCTCCCCCGGTGGTGGAAGTGGCCCAAGTCGAAACGAGAGATGTTCCCGTTTACGGAGAATGGATCGGAACTCTGACCGGGCAGGTGAATGCCAACATCAAAGCGCAAGTCACTGGCTACCTGCTCACGAGGAATTACAAAGAAGGATCGTACGTCAGGAAGGGACAACTGCTGTTTCAGATTGATCCTCGCCCATTCCAGGCGGCGCTCGACCAGGCCAAGGGCCAGTTAGCGTTGGCAGAAGCGCAACTGGTCCAGGATGAAGCGCAGCTTGCGACGGCGGAGGCCAACGAACTGCAGAGCCGGCTCAACGTGGAGAAATACGCACCTCTTGCGAAGGAACGCGCCGCATCGCAGCAGGATCTGGACAATTCAATCCAGACGAACCGCGCCAATAAGGCGCAAGTGGAGGCGGCAAAGGCCGCGATCGGCGCTGCCAAGGCGCAAATCCAGGCCAATCAGGCCGCGGTCGAAGCCGCCATGATCAACCTGAATTTCACCACCATAGTTTCACCCATCGACGGCATCGCCGGTATCGCTCAGGCACAGGTCGGCGATTTGGTCAGTAGCGGCAGCGGAAATCTAACAACCATTTCGATGCTCGACCCGATCCGAGATTATTTTACTGTCAGCGAACAGGAATATCTCGCGCTGCGAAAAAAGTTTTCAGGCTCAGCGGCGGAACGCTGGAAGCTGAACCTCATCCTGGCTGATGGGACAACCTATGCTCACGATGGCGACTTCTATTTTGCGGATCGCCAGGTCGATCAAAACACCGGCACGATCCAATTAGCAGCCCTCTTTCCCAATCCCGGTAATGTTCTCCGTCCGGGCCAGTACGGTAAGGTGCGTGCCGTAATGCACGTGCAGTGGAACGCCTTATTAATTCCGCAAGCTGCTGTCACGGAGCAGCAGGGCAGCTACCTGGTTGACGTTGTTAGGAGCGACAACCGTGCCGAGGTGCGCCAGGTTCAAGTTGGCGAGCGCACGGGCACCATGTGGGTAATCCAACACGGATTAAAGGCTGGTGAACGTGTGGTCGTCCAAGGCCAGCAAAACCTCAAGCCGGGAATGGAAGTCCAAACTAAGCCATTCAAAACGAATCCGGAGTGATCGCTGACGGCGGAGTGCTCAAGGCTGGAAGGAGTTAAAAATCATGTCCAGGTTTTTCATTAACCGGCCGATTGTCGCGATAGTGATTGCCATTATCACGGTCACTCTCGGTTTGATCATGCTCACCACTTTACCGGTGGCGCAGTTTCCAAAGATCGCCCCACCCGAGATCAGGTTGGGAGCCACATTTGTTGGTGCAGATGCGCAGACGCTCGAGCAGGCTGTGGCCACGCCTATCGAGCAGCAAGTCAGCGGCGTGGACCACATGACGTACATGTACTCGGTGAGCGCCACCGCCAACCAGCAAACGACGTTGTTTGTGGATTTCGAACTCAACACGGATCCCAATATGGATCTGATTCTCACGCAATCGCGTCAACAGCTGGCAAATGGGCAGTTGCCGCCCCAGGTGAACAGCTATGGTGTGACCCTCGCGAAGTCGACCACCGCTCCGCTCATGCTGGTCTCCCTGTATTCGCCGAAAGGCACCCACGACGGAACCTATCTCGCAAACTATGCTTACATCAACCTGAATGATCCGGTCGGGCGCTTGTACGGCGTCGGTCAGACCACGATCTTCGGCTCGGGACAATATGCCATGAGGCTCTGGGTAAGGCCGGACCAACTGGCAAAGCTCGGCATTACCGTCACAGACATTGTCAACGCGATCCAGGCTCAAAACACTGTCAACCCAGCCGGTCAGGTTGGAGGTCAGCCGTCGCCGCAGGACCAGCAATTCACCTATGCCGTGCTGGCTCAAGGCCGTCTGAGGACACCAGAGGAATTCGACAACATTATCCTGCGCGAAACACCAAATGGCGGGACTGTTCGTGTGAAAGACGTCGCCCGCGCCGAGTTGGGCACGCAAGACTACAGCATCGTCGGCCGCTTGAATGGCAAGCCTTGTGCGATTATTGCTGTCTACCAATTGCCCGGATCCAATGCGGTTCAAACAGCGAAGGACGTCCGGAAGCTCATGGCCCAGATGAAGGAGCGTTTTCCCGAAGACGTCGATTACGCCGTCTCGCTGGACCAGACTCTCCCAGTTACGGAAGGCTTAAAAGAGATCCTCGAAACCCTGGTAATCGCTCTCATATTGGTACTCCTGGTTGTTTATCTCTTCCTGCAAGACTGGCGAGCCACCCTGATCCCGATGCTCGCCGTGCCGGTTTCGCTGATCGGCACGTTTCTCTTGTTTCCGATTTTTGACTTCACCATCAATACGCTTTCGATGTTGGGCCTGGTACTGGCAATCGGCCTAGTGGTGGACGATGCCATCGTGGTGGTCGAGGGGGTGCAGCGCTACATCGAAGAAGGGATGGCGCCCAAAGACGCGGCTCAAAAGGCGATGAAAGAGCTCTCCGGGCCAGTCGTTGGCATTGCTCTGGTCCTGACGTCTGTGTTCGTACCTACCGCCTTGATCCCCGGCATCACGGGAAGGCTCTATCAGCAATTCGCGCTGACCATCGCGATGTCGGTAATGCTCTCGGCGTTCAATGCGCTCTCGCTCAGCCCGGCCCTTGCAGGATTGTTGCTTAGGCCCAAGCCTGAAGGCGAGCGTCGCGGCGTCCTCAGGAGATTCTTCGGCGTCTTCAATCGGTATTGGGAGAGCAGCACCGAGGGCTTTGTTCGGTGGTCGGGCGCCGTGATTCGGAAAGGCTTTCTCGTGCTGGCGCTGCTTGCCCTCTTCATCATTGCCGGAGTCTTCCTTGCCGTCCGGCTGCCCTCCAGCTTCCTCCCCGATGAAGATCAGGGCTACATGTATATCAATATGCAGCTTCCCAAGGCTGCCTCACAGGAACGTACAAGCCAGGCGGCATCGCAAGTGGAGCAGATTCTTGCAAACACACCGGGGGTCAAGTACACGACCAGCGTGATTGGTTTCAGTCTGCTCAGCTTCGTCAGGACCAGTTATAACGCTTTCTTCTTCGTTACTTTGAAGCCGTGGGATGAACGCAAAAAGCGGACCGAAGAATATCAATCCATCAAAGACGCTTTGAATCATGAACTCGGCCAGTTTCCGGCGGGAACTGTTTTCGCTTTCTCGCCGCCGGCGATCCCTGGTGTCGGCACTTCCGGCGGCTTTACGTTTGTCCTGGAGGATCGCGCCGGCAAGGACATCCAGTTTCTGTCAGATAACCTGGACAAATTTTTGGCGGCCGCTCATAAGCGCCCGGAAATCGGCCAAATCAGCACCACGTTCCTGCCGGGTGTGCCGCAACAGTTCGTGAATGTCGACCGGGATAAGGCGCTGAAGCAGGGCGTAGCTCTGACCGATGTGTATAACACTATTCAAGCGTTCATGGGAGGCTTGTTCGTCAACTACTTTAACGAGTTCGGCCGCACCTGGCAGGTGTATGTGCAGGCCGAAGCACCCTACCGAGCCAACACGCGCCATCTTGGGCAGTTTTACGTACGCAACAGCCAGGGCGACGTGCTGCCGCTCTCCGCATTGGCAAAATTCGAAAACCGCTCAGGCCCGGAGTTCATCATGCGCTACAACGAGTACCGGTCCGCGCAGATCAATGGCAGCGCCGCGCCCGGCTACAGTTCGGATCAGGCAACGGCCGCCCTTGAAGAAGTTTTCAAGCAAACCATGCCTCGCGAAATGGGCTTTGACTACATTGGCATGTCTTATCAGGAGCAGAAGGCGCGAGAAGGTATTCCTTCCTGGGTCATCTTCGGCTTCTCTTTGCTCTTCGTCTTTCTAGTTCTCGCGGCCCTCTATGAAAGCTGGTCGCTGCCATGGAGCGTGCTTCTGAGCACTCCCGTGGCGGTCTTCGGCGCTGTCCTCACGCTCCTCCTCCGCCGCGTGCTGATGGGGGCGTATCTGCCCGCTTATCTGGTGCAGATCGAAAACGACGTTTACACGCAAATCGGTTTAGTGATGCTGATAGGCCTGGGCGCGAAGAATTCAATTCTGATTGTCGCTTTTGCCAAAGAGCAGTACGAAGAAGGCAAAGCCCTGGTCGATGCCTCGCTGGAAGGGGCGAGGCTTCGCTTTCGCCCCCTCATGATGACCGCGCTTGCTTTCATTCTCGGTTGCGTGCCGTTGTGGATCGCCTCCGGAGCCGGCTCGATCGCGCGTCAGGTGATCGGGACCACGGTCATTGGGGGCATGGTGGCGGAGACGTTCATCGGCAGATTCTTCGTGCCCGCCATTTTCGTTGCGGTCGAGAGACTAGCGGGAGCGAGGCTTGCCGCCGGGGGCATAGAGCCTTCGCCGGCTCAAGGAGACTAATGTGCGCGAGCTGTTTATCGGTGTCCTGCTGGCACTGGGTTTTCTCAGCGGGTGCAAACTCGGTCCCAACTATCACAAGCCGCTGGTACCGATTCCAAACGTCTATCACGGAGGGGGCGAGAGCCAGAACGTACAGGCGCAGGCCGAATCCTTCGCCGATCTCCCCTGGTGGGAGGTCTTTCAAGATCCTGTCTTGCAGGACCTGATCCGGAAGACTTTGGAGCACAACTACGACCTGCAACTCGCAACCGAGCGCATCGCCGCCGCGCGGTCTCAGTTGACCATCACGCGCTCGGCAGAGTATCCGCAGCTAACCGCAAATGGAGTCGGGACCAATGAACAGGCATTTAGCGGTGGGTTTCCAGACAGAACGACATTAGGTACCTACGCCGCCGACGCGACATTTCAGCTCGATTTGTTTGGGAGGTTGCGACGAGCGACGGAAGCTGCAAGAGCCCAGTTGCTGTCTACAGAATACGCGCGGAAGACCGAGATTCTGACGTTAGTCAGCGACGTTGCGAGTGACTACTTCCAGCTGCTCTCTCTTGATCTGCAACTGCAAGTCACTCGCGACACGATTACGACACAGCAGGACGCAGTCAAGCTGACCAAGCTAAGGCTGGATCACGGTATCGCTACAAAGCTCGATGTACTGCAGGCCCAACAGGTGCTCGACACGGCAAATGCGCAGATTCCCGAGTTGGAAAGGCAGATCGGACAGCTGGAAGATGCAATCAGCATTCTGCTCGCAGATTATCCTCACCCAATCGTGCGTGGGCGTCCCTTGGTCGACCAGCCGATGCCTCCTGAAGTACCTGCGGGTTTGCCTTCTTCACTGCTCGCGCGTCGTCCGGACATTTCTCAGGCCGAGCAAAACCTCATCGCCGCCAATGCGGAAATCGGAGTCGCCAAAGCTGCTTTCTTCCCGCAGATTGCTCTGACCTCCTCCGGCGGCGGCGCTAATGGAGTGGCGGCTGTGTTCGGGGGGGGACTGAATTCCAATCTCGCCACCTGGGGTTACGCCGCAAACATCGCACAGCCTATCTTTGAGGGTGGTCAACTGCGCGGTAATCTTCGACTCGCCGAATCGCAGCGACGGCAGCAACTGATCGCTTACAAACAAACGATCCAGGGAGCCTTCCGTGATGTCTCGGATGCACTGATTGCTTATGACAAATTTCACAGCGTACGCGTGGCGCAGGAGATCACGGTCCATGATCTTCAGGAAACGGTGAACACCTCCCTCAAGCGCTATCGCGGTGGCATCACCACGTACCTGGAGGTCCTCGATGCACAGCGTTCACTGTTTAATGCAGAACTCACCCTGGCTCAGGATCGCGGCAACGAATACCAGAGCCTCGTGCAACTCTACAAGGCACTCGGTGGAGGATGGCAGTAATAGGAAGACTTGGTGGTTAATGGTTGGCTGGGTCAAATATACCGCTAGAAGGAGGCGGCGGCACAGCGATCAAACAGATGCACACATTACATCGCGATGCAGCTCAGCGGCTGCACACGACCGTTAGCCTGTTCTTTTCGCACAAGAAATGGCCGGCCCAGCCCAACGCATAACCGGGAACGACGCACAGTGGCACGGCCAGCCACCAATGCCGCATCAGGGTCAAGATCAGCGCGGCGAGACTAGCGATGACTCCGGTAACATGCAGGACCTGGGAAACGGGGTGTTGATGTTGCGTGAGGTGGAATGGGTAAAATTGGGCGAATGTCTTGTACCTGGTTTTGTTCATAGCTTACCTACGGTTTCGTTTGTCTCCTGGAACGACGTCCAGTCGTAGTTGCATTGCATTTTTGCGTAGGCAGCAAAGGACCCCTATGAATCATGTTTGCTTCGTGGTGGTCCGGGCATTGAACCGAGATAGACACGAGGAACTAGAGTAGCGTTGCGTTTTAGTCACTGAAGAGTTGTTCGGAATTCTGGAACGGAAGATGTACTTCACGCAAGCCGGACGCTTCATAGCCACAAGAATATGAGTATTGTGGCTAAGATTATCACAGCGATCAAGAGCACGGTGCAGACAACCGCACAGGTCTTTTCTTCACATAAGCGACTCATGTATGGCTACCTTAGCATCCCAAGATGCCCTACGCCTACGCTTATTTTAAACCACAGCGGACGCGAGGTTCACGCCATTCGCGAAGAGGCAGCGCGTGGCGGTCGGCGGTGAGCACTTGAATGCAAACGTGGTCGGCGGAGTGATGCTCACGAATACGACGTATGGTCCAAAAACTCGAAGTGTTTGAAATCAGAGATCAGGACTGACAGCGCCGATAGAGCTATGATTCGGCGATGCAAGCAGGTTTGGATCCCTTTCGATTTTTGTTAATTACCCTGGCCGGCTGGATGAACCAGCATCAGCAGCATGCCATCGCTTATCTGGTGGAAGAGAATCGTGTTCTTCGCGAGCAGATCGGCCATCGTCGCATGCGATTCACCGACGACCAGCGGCGTCGCTTAGCGGCCAAAGCCAAGATTCTTGGAGCAAAATGGTTATCTCACATCGTAACCATCGTGACCCCAGAAACGTTGCTGGCATGGCATCGCCGGTTGATCGCCCAAAAGTACGACGGCACTGAGAATCGAAAACCGGGCAGGCCACGCATTTTGGCCGATGTGCAGGCTCTCATCGTGCGGATGGCGCGAGAGAACCGGGAATGGGGTTATCGCCGCATCCAGGGAGCACTTGCGAATCTCGGATACGATTACGCCCGGAGTACGGTGGCCAACATACTAAAGAAAAATGGTTTGGAGCCTGCCCCGGAACGCTGCCGCCGAACCACCTGGAAGGAATTCCTGCGGCGACATTGGGATCAAATTGTGGCAACGGACTTCTTCACAATCGAAGTCTGGACCTCGAAAGGCTTGCAACGTTTTGCCGTCCTGTTCTTTCTAGAACTGTCGACCAGACGAGTAGAGGTGGCCGGAATCGCAGCAACGCCGAACGGACTATGGATGACCCAGATTGCCCGAAACCTGACGGATGGCGTGGATGGCTTTTTCATTGGAAAACGCTATCTGATTCATGACCGAGACCCGTTATATACGAATGAGTTTCTGAACATGCTTGGCGACGCCGGGGTTCAATCGGTCAAGCTGCCGAGGCGGTCACCGAACTTGAACGCTTACGCGGAACGCTTCGTCAGAACGATTAAGGAATCTTGCCTTGATCGGATGATTTGGTTTGGCGAAGATGCTCTGCGGCGTGGGTTACGGAATTCATTGCCCATTATCATTCAGAACGAAATCACCAGGGCCTCGATAATCGTCTGATCATTCCAAAATCGACAAGGGATGAAGCGATCGGACCGGTGCGAAAACGCGAACGACTTGGCGGAATGCTCAATTATTATTTCCGCGAGGCGGCATGATTCGGGGCCGACGATTCGCTTCGCCATGGACAATGAACTGGAGCCTTATCAGATAAACCGATCCGCACTGATAGTCACGGCTAAGCAACCGTTTGTCGATTGGTTACATACGGTGGATGCGACCAGCAAAGACATCCGCTTATCCGACATCAATCGCGAACCAACGGTCTACCTAGTACCGCCGTTTGAAACGCAAGACGAATTCATGGAATGGCTGGAGGATTATTGCGACATGATCTTTGCAGAGGCTCTCGGCGGGTGGTGGACCGACGAGGAATCTTGGCCTCCGGATCGAGGCATCACCCTATTTCAAGAATGGTTTGAATGCCATCTGCACTCGATGGTTTTTGATCTGGACGACGAACCGCTTTAATCGAAGGGACGTCCGGCCCACTAAATCCTTCGGTCAGGTTTTTGGACCATACGGGCAACGTGTGCATTCGGGCTTGGGTGGACGGCTGCCGGAACCTGGTAAAGCGAAGGTGCCGCTAAACTTCGCTTCCTATCGGTGGCAACAACACTGTCGTGGACTCTTTCAGACACCCATCGCCGCGTGATTTTCGCGAATTCGCCTATTACACCTGTTCTATGCATCGGAGGCTATTAATGGGTGTTGACGTGTTTCGTCAACGCACCGCCGCAGCAGACAACCGGCGGCGCAGCAATCGAGTTTTTGCACAGAACGAGGTCAGGACACCTTTAGCTGCTTCAGAAGGTCAACCGTCTTACGATCGATCAATTCACCTTGGGCAAAGCGGTGGAGCACACTGCCGATGTAAGTCTGATAAGGAATTCCAAGACGTTCGGCCTCCGTCTTGAGGGCCGATAGTACTGATCCATCCAGGCGAATGCTAATGGGGATCTTGGCTGCCTCTGGATCCGATTTCGGAGTGCCCGGCCGGCGTTTGAGTTTCTTCAAATCATATTCCTTCTTCATATGTTTTTGCTTCCTTGGCTGTCGCCTTTCGGGCAGAAATCAGGCGAATGACTCCGCCAGATTCTCGCTCGCAGAAAACGATCAACAGCAATCGCTCTCCAGTTGAATATCCGATTCGGAGAAATCGATCCTCCTCTTCGCTATGCTCCGGGTCGAAGAATTCTATAGAGCGAGAGTCCGCCCAAACGGTCTGCGCTTCTTCAAACCAGACCGCATGTTTGCGATAGTTGGTCCGGTTCTTGGATTCGTCCCATTCAAAGCGCATGTATACTTGTATGCTATTGTATACACATAGTCAATGGAGTTCGACGATAGCTCTCAGAATAGGAGTGCCGTGACGAACGATGAGATAGCGGCCATCTAGGGCGATTCGGGCGGGACATTCGCGAGATGACCGGATTGTTCGCAACCATTGCCCGAGCTTTGCCCGGACCCAGCGCTCGCAAGAATATTCCACCATCCGATCTGACGGACCAGCGCGAATGGCCGAACCGATTCTTTTCCTTTTGTGTGAAACAACGGAGGAAAGCCAGACATACAAGCCGAAGTGCCGCCGGAGCGGGAGAGCGAAAATCCATGCTCGCGTAGGCGCTATCTAAATCACTGAGCAAGACTGTCGCACACAAGCGAAACCGGGCCGAGGTAAAAAGGATTGTGGGCAGGAAAGCAGAAACCGAAAATGCGGACTAAACAAGCGGAACTGCCGTCAAGGTCCAGGGTCTTTTAGGGCAATGTGCCGTGGCAAGTGTGGCAATCTTGGGAACATTGGCAATGATGAATCTGTAACTTGTAGACCTCATTATCCGGGAGACGGAACGAATCCCCCCCTCTCCGCTTCCCCCTTCTGTCTTCTGGGTTACGGCCAAATGTCACGTCCAGTCCCAATATCGGTCCCAGAAGAATTCTTGGATAAGACCGGACGTCTTCGACCACTTGCGTAACCTATTACCGTGTGCCCTTCCTTGCCAGGCGCCGCGGGCCGGTTCCACTGCGAGCACGCAGCATGGGGCACGTGTTACTCAGAGTGAATTCATACCGACAGAATCTGAGGGAAGCGCCCCACCTTGTTCCTGACCGTGTGGGCAAGGATCCTGCTACCGAAAACTTTCCGGGATGCTGCTCCTGGCGCTGGTACGAGTTTCCGTGCACCGCACATGATTTTCTCTGCCGCCGAGAAACCCGCCGCTGCACTGGCTTGACCGGCACTGCGTGAGTGCTGTTTGCGTGCTATCCTTGAGCAGCTATTCCACCGGCCGGGGGGAAGCCAATGTCGATTGTCGCTTTAGTGATGTTGATATTGCTGCGGGGCCTAAGCCCGGCAGGGGTGTGGGAGGAATACATTTATCTGGATCGGGGTGTCGCCATTCAATTTCCGGCAAAGCCCGAAGCCTCGACGGTGCCCTATGCATCAGCGCTGGTCAAGGGGCTTATGTCCACGATCTATACAGCGCAGGACGATAACGTCGTCTACCAGCTGACCATTGTTGATGTTGCTGGCCACATCGATACGGCAGCGAATCTTTTGAACGAAGCCAATTATTCTCTGATGCGAGAGGGCAGTGTCGTGTTCAACGATATTCCCCGCATCTACCAGGACGAGCGCTCGATTTTTGGGACCACGATGGTGGTGGACCGCCCCGACGGAAGCCGGATGCGTAGCTCGCTATTTTTCAGTAAGGGCCGGATTTACCGGGCCGACGCCATCGTCTTGCCCGCAAGGGGCGACAAGGACATGACGGTTCCCTCGCGGTTTGACCAGACGATCCGTTTTCCGCCCGACGGACGCTTCCCCGATAAACCCCGCTAGACTAGACCGCTTTCAGCACAAGCGCGGCACGACAATCAGAAGGGATCAAGGACCGAGCCGCTCCCATCGCCGCAGCCGCGGTTGGAACAAAGCTTTTGACCATTGGGAAGCGTGACATTCATAAGCTGACCGCCGCGCGAGCCGTCCTTCATCGGGCGAAAGCCGATTTTGACTTCGACACCAGCGGGGAAGCTGTCCGGTTTCCAGCCGAGCGACGCCAATTGCGCGACGGAACCTCCTTCAAAAGACCACGTCGCTTCGCTGCCGTTTGCACTTGTGACCGTGAGATGAAGCCAGGCGTGTGGATTAACCCACTCGAGCTGCTTCACCTTGCCGCTCAAATAAACAACCTTGCTCTGGTCGAACATTGCGAAAGAATGATGGGCGAGCGCCGGCAGCACGAACAACAACACGGCAAGGCATGCAACACCCAAAACTTTGATGTTCATCGCGACCTCCTGGGAAGCCATGGGTAAGTCTACAGGAAATTCCCTCAAACAGCGTAAACCTCCACAGGAAGCCCGCTTCGAGCAGCAGCGAAACTGCTCTTCGTGACCAAAACTTTAACCTTGACCTTAGAGTATAGTACACTGACTCGATAGTCAGTCACCGGGGGCTTTGATGAGCAGTGCGATCAAAACGAAGAAGGGCGTCGTAACAGAGTTTCGAACCTCAGGAATTCTCGAGGCCGCTCGTAAAGTTTTCGCGGAGAAAGGATTCCATGAGGCAACAGTGGACGATATTGCCGAGGCCGCGGGCGTTGCGAAAGGTACCGTATACCTCTATTACGAATCCAAACGCGAGGTGTATTTTGCCGCTCTGAAATTCGGAATCGCCCAAATGTATTCTTTGCTTCTCGAGGAGTTGAATAAAGTCAGCACACCGGAAGAAAAGCTGAAGGCCCTGATTGCAGCGAAGCTCGCGTATTTCGATGAAAATCGTGACTTCTTCAAAATCTATTATTCCGAATTGGGCAATTTTCCCACTACGCATCCTGCAGGAATCGACAACGAGTTCAAGGCACTTTACCAGGAGCAAGCACGGCTTGTGGAGACGATCCTGAAGGAGGGCGCGCGGAAAAAACTCATTCGAAATTTACGAACTGAGCAGACCGCTTTGGCTATTTCCGACATTATTCGCGGCGTCGTAACTCATCGCATTCTGGGTTGGTCAAAGTCCAAGATCAGCCAGGATGTGGATTTCATTTTCGACTTGGTATGGAAAGGAATTGCGGCCCAATGAACGCTCTTGGCGGGTCATTCATTCTGTTGTTCGCTTTCTTATGTGGGTACGCGGAAGCCCAGCAGCCGCGTGGCTCAAATATTCCTTCCGATTTCATTGGCAGCGTTTCTCAAGGCACTCCGTCCGGGGGTGTCATCCCACTCTCCATTGGGGATGCGATTGATCGCGCTCTGAAATACAATCTTGGCTACGTTATCGGTGAACAGGAGACACGCGTTTCCACGGCTGCGCGTGTTCGGTCTCTGTCGGAACTGCTTCCAAAAGTAGATGCCGGCATCACTGAGGCTATTCAACAGATCAATCTCGCGGCCTTCGGCTTCCGCGGTTTTCCAGGCGTCCCGCCGGTTGTCGGGCCGTTCAGTGTGTTTGATACTCGTGCGCGATACACGCAAGCCGTTTTCGATTCCAGACTAGCTCATGAGTTGCGGGCGGCTTCGGAACGAGTTGCGGCCAGTAATTATGCCTTGCAAGATGTCCGGGAACTGATTGCGCTGATCACAACGGATCTTTACCTGGATGCCGTCGCTGAATCCAGCCGCGTAGACGCTGCACGCGCCCAGTTGCGGACAGCTCAGGCAGTTTACGACCGTGCCAGAGATTTGAAGGACAGCGGTTTGATTGCCGGTATTGATGTTCTGCGGGCGCAAGTACAGCTGCAGGCTCAGCAGCAGCGTCTGGTTACGGTTGAAAATGAGCTCGCAAAACAGAAGTTGAGACTTGCCCGCGCAATCGGCCTCCCCCAGGGGCAAGAATTTGCGCAGACGGATGCGTTCACGAATGCGCCGCCAAACTCGCCGGCCTTTGCTGAGGCGCTCCGCATCGCTCTTGATTCTCGATCGGATTACCGGCGGGCTATGACTTTGGTTCGTGCCGCGGAAGAGACGCGCAAGGCCGCGTTGGGACGACGGCGCCCATCGCTACAGGTCTATGCAGACTATGGTGATATTGGCCGGACGCTGGCCCATTCACATGGGACCATGCTCCTTCAGGGCACCTTATCGATACCTATTTACACAGGCCAGCGGGTACGTGCCGAGGTTCTCGAATCCGACGCACAGCTTGAAGAACGTAAGGCCGAAGTATCGAATCTGCGCGACCAGATCGAATACGAGATCCGTACAGCCAATTTGGATATCCGCTCGGCAGCCGATCAACTGCAGGCAGCACAAGCCGGAAAAGATCTGGCTCAGCAGCAACTGGAACAGGCCCAGGATCGCTTCGCGGCCGGCGTCGCCGTCGGACTTGAAGTAACGCAGGCGCAAGAGGCGGTCGTAACCGCAGATGAGAATTACATATCGGCTCTTTACGCTCTGAATACTGCCCAGGCTGCCCTGGCTCGGGCAACCGGTAACGCCGAGAAGACGATCAAATCATTCCTGGGAGCGAAGTGATGCCAAAGCTTCTCCGCGCTAAATGGCTTCTAATGCCGACTGCGCTGATTCTGATCGGCGCCGGATACGCAGGATGGCGATACCTGGCCCAATGGGAATCGACGGATGACGCTCAAATTGAAGGGCATATTCATCCGGTCAATGCGAAAGTCGGAGGAACCGTCGCTTCTGTAAACGTGCGCGACAATCAGCCGGTTCAGGCCGGCTCGGTCCTTGTCCAACTCGATGCACGCGACTATGAAATTGCCGTCGCGCATGCCGAGGCGGATGTGGCGCAGGCTCAAGCGGGTGTGACCGCAGCTCGCGCAGGGGTACCCGTCGCGACCAGTGCAGCTGGTGCGCAGATCACCTCGTCGGAAGCCATCGCCGAACGCGCTAAAGGCGGAGTTGAACTGGCGGCGAAAGAACTTCTAGCCGCTCAGGCCAAGCTCCATTCAGCCCAAGCGCGCGTGCGCGAAGCACAGGCCAATGCGACGAAAAATACGCGTGACCTCGAGCGGATGAAACAGCTCATCGCCAAAGATGAGATTTCTCAGCAGCAGTACGATGCAGCAGTCGGGGCCGCCGATGCCGCTCATGCGGAGGTCGAATCCACGCAGGCAGGCGTTCTGCAGGCGGAACATGAAGTCGCCGCCGCTCAGGCGAGAGTTGCGCAATCGCAAGCCGATTTGCAGCAAGCACAGGCCGAAGCGCAGGCCGCGAAAACCGCTCCGCAGCAAATCACGATCACCAGAGCGCAGGCTCAATCGGCCGAAGCCCGCGTGCAGCTAGCCAAAGTCGCGCTTGATCAGGCGCGGCTGAATTTGGAGTACACGAGTATCAAGGCGCCGGTATCGGGCATCGTCAGTAAAAAGACGGTGGAAGCGGGACAAGTTGTCCAACCCGGACAGCCGTTGATGTCGATTATTCCTCAGGAAGACATTTGGGTCACCGCTAATTTCAAAGAGACGCAGTTGGCCGATATACATCCCGGACAATCGGGCACGGTTTCGGTCGACGCCTATGGCGGCCAAGTCTACAAAGTGCGCCTCGACAGCATCGCCTCGGCGACAGGGGCAAAGTTCAGCCTGCTTCCGCCGGAAAATGCGACCGGTAATTATGTGAAGGTTGTTCAGCGTATTCCAGTCAAGCTTCTGTTCGAGCAAGGAGAAGACACCGAACACCGGCTTCGTCCTGGAATGTCGGTTGTGGTGAAGGTGAAAGTGAAGTAGAGCCCTGAGACCCCGGTAAAGACGAAATTTTATGGAGAGCCAGACCCTCTCAGGACCGCAGATCAATCCGTGGATCATCGTGATCTCGGTAATGTTCAGCACTTTTATGGAAGTCCTGGACACGACGGTCGTGAACGTGTCCTTACCTCATATCGCAGGCAATCTGTCTGCAACTCCGGAAGAAGCCACATGGGCGCTCACTTCGTATCTCGTGGCGAACGCGATTGTCCTTCCGATTACAGGCTGGCTTGCAAACTATTTCGGCCGGAAACGTCTGTTGATGACCGCTGTAGTTGGATTCACAACGGCTTCTTTTTTCTGCGGCTTCGCTCCCAGCCTGGCATGGCTTGTTGCTTTCCGGATCGTCCAGGGTCTCACCGGTGGTGTCCTGCAGCCGGTCTCCCAGGCCGTGATGCTTGAAGCCTTTCCTCCGGCTCAACAGGGAAAGGCGATGGGCGTATGGGGTCTGGGCATTGTGGTGGCGCCGATGCTTGGCCCGGTTTTAGGGGGTTGGCTGACGGACAACTATTCCTGGCGTTGGATCTTCTACGTCAATATTCCTGTTGGAATCGTTTCGATCGTGATGACGAAGTTATTCATCTTCGATCCGCCCTACATCCGGCGCTCTGCGGCAAAGGTCGACACATGGGGCATTGGAATGCTTGCCGTCGGTATCGGCAGCCTTCAGCTTGTGCTGGATAAGGGCCAGCAGGAGGATTGGTTCTCGTCGGGCTGGATTACATGGACTCTGATCCTCGCGGCAGTCATGCTCGTGATGTTCATCGTTCGCGAAATGTATACGGACGATCCAGTAATCCATCTTCGGGTTTTTAAGGAAAGGACTTACAGCAGCGGGGTCCTCCTTATGACGGCTCTCGGATTTGTCCTTTACGGTAGCCTTGTCCTGCTCCCGCTCTTTCTGCAGACCGTTCTCGCCTATCCCGCCATTCAAGCGGGTATAGCGATGTCTCCGAGAGGCATCGGGTCGTTTATCGCTATGCCCATGGTCGGAATGCTGGTCGGTAGGGTTGATCCGAGAAAGCTGCTCTGCGGTGGATTGCTGGGCGGAGCGATGACCTTGTTCGCGCTTGGATCCTTGAACTTACAAATCGGTTATTGGGATATCTTTTGGCCACAATTCTTCCAGGGAATTTCGATGGGCTTCATCTTTGTACCGCTGACGACTGTGACGATGAGCCGCATTCCAAAACAAGAACTCGGAAATGCAACGAGCATCTTTAACCTCATGCGGAATCTGGGTGGCAGCGTCGGGATTGCCAGCATCGCAACGATGCTCAGCCGCAACACGCAAACCCAATACAACATTCTGGGAGCGCATGTGAGCACGTTCGATGTGCGGACAAGATCTTTGCTGGATCAGATCCGCAGTGGGTTCATCTCCAGGGGAATGGATTTCTCGACCGCGACCAACGCCGCTTATGTGGCGCTGTCTGGGATGGTGAGCCGTCAAGCAGTGATGGTAGCCTTCGTCCAGCTATTTCGTATCCTTGCTCTCGTGTTTGTGATCGTCATACCGCTCGTCTTCATTATGAAGCGGCCAAAGGCTGCCCAATCTCCAGTCGCTGCGCACTAATGCTAATATCAACGTGATCCAATCCGGGACTTATGTAGGCGGCAATGGAAACACAGATCGTTATCTTCCTGGCTTGCATCAGCGTCACCGTCATCACAAATACTCTTCTGATTTGGTTTGTGTACAAAGGCTGCGCCGGTTTCACGTCAAAAATTACCGAAACTGTTTCTGAGTTGAAGACGAGCAGCGAGACCACGACATGGCTCCGAAAGCTCGAATCGGCTTCCAGGCAAGCAGTTGCCGTAACGGAGGCGATTAAAATCAAAATAGCAGAATTCGAACCTCCACTCGACCGGGCTCAGCAACACTACCTCCAGACACTTGGTCAAGTGGATTCAAAACTCGAGAAAACCGCAGGCGACATTACCAGGAGTGCACAGAAGATCAGAGATGTCGTCGCCCAGTCCGCGTTCTCCACGGTGGCCTTTTTCACCACCCTCTCCCGAGTCCTGGAAACGACCGAGCGGGAAGACTGAGGTATTCCCCGGAGGGGGAATCCTTGCGTCCGATTAAGATCACCGTTTACGCGCCCAATTCCAAGCGGAGCGAATGATCTCTTCCAGGCCGCTTTCGACTGCGGTCCAGCCTAATACCTTCTTTGCTCGATCCACAGCTGCGATGAGGGTGGGGGGGTCTCCGGGGCGTCGCGCGGTTTCGCGGACGAAGAAGTCTTTGCCGGTGATACGGCCCGCGGCTTCGATGACCTCGCGGACCGAGTAGCCGGAGCCTGTACCGAGATTTATTGCCTGCGATTCAACGCGTCCTCCCATCAAAGCCTCTAAACCCATGACGTGCGCGCTGGCGAGATCCGTGACATGGATGTAATCCCGCACGCAAGTTCCGTCGGGTGTCGGATAATCGGTACCATGGATTTGTACTTCCGGACGCCGTGCGGCTGCCGCCTCGAGCACGAGCGGAATCAGGTGAGTCTCGGGTTCGTGGTCCTCTCCATATTCACCCTCCGCGTCAGCGCCTGCGGCGTTGAAATAGCGGAGCGATAAGTATCGTAAACCATGCGCTTCATGGAACCATCGCATCGCGTGTTCGAAAGCGAGCTTCGAGTCACCGTAAGGATTGATCGGATTCTGAGGATGATCCTCGGAAATCGGCACCTGCTGCGGAGTACCGTAAGTCGCGCATGAGGATGAGAAGATCAGAACCTTCACGCCGCAAGTCTTCATTGCGTTTAATAGATTAAGTCCACCCTGGAGGTTGGTCTCATAATACAGCTCGGGCTTTTCGAAGGATTCACCAACGAGAGCTTTTCCCGCAAAATGCAAAACTCCATCGATCGGATATTCGGCGAAGGCGCGTGCGAGGTCGTCGGAATTGCACATGTCGCCTTCGAAAGCCGGTGTGCTTGTGATGAAAGCCCGATGTCCGGTCGAAAAGTTATCGAAGATGAGGGGCTGAAAGCCCGCTTTTTTGAGGGCCTTGACGGTGTGGCTCCCGATATAACCGGCGCCACCCGTAACCAGGATCACGACCCCGACCCGCGGAAATAATCGATCGTCAGTTGAAGGCCTTCATCGATACCGACCTCCGGCCGCCAGCCAAGAATGGATTTGACTCGCCGGATATCCGGACACCGCACATGTGGATCATCAACGGGCAAATCCTGATACACGATCGGACTCGAACTTCCGGCAAGAGCGAGAATTTTAGTAGCCAGATCGCGTACGGTCCGCTCTTCGGGATTGCCGATATTAAAGGGCTGACCCATCTCGTTGGATGGCGTCGCCGCGAGCAACGAGAGGATGCCGCTGATCAGGTCCGATACGTAGCAAAAACTACGCGTCTGAGACCCATCGCCGTATATGGTCAGAGGGCTTCCACCGAGCGCCTGTACAATGAAGTTTGAAACGACCCGGCCATCATTGCGACGCATTCTCGGACCGTAGGTGTTGAAGATCCGGGCAATGCGCGCATCGATTTTGTGATACCGCCGGTAAGCCATGGTCATTGCTTCGGCAAACCGCTTCGCTTCATCGTACACACCGCGCGGGCCGATAGGATTGACATTACCCCAATAGGTCTCTGGCTGTGGATTCACCAGAGGATCCCCGTATACTTCCGAAGTGCTCGCGAGTAGGAATCGAGCTTTCTTTTCTTTCGCTAATCCGAGCGCTTTGTGAGTTCCGAGAGACCCGACTTTTAATGTCTGGATCGGCATTTCTAAATAATCGATTGGCGATGCAGGCGAGGCAAAATGCAGAACGGCGTCAACAGGACCTTCAACAAATAAGTAATCGACGACGTTGTATTTGATAAATCTGAACCTTGAGTGGCCCATCAGGTGGGCGATATTGCGGGTGTTTCCGGTGACAAGATTATCGAGACAGACAACTTCGTAATCCCGCTCTAGCAGGCGATCGCACAGGTGGCTTCCTAAGAAACCTGCCCCGCCGGTAACGACGACTCTCATGTCCGTCCCATGCTGTAATAGGTAAAGCCCAGCTGCCGCACTTGTCCCGGATCATAGATATTACGGCCGTCGAAAATCACCGGCTGACGCATGATGTTTTTCATCCGTTCGAAATTCGGGTTTCGAAATGCTTGCCATTCGGTGATCAGCAAAAGCGCGTCTGCTCCTTCAACGCATCCATAGTTATTCGACGCTAATTGAATTCGCGGTCCGAAAATCCTTTTGGCTTCGTCGAGAGCTTCTGGATCGTAAGCCGTGATGGTGGCGTGCTCCGAAAGAAGAGACTCGATGATCTTAATAGCCGGAGCGTCGCGCATATCATTCGTCCGCGGCTTAAAAGACAAGCCCCAGACAGCGAGCCGTGCGCCGCTAAGGTGACTACTAAAGTGACGGCGAATCTTTTCGACGAATCGCTGAGCTTGATTGTCGTTCACAGCGCCGACCGCCTCGAGTATTTTCATTTCATAATTGTGCTGCCGGCCCGTGTCGGCCAAAGCGCGAATGTCTTTGGGGAAGCAACTGCCCCCGAAACCGACACCGGCGAAAAGAAAAGCAGGGCCGATTCGAGAATCCGACGCGAGACCTTTTCGGATCATGTCGACATTGGCACCGACGTGCTCGCAAAGATTCGCAATTTCATTCATAAATGAAATGCGCGCCGCGAGAAACGCGTTGGCGGCATATTTCAACAATTCTGCCGTGCGCACATCGACGATCAGCACGGGACTCCCGGTCCGGACAAAAGGCGCGTAAAGATCGCGAAGAATTTCCGCCGCGCGGACGTCATCGGCGCCGACGACAACGCGATCGGGCTTCATAAAGTCATCGACGGCTGCCCCCTGCTTCAGAAATTCCGGATTGGATAAGAGATCGAACGGATGGTGTGTTTCGCTTTTGAGGATCTCGCGTAACTTTTCACTCGTGCCGGCGGGAACGGTAGACTTGACGACGATCACTTTATACCGGTCCATCGCCTTCCCAATCGCTCGAGCCACATCGAACACTGCAGCCAAATCGGCAGCCCCATTGGGTGTGGGTGGAGTCCCTACGGCCACAAAAAGGACGAATGATTTTTTTACGGCCGCGTCGAGATCGGTGGTAAAGGTGAGCCGTTCTTCGCGGATGTTCCGTTCGATGATTTCCGGCAGGCCGGGCTCGTAGATTGGAATCACCCCCTGGCGAAGTTTTTCGATCTTGGCGGCATCGTTGTCGACGCACCACACATCATTTCCGCTCTCGGCAAAACAACTTCCTGCGACTAACCCGACATAACCTGTTCCGATAACAGCAATATTCATTCCTACTCCAAGTGTTCTTCGACTGCCGAGCCGACTTTAGTCAGGAATGTGTCGGATAAGGACGGAATCGCGCCGATGCCTTCATCCATAATGATCTTCTCGATCCGATGAATGGGAAAGAACACCGTGTTGGGTTGTAGACCGGTTTCTTCTCTGTGCGTGATGTGATCCATCCAATCTTCAAATGCATTGAGATCGATTCCCCGGACGGTTATACCGTGAGTAGCCAAATCTAACAGCCGTCCAAAAAAACGCTCTCTCGGGCTCTGCAGGTTGACGATCACGATCGAATTCAGTTTCATTGGCTTTGCCTCTCCCTCTGAGAGAGGCCGGCGGGTAGCGCCGGGTGAGGGTCCCAGGTCTAGCCAAACCTTAGATCAATACTCCATCCTGTTGATATCGCCTTCAACAATCAATCTTGGTTCCGTCAGTCTCTGAACTTGCTCCAGAGTAACATCAGAACGCATTTCCCGAAGCACTAATCCCTGTCCGGTAACGTCGATCAAGCACAGTTCCGTGACAATCGTATCGACGACCTCGGTTCCCGTCAGCGGCAACGTGCATTTTGTCAAAATTTTCGGCCGGCCTTCCTTGGTCGCGTGTTCCATCGCGATGATCACGCGCTTGGCACCTGCGACCAGGTCCATGGCACCACCCATACCTTTGACCATCTTGCCCGGGATCATCCAGTTGGCAAGGTTTCCTCGTTCATCAACTTCCATCGCGCCCAAAACAGTCAAATCGATGTGACCGCCGCGAATCATAGCGAACGAATCCGCGCTGGAGAAATACGACGCGCCCGGAAGTTCAGTCACAGTCTCTTTGCCGGCGTTGATCAGATCGGCGTCCTCTTCGCCTTCGAACGGATAGGGCCCAATGCCGAGCAATCCGTTCTCGGAATGCAAGAGGACATCAATGCCTTTCGGTATATAGTTGGCGCACAGTGTCGGCATGCCGATGCCGAGATTCACGGTAAAGCCGTCCCGCAATTCACGCGCAATACGGCGCGCGATGATTTCGCGTTTCGGCAGTGTACTCATTCTGCGCCTCTCTTCCTGACGGTTCGTCTCTCGATACGTTTTTCGGAGGGTGTGGTTTGGAAGATCCGCTGGACGTAAATTGCCGGGGTATGGATGCAATCCGCGTCGAGAGAGCCTACTTCGACAAGGTGTTCGACCTCGGCAATAGTGACACGGGCAGCCGTGGCCATGACGGGATTGAAGTTTCGCGCTGTCTTGCGATAGACAAGATTGCCCCACTTATCGCCCTTCCACGCTTTGACGAAGGCGAAATCCGCTTTCAGTGCCCGCTCGAATACGTACGTGCGGCCGTCGAATTCGCGCGTCTCCTTTCCTTCAGCGACAACGGTGCCAAAACCCGTCGGCGTAAAGAATCCTGCGATACCCGCACCACCCGCCCTTATGCGTTCCGCGAACGTCCCTTGAGGATTCAGTTCGACTTCGATCTCACCCGCCAAGGCCAATTTCTCGAACAACTGATTCTCTCCAACGTACGTCGCGATGATTTTCCGGATCTGGCGCGTTTCAAGCAGAAGCCCCACACCCAGGCCATCTATACCGGCGTTGTTGCTAATGACGGTGAGATTCCTGACACCTTTTTCGCGTGTGGCATTAATGAGATCTTCCGGAAGCCCACAAAGGCCAAAGCCGCCGGCCATGATCGTGGCCCCGTCTCGCAGATCTGCGATCGCTTCGCGCGCGTTCGGCACGGTCTTATTCACTCGGACTCTCCGTGTTTGAACAGGGTTTCAATCTCGTCAAAATTTCCTCCTTCCATCGAGTCCAGAACGCGTTGAAGGCGTTCAATGAAAGATTGAAGTTCCCGTGGCAAAAAGCCTGAGGTTTTAAAGATATCACGCCAAATATGAATTGGACTTGCGGCAAGCCGCGTCATTGAGCGCAGCCCGGGGCCGGCCAACTCTCTGTGCGCCGAGGTTTGCTCTGCGAGGAGCGTCGAAATGATTTGCGGCAAATGACTGATTTGCGCCACCAGGCGGTCGTGATTTTCGGGGGAAATCACGTGGGGAACTGCCCCTATCGATGTCACGATGCGTTGAAATTCCTCGAGAGCGCCGCCCGGCGTCGTCCGGACAGGGCTGAGAAAGAAGGGAGCATCGCGAAACAGGTCGGCGTTTGCCGCCTCAGGACCCGAATGCTCCAGGCCTGCCATAGGGTGACCGCCAATAAACGGAACAGCAAGGCGTTCGGCCTTGCGGCATATTGCAAGCTTTGTGCTGCCGACGTCAACGACCAAGGTCTGCTTTGACGTGAACTGATCGAGCAATTTCAGAATTTCGCCGATTGGAGTCGCCAATATGACGAGGTCCGCGTGATCGGGTCCGGCAGTATCCACTATCTTCAACCGCCGCGCGCGGTCGAGCACCGCCGCTTTATCGATGCCTGCGATTCGAATCTCAGGGAAACTACGTTTAAGCGCCAGACCCAGCGATCCGCCGATCAGACCGACGCCAAAGATTGTGACCCGTTGGGGAAACTGTTCCATTTCACGTGTTTCCCTTTTCCCGTTCGAGCCGTTCGATATGACGGCACTCCTCAATGATCCGCTCAAACAAACGCCGCAGCGCCGGACTGTCGAGCGGTCCGGAGTTCGTTTCTTTGATCCGCTGGAGAATTTCCTGCTCCCGTTCCGGATCATGGACACGCAGATTTTGGGCGCGCTTGATCTTTCCGATTTCAATGGCGCATTTCGAACGCTCGTTCAGCAACTCAACAAGCTTCCTGTCGAGCTCATCAATTTTCCGCCGCCAGTCTTCGATGGTCATTTCCTTGACGGATCCTTTAGCCATCTTGCGAACGCAGATATTGTCCCGACCACGTCGACGACGTCGGGATTGCCGATGACTTTTTCGATTTCTCTTACGATGGCGCTGCCAACGATCGCCGCATCAGCTTCCCGCCATACGGCCTGAACGTGTTCCGGCCGCGAAATTCCAAAACCCACGGCAATTGGAGTCGTCGTGAAAGAACGCAAGGTTCGTAAAAATTCCTTTAGATCGGCTGCCAATTCCTGCCGCTCGCCGGTGACACCCGTTCGGGAAATCGCATAGAGAAATCCGGTTGACGTTTCCGCAATTTTCTTCATCCGTTCTTCGGAACTCGTCGGAGCGACTAAAAAGATGGTGTTCAAACCGGCTCTCTTCATGAAGCGTACGAATGGTTCAGATTCCTCAATCGTCAGGTCACTGGCCAGAACTCCATCAAATCCTGCAGCCGTTGCGTCTTTGGCGAGTCTTTCGAGTCCGTGATTGAGAAGGGGGTTGAAATAGCTGAACAGAACCAGCGGAATTTCGGATTTTTTGCGGACATTCTCGCCCAGCTTGAGAACCTTCTGAAGCGTCACACCATTTCGCAGCGCACGATCCGTCGCGCGCTGGATGACAGGTCCATCTGCAATCGGATCCGAAAATGGAACGCCGACTTCGATCAGATCGGCGCCGGCCTTCTCCAATGCAAGGACGAGTTCAAGTGTCATCTCCAAACTTGGATCGCCTGCTGTAAGGTACGGAATGAAGGCCTTCGCATGATCGGCTTTCAATTGCCCGAATCTTTTCTCGATCCGGGTCATACATTCCCCTTACTTCTCACTCATCAACCTCATGACTTCAGTGACATCCTTGTCGCCGCGTCCAGATAGATTAATGACCACAACCCGAGTAGATGGCAACATGAGTTTCTTCGTCCAAGCGACAGCGTGAGAACTTTCCAGCGCCGGAATGATTCCTTCCATACGGCTCAGCTCATGAAAGGCATCAAGCGCTTCACCGTCGGTTACGCTGGTGTAAACCACCCGACCTTTGTCATGAAGCTCGGCGTGTTCAGGTCCGACAGCCGGATAATCGAGACCCGCGGAAACAGAATGCGTCGGAACGACCTGGCCGTCCGCGTCTTGCAAGATGTAGGAAAACGTCCCGTGCAGCACGCCGGGCCGGCCTCCTGAAAAACGCGCGGCATGTTCGCCCAGTTTCGGTCCGCGGCCCCCGGCCTCGACACCGATCATTTGAATCTGCCTGTCTTCGACGAAGTCATAGAACAAGCCGATCGCATTGCTGCCGCCGCCGACACATGCAACGAGCACATCGGGTAGTCGTCCTTCTTTTTCCAGAATCTGTGCCCGCACCTCTCTGCCGATCACGGATTGGAAATCGCGAACCATAAGGGGATATGGGTGCGGACCAAGGACTGACCCGAGCATGTAATACGTTGTCCGGACGTTGGTCACCCAATCGCGCATCGATTCGTTGATAGCATCCTTCAGCGTCTTACTACCCGCAGAGACAGGAATGACTCGCGCCCCCAATAGTTTCATCCGAAACACATTCAGTTCCTGGCGCCGGATATCTTCTTCACCCATGTAGATATCGCACTCCATTCCCAGAAGGGCGCAAACCGTTGCTGTAGCGACACCGTGTTGGCCTGCGCCTGTCTCCGCAATGATTCGCCTCTTGCCCATCCGCTGCGCAAGTAACCCTTGTCCGAGACAGTTGTTGATCTTGTGCGCACCGGTATGATTCAGGTCCTCGCGTTTCAGATATATCTTGGCGCCTCGCCATGCCTTCGTTAGCCGCTCGGCGAAATACAAGGCCGTTGGGCGGCCCGAGTAGTGACGGAGGAGCTGATCGAACTCTAGCTGAAAACTTGGATCGCGCTGCGCCGCAGTATAAGCGGCCTCGAGTTCTTCCAGCGGATGCATGAGAGTTTCAGGCACGAACTGCCCGCCGTAATTTCCGTAGTGACCTTTCATAGTCCACCCATAAGTGCAACGTCAGCGCGCTCGACAGCCTCGATGAATCGCCGAATTTTGTCGTAATCTTTTCTTCCCGGTCTTGACTCTACTCCGCTTGCCACGTCCACTCCAAAAGGATGCAGCGTACTGATAACTCGCGAAACATTGCCGGGCGTCAATCCACCCCCGATGATGATCGACCCAAATGCGTTTGCCCCAAACGCAAGTTCCCATTCAAAGCTCGTTCCCGCGCCCGGCGCACAGCCGTCCAGAAGAAATGTGCCGCTGCCATGGCTCCGGAGTGCATCCACTCGAAAATTGGAATCCACACGAAACGCCTTGATCACTTTGACGCGTTGGATCATCGAACAATAATCCGGGGTCTCATTTCCATGAAGCTGAACGGCCTGAAGGCCCAATGAAAGAGCAAAATCCTCCAGGCTTTGAGGATCACGGTGATTCACAAAGATCCCAACCGCAGTTACAAATGGCGGAAGCTTCTCGATGATCTTCGCGGCTCGCGAAGGCTCGATGTACCGCGGGCTATTTGGATAGAAATTTAAGCCGATCGCATCGGCGCCCAACAGGGCCGCATCCCGCGCATCTTCGAACTGAGTGATGCCGCAGATTTTTACACGCGTCATAATAAAGCTCGAAGGGCTGCGGCTGGATCCGACGCGGTTAAAAAATGTTCACCGATGAGGAAAGCGTCTGCTCCGGCATCGAGCAGAAGATCGACATCACTTTTCTGGTGAATGCCGCTTTCGACTACGAAAAGCCGGTCATCGGGAATGAGTTTGCCTAGATGCAGAGAAGTATCGAGAGAAACATCGAACGTTTTCAAATCACGGTTATTCACGCCGATGATTGAGGCTCCTGCTTCCAGAGCCTCACGCAATTCGGTCTCGTCGTGAACCTCGGCCAATACATCAAGCTCGAGCTGGTTCGAAAGCGCGATAAGTTCTCTCAATTCTCCAAGCTCGAGCATCGCCGTGATCAAGAGGATCGCGCTCGCTCCAGCGGCGCGTGTCTCGTAGACCTGGAAAGGTTCCCAAACGAAGTCTTTTCGCAGGACTGGCAGGCCGGCGGCCGATCGAATACGGTTGATCCAGCCGAGATCGCCTTGAAAGAAATCTTCTTCGGTGACTACGGAAATCGCACACGCCCCCGCCTTCATATACGCCTCCGCGAGAGCGAAAGGATCGAGGCCCTCCCTGAGAACACCTTTCGACGGAGACGTCTTCTTCACTTCGGCGATGATTCGTATGCGCTGCTCATTCCCGAGTGCATCCCGAAACGACGAAACCGGTTTCGCCGTCTCCGCCATGCGCTTCACAATCGCTTCGGGCACGCGCGTGCGTGAGACCTGAAGCCGCTTGCGCTTGGCTTCGACGATACGGGTGAGGATGTGCGCAGGGTCCAGATGTTTCATACGTTAAGAAGTCCCTCTCCCAGAGGGAGAGGGTAAGTTACGACATCACTAGTTGAATTCTCTCAACTCCTTCAATTTCTTCAGTGCCGCTCCGCTGTCGATGGCCTCCGCCGCCAACTGCAGTCCCTCTTTCCATGTTTTCGCCGCCCCGCCGGCGACGATCGCCGGTGCTGAATTCAACAACACCACATCGCGGCGCGGTCCGGGTTCTCCTCCGAAAACGGATTCGATGATTCTTGCGTTTTCGATCGCATCCCCGCCGAGAATCGTTTCGATCCTTGCAGACGCCATGCCGAAGTCTTCGGGACTGATCACAAACTGCCGCATCTCACCGCGGCGCATTTCGACAACATGAGTCCGGCTCGAAATAGACACTTCGTCCATGCCGTTGGCGCCATGTACGACAAAGGCATGATCCGTATTCAGCCCGTTCAGCGCGTTCGCCATCATTTCCATGATCTCTGGTGCAGAAACGCCGATGACTTGAAACCGGGCCCCAGCCGGATTTGCGAGCGGGCCAAGAATGTTGAACACAGTGCGCACCTTCAATTGCATGCGGGCAGCCATGACATGTTTCATCGAGGTGTGGAACCGCTGCGCAAACAAGAACCCAATACGTGTATCCCTGATCGCGCGCCGGAGCCGCTCGACCGGCATGTGAATATCAAGACCAAGCGCTTCCATCACATCCGCACTTCCGCACCGGCTTGTCGCCGATCGGTTGCCGTGTTTGGCAACACGCACGCCGGCGGCGGCCGCAACGAAGGCCGCGGCTGTCGAAATGTTGAAGGTACCCAAGCGATCGCCGCCTGTTCCGGCCGTATCCAATACCGGCAGAACCTCGCCATCCCACAACGGCTCGGCCTTCTCGCGCATGACTCCGGCAAATCCGACCAGCTCTTGGGATGTTTCACCCTTCATTCGAAGTGCCGTCAGAAACCCGGCAACCTGCGCATCTGTCGACTGGCCTGACATGATTTCTTCCATGGCCTGCCGGGCCTCCGCCTCTGTCAGATCGGCACGCTCGATCATCTTCTGGATGAAATCGGTGATCATGTGTTGAGGAAGTTCCAGAGGAGATTTTTTCCGGCGGCCGTCATGATCGACTCGCAATGGAATTGAATGCCTTCGGTCGGGAAGTCCCGATGCCGCAAACCCATCACGACGCCGTCCTTTGTTCTGGCGCTGATCTCGAGACACAAAGGCACTTCGGTGACCATCAGCGAATGGTATCGTGTAGCCGGAAAACCTTGAGGCAACCCTTCGAATAACCGCTTTCCGTCATGAAAAATTTCGCTCGTCTTGCCGTGCATTAACGTTGGAGCGCGGACGATCTTGCCTCCAAATACCTCGCCGATGGCCTGGTGTCCGAGACAAACACCCAGTATCGGTACGGATTTGTGGAAGTGCCGGACGGCATCCTCGGTAATTCCCGCATCCGCG
>Ga0209470_1000514_pt1 | contig 30334 bp, 30 predicted proteins | sample GraSoiAngelo_125_FD_185882 | JGI IMG/M metagenome (GOLD analysis project Ga0209470, IMG submission 185882) | Grasslands soil microbial communities from the Angelo Coastal Reserve, California, USA - 14_0927_05_40cm (SPAdes) (version 2) | ecosystem: Environmental > Terrestrial > Soil > Grasslands ... | reverse complement strand
GCTCGGTGCCGAGGCCCGGGCGTACGCCGGGCTCGTCGAGGAGTGGGCGGATGGGGTGCTCGCCCCCGTGGTCGGGGCGTGCAAATGGCTCAACCCCGAGAACCGGGCGGCCGCGCTCGCGAACACCGTGACCGAGATGGCGAGCGCGCCGCTTCGGCCGCTGCTCGGCCGGCTCCTCGTGGCATGGATGCGCCGACGCCATGCTGCCGCCGGCTACACGGCCCACTCGCTCGACCGGCTCGAGGATCGCCTGCGCGCGAGCCTGGCCGGGCTCGCCACCCTCCTCGCGGGCAAGCCCCATCTCCTCGGGCGGACTCCAACGATTGCGGACGTGGCGGTCTTCGCCCAGCTCGCGGGCCTGCGGGGCTACGCCGAGGCCCGGCTGGTCGAGGAGGTCCCCGTGGTCGTCGAGTGGCTCGACCGCCTGGGCACGCTCCCGCCCATCGCCGCCGCGCTCGCGTCTTGACCGGTCCCGGGGCGCGTGTCAGAAGCCGCCCCATGCCGAATTTCGTGAAGGTCGCCGCCGCCGGCGACGTCCCGCCGGGGACGGGCAAGTGCGTCGAGGCGGGCGGCAAGCAGATCGCGCTCTTCAACGTCGGCGGCGCGTTCCACGCCATCGACAACACCTGCCTCCACCGCGGCGGCCCGCTCGGCGAGGGCGAGCTCGAGGGGGCGATCGTCACCTGCCCGTGGCACGGCTGGCAGTACGACGTCACCACCGGTTGCAACACCATGGACGAGAGCGAGCGGGTGGAGAAGTACGACGTGAAGGTCGAGGACGAAGCGGTCCTGGTCGCGGTCTAGCCCGCTAGAGCACGTGTCGCCGCGCACGATCGCCCCTCATGAGCGCGGCTTGCGGAACCGGGGCGGGCGCCTCTCGAGGAAGGCGTTGCGCCCCTCGAGCGCCTCCTCGGTCTGGTAGTAGAGCTGGAGCGCGCTGAAGCCGAGCTCGGTGATCCCCGCGATGTGCTCGGTGTCGGCGTTGAACGACTGTTTGGCCAGGCGGAGCGCCGTGGGACTCTTCTCGAGCAGGTCGCGGCACCAGCGTTCGGTCTCGGCGCGCAGCTCCGCGGCCGGCACGACCTTGTTCACGAGCCCCATCGCGAGCGCCTCCGCGGCGCTGTACTGCCGGCAGAGGTACCAGAGCTCCCGCGCCTTCTTCTCGCCCACGATGCGCGCGAGATACGCGGTGCCGAAGCCGGGGTCGACGCTCCCGACGCGCGGCCCCACCTGGCCGAAGACGGCGGTGTCCGCGGCGAGCGTCAAGTCGCAGAGGACGTGGAGCACGTGCCCGCCGCCGATGGCGTAGCCGTTCACCATCGCGATCACGGGCTTCGGGATGGCGCGGATCACGCCGTGGAGCCCGTGCATGTCGATCCCGATCCCGCCCGCACCGCCATAGCCGCTTCTCGTGCGCTCGCGCTGGTCGCCGCCCGCGGAGAACGCCTTGTCGCCGGCGCCCGTCAGGACGACGACGCCGACCTCGGGGTCGGCCCACGCGGCGCGGAAGGCTGCGATCAGCTCGTCGACCGTCTGGGCACGGAAGGCGTTGCGGACCTCGGGGCGGTTGATGGTGATCCAGGCGACGCCGTCGCGGGCCTCGTAGAGGATGTCGTCGTAGGGCATGGGGTCTCCTGGCTCGCGGCCTGTTACGCCGGCCCGGCCGCGTACGACATATCATGCTCCCCCGAGGCGTTTCGTCTAGCAGCGATAGAGCCGTCTCGCCTCCGCCCGCAGCTCCGTGCGGAAGTCCGGATGGGCGACCGCCACCAGCTCCCCCACCCGCTGCCGGAGCGTCTTCCCCCCGAGCGTCGCGATCCCGTGCTCCGTCACCACGTGGTCGACGAACCCGCGCGCTAGCGTGACCGGCGTCCCCGGAGGCAGCACGGGCACGATACGCGAGCGCAGCCCCTCCGCTGTCCGGTGCGCCGAGGGCAGGACGAAGATCGCGCGCCCGCCGGGCGAGTACGCCGCCGCGATCGCGAACGCCGTCTGGCCGCCGACGCCGGACCAGAGCTGGGTGCCGATGCCCTCGGAGGCGACCTGCCCGGTCAAATCGACGAGCAGCGCGTTGTTCACGGCGGTGAGGTTCCGCTCGCCTACGAGCACGGTCACGTCGTCGGTGGTGCCGAAGCTGTAGAGTGCGAAGCCCGGGTGCCCGTCGACGAAGGCGAGGTCCTCGGGCGTGAGGCCCGTCATGAACGAGCCCACCACGACGCCCGGGTGGAGGACCTTGTGCCGCCCGGTGACCACGCCCTTCCGCACCAGGCTCGGGATGCCCGCGGTGATCGCCTCGGACTGCACGCCGAGGTCGTGGCGATGATCGAGGTAGAGCCCGAGGGCGGAGGAGACCGTGCCGATGCCGATCTGGAGCGTGTCGCGGTCGCGCACCAGCTCGTGTGCGACCAGGGTGCAGATGACCTCCGTGGCGGCGGTCTCCTCCTCGGTCCGCGGCGCCGTCGTCGCCGTGCCGGTCGGCTGGTCGGCGGTGACGAGGTAGCGGAAGCGCTCGACCGGCGCCCAGCTGTCGCCGCCGGTGCGGATGAAGTCCTCGTGCACCTCGCCGATGACGGTACACGCGGCGCGGCAGTAGACGGGCGAGAACCACGCGCCGGTGCCGAAGCTGCAGCGTCCCGCGACGTCGGGCGGCGACACCGGCACGAGGTAGACGTCCGGGGTCGGCGACACGCCGGGCGGGAGGGCATCCGCGTGCCAGTGGCTGATGGGAAGATACCCGACGCGCCCGGCGTTCACCGCGACGCGGTCGGCGGCGGTGGCGTAGTTGGTGGTGAGCGCGAAGGCGTCCGCGTCCCAGGGAAAGAGCGAGGCGAGATGATCGATGCGCACGCCGCCGAGCTCGCCCGCGCGCGCGGCGAGCGCGCGGCAGAGCGTGTACGGCGTGTTGCTGAACGAGGCGACCGCGACCGAGTCGCCCGCGCGGACGACGCGGAGCGCCTCCTCCGCGGTCACGAGCCGCTCGCGCCACCCCACGGGCGCGGCATCGCCCGGCATGGGTCGCTTGTCAAGGCGGACGGGGCGGCGCATAGCTTCAGGCGCGATGCTGGAGACCGCGCTGCACTCGCATCTCGCCGCACGCGGCGCCGTGCACGCCGAGGAGCGTGGCGTCGCCCTGCCGCGCCGCTTCGGTGACGACCCTGCGGCCGAGTACGCGGCGCTGCGCGAGGACGCGGCGCTCGTCGACCTGGGCTTCCGCGTCGTCGCGCACGCGACGGGCGCGGACCGGGTGACGTTCCTGCAGGGCATGCTCACCAACGACGTCGCGTCACTCACGCCCGGCGCCGGCTGCCCCGCGCTGCTCCTCACCATCCAGGGCCGGGTCACGGCCGACCTGCGTGTCCTTGCGCTCGCGGACCTAGTCCTCCTCGACGTGGACGTGCGGGCGCGAGGGGCGCTCGTGGAAGCGCTCGAGAAGCTCATCATCGCGGACGACGTCGAGCTGGGGGAGCCGGGCGAGCCGCTCGCCCTGATCGGGGTCGAGGGACCCGGCGCCGCGCGGCTGCTGCCCGATGCCGCGGGCCTCGCCCCCTACGCGCACGCCGTGGTCACGCTCGGGGGCGTGCCGGTGCGCGCGCAGCGCGCGAGCGAGGTGCGCGGCCCGGGCTTCGTGCTCCAGGTGCCGGCGGTGCGCGCGGCCGCGGCGTGGGACGCACTCAGCGCCGCGGGGGCGCGGCCGTGCGGCATGGAGGCGCTCGAGTCGCGGCGGATCGAGGTCGGCGTGCCGCGTATCGGCGTCGACATGGACGGCGCGACGCTCGCGCTCGAGGTGCCGGTCGAGGACGCGATCAGCGCGACCAAGGGCTGCTACCTGGGGCAGGAGGTGGTCGCGCGCGGGACGGCGCGCGGGCACGTGAACCGCCGCCTGGTCGGGCTGCGCCTGGAAGGGCCGGAGCCCCCGCCCGGCGCACCCCTCGTGCGCGACGGGAAAGAGGTGGGCCGGCTCACGTCGGTCGCGCGCGCCTTCGCCGCGGGCGGCCTGGCCGCCCTCGGCTTCGTGCGCCGCGAATGCTGGGAGGCGGGCACCGAGCTCCGGGTCCGCCACGGGCACGCCGTGACCGTCGCCCGCGTCGCCGAGCTCCCGCTCGCGTGACGCCTACGGGCAGGTCACGACGATATCCGACCCGATCATCGAGAACGGCGCCCGGAGCGGCCTGGGCGCCGGATCGCCGGGCAGGAGGAGGCCGCAGTTCGTGCACTCGACGTTGGTCCACGCCGGCGTGCCCGCGAGCATCGCGTTGAGCCAGTCGACCAGCGTCGGCACGCCGCCCGTCGTGTCGGTGTAGACCTTGTCGCTGCCCCACATCGTGTGCCGGCTTCCGGTCCCGATGTAGTAGCGGTAGTTCGAGGGGACCGCGGCCGCGGTCGCGAGCGCCTGCGCCACCATCTGCGTGTTGAACGCGCAGCTCGCGTTCCACCAGGTCACGGCGGCGATCGGGTCGTTGTCGTTCAGCATGATGTTGTAGAAGCTCGTCTGGCCGCCGAACCCCCCGTCGTACGCCGCCGAGTACTGCGCCCAGCGTGTGCGCGGGAAGAAGTTTGCGACGACCTCCGTGTAGCCCACGATGCCGGTGCCGTTGGTGAGCACGTCGGTGAGCCCCGGGATGTCCGTCGGAATGTTGGCCGCGAAGTTCCAGTTCGGGAAGTAGTTGTCGAGGAAGCTCTGGGTGATGACGCCGTTGCCGGCGTCGGCGAGCACCTCGAACTTCGAGGCGGGCCACACCCGCTCGTGCAGCACCGCGTTGAACCAGGCGCCGTACGCGCCCGCGCTGGAGCCGGTGACGAACACCTGGTCGGGGTCGACGAAGTGCTCGCGCGCCCACTTCTCCACCACCCGCGAGTTCTGGTAGCCGCGGTGCTCGACGTGAGGGGGATAGTCCTTCGCCGAGTCCCCGAAGTGGACGTCGCAGCTGCAGTACGATACGAAGACGATGTTCCAGTCCCTGAATGGGTTGCTCGGCTTGGCGAGATCGGCGAACCCCGCGTGGTAGTTGTTCGGGTTGTCCGAGCCGGTCGGGCTCGGGTCCACCGTCGCGTCGCAGGAGGGAAGCCCGCACGTCAGGCTGTCCCAGCACGCACCGCCGCCCTGGTAGTACACGACGAGCTTGTTCACGGTGCCGCGCTTGGCGAAGAAGTAGTACGGCGAGCCGTTCATGCAGATCGGGGTGAAGTCCCTGCCGAGGTAGCGCGTCGTCCCGGTTGCGGGATAGGCCGTGAACTGCGTGTCGTCGACATTCGGCGACACGACGGTATCGAAGACGAGGTCGGCGGTGACGCCGTCGATCTGGCTCTCGAGGTCCGCCTGCGCGGCGGTGGTTGGGCAGCCGGCGCTGATCTGGGCCGTCCAGGTCCTGCCGAACGCTGCGCTGGCGGCGGCGCGCGCGGCATCGCGTGCGGTCCCGTCGGCATCTCCCTGGAGGTCCCTGACGTGAGCGTCCTCTGCCGCGAGGATGCGGCCACACTCGAGCGCCGCGGCGTTCAGGAGCGCGCTCCCGCAGCGCGCGTTGCCCGCGCGGCGGAGGTCGAGACCCGCGTTGATCGCGGTCGCCACGCCGCCCGCTGCCCCGTCGATCAGGCTCTGCGCGGCCCCGCTCGAGAGCGTCGTCTCGGCGCAGTCCGTTCCCTGGCCGAGGGCGTCCGCCTCGGCCCGCGCCCAGCGGGTAGCGAGCTGCTTGGCGGCATTCGCGAGCGAGCGGTCGCGCTTCCGGTCGTTCTGGCTCCTATCCCAGGCGCTCCAGGCGCGAAGGACGGCCTTGCAGTACTTCCCCGCCTCCTTCTGCTTGCGACCGACGCACGTGTTGGCGGGGTAGGGGGCGGTCCGGGCTGGCTCGCCTGCGAGCGTGCTCCCGGTGACCGCCAGGGCCAGGCAGATCGCAGATGCTCGGGCTCGTCTCATCTGTCGTCGCCTCCGTGGGGTGCGGATGAGCGTCGCCGGGTGCACATGACCGTATGTCCGCGCCGCGGGATGCGTCAAGCAGGAGTCCGGCCCCCCGTCGATCGCGAGGAGAGATCTGGATTGCAGCGCTCACGGCCCATGCGGCGCTCGATGGGCGGCCGCCTTCCCCGCCGGGGCGCTTTCTGCTAACCGGCCGCCATGGCCACACAGCTCGGCAAGCGCTACCTGTGCGACACCTGTGGGACCGAGATCCTGTGCAACAAGCCTGGGACGGGCAGCGTCACGTGCTGCGACCACGAGATGAAGGTCAAGGAGGCGAAGCCGCTGCCCTCCTCCGACTGAATCGTCGGCTGCTCGAGAACGCGCGGGTCGTGACCCTCGTGAGGCCGTTCGCGACCCTGCGCTACGAGAAGCGCGGGGCGGTCGCGGTCGTGGCCCTCGACCGCCCCGAGGTGCTGAACGCCTACAACGTCGCCATGCGCGACGACCTCCACGCCGCCCTCGGGGCCGCCGACGAGGACCCCGAGGTGCGCGCGCTCGTGCTCTGTGGCCGCGGCCCGGCCTTCTCGACCGGCGGCGACGTGCGCGAGTTCGGGACGGCGCCGTCACCCTTCGTCGCGCGCGCCGTCCGCTGGCGGCGCGACGTGTGGGGGCGGCTCCTCGAGCTGCGGGCGGCGACGATCGCCGCCGTGCACGGCTACGCCGTGGGCGGCGGTATGGAGATGGCGCTCCTCTGCGACCTGTGCGTGGCGGCCGACGACGCGCGCTTCGCGCTGCCAGAGACCGGGCTCGGCATGATCCCGGGCGTGGGGGGCACGCAGACCCTGCCCCGCAAGGCCGGGGCGGCGCGCGCGCTAGACCTCGTCCTCACCGGACGCTGGCTCGATGCCCGCGCGGCGCTGGCGGCCGGCCTCGTCCAGCGAGTGGTGGCGCGCGCCCGGCTCGAGGCGGCGGCGCTGGCCCTTGCGCGCCGCCTGGTGCGCCTCGATCCGGCCGAGGTGCAGGCCCTCCGCCGCGCCGTCCGCGGCGCGCACGACCTGTCGCTCGAGGCCGGCATCGCCCTTGAGCGCCGACTCGCGCTCGCGCTACAACGCCGCCCGTGAATGCGGCGGCCTTCCTCTCCATCCCGGCGGGTATCGTGCCCGGCCAGGAGGCGCTGGTGTGCGAGGGAGCCCGCTTCACCTATGCCGAGACGTGGGCGCGCGTCCGCCGGCTGGCGTCCGCCCTCGCGCGCCTCGGCGTCGGGCGCGGCACGCGCGTCGCCGCGCTCAACGTGAACTCGCACCGCTACGTCGAGGCGTACTACGCGACCGCGCTCCTGGGGGGCGTCTTCGTCCCGCTCAACTACCGCGCCAAGACGCCCGAGCTGGAGCACATGCTCGCGACCGGGAAGCCGCGCGTCCTCCTCGTGGGCGAGCGCTACCTCGAGCTGGTCGAGTCGGTGCGGTCGAAGCCGGCGGTCCTGATCGCCTTCGACCGCCCGGCACTCGGTCACGCGGGCTACGAGGAGCTGATCGCCGGCTCCGCCGAGCACGAGGAGGAGGCCGAGGTCGAGGACGACGACCTAACCATCCTCATGTACACGAGCGGCACGACGGCGCTCCCCAAGGGCGTCATGCTGACGCACCAGGACTTCACGGCCTACGTGACCGCCAACGTCGAGCTGGCCGACGGCACGCCGCGCGGCGCGGCGCTCCTCTGCGTACCGCTCTACCACATCGCCGGTGCGACCAACATGATGACCACGCTCTGGACGGGGCGCCGGCTCGTCCTCATGCCGCAGTTCGACCCGCGGGGCTGGCTCGAGATGGTGGAGCGCGAGCGCATCACGCACGCCTTCCTCGTGCCCACCATGCTGAAGCGTCTCCTCGACGAGCCGGACCTCGGGCGGCGCGACCTCTCGAGCCTGGAGATCCTCTCCTATGGCGGCGCGGCGATGCCGTTCCCGGTGATCCGCCGTGCGATCGAACGCTTCCCCCCGAACGTCGGCTTCGTGAACGCCTTCGGGCAGACCGAGACAACCTCCACGCTCACGATTCTCGGCCCCGACGACCACCGCCTCGAGGGTACGCCGGACGAGATCGAGAAGCGGACGAAGCGCCTCACCTCCATCGGGCGTCCGCTGCCCGACGTGGAGGTGCAGATCGTGGGTGACGACGGGACGATCCTCCCGCCCGGCGCGGTGGGCGAGATCTGCGTGCGCACCCCGCGGGTCATGAAGGGGTACGCGGGCGGCGAGTCGCCGCTCGTGCGCGACGGCTGGCTCCCGACGCGGGACATGGGCTGGGTCGACGAAGACGGCTACCTCTACATCGCCGGGCGCAAGGACGACATGATCATCCGCGGCGGCGAGAACATCGCGCCGGCCGAGGTCGAGGCGACGCTCCAGTCCCATCCCGCCGTGGAGGAGGCGGCGGTGGTCGGCGTGCCCGACCTCGAGTGGGGCCAGCGCGTGGCGGCCTTCGTCGTGCTCCGCCCAGGGGCATCGCTCAGCGCCGAGGCGCTCGGCGACTTCTGCCGCCAGCGGCTCGCGACCTTCAAGAAGCCCGAGGTGATCCGCTTCGTCGCCGAGCTGCCGAAGAACCCGATGGGCAAGATCCTCCGGCGCGACCTGCGCGCGCAGCTCGAGAGCGTGTGAGGCCCGGCCGCGGCCCGAGCCGCGCGCGGCGACCCCCGAGCCGCCATCCGCGCCCCGCCTCCGGTCCCGCCGTCGAGCTCGTGGTGCGCGACGGCGTCGCCTGGATGACGCTCGCCCGCCCGGCGTCGGGCAACCGCCTGGACGCAGAGCTGCTCGGCGCCCTCGTCGAGGCCGCCGCCGCGGCCGAGGACGACGACGGGGTGCGCGTCGTCGTGCTGGGGGCGCGCGGGCCGGCGTTCTCGCTCGGGCTGCCGCGCAGGTGCCGCTGGCCGGAGCGCTCCTGGCCCGACGGCGTGGGCGCGCTCGGGACTCTCACCAAGCCCGTGATCGCGGCGATCCAGGGCGCCGCGGTCGGCTGGGGCCTCGCGCTGGCGCTCGCCTGCGACCTCCGCGTCGCGTCCACGGCGGCGGTGCTGGCCGTGCCCGAGATCGGCGAGCGGCGCTTTCCCGGCGGGGGGGTGACGCAGCGGCTGCCGCGCATGATCGGCACGGCGCGCGCCATGGAGCTCGTGCTCCTCGGCACGCGTCTCCCGGCGGCCGCCGCGGCGGCGTGGGGTCTGGTGAGCGCGGCGGTGACGCCGGCCCGCTTCGTCTCCACGGTCGAGGAGACAGCGCGCACGCTCGCACAGAAGGGGCCGCTCGCGCTCCGGCTGGGGAAGGAGGCCGTGTTGCGGGCCCTTGACCTCCCGCTCGCGGACGGGATCAGGTTGGAGCACGACCTCTACGTGTTGCTCCAGACCACCGCGGACCGGCGGGTGGGAATCGAGGCCTTCCTCGCGCGCCGGAAGCCCCGCTTCGGCGGGCGATAGAAGGAGGAGGACTTCGGGCGCATGGCGAACCAGATCGGCAAGATCTACGTGTGCTCCAAGTGCGGCGCGCAGGTCATCGTGACCAAGGGGGGCGCCGGCACGATCAAGTGCTGCGGGACGGAGATGCAGCAGAAGAAGTGACGCCATGCGCCGCTCGTGGAATGTCGGTTGCGGGCGCGCGGGCAGCCCTGCTATGAGCCCGTCCCGCCAATGGCCATGGCTCTTCGGGTGATCGCCGGCCGCGAACAACGTGGATGGCTGGCCCCCCTCGGCGAGGCGGACGTGCTCGCGCCGGGCGCCTGGGTGGCCCTCGAGCACCGGCTCGACGAGGCGCCGGCGGCACCGGCGGAGTTCGCCGTCGTGCAGTCGCGCCGCCACGGGCGCACCGCGGTGACGCTGCTCGCCCGGCGGGAGGGTCCGCGATGAGCACGACGGCCGTCTACCCCGGTTCCTTCGACCCCATCACCAACGGGCACGTCGATATCGTGCGGCGGAGCCTCCAGGTCTTCGACATGGTGATCGTGGGCGTGGCCTTCAACCCGAACAAGGACTCGTCGTGGTTCACGCCCGAGGAGCGCGTCGCCATGATTCGGGAGACCTTTCGGAAAGAGGGCAGCCGGATCGTCGCCGACGCCTTCTCCGGGCTGACGGTCGACTTCGCGCATGCCAAGGCAGCCAAGGTGATCGTGCGCGGGCTCCGCGCGGTCGCGGATTTCGAGTACGAGTTCCAGATGACGATGATGAACCGCCATCTCACGCCGCAGGTCGAGACCATCTTCATGATGACCGGCGAGTCGCACTTCTACACCAGCTCGCGCCTCGTGAAGGAGGTCGTGAGCCTGGGCGGCAACGTGGCCGGCCTCCTGCCCGACAACGTGGTCCCGCTCCTGGTCGAGCGGGCGAAGCGCTTCAAGGCGGGGACGTGAAGACCTCCGCGCGGCTCGGGGTCGTGAAGCCGTCGGCCACCTTTGCGATGGCGGCCGAGGCGACCGTGCTCCGCAAGCAGGGCCGGGACGTCGTCGACCTGTCGGTCGGCGAGCCCGACTTCGACACGCCCGAGCACGTGAAGGCCGCGGCGCGCGAGGCGATGGCGCGCGGCCTCACCAAGTACACGCCGATCGGCGGCACGGACGAGCTGAAGGACGCCATCTCGACCAAGCTCCGGCGCGACAACGGTCTCGAGTACGGGGTGACGGAGGTGATGGCGAGCTGCGGCGGTAAGCACGCGCTCTACACCGCCTTCCACGCCCTCTTCGACGAGGGCGACGAGGTCGTGCTGCCTGCGCCGTACTGGGTGAGCTACCCCGAGATGCTGGCGCTCGCCGGGGCGGTGCCGCGCATCGTGACGACGGCGGTCGCGCGCGGCTTCCGCATGTCGGCCGAGGAGCTCGAGGCGGCGCTCGGCCCGCGCACCGTGGCCGTCATCCTGAACAGCCCGAGCAATCCGACCGGCGCGGCCTATTCGGCCGACGAGCTGCGCGCGCTGGGCGAGGTGGCGCTGCGGCGGAAGCTGGTCGTGGTCACCGACGACATCTACGAGCGGCTGACCGCGCATCCCGTGGCGCACATCGGCACGCTCGTGCCCGCGCTCCGGCCGAATCTGGTCGTCGTCAACTCCGTCTCCAAGTCATACGCGATGACCGGCTGGCGTATCGGCTACACGGCGGCGCCCGCAGAGCTGATCCGCGCCATGACCGTGCTCCAGGGGCAGACCACGACCAACCCGACCTCGATCGCGCAGGCAGCCGCGGCGGCAGCGCTCACCGGCCCCCAGGACAGCGTCGCGGTGATGGCGCGCGAGTTCACGCAGCGGCTCGCGCTGATGGTCGAAGGGTTCGGCACGATGCCGGGCGTGCGCCTGGCGCCGCCGCAGGGCGCGTTCTACGTCTTCCCGGACGTGAGCGGGTTCTTCGGGCGGCGCGGCCCCGATGGCGCGATCGGAAGCGCGACCGATCTCTCCATGTACCTCCTGCGCCGCGCCGGCGTCGCCAGCGTGCCTGGCGAGGGCTTCGGTGCCCCCGCGCACGTCCGCTTCTCCTACGCCGCCGCGCGCCTGCTTCTGGAGGAGGGCCTGGCGCGCGTCAAGCGGGCGCTGGCCGCGCTTCGCTAGCGCCCCGTACGCCACCGACAAAAAAGGCGACGGCCGCCAAGCCGTCGCCTTTTTCGGGCTCGCATGTCCGAGCCGCTTACTTCCGGACGTGGTGCATGAGGGCCCGCTCGGCCTTCTCCGCCGCCGCCTCGGCGCGGCTCGCTGCCGCCTCGACACGGCTCGCCGCGGATTCCGCCCGCTTGGCGGCGTCCTCGGCCCGGGTCGCCGCCTGCTCGGCCCGGGTGGTCGTCCCCTTGTCCTCGTGCGCGCACCCAGCACCAATCACCGTCACGAGCATCAGGCTTGCTACACTGGCACCGATCGACCGTAAGCGCATCCCGCTACCTCCCTGTTGTTGGTCACCCCAGCCGGGGGGCCGGAAAAAGCGCCCCCCTCTTGTCACAAAAGGCGTGGCCGAGCAAGGCGATCCCCGCCCGCAAAGCTAGTGTCCCGGACCCGAAGTCCGTTGCCAAAGTCGGGGGTGGATCGGCGGCGCTGGCCAGGCGCGACGACGAGGAATAGTCGGCGCTATTCCGAGGAGGAGCAACGCAGCCAGCGTCGCCGAGACGCCCCCGACTTTGGCAACGGACTTCGGGTTCGGGACACTAGTAGTCGTCGTCCAGGTCCTCGCCGCCGGGCGCCGCGCCGGCGCCCTTCTTCTTCTCCGGCTTCTCGGCGATCGCCGCCTCGGTGGTGAGGAGCAGGCCGGCGACGCTGGCGGCGTTCTGGAGCGCCGTGCGCACCACCTTGGCGGGGTCGATGACGCCTGCCTTCACGAGCGGCTCGTAGGTCTCGGTGACGGCGTTGAAGCCGAAGTCGTCCTTGCCATCGCGCACGCGCGCCAGGACCACCGCCGGCTCGTGCCCGGCGTTGGCGCTGAGTTGCTTGAGCGGCTCCTCCATCGCGCCGCGCACCACCGCCACGCCCTGGGCGCGATCGCCCTCGAACTTCAGGCCCTCGAGCGCCTTCTGCGCGCGCACGAGGGCCACGCCGCCGCCCGGGACGATACCTTCCTCGACCGCCGCGCGCGTGGCGTGCATCGCGTCCTCGACGCGCGCCTTCTTCTCCTTCATGGCGACCTCGGTGGCCGCGCCCACCTTGATGACCGCGACGCCACCCGCGAGCTTGGCGACCCGCTCCTCGAGCTTCTCGCGATCGTAATCGGACGTCGTCTCCTCGATCTGCGTCTTGAGCTGCCGGATGCGTCCCTGGATGTCTGGCTTCTTGCCCGCGCCGCCGACGATGGTGGTGTTGTCCTTGTCCATGACGACGCGGGTCGCGCGTCCGAGGTCCTTGGGGGTGACGTTCTCGAGCTTGGCCCCGATCTCCTCGGCGATGAGCCGCCCGCCGGTCAGGATCGCCATGTCCTCCAGCATCGCCTTGCGCCGATCGCCGAAGCCGGGGGCCTTGGCGGCCGCGCAGCGGAGCGTCCCGCGCAGCTTGTTGACGACCAGCGTGGCCAGCGCCTCGCCGTCGACCTCCTCGGCGACGATCACGATCGGCTTGCCGGCCTGCGCGACGCGCTCGAGCAGGGGCAGGAGGTCGCGCATGCTCGAGATCTTCTTCTCGAAGAAGAGGAGGAAGGGATCCTCGAGCTCGACCGTCATCCTGTCGGGGTTGGTCACGAAGTAGGGCGACAGGTAGCCACGGTCGAAGCGCAGGCCCTCCACCACCTCGAGGGTGGTGTCGAGCCCCTTCGCCTCCTCGACCGTGATCACGCCGTCCTGACCCACCTTGTCCATGGCCTCGGCGAACAGCTCCCCGATGGTGGCGTCGCCGTTGGCGGAGACCGTGCCGACCTGGGCGATGCGCTCCCGCTCCTTGACCGGCTTCGCCTGGGCCTTCACCGCCTCGACCGCCTTCTCGACGGCCGCGTCGATGCCGCGCTTCAGCTCCATGGCGTCGAAGCCCGCGGCGAGGAGGCGGAGGCCCTCGCGGAAGATGGCGCGGGCGAGGATGGTCGCGGTGGTGGTCCCGTCCCCCGCGACGTCGGAGGTCTTCTGCGCGACCTCGCGCACCATCCGGGCGCCGATGTTCTCGAACCGGTCCTCGAGCTCGATCTCCTTGACGACCGTGACCCCGTCCTTGGTCACCGTGGGGGCGCCCCAGCTCTTCTGGAGCATGACGTTGCGCCCGCGGGGCCCGAGCGTCACCCGCGCGGCGTCGGCGAGCAGGTTCACGCCGGCCAGGATGCCCTCACGGCTCCTGGCATGAAGCAGCACGAGCTTGGCAGGCATCGCTCCTCCTCCCTGGTCCCGGGCGGGTGCCGGGGTGCCCCCTTTTAGCACCGGGATGCCGGCCGCCAAGCGTTCCGAGCGGAAAGACCGGCTGGCGCGGGTGAGCCGCCGATCGACGATACATCCAAGACGCTTTTTTATTCGGAGGTTGTGGAGCCGGACCTCATGTTCTTCCTGGATGGGAGAGGCGTGCCCCATCCACTGCCTTACTGGAGCCAAAGTATCGTTGACGGAAAGGGGTTAAGCCCCTAGAATGGGTTGGCTTTACGGCGTTGGAGGCCCGCGGAATGGTCGGTACGTTCAAAGTTGGTGAGAAGGTCGTCTACCCGGCGCACGGCGTCGGCGTCATCGAGGGGGTCCAGACCAAGGTCATCTCCGGCAGCGAGCGTAAATTCTACATGCTGCGCATCATCGACAGCGACATGACCATCATGATCCCGACCGAGAACGTCCAGTCGGTCGGGCTCCGCCGCATCATCGGCAAGGACATGGTTGCCAAGGTCTACAAGATCCTGCGCGACAAGAAGGTCGAGATCGACCAGCAGACCTGGAACCGCCGCTACCGGGAGTACACCGAGAAGATCAAGACCGGCAGCGTGCTCGAGATCGCCAAGGTGCTGCGCGATCTCTTCGTGCTGAAGGGGGACAAGGAGCTCTCCTTCGGCGAGCGCAAGATGCTCGACACCGCCCGCAACCTCCTCGTCAAGGAGCTCGCCATTGCGAAGTCGCACAGCGAGGAGAAGATCATGGAGGAGCTGCGGGGCATCTTCGCGAACTGAACTGGTCCGTCCCGCGTGCCTAGCGGATGCGAGGGGCCGGGGGTCGATCCCCCCGGCCCCTCGTGTATGTAGGGACCCCGCCTTCGACGCCGTCGCGTCTCGGCGCGCTTATGAGCGCAGGGGCTCGTTGAGGCTGCCGCTGCGGAAGCCCTGGAGGTCTAGGGCGACGTAGGTGAAGCCGAGGCGTTTCAGCTCGCGCACCACCTCTTCGCGCATCGTCGGCTCGAGGAGGCGGGGCATTTCGGCGACGGGAACCTCCAGGCGCGCGACCTGATCGTGGAAGCGGACGCGCAGCTCGCGGAGGCCCCGGGCCCGCAGGAAGCGCTCGGCGGCCTCCACGCGCTGGAGGTCCTCGAGCGTGATGCGCGTGCCGTACGGGAAGCGCGAGGAGAGGCATGGGCTCGCCGGCCGGTCCCAGGTGGGGAGGCCGAGTGCCCGGCTCGCCGCCCGGATGTCGGCCTTGCCGAGCCCGGCCTCGACCAGCACGTGCCGGACGCCGCGCTCGGCCGCCGCCTGGAGGCCCGGCCGGTGGTCGCGCAGGTCGTCCAGGTTGGCGCCGTCGAGCACGGCCGCGAGCCCGCGCCGGCCCGCCTCGGCCACGCAGATGGTGAACAGGTGGTCCTTGCAGAAGTAGCAGCGGTTGGCCGGGTTTTCCGCGTAGCCCGGAATGTCGAGCTCGTTCGCCTCGACCAGGAGGTGCGCGACGCCGAGCCGTGCCGCCAGCTCCCTGGCCGCCGCCAGGTCGTCCGCCGGCATGGTCGGCGAGACGGTGGTGAGCGCGAGGCAACGCTCGCCGAGCACCTCGTGGGCGACGCGCAGGAGGAAGCTCGAATCGACCCCGCCCGAGAAGGCGACCAGGGCGGAGGGCAGGTCGGCGAGGAGCCCGCGCAGCCGGTCGAGCTTCGGCGCCACCTCCATCAGATTCCCTCGGCGTGGAAGAGGTCGGTGGTGAGGTAGCGCTCACCGGTGTCGGGGAAGACGGTGAGTACCACGGCGCCCCGTCCGAGCTTCCGCGCGACGCGGGTCGCCGCCGCGCACGCTGCCCCGGAGGAGATGCCGACCAGGAGCCCTTCGTAGCGCGCCAGCGCGCGCGTGTGCTTTACGGCTTCCTCGTCCGGGACCGCGATCACCTCGTCGTAGATGGCGGTGTCGAGGATCTCGGGCACGAAGCCCGCGCCGATCCCCTGGATGTGGTGAAAGCCCGGCTCGCCGCCCGAGAGCACGGGCGACGCGGCCGGCTCGACGGCGTAGATACGCACGTCGGGACGCTCGCTGCGCAGTACCTGCCCGACGCCGGTGATGGTGCCGCCCGTGCCGACCCCGGCCACGAAGGCGTCGACCTGCGGGAGCTGGGCCAGGATCTCGCGCGCGGTCGTGCGGCGGTGGATCTCCGGGTTGGCGGGATTCGTGAACTGCTGCGGCATGTACCAGTCGGGGTGCTCGGCGAGCATCTCCTCGGCCTTGCGGATGGCGCCGTGCATGCCCTTGGTGTCGGGCGTGAGCACGAGCGTCGCCCCGTAGGCGACGAGGAGGGCGCGACGCTCCTCGCTCATGGTGTCCGGCATGGTGAGCACGAGGCGGTAGCCCTTGACCGACGCCACCAGCGCGAGGCCGATGCCGGTGTTCCCGCTCGTCGGCTCGATGATCGTGCCGCCCGGCCGGATGAGCCCGTCGCGCTCGGCCGCCTCGATCATGGCGCGGCAGATGCGGTCCTTCACGCTCCCGGCCGGGTTGAAGTTCTCGAGCTTCGCCCACACCTGGGCGCCGACGCCGTCGAGCTGCGGCAGGCGCGTCAGGCGGACGACCGGCGTCGAGCCGATCAGGTCGAGGGGCGAGCGGGCGACGTAGGACGGGAGCGGCATGCGCGCTGCGTTGCGGACGCTGGAGGCGCGGATCATATAGATGGGGTGCGCGGGGAGTCAATTGAACGCATCGTCATCGCGTTCCCGGGAGCGCTCGGCGACCTGCTGCTCGCGCTGCCGGCGCTGCGCGCGCTGCGGGCGCGCCACGCCGGCGCGGGCGTCACCGCGGTGGTTGGTGAACCCCTGCGCGCGCTGGTCGAGCTCGCGGGCGTCGCCCACGTGACCGCCGCGCTCGAGAGCGCCGACACGGCGCTCCTCTTCGGCGGCGAGCGGCTGCCGTCCTGGCTCGACGGCCGTCCGTTCGTCTACAGCTGGCTCGGCGGCGGGGACGACGAGATGCGCGCGCGCGTCGCGGCGGCGGCGAGCGGCGCCCGCTTCTTCGGCGTCGAGCGCGGACGGTCAGCGATGCACGCGGCCGTCGCCTACGCGCGCGCCGTGGGTGCGCCGGCGGACGCCGACGCGCTCGCGGCGGCCACGCGGCTCGTTCCCGCGCCCTCGGTCGCGGCCGACGCGCTCTGCGCGCAACTCGCTGCTCCGATCCTCGCGCTGCATCCCGGTGCGGGCGGGCGCGCCAAGCGCTGGGACATCGCCGGCTTCGTGCAGGTGGCGCACTGGTGGCGGTCGCGCGGCGGGTCGGTGGCCACGATCGCCGGGCCGGCCGAGGCCGGTGAGCCCCCGGCCCTCGGTGCGCCTGAGGTGCGGGACTGGCCGCTCGTGGACCTCGCCGCCGTCCTCGCGCGCGCGGCGCTCTACCTCGGCAACGACAGCGGCGTGAGCCACCTGGCCGGCGCGGTCGGCGCGTCGGGCGTGGTGCTCTTCGGGCCGACGGACCCGCGCCGCTGGCGGCCGCTCGGCCGGCGCCTGGTGGCGCTCGGCGCGCGCGGCGGCGGTCCCGACGGGATCCCGCTCGCGGCCCTACCGGCGGCGCGGGTGATCGCCGCGTGCGCGCGGCGGTTCGCCTTGACAAGGGGGGACCCCGACACTAACGTCCGTACGTACGACCTCACCGGACGCTCCTGACGGCCTCAAATGAACCGCCGTCGCCCCCGTCTAATGAAAGCGTAGCCCATGTCGAACACCCTGAAGACGACGCTTTTGCTCGGCCTGCTGACCGGGCTCCTGATGTGGATCGGCCAGCTCCTCGGCGGCACGCAGGGCCTCGCCGTATTCTTCGTGTTCGCGGTCGTGATGAACTTCGGCAGCTACTGGTTCTCCGACCGGATCGTCCTCGCGGCCTACGGGGCCCGTGAGCTGCCCGAGCAAGATGCCCCCGACCTCTTCCGCATCGTGCGCGAGCTGGCCGTGGGCGCGCACATGCCGATGCCGCGAGTGTACCTCATCCCGAGCGAGTCGCCGAACGCCTTCGCGACCGGCCGCAGCCCCGAGCACGCCGCCGTCGCGGTGACCGAAGGCATCCTGCGCCTCCTCACCCTGGACGAGCTGCGCGGGGTGCTCGCGCACGAGCTCTCGCACGTGCGGAACCGCGATACGCTGACCAGCGCCATCGCCGCCACGCTGGCGGGCGCGGTGATGATGGTGGCAAGGATGGCGCAGTGGGCGATGCTGTTCGGGGGCTGGCGGCGTGACGACCGGGAGGAGGGTAGCAGCGGGCTCGAAGCTCTCGTGATGATCATCGTGGCGCCGCTCGCGGCGATGCTGATCCAGCTCGCCATCTCGCGCGCGCGCGAATATCAGGCCGACGCGAGCGGCGCCCAGCTCTCCCACGCACCGCATTCGCTCGCGGCGGCACTCGAGAAGATCGGGGCCGTCTCGGGCCGCGTCCCGCTCCCCGCGGGGCCCGCGACGGCGCACCTCTGGATTGTGAACCCGCTGCGCGGCAACTGGCTCGCCGGCTTGTTCAGCACCCATCCCCCCATCGAGGAGCGCATCCGGAGGCTGCGCGCGATGGCATACTGACCTGCGCCGGCAGCGTTTCCATGGCCGAGGACAAGGAGGAGCGACGCGGGTTCCAGGTGAGGGACCGCCGCCGGTTCTCCGACAGCGGAGAGGCGCGCTCCGACGCCGCCGAGGAGACGCCCGCGCCCCCGCTGCCCGAGCCGCCGCCCGCCGAACGCGCCGCGCCCGCCGCCGAGCGCGCCGATGAACCGGTCACGTTCTCGACCTTCGTGCTCGGGCTCAGCACGCAGGCCCTCCTCCACCTGGGTGAGATCCCGAACCCGATGACGCACGCTCTCGAGCGCGACCTGGGCGCGGCCAAGCAGGTGATCGACATCCTCGGCATTCTGCGGCAGAAGACACGAAGCAACCTCGAGCCGGGTGAAGAATCGCTCCTCGACTCGGTGCTCTACGATCTGCGCATGCGGTACGTGGAGCTGGTGCGAGGTGGCATCAAGGAGGGGAGATGACTCCGCGTACGGGTCGCTTCGCCATGGTGGCGGTGGCGCTGATCTGCTTCGCCGTCGGCGTGGTTCTGAGTGCACGCCTCGATCTGTCCCCGCGGAGCGAGGCGATCAGCATCTTCGGTGGAGCCGAGAAGCCGAGCGGTGGGGGTGGGGCCACGTCCTCCCCGTCCGTCAACCTGCCGGATTTCGCCGGGCTGACCGAACACGTGGCGCCGTCGGTGGTGAACATCTCGAGCACCCAGGAGGTGAAGGGCGGGCCCCTCGGGCAGGGCGCCCCCGGCGGCGAGGACGACCCCTTCCACGACTTCTTCGGCCCCTTCGAGCGCTTCTTCGGCCCACCGCGGCGGATGCCCTTCAAGGCGAAGAGCCTCGGCTCCGGCTTTGTCATCGACCCGGCCGGCTACATCCTCACCAACAACCACGTGGTCGAGAATGCCGACGAGATCGTCGTCAAGCTGCCGACCGGCAAGGAGTTCAAGGCCAAGGTCGTGGGGCGCGACTCGAAGACCGACATCGCGCTCATCGAGATCCACGGCGCCACGGATCTCGTGCCCGTTGTGCTCGGCGACTCCGACGAGCTCAAGGTGGGCCAGTGGGTGGTCGCGATCGGCAACCCCTTCGGCCTCGAGAACACCGTGACCGCGGGGATCGTGAGCGCCATGGGCCGCCACATCAACCAGGGGCCGTACGACAACTTCATCCAGACCGACGCCGCCATCAACCCGGGAAACTCGGGCGGGCCACTGCTCAACACCCGTGGCGAGGTGGTCGGCATCAACACCGCCATCTTCAGCCGGGGCGGGGGCAACATCGGCATCGGTTTCGCCATCCCGATCAGCCTCGCCAAGGAGATCGTGCCGCAGCTGAAGGCGAAGGGGCACGTCACGCGCGGCTGGCTCGGCGTGATGATCCAGAAGGTGACGCCCGACATCGCCGAGTCGCTCGGCCTCCCCGAGCCCAAGGGCGCCCTGGTCGCCGACGTGGTGAAGGACGGCCCCGCCGAGGCCGCCGGCGTCAAGCAGGGCGACGTGATCGTCGAGTTCGACGGTAAGCCCGTGACCGACTCGGCGGAGCTGCCGCTGCTGGTGGCGCGCACGCCGGTCGGCAAGAGCGTCAAGGTGAAGGTGATGCGCGGCAAGGGGACGGAGAGCTTCACCATCAAGGTCCAGGAGCTCAAGGAGGAGGAGACCGCCGAGCGCGGCCCCGGCACGACCGAGGACTTGGGCCTGGCCGTGCAGACGCTCACCCCCGACCTGGCCGAGAACCTGGGCGTCGACCGGAGCTTGAAGGGCGTGGTCGTCACCCAGGTCGATCCCGGGGGGCCGGGGGCGGAGGCGGGTCTCCGGCGCGGGGACGTGATCCTCGAGGTCAATCGCCAGCCCGTGAAGGACGCGGACAGCTACCGAAAGGCGCTCAAGGCCGGCGGCAAGGGCAAGAGCGTCCTCTTCCTCGTGCGGCGCGGCGACAACACGATCTTCCTTGCGGTGAAGCCGTCCTCCTAGGGTGGTCGTCCTCGGGATCGAGAGCTCGTGCGATGACTCGGCGGCGGCGGTGCTGCGTGACGGCGAGCTCGCCGCCTCGGTCGTGTCCTCGCAGGACGCCGTGCACGGGCCCTACGGCGGCGTCGTGCCCGAGCTCGCCTCGCGCCACCACATCCGCAACCTCGTGCCGGTGATCGACGCCGCGCTCGCGCGCGCCGGGGTGGACCTCTCCGAGATCGCGGGCGTCGCGGTCACCTGCGGCCCCGGGCTGGTCGGCTCGCTGCTCGTGGGCCTCACGCTCGCCAAGGGGATCGCGCAGCGCCGGCGGCTGCCGCTCGTAGGCGTGAACCACCTGGAGGGCCACCTCCTCGCGGTGAACCTCGAGCGCCCGACCGGCGATCCGCTCCCCTTCCCGTTCCTGGGGCTCATCGTGTCGGGCGGCCATACCGGCCTCCATCTCGCCCGCGGCGCGGGCGACTACGCCTGCCTCGGGCGGACGCGCGACGACGCGGTGGGGGAGGCGTTCGACAAGGCGGCGAAGCTGCTCGGCCTCGGCTACCCGGGCGGGCCGGTGATCGACCGCCTCGCGCGCGACGGCGACCCGAAGGCGATTCGCTTCCCGCGCGCCACGCTCAAGCGCGGGCGCTTCGACTTCAGCTTCAGCGGGTTCAAGACCGCCCTGCGCGAGTACCTGGGCCGGCATCCCGCGGCGCCCGAGGCGCTGCCCGACGTGGCCGCCAGCCTGCAGGAGGCGCTGGTCGACATGCTGGTCGGCGGTACGACCGAGGCGCTCGCCGCAACCGGCGCCGAGCGCCTCGTGGTCGCGGGCGGCGTGGCGGCGAACCGCCGGCTGCGGAGCCGCATGAGCGAGGCGGTGGCCGCCATGGGCGTCGAGGTCTTCTTCCCGCGGCCCGCGCTCTGCACCGACAACGCGGCCATGATCGCGCTCGCCGGCGCGCCGCGGCTCGCGGCCGGCGCCCACGACGGGCTCGACCTGAACGCCGAGGCCGACCTCGCCCTCGGCAGCCCCTGGAACGCGTCGGCGTGAGCGAAGGACGTCCGTGAGCGTGAGCGAAGGATATCCGTGAGCGTGAGCGAAGGATATTCGTGAGCGTGAGCGAAGGATATCCGTGAGCGTGAGCGAAGGATATCGCTGATGGGAGCGCGCCGCGAGGCGCGCGAGGCGCTGGCCGCCGCCGGGCTCCGCCCGCGCAAGCGCTGGGGCCAGCACTTCCTGTGCGACCCCGGGGTCGCGCGGCGGATCGTCGACACCGCGGAGCTCGGGCCCCGCTCGGTCGTGCTCGAGATCGGCCCCGGGCTGGGCGCGCTCACGGACGAGCTCGTGGCGCGCGCCGGGCGCCTCTACCTGATCGAGATCGACCCCGGCCTCGCGACCCGCCTGGCGGCGCAGCACGCGAACGACCCGCGCGTGCGTGTCGTCGAGGGCGACGTCCTCGCGCTGCCGCTCGCGGAGATCGTGCGCGAGCCGGCGGTCACGGTGGTGGCGAACCTGCCCTACAACATCGCGACGCCCGTCCTCTTCCGCCTGCTCGATCTGCGGGCCCGCTTCCCGCGCGCCGTGGTCACGCTGCAGCGGGAGATGGCGGCGCGGCTCGCCGCGCGCGCCGGGAGCGCCGCCTGGGGCGTCACCTCGGTCCTGGTGCAGGCCTTCGCCGAGGTGCGCGTGGCCTTCGGCGTGTCGCGCCGGAGCTTTCTCCCGCGCCCGGACGTGGACTCGGCGGTCCTCGACATCCGCTGGAGCGCCGGGCCGCGCGCGGACCTCCACGACGTCGACCTCTTCCGGGAGGTCGTGCGCGCCGCCTTCGGGCAGCGGCGGAAGATGCTGCGCAACGCGCTGGCCGGGCTGGCCGCGCGGCGGGGTGTCTTGCCCGAGGCGGCCCTGGCGCGTGCCGCCGTCGCCCCCACCGCGCGCGCCGAGACGCTCGATCTGGCGGCCTTCGGGCGCCTCGCGCGCGCCCTCGCGTAGCCGTGCCCGAGCTGCCCGAGGTCGAGACCGTCGTCCGCTGCCTCGCCCCCGAGCTGACCGGACGCTGCGTGGCGAGCGTCTCCGTGCGCGACGTCCGCCTGCGCGGCGGCGTGGCGCCCGACTTCGCCGCGCGCCTGGCCGGCCGCCGCATCGAGGGCCTTGCCCGGCGCGGCAAGTACCTCCTGGCCGCGCTCGACGACGGCCGGCTCTGGCTCGTGCACCTCGGCATGACGGGGCGGCTCACGCTGGCCGCGCCCGGGCGCGCCGACGAGCGGCACGATCACGTCGTCGTCGGGCTCGACGACGGGCGCGTGCTCACCTTCAACGACGCGCGGCGCTTCGGGCGCGTGGCGGTGATCGAGCGGGCGGCGCTGTCGGCCGAGACGGGCGACGGGATCGACCCGCTCGATCGGGGCTTCACCGCCGACGCGCTCATCGCGCTGACGCGCGGCCGGCGCACCCCGATCAAGGCGCTCCTCATGGATCAACGTCGGGTGGCCGGCCTCGGCAACATCTACGTGAACGAGCTCCTCTTCCGCGCCGGCATCCGCCCGGGCCGGCGGGCGTCACGCCTGGGGCGCGAGGAGTGCGCGCGCGTGGTGCGGGCGACGCGCGCCGTGCTCGCCGAGGCGATCCGGCGCGGCGGCTCGTCGATCTCCGACTACCGCGACGGCCTCGGCCGCCCGGGCTGGTTCCAGCTCCGCCACCGCGTCTACGACCGCGCCGGCGAGCCGTGCCCGCGGTGCGCCGGCCCGATCCGCAGGCGGCTGATCGTCGGGCGAACGAGCTTCTACTGCCCGCGCTGCCAGCTGTAGCTCAGAGCGCTGCCAGCGCCTCCTGCGCCGCCCGCTCACCCGAGCGCACCGCGCCGTCCATGTACCCGTTCCAGAAGGTCGAGGTCTCGGTGCCGGCCCAGTGGATGCGCCCGGCCGGCGTACGCAGCACGGCTCCGAAGTCGATCAGCGTTCCCGGCCCGAGGATGGCGACCGGGCAGCCGCGGTTCCAGGGTTCGGCGGACCAGTTGAACTCCACGATCCCGCCCGGGCTGAGGGCTTCGTCGCCGAAGTAGTTGGCGAGGTTCCGCAGCGCGGCGGCGCGGCGTTCGTCGTCGGACCGGTTCTCCCACACGCGCGCCTCGTGACCGCCGATGAAGCCCATCATGATCCCGACGCTGCCATCGGCCGGCGACGTGTCGAAGGTGACCTTGATCGGACCGATCTCGCTGACGGTCTGGCCGGAGAGGCCCTTGGCGCGCCAGAAGGGCGTCGTGTAGATCGCCTCGAACTTCATCAGCGTCCCCTGCGGCATGTGCTGCATGAGCTGGTCGCGCAGCGGGGGCAGCGGCGGGTCGTAGGCGATCCTTCCCGCGAGGGTGGGCGGGATGGCGACGATCACGCGCTGCCCGGTCACAGTGGAGCGGTCGGAGACGACGGTCACGCCGGAGGACGACTGCGTGATGCGGCGCACGGGCGCGCTCAGCACGACGCGCTGTCCGAGCTGGGCGGCGACCCGCAGCGCGACCGTCTGCGCGCCCCCGACGAAGCGGCTCTCCTGGGCGCCGCCGGCGGTGTCGAAGTTGCGCTCGAAGGTTCCCGGGTTCTGCTCGTTTCCCGAGGCGGCGATGTAGAAGAGCGTGTAGAGGAGCGAGAGCTCGCGCGGCTCGCAGCCGAAGATCGCCTCGGTGGCCGCCGACGAGAGCGCCATGAACTCGTCGCTGCCGCTCGTGTTCGCGCGCAGCCAGGTGTCGAGCGTCTGGCGGTCCCACTCCTCGGCGCTCGAGGAGTCCCAGGGCCGGTCGACGGGCACGCTCGTCGACATCTGGTCGAGCTGGGCGACGGCCAGCACGATGTCGGGATCCACGACGGGGTCGACCGGCGCCGTGCCGAAGGGGGTGTCGTTCGGATACTCCTCGCGCCCCCTGGGCCCGTAGAAGACGTTGTTGCCGGTGTTGTAGGTCGGGAAGGTCCCGACGCCGACCGCCGCGGCGAGCGCCTGGATGTGGTCCTGCGTCGGCCCGATGAACATGCCGCCGAGCTCGGTGTAGGCGCCGTTGGCGAGCGCGTGGTTGAGGACGCGACCTCCGACCCGGTCGCGGGCTTCGAGCACGATCACCGAGCGGCCGGCGTTGACGACCGTGCGCGCCGCCGTGAGCCCGGCGAGCCCCGCGCCGACGACGATGACGTCGGCATAACGCACGGCCGCGCGGGCAGACCGTGGGAGTGCGGCGACGGCCGCGCCGGCCGCCGCACCGCCGATCAGGCCGCGACGCGTGATTCCTCTGCGTTCCATCTCCGTTCCCTCACGCTTTCGCTGCGATGCAGCGCTGATGGTGGGTCGGGTTTGCCAGAGGCTGACCGCGGACTCTGCCCTGAGATGGTCCGGCGCTCTCCGCGGCCCATCACGCGGAGGCCGAGAGGCGGATTCCCGCATCGCTGCGCCGGCCTCCTCTCCCGCTGGGTTCGCGCGACACGCGATCGCATAACACAGGGGTTCCAGGTTGCGGTCTAGCACGTCGACACGGGAGTCGCGGGTGAAAAAACGGGGGAGCCTGCGGTCGCACCCTGGGTAGCGGGCGCGGTAGGCGCGCCGCGTCCGTCGGCAGCGATCTGGCGCCGGAGAGAGTGGACGTCGCCGCCGGCTACGTGCGCTTCGGCCGTGGCGCCGCTGGCGGCTCGAACTCCTCGTCCTCGACCTCGGCCATCTCGTCCACGGTGAGGGCATGGACCGGCGGCGAGAAGAAGCGTTGCGCGAGATACGTCGGCACGACGGCGGAGAGGATCACCGTCGTGACGAGCACCGAGAACTGTGTCCGATCGATGATCCCCGCATTGAGTCCGTAGAGCGACGAGATCGTTCCGAACGTGAGCCCGGTGCTCATGAGGAGTGTGGTGTACGCCGCATGAGGCCGGACGTATCGGAGCGCGACGGGCAGCACACCGAGGAACTTGAGCGCGACCTTCGCGACGAAGAAGCCGATGAGGACAGGGAGACTCGCGGCCAGCGCCGCGAGGCTGACGTTCAAGCCTCCCTTGAAGAAGAAGAACGGAGTCAGGAGCGAGAAGGCGACCACCCGGAAGCGCCGCTGCTCCTCCGGGTGCTCCTTGAAGATGCGCGCCACCGCGAGGCCGAGCAGAAACGCCGGGAGCACGGCGTGGCTCTTCGCCAGGTCGGCTGTCCACATGAGCAGAAAGAGCACCGCGAAGGCTCCCTTGATCTCCGGTTCGATGACCCTGCGGCCGTAGCGCGCAAAGAACCAGGGCTGCAGGAGGACCATGCCCGCGACCGAGACGGCCGAAACCGCCATGAAGACGACGAAGTAAGCCGAGGGCTGGATGAAGAGCGCGGAGAGAGCCACCGCGGTCCCGAGATCGGTCACGAAGGTCGCCGCCATGATGATCTTGCCGATCTCCGCATTCGTGAGCCCGGTCTCGACGAGGACGGCGTAGACGACGGCGAGCGAGGTCGTGGAGAGCGCAACGCCAGCGATCTCCGCCGGGCGGAGGTCCCAGCCCGCCACGCAATACGCGAAGAGACCCACGCCGATGAACGGTAGAAGGAAGGAGAGGCCGCCGATCAGGAGCGACTCCTTGAGCTTCTCGCGCATGAGGCGGGGATCGACCTCCGCACCGGCGAGAAACGTCAGGAGGATCCCGCCGAACGAGGCGAGGAAGTCGATCCAGGGTGTCGTGGTCACGCCGAAGAAATTCCCGGCGACCACGCCGAGCGTGATCTCGATGATCGCGACCGAGATGCCCAGCTCGACGCTCAGCATCGAGGCACCGAGGATCGAGAACCCGAGGACCGTCGCCGTTGCCAACGTGCTCATGCCCTCTTCCTCCTCGTTGTTCCGGGAGGGGCTCGAGCCGGGCCCCTACCCGTTTGACCGGTAGAGGCCATCAGCCGCGAAGGCGGCGGTTCAGGCGAGCCTCATCGCCTTCCTGCTGCGCGACCGACTAATAGCCGGCGGAAATGCCAGTGTCGACGCGGCGCCGCGACGACCCGCCGAGCGCTCCGGCCCGCACCTGGGTCGCGGGCGGCCGCCGACGGCCTCCTAGGGACGATCCGGGACCCGCGACCGCACGTCGAGCAGGTCCCGCAGCCCGTCCCCCACGAGCTGCAGCGCGAGCACGGTCGTCGCGAGCGCGATCCCCGGCCAGACCACCACCTGCGGCGCCACCAGGAGGAACGGCCGCCCCTCGTCGATCATCGCGCCCCACGAGGCGAGCGGCGAGGGCGCGCCCAGGCCGAGGAAGGACAGGCTCGACTCGGCGACGATCGCGCCGGCCATGCCGAAGGTCGCCTGCACGAGGAGGACGGGTGCGGCGAACGGGAGCAGGTGGCGCGCGACGATGCGGCTCGGCCCCGCGCCGAGGGCCTCCGCCGCCCGCACGAATTCGCGCTGCCGGAGCGCCGCCACCTCGGCGCGCGCGAGGCGCGCGTAGCCCGTCCAGCCGAGCAGGCTGAGCGCCAGCACGACGTTCCCGAGACTCGGGCCGAGGACGGCGGCGAGCGCGATGGCGAGGAGCAGCCCCGGGAAGGCGAGGAGCACGTCGATCACGCGGGCGACGGCCTCGTCGAACCACCCGCCCAGGTAGCCCGCCGCCGCGCCGACCGTCACCCCGAGGAGCAGCGAGAGCGCGACCACGGTCGCGCCCACGGCGAATGAGATGCGCGCGCCGTGCATCACGCGCGCCAGCACGTCGCGCCCCAGGCTGTCCTGGCCGAGCGCGTGGCCGGGACGGGGGAGCGCGAGCCGGGCGCGGAGATCCGTCGCGTAGGGGTCGGGCGCCAGGAGCGGTGCGGCGGCGCCCGCGAGCGCGAGCGCGAGGAGCACCGCGGCCCCGGCGGTCACCGCGCGCCGGCCCCTAGCGGGCATCGCGGAGGCGCGGGTCGATCGCGCGCTGGAGCAGGTCCGTCGCCGTGTTGATGCCGACGTAGGTGAGCCCGATCGCCAGCACGCAGCCCTGGACGAGCGGATAGTCGCGCGCGTCGATCGCCTGCACGAGCAGGCGCCCGAGCCCGGGCCAGGCGAAGATGGTCTCGGTGATGATCGCGCCGGCGAGCAACGCCCCGGCCTGGAGGCCGGCCACGGTGGTGACGGGGAGGAGCGCGTTGCGCAGCGCGTGCACCGCGACCACGCGCCACTCGGGAGCGCCCTTGGCGCGGGCGCTGCGCACGAAGTCCTCGCCGAGCGCCGCGATCATGCTCGTGCGCACCAGGCGGACGAGGATGGCCGACATGCCGAGCCCGAGGGTCGTGGCGGGGAGTACCAGGTGGGCGAGCCCGCCGCGACCCGACACCGGGAGCCAGGCGAGGCGCAGCGAGAAGAGCAGGATGAGGAGCGGGCCGAGCCAGAAGCCCGGCAGGCACGCGCCGGCGAGGCTCACCAGGCGCGCCCCGCGATCGACCGCCGACCCGGGCCGGAGCGCGGCGGCTACGCCGAGCGGCAGGGCCAGGCCGAGCGCCAGGGCGAACGCGGCGCCGGCCAGCTCGAGCGTCGCGGGGTAGCGGCCGGCCACGGCGCGCGCCACGGACGTGCGGAGCACGATCGACCGCCCCAGGTCGCCGCGCGCCGCCCGCGCGAGGAAGCGGGCATACTGCGCCGGGAGCGGTCGGTCGAGCCCCAGCTCGCGGCGCAGCGCTGCCACGTCCGCCGGCGCGGCCGACTCACCGAGCATGATCTCCACCGGGTCACCAGGGACGAGGTGCAGGAACGCGAAGACGAGGGTCACGATGCCCAGGAGCGTCGGGACGAGGAGCACGAGGCGACGGCGGAGGAGCGAGCCGGTCATTCCATCCACGCGCGCGCGAGGGTGTGGAGGTCGCCGTCGGGGGAGGGCTCGAAGCCCCGCAGCCGGCGGCTCTGCACCACCACGCGGTCCTCCCACCAGAGCGGGACGACGGGCAGGTCGTGCGCAGCGCGGCGCTGGATGCGCGCGTAGATGGCGCGCCGCCGCTCGACGTCGAGCACCCGCCGCCCGCGCTCCGTCAGCCGATCCATGACCGGGCTCGCGTAGCCCCCTCGGTTGTAGCCCGCGGGCGGGCGCATGGTCGAATGGAAGGCGAGATGGTAGAAGTCGGGATCGCCGATGCCGACCCAGGCGAGGGCGCAGAGCTGGAAGTTGCCGCTGCGCACGTCGGCGAAGAGCGTGCCCCACTCGTAGGTGCGCACCTCGACGGCGATCCCGACCCGGGCGAGCGCGGCCTGGATCGCCCCGGCGAGCGGGCGTCGCTCGGGCTGATTCGAGGTCTTGTAGACGAGGTGGAAGCGGGGCAGGGGCCCGGGGCCGTCGGGATCCGGGTAGCCGGCGCGATCGAGCAGCCGCCGCGCCCGGGCCGGGTCGGGACGGTGGGTGGGGACCGGTGCGTATGCCCAGTGCTCGGGCGCCAGGAGCCCGCTCGCCGGCCGGGCCGCGCCGCCGAGGATGAAGCGTGCCAGCGCGTCCCGGTCGAGGGCGAGTGCGATCGCCTGGCGCACCCGGCGCTGGGCGAGGCGCGGGTCGCGGAGGTTGAGCGCCAGGTAATCGACGCTGGTCCCGGGGCTCCGCCGGACGATCAGGTGGGGAAAGCGCGCGAGCCAGTTCACCATCTCGGGCTCGGGCGCATCCTCGATCAGCTGGACCCCGCCGCGCCTGAGCTCGAGCACCCGCACCACCTCGTCGGGCACGATGCGGACGACGAGCGGATGGAGCCGGGGCGGGCCGCCGGGGTAGCCCGGGTTCGGCTCGAGCACGACCCGCTCCCCCCGCTCGGCCCGGACGACACGGAAGGGACCGGCTCCCACCGCTACCTCGCCCGCATCGCGGGCCCGGGCCGCGGGCAGGACGCCGAGGCCGGTCGCCTCCAGGAAGGGCGCGAAGGGCTCGCGCAGGTGCATCACCACCGTCGCCGGATCAGGTGCCTCGATCGACGACAGCATGGCAAGTGCCGCGCGCTTCGGCGAGGCGAGTGCAGGGTCGAGCACGGCGAGGTAGGTTGCCCGCACGTCGGCCGCCGTCACGGGCGCACCGTCGGCGAAGCGAAAATCGCGCCGCAGGTGGAAGACAATCGTCAGCGGATCGGGCACTTCCCACCTCTCGGCGAGCTCCGGGAGCCGGCGGGCGGCCGCGTCGGGCCGGGTGAGCGCCGCGTGCAGCAGATCGGCCAGGCGGGAGGCGTTCGCGTCGGTTCCGAAGCGCGGGTCGAGACTCTGCGGGTCGCTCTGGAGCGCCAGGACGAGGCCCGTGGGCGGCACGGGCGCCTCTCCGCAGGCGGCGACCAGCGTCACCCAGAGCATCGCGAGGGCCGCCAGACCCCTTTTGCGATTGACTCCCGTGCGAGACGGCTGGTACCATCCGGGTGCGGAGAGTGCAGCGAACCCGGGGACGGGCGGAGAAGGCGGGGGAGCCAATGCGGATACGTGCTCTTTTTCTAGCAACGTTGCTCACCACCCTGGCCCCCGCCGGTGCTCGCGCCGCCGAAGCCGAGCTCACCGCCGACGCGCGTCACGCGAGCCTCTTCCCACGCCCCGCGCAGCTGGAGCCGCAGGTCCGCTTCTGGCGCGCCATCTTCACCCAGTACTCGGCGCACCAGGTGGTTCTGCACGACGCGCTCCGCCTCGACAAGGTCTACAAGATCCTCGACTTCCGCTCCCGCCTGGACGACGGCTTCGGCGAGGGCGAGCTCGCGAGCCTCGAGCGCTTCGAGACCGACCTCGAGCTGGACCGGCTGCGGGCGACGCTGCTCCGCCTCCACGCCCTCGGCTCGCACCCGGAGTCGCTCACCGCGGAGGAGCGTGCGGTCTACGACCTCTGGGCCGACGACCCGGCGCCGGATCGTTTCCTCGCCGCCGCGGACGACAAGCGGCTGCACAGCCAGCGCGGGCTGCGCGAGCGCTTCGCCGAGGGCATCCGCATCTCGCGCCGCTATTTCCCCGAGATGGAGCGCATCTTCCGTGAGGCGGGCCTCCCGGTCGAGCTCATCCGCCTCCCGCTCATCGAGTCGTGCTTCAACCTCCGCGCATACTCCAAGGTGGGCGCGGCCGGCATCTGGCAGTTCATGCCCAGGACCGGCCGGCTCTTCATGCGCGTCGACAACCTGGTCGACGAGCGCCGCGATCCGATCTCCTCGACGCGCGCCGCGGCCCGCTTCCTGGTGCGCGTGCACGACATGCTCGACACCTGGCCGCTCACCATCACC
>Ga0209470_1000510_pt1 | contig 30465 bp, 25 predicted proteins | sample GraSoiAngelo_125_FD_185882 | JGI IMG/M metagenome (GOLD analysis project Ga0209470, IMG submission 185882) | Grasslands soil microbial communities from the Angelo Coastal Reserve, California, USA - 14_0927_05_40cm (SPAdes) (version 2) | ecosystem: Environmental > Terrestrial > Soil > Grasslands ... | reverse complement strand
AAATAAAAAGCGTGGGCGAAAAGCCAACGGTTACGGGTATACACGTAGCCGCCGGCTTTTATGCGCCGCTTTTTTGCATACCTAAGCGAGAGCACGCCTCATGTAAGACATGCATTTCTTGACTTCGCCCGCGCAATTACACGTGGGCTCAGTTGATGGCGCGGGTGTTCGCGCTAGATGTCTTGGAGTGTCCGCGCTGCGGCTCTCGGATGCGAATTCTGGCAGCCATCGAGGATCCTGTCGTGGCCCGAAAGATTCTCGACTCCCTCGGCCTGGCATCGCGGCCTCCTCCCCTGGCTCCGGCTCGCCGCAACCCACACCCCAAACTCGCCGAATTCTGACGGCGCACCGGCCGCCTTCGCCAAGGTGTGCTTCCAGGCCGGATGGTTCCGGCCCTGCTCGACGATCGCCCCGTTCAAATCCTTGTGCAGCCCGGACAATTGCTCTTCAGGATGCCCGAAATCCGGTTTTCGCGGCTCCGGCTGCCGGATCTCTGCCAGTTTCCGGATCTCTGCCCATAGCCCCATAGAAAAACCGCGTTCGATTCTCCTACGCTTTCTCGTAGAACTGCTTCTACGGTGAATGCAAAGTGAAGGGACGCGGTATTACGTCAACTTGACAGTACGGCTTGCTAAGCCCTGGGCGAGTTCCGGTAAAACCAGCCACTCGTATTAAAGCATTTCACTAGTCCTTTTCATGCGGCTCCGTTGCCGCATCGCTGCGCACGCCCTGAGAAAAACTCTTTTTGATTCTCCTATGCTTGGTGTCTCTAGTTTCGCTCACACTTCTCTGTACAACAGTTGCGGCGTCTATGATTCCCCCGGGCCGCGCCGCGACAATCCATCCCCAGCAGGCATTGAGACAGGATTGACGGATCGGTCTTCGGACCGGAATTCGTAAACGCATTGAACCTTGGCGACGTATTCCTGAGCGGAACCCTCCGAAACCGGATCGTCGACGAAAAAGCCGTTGTATCGTTTGACACCTTCCCACAGCCCGAAATTTCTTATGTAGTTCTTTAAGATTCGTGCACCAAGATCGATGTTGTCCTCGACCTTCAGAAGGTTAATGCCCTCTTGGTCCGCAGTCTGTCCCCAGGTTGGCAGATGAATCTGCATGACGCCAATCGCGTCTTTGCCCGAAATCGCAAACGGGTTTCCCCGGCTTTCGACGATCACGACGCTGGCGATCAGCCTTGGATCCAAATCATGCTTCTTCGCACCAGCAACAATGGCTTGCGCCAGCCGTTTCAGGTCGGAACCAGGAATCTTGTGGGCGGTGAGGAACGCTTCAATCGAGCGAACCACAGGACTGCTAACCTGTACAACCTTGTGTTGAACAATGGTTTCCTGTTCCGGGAGCGCGGTAGCCTCATCGACGGAATCGACCGTCTTGCTCGGCTGGGGAAAAGCCAGAGACAGAACCGCCGTAAGGAACATCAGGCCGAATAACCTGGAGGAGTGGCGGCGCCATTGCCTACACTTTAGCGAATGCAAGACATAGCGCTGGTTCCAGCCTACTCTCATACCGCGACACCGGCTACAAAACGCGATCTGTGGTTGCATAAGTTCTCCTCTCAGGGCGAAGTGTTCTTGCTCGGAGCACTATCGGGCGGTGACGCTGACCGGGGGAATGGCCGGAAGGTCGAGTTCATATAGAACTAAAGTAGGGCATTTTCTGCTAAGTCGATTGATTTCTTCCGATGGCAATCAAGTCACCTTCCGTTGGAGGGACTATGCTCACGGCAACAAGAAACGCAAAATGACTCTTTCAGCCGAAGAGTTCATCCGGCGGTTCTTGTGCACGTGCTGCCGCAAGGGTTGGTCCGCATCCGGCACTTTGGATTCATGGCCAATCATCAACGAGGGATTCTGATGACGAACAGGCACGTGGCGAATGCTCTCCAGCAGCCTCCACCAACCTGTGCGATGGCAATCATCTTTCCGGAAGTGGAGCCGGGCCAGAATGAGCGCGCCCAGCGCGCACACACACACGGAAAATTTGGAATCCGGGAGCGCGACTGGCCGGGCCTAGTGGCTTGAGTGACTTTGTCGGGTCTCGCAAAATACTATTGGGACAGTCGGCCGATTCACTTCTACGAGATCGCGGTATTACGTCAAAGTGGATTGACTCCGCCAACGTAGTAGCGGTTGCGCCGCGCATAACTGCTCACGTTCATTTTGGGGGCAAGGACAAAACGAAATTCAAACTTCGTTGAATCCAAGCTCTGAGTTGAACCTTGGACCGGAATCCGGTTGGGTCAACGTAGACGAAGCCGCGCATCGGCCGGCCAGTGAAATCCATTGGGCGAGCGTGTGGTTGCGAAAGGGCTCGCTCCCATTCGTTTGCGGCCACGCGTATGACAAGCTCATTCCCCACAATCCCGCAGCACATGTGACCGTTGACTATAATGGCAAGCCCGCCGAACATCCGCTTGTCTTTGATTATGGCTCCAGGCTCCGTTACTTCTTCAGACAGAACGTTGAGAAGCCCCCCCTCCGCCGCCTAGGATCTCCATTAACTGCCGGAGCCACACCGTCGCGCACAATTTTTGATTGGGTCCTATCTGAACTCTCGGCGACTTGTATATACGGGGCAAAGCCGTTCTGCGCACGCCTCGTTGAAGCTTTTGATTCTGGCGCACCGGATTTTCGAATAGGTCCGGTCTAGGGTCAGTCGGCTGTCCATATACTCGCGCCCAAGGGAAGCGACGCAGATGGATTGCTTCGAGCACTAAAGTTCCATTGGCCCTGTAGCCGGTACGGCATATCATTCGACGACGTAGTTCCATCAGAAGATCGGCATCCGCAATTTTTGTCGAGGAACGTTATTGGCCGCTTCTTTGGGTATCGCGACTTTACGCGCGGATGACTCGATCCGTCAATATGGACCAGTCTTGGAGCGGGGTGCGGCCATGATGGACATAAGACCGACTTCAGTTAGAGCAGGAGGCTCTCGATGAGAACGATTGCTATCGTCAATCAGAAAGGCGCGGGAAGACCATGACCGCATCAATCTGTATCCCACCGGCCGTGGAAGTTAGTGGGGCCATGGCATGATAAGGTTATCGGAACCGGCCGTCGTGCTCATGGCTTGCATTCTTCTCATTAGCGGCGTTGGACTCGTTCTGGATGCAACCAGACGATTTTGGAAAAGATAGGCGAAACGTAGAGCCTGGTCATCCTGAAACGGTCCTTAGAGCGGCAGGGTCCCACTTCAGCGTCTTGTTAAACCACTGAATAATGAGACCGGCCACACGATCAAATTGATACTCTTGCCCCCCATTGTCGTTCTTGTAAGTTCGCGTTTCGCGCTCTTGATAGGATTTCATCCACAACAGCAGTTTTGGCGTCGGCATAGTTTTGGACGTACTTCCACGTCGTTGCCGCAAGGTCGCGTTTTGTGCGTTCGTACAAAAGCCGGTCCACATCATTGGCACGTAACCGATCAGGGAATGCGAGCATCCGTTCGACTTCTGGACACCCATCAGAAAAGCAATGCACGTTGGTATCGGAATCTGGCCCTTTGAAGATCCGATGCTCATACCAATCCGGTTCCCGAATGCGTAGTGTGTAGCCCGCAGCTTCAAGAGCAGGGACGTAAGCGCCTTCCTTAGCAGTGTCGGCGACGACAAGTACAATATCGATTATCGGTTTGGCCGCGAGGCCAGGAACCGAAGTCGAACCGACATGCTCAATGCGCAAAACCCGGTCACTAAGTGCCGCTCGGATTCGTCGGGCCTCTTCCTTGAACAAAACCGGCCACACCGGATCGTAATCGACAATGGCGATGTTGCTGTTCACTACGTGCGGCTGTCCGATTGTGATCTTCCGAAGCTGGTCTTCCGTCATTGTGACGATTCCCACTTAACCGGACGGCTCAATAGAAGTTTTACGTGCGTCGCCTCATGCCGCGATTGAGAAGGACGCCGACCAGTACAAACACCATGACGCCGATGAGCAGCCATGCCCAAGCATTCGCGAAGTTCAACGTCCGTCCGTATCCAAAACGCTGCGGAACGAATAATCGCCGGTCTTGGCTTTGAAGTAAAAGATGCCCAGCCGCCAGTGTTCGGGATTGGCATCGGGCAGATCGGACACGATCATGTAGAAATCGTAACAGAGATTGGATGACCCAAGCCAACCGACGAAAACCGCGAACCAGATTCAAATTCTTAAAGCCGTCATGGTGCCTGCCAGATCTCTTTTCTTTCGCGATCGCGGATTTCAAGTGTGAAGTAATCGGCAAAAAGAGAGTGGTCGATTACAAGAGTTGACCCATCGCGACCCACCATCCTGAAATAGGCCGGCATAAGCTGAGAAATGCGCCCATCGCTTTCTACCGAGATTGATGGTGAACCCCAGCAGCAACGGTGTTGTCGTTCAAATTGACGTGAGTAATGTTGACTTCGTTCATGTTCAGACTTTCCGGGTCGACAGCGAAACCGTGATTCTGCGCGGTAATTTCCACCTGCTTGCGCTCGATGTTCAAGACAGGATGATTTCCACCATGATGTCCGAATTTCAGTTTGAATGTTCGCCCCCCGAACGGGAGGCCCATAATCTGATGACCCAGGCAGATACCAAAAATCGGCTTTTTAGCAACCAGAGCGCGGACGTTTTTGATGGCATAGTCTAGGGGTTCGGGATCGCCGGGGCCATTGGAGAGAAAAACCCCATCGGGCTTCAAGGCCAATACGTCGGCGGCCGGCGTTGTCGCTGGAACAACCGTTACCTGGGCACCGCATCGTGTGAGGTTCCGCAAGATGTGCGACTTGATTCCAAAGTCATAAGCGACGACATGAAACGGACACGGCTGGAAATCCGAAAGCGACGAGAATTCGACGAAGTTCACTTTTTTGTCGGCATTCTCGTATGGTTTCTCGACGGTCACCGTGCTCGCCAGATCCCATCCGACCATCTCCGGAGCCTTCTTGACTTTTTTCAGGAGCGACGCTTCATCGTGGTCAATCAGCGATTGCCATCGTTCTGGCACTGTTCTCTTCTCTATATTTCCGATAGAAATTCGGCCGTTGAATTGAGGCGGCACCAGCGTCGGACCCGTTCTACTCGCACGGTGGGCGTAGTCCGATGTAATGGCGGTAGCTAGCCTGTCGCCACTACTCGCACGGTGACCAATCCGAGTTCCGGCGTGGCCACGCCTCCCGCCGGTAATTTCGTTCCTTAGTGAAGCGCTTTCTATATAGTTCGTGAGCTGTACTTCGTGACCGGAGACTACTTCCCGACCGTGCAGGTCGCGGTGGCCGTGACCGAATTGTCGGCAAAATCTGTCGCGATTGCCGTGATCGTATAGATGCGTCCGTTTCCGGATGGAGATCGGTCCGCCCGCAACTGAACGGCGCCGCCGTCGATGATGATGTCCCCGGCACCGCTATCCGGTTCATTGCTGGTTGCCGTCACCATCAGGGATGCCAGCCCGGAAAGGGAGTCGACGGCGGAAACCGTCGCGACGCGCGCGAGCTTGTGGTTTGCAGGCCAGAGTGTGCATCCGGGCGCCGGCATTCCGGAAATGACCGGGTTGGTTTTGTCGATTCGGACGTCGAGCGTTTTCGGCGTTTCTACATTGCCTGCATTGTCCGTGGCGGAATAGTAGACCGTGGTGGTCCCCTCCGTCGCAATGGGTACCAAAGCGGGGTTGTCGCCTGTCACGGTGGGGCCTGCCTGAGCCCCGGTAAGCCAGTAGCTGATAGACCGCACGCCGAAGCCGCCGGGGTTATCGGTCCCATTGAGAGACACGGTTATATTTGTATTGTTCCAGCCGGCACTGTTGGGAACCGGGCTGACGGTCGCCGTCGTGACCGGAGGGATGCGATCGATCGTCGGCGCTTCGTACGCTCCCATGTCGTACGCGAATACACCGTCTCCGTCACCGTCCTGTGGACGGACGGCGCCATCGAGGTCGGTCAGTAGGGCCTCCACCGAAGCGCCGGCGTCGATTGTCGGCGATCCCGTTTGCACATGGTAGTCCCCTAATGAAGGGAACTGGAATATCGGGTTCTGGAATAGTGGGTCTGAGGAGATGTTGCCGTTCAGTCCCGTTTGGTTTCGGCAGCCGCTCCCATAAGCAACGCCGGAGGGGAGCACAACATCATTGGAGAGGAATGTGGGCGGGCCGGGTTTGCCCAACGCATCAGGGTAATGTCCGCAATACACCGCGTTTTGACCAGCGGTGGCGGTGATGATGTTATTGATGATCCGGGCCTGGTAGTCGTAGCCGTCCGCGAATACGCCGGAACCCAGATCGGCGCTGTTTCTTGCGATCGTGTTGTTGATGAGAAAAGGTCCTCTCGATCCTAACGGCACGAACCAGTACACACCTCCTCCGCTTCCGCAGCCGAAGCCGCAGGCGCTGTTCCCAACAATGAGGTTTTGAATGATAGTAGCGTCCGATTGGTTGACGATCGAAATCCCGCCTCCGTAGGATGAGGCGAAATTCTGGGCGATGACGTTGTCCTGAATCGTGGGTGTTCCCGCCGCGAACAGGCTCACGCCCCCACCGCTGCCTCCCCACCAGTTGTATTCGATGATGTTGTTCAACAACTGAGCGGACGAAGCGCCCACGATGCTGACGCCCCCGCCTCCGACGGTGGCGGGTCCGTAAGGACCACCCGTTCCGTAAGAAGAGTTGTTCGTGATCTTGTTTCCCTGGATCAGGGGCGAACCGAATGTGCTCGATATTCCGGCACCGCCGTTGAAAGCCCAGTTACTGGTGATCACATTTCCTGTGATCGTAGGCGACGAGTTTTCGATGCGTATTCCTCCTCCGCGTTGACTCAGTTCGAAAGCGAAACCATTTTGGATCGTGAATCCGTTCAGCAGCGACAACCGGCTTTCACCCGAGGTGAGCTTGACGACGGGACCGGAACGGTTCCCGTCGATAATAGTGACCTCTGGCCCTTGCTCACTCCTTACTTGGATGGCTTTCCCAAGGAAATCAATGTTCTCGACGTAGGTCCCAGCTGCGACCTGGACAATATCTCCATGCGCCGCGGCGATGATTGCTCCTTGGATCGTCGCAAAATCGGCGGGAACCCGGAGCACTGCCGCGTTTCCGACCGCGGCGCAAAAACCAAACACCAAGACAGCCACGAATATGGAGCAAGATTTCATTGGAACGAACATGAAGACACTCCTCACACGCAAAATCGGGTCGCGGTCGACCAACTGTGGGTGAATCGTAGGGTGGAGCTCCGTTCCCGGCAATGGCACTCCCGTTCTATTGCCTGAGTGTTCACAGGGACACTAACGGCGTGAGTTGGACTGGACAGTTGGCAACGCATGCAGGTCGAACATTCCAACCGCGTGGTCTGGGTTTCGCCAACAGTGGCAGTCACGGCCAGCGATATTGAGAAAGCGCAGCCAGAAACCACTCCCGATGGCCGAACACGGATCGCCGTCGTATTCACAGACACCGGACTTAAGAAGATTCATGATCTGACCACAGCACAATTGAAAGCCTCGTCAGTAAAATTTGTGGGCGGTTTCCGGCTCCGGGAGCTTGCCGAGAGAGTGGTAGAGAGCCAGTTCGGTGACGCGAAACGTTCGAAATCCATAGGATTTTCTCATGCCCATAGCCCCATAGAAAAACCGCGTTCGATTCTCCTACGCTTCGCAGCCGTCACAGGCTGACCCGCCGTGAAGATAACACCCCGCGTTGCGTGGGATCCCCAATTGCGTAAACCGATCCGGGAATGCAATCTGAAGTTCCCGCACAAATGCCAGCCCAATGGCGGACAGATGACCGGGAGCTGGGATTTATCGCGACAAGGTTCGCAAGTCAATTGACCAATTCGCCGGTCGAAGACATACTTCTACGACGCTCAAGCACGGGGGGTGGATCGTGGGGAGATTTGTGAAAAGAAATGCCCCTCCTAAGTTACGAGGGGTGCTATTGCTGTTGTGCGCAGCCTTTATCGCCCTGTTGTATCTTCCCACCTACGCGCAAGACACCCAACGCACCGTCTGGGATGGCGTCTACAACGACGCTCAGGCCAGGCGCGGTGAAGCGGTTTTCCTCGAAGCGTGTTCGAATTGTCATGGACGATCATTAGAAGGTGCGGATATGACTCCCGCTCTTACCGGCGGTGCGTTCATGGCGAACTGGGATGGTTTGACCGTGGGTGATCTGTTCGATCGAATTCGCATCTCGATGCCGGCGGATCGTCCGGGCTCGCTTTCGCGGCAGGAAGACGTTGACGTCGTCGCTTACATTCTTCGCTTCAACGAATTTCCATCCGGTAAGGAAGAACTGCCGCGCGAAGTTCAGATCCTGAAACAGATCCTCTTTAAAGCCTCTCGCCAGTAGCGAATTTCCACATGGCAGGAATCTCGACATTCAACACGAAAGACCTCAATTTTTTCTATTACTCCGCTTTTCAAGGTCTATCAAAAGACGGGACTCAAACTGCCATCTTGACAGGAAGTGTAGCTTATGAACGATGCAACGCGTGTAGTTCGCGCAGGTTTACCCAAGCCGTCGAAGGGAGAGCCCTTCCTTCCGGGCCCGACGTTTGCGGCGCCATTTCATCTGACCGGCGATCCGGCAGGCGTGCCGTACAGTTATGGGCGTCACCACAATCCGACGTGGACAGCGTATGAAGCGGCCCTTACGGAACTGGAAAACGCGGCAGCGACCGTGGTCTTCTCGTCGGGAATGGCTGCGATCGCAGCCACTCTAGGCATTTTGCTCCAATCCGGGGATGCGGTCCTGATTCCGTCGGACGGCTACTATACCGGACGAACTCTGGTCCTGGAGGTGTTTGGCAAATTCGGAGTCACGGCTCGCGCAGTGCCAACGGCGGGCGGAATTCAAGGTCGGTCCTTACGCGGCATCAAGTTGGTATGGCTGGAGAGTCCCAGCAACCCGAATCTCGACGTATGTGATATTGCCGCCATCGCCGCGATGGCGCACGAGACCGGCGCGCTGGTGGCCGTCGACAACACCACGCCATCTTGCCTTGGCCAGCAACCGTTGACGCTTGGGGCGGACTTTTCGCTCGCCTCCGACACCAAGATCACGACGGGCCACAGCGACCTGATTCTCGGTCATGTATCGGTAAATGACGAAGGACTCGCCCAACGATTGCGCACATGGCGGAAACAAATGGGCTCGATCGCAGGCCCGATGGAAGTCTGGCTTGCACACCGATCGCTTGCGACGCTTCACCTGCGCATGGAACGCCAATGCCAGAATGCTTTAGCGATTGCGCGGTTTCTAGCTTCTCGCTCCGATGTTCACGGCCTGCGCTACCCCGGTCTACCGAGCGATCCCGCTCACACGATCGCCGCGCGACAAATGAAGTATTTCGGGCCTGTCGTCAGCTTTGTGCTGCGCAGCCGCGAACACGCAGAGCGCTTTCTGTCAAATTGCGAACTCGTTTACGACGCCACAAGCTTCGGAAGCCTGCACACCACGGCGGAACGGCGCGCCCGTTGGGGTGGCGATTTGGTTGAGGAAGGATTTATCCGCCTGAGCGTTGGTTGTGAGGACGCCCAGGACCTCATTGCAGATTTCGAACGCGCGCTGGATCGAAGCTCAACGTAATAGTGGCTCGCAGAATTCATACGCCCCGCCAGATTCACCAGTTGTCCGGTTGCCGACGGCCAAGTGTCGAAAAAAGCCGGCATACGACCTGCTCAAAATAGAAGCTTCAAGGCGAACTGAATCTGACGAGACGACGTCGTGGTATTTGTGATCTTGCCAAACGTCGGATTGGGCGTACCGCCGCCGTTCGGAGCCTGAACAAACGCCGATACATTGGGCAGGCCGAAGTTGGCATGGTTTAACAAGTTAAAGAACTCAGCGCGGAACTGAAGGCGCGTCTGCTCTTTGAGTTGCGTATCCTTCATTACCGCGTAGTCCATGTTTACGGTGTGGGGACCTGTTAAAAAGTCCCTTTGCAGATTGCCGAACGTGCCCGGCGCCGGCAGCGTGAACGCGACTGGGTTAACCCACTGGGTAATGTTGTGGGTGTAGATTTGATTTGTCGGCATCACCAGGTTGGGCCGCTCGCTTCCCGCGACGACAGTTCCGGACTGGTCAAATCCGACGGTGACGTTCCAGGGCGATCCGCTCTGCGCCGCAAAGCCGCCGCTCATCTGCCATCCTTTGATCAGAATGTTCTGTTTGAACGGGAACGCGTAAACGCCGCTTACTCTAAAGACCTGCGGCCGGTCAAATAGGCACCGTCCGTGATCGAAGGAACCATTGAGCGGATTGGACCATGGTATGCCGCCTTCCAACCCGTACGTGCCCGAAGCATTGTCCAGGCACTTCGACCAGGTGTAGGAAAGCTGGCTTTGCACGCTGCGCGAGAAGCGCCGGTTCAGGCCTACCTGCAGGGAGTGGTAATTCGAGTCGCCTGCGGGAGCCTCACTGCTCAACGCAGCGCTGGCAGGATTAAGGCGTGGGTTACTGATGATGCCGGGAGTGGCCCCGCGGGGAACGCCAAAGACCTGCACACCGTTGACCACTGCCGGCATCACCGGATTGATGTCGCGAGCGGCATACAGATGTAGTCCCCGCGAACCAACATAGCCAACCGTTAAAGTGGTGGACTCGAAGAGTTGGCGCTGAATATTCAGGTTCCACTGATATATATGTGGCGTGTGATTGGGATGATAGTCCACGCCGACGAGCTGCGCGGGCGGCGGCAGCGCGCCGGGGAAGGGATTGGGGAACTGGGGCAAGGGGACGAAGGCCAGCGCGTAAGGCGGATTGAAGTAATAGCCGGACGCGTAGGTACGAGCCCGAATCGGGTTGTAGAAGACTCCAAACCCCGCGCGGATCGCTGTCTTGTGATCACTGAAAGGGTCGTAGGCGAATCCGATCCTCGGATCGAAGTTCCTGACCGACGGATTTGATGCGAAAACGTTGGAAACGCGTTGAAACGTTCCAAACGGCGGATTGATGATGGCGTTGAGCGGGTGCACGTTGGTTGTGGGATTGGTCACAAATTCATAGCGGAGCCCCGCATTCACCGTTAACCTGGGACGCGCCCTCCATTCATCGTGGACGTACACGTCAAATTCGCGTTCACGAAAGTCACGATAGGAGTCCGTTTGACCCGGCTCGGGCCCCTGGAAGAGGGTTGGGATGCCCTGCAGGAAATTCGTCACGCCAGAAAAAGTATAGAAGCCGCCCCACCAGCCCTGTTGCTGGAAGTTGCTTTGGACCCGGTCTAAGACTCCGCCAAATCGGAGAGAGTGCGCCTTGTGCGTCCAGATGAAATCGTCCGATACAGGGAATTTGTTCTGCACTTCCAAAAGCGGTGCGAAAATGCTTGTCCCCATCGAGGACAGGCCGGTGATGTTGACTCCGCCGTTCTGGTGACGCTCAGGAAAGAAGTTCAATGCGGAAGCCTGGTCCGGTCTGGCTTGCACATCCGTTTCACGGGTCCGGGTGAAGCTGAAGCGCAACAGGTTCACCATCGCCGGCGAAATCACCCGGCGCCACTCGATCGTCGCGAATTGGTTGCGGGTAGAGCCCACTTCGGGCCACCGTGGAGGCAAGGGCGAGCCAAGAAAAGGCAACGTGGTGTCGCCGAAATCCCGCACATAGCGCACAAACAGCGAGTCCCTGTTCGAGTGCGTGTAATCAACGCGTCCCAGCAGGTAATTCTCATTGCCGGTCTGTGTGTCCACTTCGGGGATGGAACCGACACCGGGACCCACTTGTGTGGTGGGCAACGGATAAAGGGCCAGAATCGGGGCAATAGCAGGATTGATGGGGACGGCTACTCCGTTCACGATCCCTTGATGTGCGTTCGCGTCCGGGACCAGCGCGAGCACGGTTTGGCCTTTGGACCTCCGCAACTCCTCGTCGTTAACGAAGAAGAACAACTTGTCTTTCTTGATCGGCCCACCCAGGCTAGCGCCAAACTGGTTCTGCCGGAACGGTGGCTTGATGCTGTCGAAAAACTCGCGAGCGTCAAGAGCGCTGTTGCGCATAAACTCATACGCCGACCCATGCAGGTGGTTGGTGCCCGATTTGGTCACGGCGTTCACCACTGCTCCATTGCCGCCGAATTGGGCGCTATAAGTGTTGGTAAGAACCGAGAACTCCGCAATCGCCTCAATACCCAGCGTGGTGCCCATGACTCCCGACCCGGAACCATGGTTCCAGAAACCTTGAATATTGGTACTGTCCAGAAGATAGGCCTGGCCTTCCGCCCGCGCGCCGGAGACGCTGAAGTTGGACTCGACACCGTAGAGGAGATTCTGGGTACCGGTTCCGGGGTTTCCGATCTGGGATCCCGTGGCTACGCCGGGGACCAAAGCAACCAGGTCGGTGAAGTTGCGGCCGTTCAGCGGCAGGTCGTTGATCTGCTTTGCTTCGACATAGGCCGCGACTGCCGTCGAAACCGTGTCGATCTGCGAAACCTGAGACTCCACCGTCACGCTTTCCTGCGTCCGCCCAACTGATAGCGAAAAGTCCACAATCGCCTGGGCGCCCACCGTCAGCGTGATGCCGCGGCGCACTGTGGTCTGGAAACCTGCCAGGGAAGCCTGCGCCTCATACTCCCCGATGGCAAGATCCGCAATCGTATAGCGGCCCTGCTCGTCTGTCGGCACTTCCTGCACGCGGCCTGTCGCAATGTTCTTCACCTGCACAGAAGCACCCGGAATGACAGCGCCCGCGGAATCCGTCACTGTGCCTAAGACGGATGCGTTGCCGGCACCTTGCGCATGCAACACCCCGGACCAGCCCGCCAAAAGCGCCAAAAGCATCAGCGCTACCCGAGCGGCGCGATTACGACAATTAGAGTTCAAACTCATGCATCCTCCGATTTTTCCGCGCAATAGTATGCCGCTAGACGGACGGAGTCAATTAATGAATCGGCGGATCACGCGGTTCCACCACATGATGGCGCCGGTCACAAACATCGCCGCGGGTGCGAGTCCGAATAGCGCCCAAATCGCCTTCGTTGTCTGGTCGCACAGGCCGGGACCGCTGCAAGGAATGCCTATGCCGTTGATGCGGCCGAAATGCAAGTAGGCGATCCAGTAGATAAGGCCATCGACCATCCGTGTTCCGGCATTAGAGGCCGTCGCAGGCTCAAGGCGGTCCGCGAGGTCCTGGAATGTTTCTGGAAAGCCGAGATACGCTCCGCTTACGGCAAACACCAGTGTGAATCCCAGGCTCCAGAAGCCGATCATGCTGTGCAAGTGCCAGGTCAGGCGCTTCCATCCTACGCCGCGATGCAATGTGAGACTACGGCGCCACGTCTTGATGCCCGGCCACCAGATCACCAGACCGGTGACAGCGAGAGCAAGCACGGCGAGTGCGCCAATGCCGTTCACTTTCCGGCCGCTGTCTCCGGCGAGCAGATTGTCGTGCAGATCGAGAAGATTCGAGACGAGCCAGATGCCGGCTCGGACGGATTCGCCAAGATCGCCGCCGGTCCGAGGATCGAACAGCCGATACCTGGTCACATGGCCGCGCTGCAGCCAGACATCCACCGCCTGATCGGGATTTCGCGCCCGCATAAGATTTATAACGTGGTAGCCCGGGTACAGGCGCGTGGCGGCCTCTGTGAGTTGCTCGTCAGTCAGTGCTGCGCCCGAACCCTTCGAGATGATCGGTTCTGGAGTAGCTGCTCGGTAAAGCTCGTTCCGATAGACGACCACGCTGCCGGTAATGCTGATCGTGAGAATGTAGAGTCCAATAGCGATGCCACTCCATAAATGAACCTGAAAAAGCGCTCTTCGTAACCAGATGTTCTGCGGCTGCCGAACCCAGCGCTCCCACAGTGTCGGTCGTTTGCTCTCCACAAGCGTTGCCGGCTGAAATTACCGAGAGAGTTTGATCTTCAGCTCGGCCCCGTAGAGCATGCTGCGGTCGTTATCGCGGGCTGCCCACTTCAGCAGGGTCTTGAGATCGCGCTGGACGCGGCCATCGAAAACGGTTCGGCCGTTGGCGGTAACTGTGATCGGATGATCGAAGTCGAATTTTTCAGGAGAGAGAAGAAGCGTGAATGCGGCGACACCTCTCGTTGCGGCTTCAATCGTATTGCCACGACGCGTAAGGTCGACTCGGCCCGGCTCCTGGAACCGTTCAAAAAGCGGTTGGTCCTCCATCAAATTCAGATGCGGCATCGGATCGGCATCGCCGGATTGCGCCCCGAATTGATCGATCACCAGCCAATGTGCGCGGTTGTGATCGAGAGTCACCGCCTCCCATGTCAACTTGTCCGGATGCGGATCGCGCGGATGATCGGCGACAAATTTTTCGAAGACGTCCTTCATTTCGGGCCACCACATCGTGTTGTGACCGGCTTCAGGCTGTGGGTAATAGTCGACGCTGACCGCCGTCGCAAGGTGTTTCACAAACGGCTCGACTTCGGCCGTCGGGTAAAGACGATCGCGGCCGCCGTTGATGACGAACATCGGTTTGTTGCGAAGGTTGTTCGGGAAGATCTGGCCGTCATCGATGTCGGGATTGGCAAGGACCATGATGAAACCATTCAAAGGCAGAAAGCTCGCATAGGGCGTCGTATCGCGCATTCCGATGTAATACGCGCCGGTGCCGCCGTCGGAAACTCCAGCGACGACGACGCGATTCTCATCGACGTTGTACATGCGCTTGATGGCATCGACGATGTCCCGGAGGTTGAAGACCTGATCGTCGCTCCACCACGGCGAGGCATCCCAGGAATAAGGGACCACATAAATCTGCTCGGCTCCCGGCAGCGGCGATTCTCCATTCCCGCGTGGCTGATTCGTCTGGCGCCCACCGACGCCACCGTGCAACTGAAAACGCACCTGATAACGCTGTCGAGGACTGTAATTCGCCGGAACATTCAGCGCGTAAAAGTACTCCTCGCCGTCTTTCGCGCGGTGGCTTAGCATCACGATTCCGGTCTTCTGATTCGTGTATGTTCGTCCGGCCTTCAATCGCTGCAACGCGTCATCGAATGTGACGCCGGTCTTGATGATGTCGTCCACCATGCGTTCGGCTTCATCCGGCGACTTTGCAGCCCAAAATTTTTCGAAGGCGGCGTCGAGCCGGGAAGATGTCTGTGCGTAGGAAACGGGTAACGCAAATAATGTTGCTGCGATCACGTACAAGCTCAATCGTGTGAGTTTCATGGCGATCATAATAACGCAAGAAGTGCGATTGCTTCGAAGAGTTTGGCCTCATCAAACTACGGTAGGAAGGTCTAGTGTTTACCGCTGATCGGAGACGATGACGCCGCCCTTGATGGTGAGCTTCGACCGCAGCATGTTCCAGTAGCCCTCGAGAGGATTACCGTCGAGGACAACGATGTCGGCCAGCTTGCCTGCTTCCAGAGTGCCCAGTTGGTCGCTCATTTCGATGTACGATGCGGTATTCGGTCCCATCAGCTTGACGATGTCCTGCATTGAGAACATCAAGTTGAGCGATTTCAGTTCGTGTTCGAGGCCGGCTTTCGGTTGATAGTTTGTATCCGTGCCGTAGCCGTAAACGACGCCGGCATCCCAGGAGGTACGGGCATTGACGGCCTTATAGCCGGCTTCGCGCCCGCGGCCTTCCCCATCCAGGATTGCCTCCGGCCATGGTTTGCCGTCCCGGAATCGCGGCTTGTTATCGTTTGCAAACACCCCAAAGACGGGCACACCGAAACCGATCGTCGACAATTGCTTCACACCGGCGGAGGCCACTCTTTGTGCGTCCTCCTGGGCAAGCCAGCCGAAATGGGGAGTATGGACGAGCTTGATGACACCGGCGTCGACCGCAGCCATCATCGCCTGCGGGCTGACTGCATGTATCTGGACCCAGACGTTGACCTTCCTGGATTCGTCGACGATTGCTCTGAGATTTTCGAGTTCTTTGGCGGTGGGTCCGGGCTTGGGAGTGAGCGCCATCTCCCCAATAAACTTAATTCCCTGGGCAGCGAGCGCCCGCACTTCAGCCCGCGCCTTTTCAAGGGTGTTGTCGGCCAATTCAACGCGTCCGGATGGGATGATGCGCGGTCCTTTGATCAGGCCTTTCTCGATATGCTCCTTGAGGCTCAGGTTGCCTTCAGCAGGACCCCCTCCGGACAAGACCGTGGTGTAGCCGGCATCAAGAAGCTCCTGCATCTGCAGCTTTTCATTCGGTCCGGTGTTCACATGACGATGACCGTCGATGAATCCCGGCATTGCCGTCATGCCGTGCGCATCGATGGTCTCGACCGCAGAAACATTCGGTGTCCCCGCGGCCACCGAGGCAAGCCGCCCATTTCGAATGACGATGGAGCCGCGGTCGATGACAGTGCCGTTCCCGATAATGATTCGGGCGTTCGTGATTACTAGATTCTGGGCGGACAGTCCACAATTTCCGGACAGATTCCAGAACCAAGCCAGCAAAATAACCCAAACCGCTCTTTTCATCTTTCTAAGTCCTTCGGTGATTTCGGGGACGAAATTACCTCTCCCAGTCAATTGTGCGTCTGGATGACGTCGTAGTAGTTCTCGATCATGCCCGCATTGAAAGCGGCGACGAGATCCGCGATGGAAAAGAGCACCGTGTTCCAGTGGAAGGTCGGCCGAAACTGTGGCGAAGCCGTGTAACCATTGCCGGTATTGATTAGCGGGCGAATGAATGTGCTGTTCGAGTCGAGCGGCAGTGTCGAAACGTTGGTATAGAAATTCTTCCAGTCCTCGGAGGTCATGAAGAGATATTGCTCGACGTTTGAGGTGTAGAAAGCCGAGATGAGCGTGTTGTGCTCCCTCAGATACGATCCGACCGATCGAAGCGCTGTCGAGCCTGCGAAATTTCCGACCAGCGGCACAATCAAATTGTTTTTTTCGAATTGTTGCAAGGTGAGGAAATTCTCTTCCGTCGCGATGAAGCTCCGTTGCTGTCCGTTTTCGTCCGTATCGATCATCAGCTCTTCGTACGACGGCAGGAGCCGCGGGCCTCCGGAACGCGGCTGAATGGCGACATTGCTGTAGCCCAGGTCGGGACCACCGACATAAAAGGCCCGGAAGATGTATGCTAAAGTGGTCTCGTCTTCACTTGTTAATTTGAATCCATGTTCCTTGATCAGACGATCTTTTATCGCGCTGAGGTTTTCGTCGAACATTTGCTGATCGGGCTGGATCGGGCTGAGAGCGTCGAACAAAGCGCCTATCCCCGAGCTCGTGTCCACGTTCGACGGCCGGGGCCTCGAGAACAGGCGGGATAAAAATTCCGCGCGATCCGAAGAAAGCTCAATCAGCGCTTTGTACATCAAATGTTCGATCATGTTCTGCCGCCGAATGTCGACGATGAAGGCAATCTTCGGCTGGAGCGCAACAATGTAGGTGAAGTTCTGTTCCGGTCCAACGCCGACATAGGCCCCGCCGGCTTTGCGGGATTTCGTCAATTCCGACAGAACACGCTGAGTCGCGAGTTCGTTGGAGACAAAATTGTCTGATGGAAAGCGCCCGCTCGGTTCGGAAAACTCCGTCACCAACTGCCAAAATGCCTCGTCCGTAAGCTGTGCGGGCAGCTCTGCGGCGGACCATACTCGCGTTAAGGAGAAGCAGAGGGCGAGGACAATAAGCAGACGGATACGGTATTTGGAGTTGAACACGTGTGACCTCAGGAAGACGGGAAATAAGACAAGTGACAATTGAACATTGAACAGCGAACATTGACAAAGCATTCAATGTTCATTGTTCACTGTTCAATTGTCATTTGTTCGACTCCCTACTTCTTTTCCTGGTAGGGAGCGCCGGCCGCGTCGTTGGATCCGAGGAAAAGTGTCTTGCCGTCTGGAAGCGTCAGATCGCGTCCGTTTGCGCGCAAAGATCCGTCCTTGGATTGATATCCGTCGACGAGAACCTCGGTTCCCGCTTTCAATGAATCTTTCGTGAAGCCCCGCCTTAACAAGGTGTTTGGCGTACCGGCTTCGATCATCCACTCTTCAACGGTTCCGTCGGGTTTCTTCACATCCAGATAGAGCCAGGTGTGGGGGTTGATCCACTCCATTTTCGTGACGGTGCCGCGTAGTTTTACCGGCTTCTTTGCGTCGAACTCCGCAGCGAAAGCATGATGCGCGAATGCCGGTGCGGCGGCCGCAAACAGCAAACTTGCAGCCAGGGCAATAAGAGAAAGCTTAAATTTCATTTCGTTTCCCCTCTCTTTTCACGGGAGCGGGCTCCCGTCAGGAAATGTATCTCGTCGTAGTTATCCTCATGGCAGCCGTACTCGTACATCTGTTCCTGAGGATCGATCCTGTTCCACGGAATTCTCGCGGTCCAGGGCTTCGTCCAAGTTGTTGGATCAGAGACTGTAAATTCATAATCGATCCTGGTCGGGCCAACGCGTGTAAACCGTTCGACGATCCTGTAGGTTTCCGGGTTCGCGTTTTGGAAGATCACGCCATCATCGGTGCGGAAATTCGTAGTTTCGATAACCAGAGTGTTGCCTTCCCAGTGTCCACGTGTATCGCCCAGCCACTGACGCAGGTTCTTCCCAAGATGGGGCCGCTTATCAAGCGGGATGATGCGCGCGCTGTGAATCATCTCAGGGGAAATGACGACATACCCTGGGCTCTGGAAAATCTGAAAATCGTTGTTGTAGATCGTGGGAAGATAAGGCGGTGAATCGGTCCGGATAATGCAGCGGACAGGCAGACTGAAATCGCGAAAGTTCTCAGGCAAGCCGGCATTAAAGCGGGCGTTTGCCCCCTGTCGCGCTGCGCGCGCCTTTTCTCGTTCCGCCGATAATGGCACTGTCGGAGGAATACGGCCGTCCTCTGGGTCAATGATTAAGGATGTGCGCCGGTCCTCGGTGATCTTCAGACGCCGTGCATCCATCCAATGTTCGTTGTAGGCACGGTTCACATCCACTTCAGGACCACCGTCGCGTCGGTCACGGCTCAACTGGTACTCCAACTGTTGAGCAAATTCCGCCGCTTCGTCGTCCGAAAGGACATCTTTATCTTTACCATTCGGCCGCTGCAACGGCGTACTCGTGGCATCGTTCCACACGCCTTGCAAATCGGGATCACCCCACGGGGTCTTCGGCGCCGTCCACGCCTTTGCGGCAGGCGCTGGCTTTGGGGCGGCTTTGGTTTGTGTTGCGGGTTTCGCAGTCTGTCCCGCTGCTAACAGGGAAAAGCCGGCAAGGCCGGCCGCCAAGACAGCGATCGAAAACCACATTCGGTACTTCATCGAGCACCTCCGGTCTGTTTACTAAAAGGTCCGTACAATATTTGCTCCGTAAACGGAACGCATTTGTATTCTAACAGTTGAACATTCTTTTCCATACGGCGGTAAAGAGGGAAGCTTATTTTCCACGGGCGCGTGTATACCTGCGGATCTTCGATCGTCGCCTCATACATCAAATGATAAGGACTAACGGGCGTGTAACGTTCGACCACACGTAAGTCCTCGCTGTGGTAATCGCCGGCCCGGTCGAACCATGTTTCAGCGCGTTGGCCTGTCACTTCGATTACGAGTGTATCGCCTTCCCAATGACCGCGCGACCAGCCCATCCAGGAGGGCGTCGGCGCTTCCTGCTTCCAGTTCATGCGGATGATCCGGGTTGAGCTGGTAAATTCATACGCCATCAGAATATAGGAGCTCGACCCTTGAACAATCTGAAAGGGAAACGGCATGTAGGTGGCGCGAGGAACACCGGGCATGTAGCACTTGAACTCCGGATCGCCAATATCATGCCACTTCTTGTCGACGCTGACATCCGCCCGCGCCCGGTTTTCAAAGTTCTGTCTCTTTTTCGCCAGCGCCGCCGGTTTGTAAGGGATCTCACCGCCTTCCACCACGCTTTGTCCGGCTGGCCCGCCACCATAGGCGCCCATGACTTCGGGATGCGGTCCCGGTTGAGCGTCATGATCCTGCAAGTCCCAGTTGGCGGAAACGAAAGCCTGCCAAATTCCATTCAGGTCCGGATGGCCGTCTGCCATGCGCGGCGGCCGGTAAGGAGCAAATTGACCGCTTGCCGGCGTTTGCTGGCTGATGGCGGGTGTTAACGCGAGACATAGAAGTAGTAGCATGCCAGCCGCGACAGCCACTTTTGTATAGTTACTTCGCATAGATTCTCCAAAAAATTAGTGAACGCGGGGAATAATACTCTATCCACAATCGTTGACTCAAAACGTCCTTGAATTCCGCGTCTCCTACTTTTGCTTCTCCGGAGCGCAGTGACTTGCTTCGGAAGACATGCTGCCGAGATCCGAATTCAATCCGGCTCCGAAACCAAATCGGCCACCGCGAACTGACCGAATGAACGTGCTCGAATCATCCAGCGGCAGCGTTGCCACGTTCCGGCAAAAATCATCCCAAATGCCGTCTTGCTGCAGGTACTGCTCGACATTTGAGAGATAGAATGCGGTAATCTTCCCGTCGTTGTCGCTGACGTATTTCCCGACAGCGCGTATCGCCTTGGATCCGGCGAAATTGCCAACGACGGGCACGAGCATATTTTTCGTTTCGAGTTTTTTTAAGACCGCGAAATTCTCTTCGCTGGCCAGATAGCTGCGAAATACGCCCTGCGCGTCGGTCGCGGTCATCAATTCTTCATATGAGACTCCGCCGAAGCCGCCTCTGCCGCTCGATCCGTAATTGATGTTTGGGCCAAACCGGTAGAAGTTGTGATAGACGTATTCGATTCCTTCCAGATCGTTTGCGGAAAGCGGAAAGCTATGGGTCTTTGTGAGATGATCTTGAATTCGCTTGAGATTTTCCGTGTAGAGTGCCTCGCTGGAGAAAGTTTTTCCGAAGGCAGCAAAGATTTCTTGAACGCTGGACTCCAGCTCCAGTCCTTCCGGCCTTTTCCGCGAAAACAACAGCGAGACGAAATCCGCGCGGTCCGTCGACAGTTCAAAAAGCGCCTTGTACATCAGTTGAAGATCAAGGTTTCCGCGGCGAATATCGATAATGAAAGCCATCCTGGGTTTAAGCGCGGCGATGTAGGTGAAGTTCTGTTCCGGGCCGACCCCCATGTACACCCGATCTTCGAGGGTAGTTTCTTTCAGTTTCGGAATGACGAATTGAAAATAGTTTTCATTGGAGAGCAAATTATCGGAACGGAAAGTCCCGTCGGGTTCAGACGCTTCTGAGGACAACTTCCAAAATTCCTCATCGGTTAATTGCGCCGGAAGGTTTTCTGGCGCGGCGAATCCCGACTGAAACAGAAGCAGCAATACAGCGATAACCAAGCAGCGTCGTGTCTTCATGTGTCCTCTTGAATGTTGAGAGGAATTCGGGGACAGGGGGAATTCGAGGGACGCACCCCGAATTCTGAAATTCAAGAATTCGGGGTGCGTCCCTCGAATTCCCCCCATGCTCCCGATTCCCTACTGTTTCAGCAGCGGAATGCTGTCCACCGCCGGCGGCTTTGGCAGCGATTGAAGAAACGCGTAAAGATCGGCAGCCTGTTGGTCGTTGACGACCTTCGCCGTATACGGCGGCATCTCGCCCGAGGGCTTCCGAATATAGGCAACAAACCTCGGATACGTGATCGGGTTCTGATTTAGCCGTGGTCCGGTGGCATTAGATCCCTGTCCCTCGCGGCCATGACACTCGTAACAGCCGTATTTCATGAAGAGTGTCTTTCCATTCTGGGCATCACCACGCGGGGCGTTCGCCGCTGGTGGATTTTGTGAACCGGCCAGCATGGCCAAAATTAGCAACAGGCCTTTCATGCTTCCTCCTACCGCGGCTGGCTCACGACATCCACTAATGCCGGTTCGCCGCGCTTGACTGCGGCGAGGGCCCGCTTGATCGCCGGTCCAAGATCCTTCGGATCGGTGATTGGACCTTCGGCGTACCAGCCCATACTTTGCGCGAGCTTGGCGTAGTCGATGTTGGGATCTTCGATTGTCGTTCCAATATATGCACGATCAACTCCACGATTGTGGCGATTCCCCATGCGCTGCAGGTGCATGACTTCCTGGTGATAGGCCCGGTTGTTGTGCATGACGCTCAACAGCGGAATCCGATGGTGACTTGCTGTCCATAGCACGCCCGGGGCGTACATCAGGTCACCATCGTTTTGAATGCTTACCGACAACCGTCCGTACTTCCGATTGGCGAGCGCGCCCCCGACGGAGGCTGGCGCGCCGTAGCCGACGCCTGCTCCACCGGAACCGCCGATGTGCTGGTAATACTTGTCGAAATTCCACAGACGTTGCGGCCAGCCGCTGGCTCCATTGGAGACCAGCGACCAATCTTCATTTTTGATTTGTGCCCAGATTTCCGCTGACATGCGTGCCGTGGTGATCGGGCTCGCGTCCCATCCATAAGCGGCCTCCTTGCGGGCCTGCTCGGCAGCAGCGTCGTGGGCGGCTGCAAGCTTGGCGCCACGGGCCTGGAAGGCGTTCTTGCGATCAGGAGTGATCAGCCGTTTTACCGCCTCGGTCAGAGCGGGCAAGGTCGCCTCCGCATCCGCAGCCATGGCAATGTCGATTTCCGGATAGCGTTCGAAGTCCTGATAATTCGATTTGATGTATAGATCGCCTGCCGTAATGCTGATGAGCTTTGTGCCGGGTTTTGTGATCCGGCGAGACGTACGTTCCAGTTGATCGCGGTAAGAATTCACCGTGCCCCAGAAGTCCGTCAGCTCGAGGCCGAGAATAACGTCGGCTTCGGCAATCAACGGACGGCCGCGGCCGGATAGATTGAGCTTGTGGCGTGTCGGGAAATTCATCCGGCCGCCTTGATCGAGGACCGGCGCTTGCAATGTCTCGGCCAGCTCGATGAGATATTTCATGCCCGCCGCAGTTCGCGCCGCGCGGTCCGCAACGATGACGGGATTTTGCGCCGCGACCAGCAATTTTGCCGCTTCAGCGACAGCTCCGGAATCCCCCTGCGGAGGACTGGTGCGCGTGACCTTTTGAACCCGAAGCTTGTCCTTCTCGGAGAGCGGCCGTTCCTGAAGATCGCTATCGGCGACGAGCAGCACGGGTTCCATCGGCGGAGTCATCGCGATCTTGTATGCACGAGCAGCGGACTCGGCAAAGTGTCCGAGAGAAATCGGAGTGTCATCCCATTTGACGAAATCACGCACGATCGACGCTGCATCTTGAACCGAATGCTCCCATTCGACACCGGGCCGCCTCTGGGTTGCATCGAGAGAATTGCCGACGACGATGAATACAGGAACCCGGTCGCAGTACGCATTGTAAATGCCCATGGCTGCATGCTGTAAACCAACCGTGCCATGTGCCATGACCCCGATGGGTTTTCCTTCGATCTTGGAGTAGGCATGAGCCATGGCCACGGAGGACTCTTCATGGCAGCACGTGATGAACTCGGGTTTCTGATTCCCACCGTAATTAATAATGGATTCGTGCAAGGCCCGGAAACTGGAGCCGGGGTTGGCGCAGAAATATTCGATGTCTAGCGATTTGATCACATCGACCATGAAATCCGAGCCGCAGTGATCCGTTGTCAAGACGTCTACTTCAGGGGGAGTACCTGTCTCGGCGTGTGGATCCTGTAAGGGCGCGGTAGCGCGCGCCGCCGGCCGAGCAAGAGCAGTCTCGCCTGGGGCAGCCAGCGTTGCTGCACCGGCCACAGCTGCCCCCTTCAAGAATTTGCGGCGGCCGGCCGAGAATTTTCGTGACTTAGCCATAATCATTGCCTCCGTTCAGCGCATTTCGATTGATCGTGCCTGGCACGGCATTTTATGACAGTTTCGCCGTAGGAATGAAACTCAAAGCTGCATGGGCAGGGGGCTGTAGCGGCAGACCCTCTCCCTCTGGGACCAAGGGGGAGAGGGTAATCTTCACCAGATTCGGCTCTGCAGCCGCAGAACGCTGTCTCGCCTGATTTGAGGAAACAACGTTGTTCCCCCAGTCGGCGTCAGGCCCGGCTCCAGATATGAATGCCACCGTCGAGGTACAGAACGTCTGGGGCTTAGCCCTTAGGGCTAGCACCAAAATGACGAGCCCCGGTGGTGAACCGGGGCTGTGTCATACGGCAGGTTTCTTTTAAAGAAATCAGAGAAGAAACATTAATAAGCGGGGCTGTCGTAGAAATAAACAGCGGCTGTGTTGATTGGACTTTAAGTGGAAAGATTTCTGCACACGCATCTCGTTTTATTTTGTCAGAACAAGTATTTTTCAGCCGCAGCATCATTCTGTCAATACCTTTTCTACGTCAAGAACGAAGAACCCGGGCGGTATTCGCCCAGAGAGGGACTTGGCGATCCTTTCTACCTTCCCATACGGATCTAGGAGCACGACCTGTTACGGACGCTTGCGGCGATCTGCGTCGATCTTCTTTAATCTCTCGAGCTCCGTGTTTAATTCCAGCACGATCTCACTTGTGGCCTTGGCATCCTTGGCAAGCTGGTCGGCACGGGAGCGCAGCGAAAGGATCAACGTCGCTTCCGGCCGTAGAGGGCTGTCCGGATGTTCGTTTACGAGCCGCCTCAGACTCGCGGTCGCCCGCGTCCAGTTTGCGGGGGGTTTGGTCCGCAAAACGTAGGCCATCCCGACATGGAACAGCACCTGGTCGGTACGGTCGCCGTTCGGAACCGATTGCAAGTAATTTTCGTAATCCTGGATCGCGGCTTCATAATCGCTCATGGCGAAGGCGAGTTCGGCTTGTTCGAACAGGGCAGCCCCAGCAGGAACAGGCAAAGAAGCGGGAACGTCCAGGGGAATGGGAACCGGGGCAGCAACAGGAACGACAACGTGAACAACCTCTGGCGGACGGGGAGGCAAAGGCTCAGGCACAACGACCGTTGCCTGGGGCCGTTTATGGCAACCGGAGAGCAGTATACCGAGGGCGATAACCGTTAGGCGTTTCAACCCCATTCGAGAGGCCCTTGGTTAGTGTTCAATGCTTCAAAAAAGTACAACGCGCAGCTTAAGGAGATCGGAAACGATTATACCGGGTTCTGTGGCACAGATTGAAGATGAAATCCTATCTCGCCTGCGCCGAGATAACGACGAGAAGCGGAGAAGCGAAAAGTGTTGCTCAGTCCGAGCTTCCGCTATAATGCGCACATTCCTGATCAATAAGGAGTGATTCATGAGAGGCAAAGTCTGGATGCTTGGCGTATCGGTTATCGCCATAGGTGCGATTGCGTTTGTCCAGCAGCGTGCGAATGGGCAGGCGAGCCGGACGGAGGTGCCACGATTCGAGCCAGATCCGCTCTGGTCGCAGGCGCTGCCGAATAAATGGGTGACCGGACAGATCGGTGGAACCGCTGTCGATTCTCATGACAACGTGTGGGTCTTCCATCGGCCGGCCACAATCCCTGACGGAGAAAAAGGCGCATCGCTCGATCCGCCGCAATCCGAGTGCTGCATACCCGCGCCGCCCGTGCTGGAGTTCGACACAAATGGAAAGTTTCTTCAGGCATGGGGTGGTCCCGGACAGGGCTATGAGTGGTTTGCGTCCGAGCACGGGATTTTAGTCGACTCCAAAGACAACGTTTGGCTGAGCGGGAACAACAAAGAAGACAATCAGATTCTCAAGTTCACGAACAAGGGAAAGTTCCTCATGCAGATCGGGCACGCTGGAAAGAATCGCGGCAGTAATGATACGGAGAATCTCGGAGGTCCTGCCGGTTTGTTCATCTACCCGAAAACAAATGAATTGTTCGTGGCTGACGGGTATTTCAATCATCGTGTCATCGTCTTCGATGCGGACACCGGCAAATACAAACGGCATTGGGGCGCCTACGGCAAGAAGCCCGATGATAGTCTGAAGTTCCCGCCGCGCTCGCAGCTCATTCAAGGTCCCGCACCGGAGGGTTTCAACAATCCTGTTCACGCGGTCCTGGTAACAAACGACGACCTGGTCTATGTCGCCGATCGTTCGAATAATCGGCTCCAGGTGTTCAAGCTCGACGGGACATTTATCAAAGAAGTGTTTATCTCGAGGAACACCCTCCAGAACGAGGGAACAGTACACGCTTTCGCCGTTTCACCCGATAAGGAACAAAAATTCCTGTACGTCGTCGACGGTTCGAATAAAGCCATTCGAGTGCTGAACCGGCAAACACTGGAAATGGTCTCCTCCGTTGGCGGGCACGCAGGTCACAACGCAAGAGAGTTCTTTCACATTCACAGTGTGGCAATAGACTCGAAAGGAAATCTGTTTCTCGGCGAGGTCAACAACGGAATGCGCTACTACAAGTACGCATTCAAAGGCATGGCCAAATGAAAAACTCAAAGATCGGCGCCGTCGTCCGTGTCTCGTTGGGAAATTTCCTCGAGATGTACGACTTTATGGTCTTCGGCTATTACGCTGCCGCGATCGGGCGCGCATTTTTCCCCACTCAGAACGAATACGCGTCGTTGATGTTGTCGTTCATGACGTTCGGGACGGGATATCTGATGCGCCCTCTGGGAGCGGTAGTGTTGGGCGCCTACATCGATCATCACGGCCGGCGCAAAGGTCTCCTGCTGACGCTTTCGTTAATGGCTATCGGTACGCTCTCGATCGGCATCATGCCGGGATACGAGCGGATCAGCTTGTTCGCTCCTTTATTAGTTGTCGCCGGCCGCCTGTTGCAGGGTCTGTCGGCAGGCGTCGAAGTCGGCGGCGCAAGTGTTTATCTGGCAGAGATCGCCACTCCCGGGCGCAAAGGCTTTTATGTAGCGTGGCAATCGGGCAGCCAGCAAGTAGCGGTCATGTTTGCAGCGTTTCTCGGTTTGATTCTTTCCGGCACGCTTCGTCCGGAGCAGATGGTCGGATGGGGATGGCGCGTTCCTATGCTGATCGGATCGATGCTGGTCCCTTTCCTGCTGTTCCTGCGCCGCACCCTGGCCGAGACCGAAGAGTTCAAAGCGCGGAAGCATCATCCCAATGCGTTGGAAATCTGGCGCACGATTGTCTCGAATTGGTCTTTGATTGTATTGGGAATGATGTTATCGCTGACGACGACGGTGACGTTTTACCTGATCACCGCCTACATGCCGACGTACGGAACCAGTGTTCTCCACCTCGCTACCAGTTCCAGCATGCTCGTGACGCTACTCGTCGGTTTCTCGAATTTGTGCTGGCTACCCGTCATGGGTGCATTATCGGATCAGATCGGGCGCCGGCCTCTGCTCCTGCTGTTTTCCACGATGGCGCTGCTCACTCCCTACCCGGTTCTGTTCTGGTTGGTCAGCGATCCCTCGTTCGGACGACTGCTATTGGCAGCACTCTGGCTATCGATGATTTTCGGCAGCTATAACGGCGCGATGGTGGTGTTTCTGACTGAAATTATGCCCGCCGATGTGCGCGTTTCGGGTTTCTCGTTTTCATACAGCCTTGCCACCGGTATCTTCGGCGGTTTCACACCGGCGGTCTCCACCTGGCTGATTCACGAAACTGGAAACGCGGCCATGCCAGGCGCCTGGATGGCATTTGCCGGACTCGCGAGCCTGGTCGCAACGCTAGTGCTGACCTCGCGAGGTTTCCAGCGCCGAGCGCAGGAGCGCCGCCCAGCGATAGATGCCATGCACGAACTTCCCGTAGGGCAGCGTTAGACATAAGCCAAAGACGACGCCCAGGTGAATTCTCAGAAGCAGTCCCATGGCATTGGTTTGGCGCAATCCGAGCAATAGCAACCCCGTCATGCTGGTCAGGAAAAGCAACATCAGGAATGAAACGTCCATGCTGTCCTGCTTCGCGTCGATGATCGCCGTGTCGCGCCGCTGCTTGAGCCGGTAAAGACCTATGGGGCCGGCAAGCAACCCGGCGCCGCCCAGAGTCCCCAACACAACTGGCAAGCTGAAATACGGATACGGGGCACTCCATCCCATGAGCGAATGGTAAAAGGCAGCGACGCTGGTCGATGCTGTACAAAGCAGAAAGCCGTAGAAAGTCAAATGATGAAACCACCGCCTCGCCTGTGAATGTTGCTCATCCGGATAGGTGCATCCTGCGCCGTGACTGTCCAGATTTTTCAACGAAAGGCCATCACGTAATGCGTTGAACAGCACGGCAGGCGTGAAAGCTTCCGATAATTTCTCTCCCGAGTCGCGCCAGAAACGTAAAAATCCTGCAGCGTGCAAGAGGATAATGACGCCAAAAACGGCGGCAAATGCACCGACCATCACGTCGTGAGAAATGACGCCGTAGAAATCAGCGGCCGTTGCGGCGCGCGCGCCCGCGAGCGCCGCTGCAACGATGATTCCAGCCATAACGGCCCAAGTCGCATTTACAGGCCGGAAGCGCGGCCACGCGTTCTTCTGGTAGGACCGCGCGCGGATTTCCGCTAAAACCTTCGGTACGTTGACGCCAAATTCGTGCGGCGGCGCGTACTGGCAAGCGTAGTAACATTCGGCGCAGTTGTGGCATAGATTCGCCAGATAATCCATGTCCGCATCGCTGAACGTCAGCCGGCGTTCCATGGCGGGAAAAACGGCACAGTAGCCTTCGCAGTAACGGCAGGCGTTGCAGATGCCCATCAGGCGCTTGCCCTCGGCGATAGTGTCAGCAACCTGCGGCACGCGCAGCCTCCCTTCCCGCGATTCGTCCGAACACAGATCCGATGGTCATCCCGAACCCCGCCAGATAGCCTCTGCCGAGAACATTACCTGCCATGATCTCTCCGGCCGCGAAGATATTTGTGTTCCTGCCCAGACCCTGGACTTCAGCTCGCTCATTAACCTTTACGCCCAAATACGTGAAAGTGATTCCCGGCCGCAGCGGAAAACCGTAGAAGGGACGCCGGTCGATGGTTTGTGCCCAGTGAGATTTCGGCGGATTGACGCCTTCGGTGCGGCAGTCATCCAGAATCTGATGATCAAAGAGGCCCGGCCGCACTGCTTGATTAAATTCGCGAACAGTGCTTTCGAGTTTCTCCGGCGGCAGGCCGAGGGCCGCAGCAAGTTCTGCGATACTTGGCGCGGTGATCGGAGGGAAAACCGAAGGCATAAAGCGGCCGATGACTTTCGAATCGATGATGGAATAGGCGATCTGATCGGGCTGCTGGGCGACCAGACGTCCCCAGATGGCATAGCGCTTGGGCCAAAGATCTTCTCCCTCATCGTAGAAACGGTCGGCGTACCGGTTGACGACGATCCCTAGCGGCACACAATCCAGCCGCGTCACAATGCCTCCGTCAAATTTGGGCGCCCGGCCGTCGACTGCGACCGCGTGACACTGCTTTGGATCGCCGACCGGTTCGGCCCCGTGATCCAGAAGCAGTTTAAGGATCTTGCCTTTGTTATAGGGTGTTCCGCGAATGATGAAGTTGCGCGCCGCTTCGCCCCACACTTTCTCGAGCCATTCCAGATTCGCTTCGAAGCCGCCGGAAGCAACGACGAGAGTTTTCGCGCGGAATTCGGCAGGTTGCCCGTTGAGAAGCATTTTCCCACTTTTGAATTTGCCGTCGCATATGTGCAATTCCTCGACCTCGGCATTGTAGAGGACGCCAATACCGAGTTTCAGTGCCGCGGAATAATAGGCATTCATCAACGCCTTGCCTCCACCGAGGAAGAATGCGTTTGTGCGGCCCAGGTGAAGCGTTCCCTCGAGAGATGGTTGAAGGCGGACACCGTATCCAGTCATCCACGGCGTTATCTCGACTGAACCCCTGATTATGAGCCTTGCCAATTGTTCCGACGTATTTCCGCCGGTGACACGTTGGAGATCTTCCCAATATTCCTTTTCCGTATAGGCATCCGTCAGCACGCCGGTAGGAGCGTCGTGCATGCAGCGCATATTTCGCGTGTGACGGCTGTTGCCTCCGCGATACTCGACCGGGGCGCATTCGAACACCATGACGGAGGCGCCAGATTCTCGGGCAGCCAGGGCAGCGCACAAGGCGGCATTGCCTCCGCCAACGACGGCCACGTCCGCTTCTCGGATTTGTTCTCTCACGGCCTGCAATCGTATATCATTTGCGTGAAATTCGGGGTCAGACGGGGAGGGGCGCACACCTGAATTCCCGAATCAATTCGGGAATTCAGGTGTGCGCCCCTCCCCCTACCCACCCGTCTGAACCCGAATTTCACGGAGGATTGCATGGCAAAGAGCAAGATTGAACGGCGGAAATTCCTCAAGGGTGGAATGCTGGCAGGGGCGGCTGCGATCGTCCAGCCGAAGGCGGTGATGGCACAGCAGTCTCCAGGCGCTGCCGAGGAGGCTGAGGTTCTGATCACGGACAGTTGTGGTTCCGATTACATGGTGGACGTCGTCAAAGCCCTCGGTTTCGAATATGTTTGCGCTAATCCCGGATCAAGCTTCCGCGGGATGCAGGAATCCATTATCAATTACGGCGGCAATCGCAATCCCGAGTTCATCACGAATTGTCACGAGGAGTCGTCGGTGGCCATGGCGCATGGTTATTTCAAAATCGAAGGCAAGCCGATGGCAGTCCTGGCCCATGGGACCGTGGGGCTGCAGCATGCCTCAATGGCCATTTACAACGCGTGGTGCGATCGCGTCCCGGTTTACATCATGGCCGGCAACTACGTGGACGCCGCGATCCGCAGGCCCGCAGAGTGGTACCACGGTGTCCAGGATTGTGCGGGGATCGTCCGCGACTTCACAAAATGGGACGATCAGCCGGCCTCGT
>Ga0209470_1000493_pt1 | contig 31385 bp, 35 predicted proteins | sample GraSoiAngelo_125_FD_185882 | JGI IMG/M metagenome (GOLD analysis project Ga0209470, IMG submission 185882) | Grasslands soil microbial communities from the Angelo Coastal Reserve, California, USA - 14_0927_05_40cm (SPAdes) (version 2) | ecosystem: Environmental > Terrestrial > Soil > Grasslands ... | reverse complement strand
TTGCAGCTCATTAGTAGTGGGTAATAGACCGGGAATCGCCGCGCGAGGCACGCGAAACACAAGGTTTGAGCGGACATGGGCGATGAGATTTTTTCCCATGAGCGGCAGCGTCGGGATGTTGGTGCCGTCGAAGGAGACCAGCGCCAGGCGCGCGCTCTCCAGCGTGCCTAGCGCGATGACCGCTACGCCGCCCGGCGCCAGCTCGATGAAGCCGTTGCTGGTATCGACGCCGGTGACTCTCCAAGCGCCCGTCGCAGTTTGCGCCTTTCGCACTGAAAGCACATGCGTGTCCGGAAGAATCATGAACTCCTTTTTTGCGTCATCACCGTTCGAATCTGAGACGGCGGTGCGCGCCGCTTTCATAAGCAGAGGCACGGTGCTGAATTTGTTCAGCGGGAAAAAGCCTGCGTGTGGCGGCCGTGCCTGCACACCGAGAGGTGCTTCAAGCTTCAAAAGATTGCGCAGATCACCCATGGTCAGCGCCCCAGCCGAATCAAGTCCGAGCATCCGCAGCAGATCGGCCTGCTGCTCGCCACCTTTGAGCAGCGGCGAAGGCGGGAGTTCGTTCAGCGGAATGGCGGCAGTGACGGCGCCGAGATTATCAAAAAGCCTTTGACGCAGCGCGGTGTGCAGTTCGCCGAAAATAAAGTCGTTGGTTTCATCGACGCCGATCTGACGCGTGCTTTCGCCGAAATACCGCGTCTTGAGATCGGCCACCGTTTGCGCGGGCCAAGTGGTTACCTCTTCATCGAGCAATTGCGGCGACCATCCGCCCCAGTAAACAGAGCGCCCGCCGATGGTGTAGGCAAGACCCTTGAACGGAATCGAAGATTTCCATGGGATGCCCCACACTTCATTGCGAGGAGGCTCCGGCTGGGAGGCGTTCTCGTTCAAATTAAATGGCGTAAAAGGATCGGTGAGCCCTTGAATGCCGGTGTTCTGCACATGTTCTGGGATCGTGAACAATCCCGCTTCAATGACCAGCGTTCGCAGCCCGCCGCCGGTTTTCTTCTGACGAAACCAGATGTGCTCGGCGATGGCAGCGCCGAAGGTGCCGCCCCCAATCACCAACACATCAAATGGGCGACCGCCGCTATTTTTCCACGCGTTGACCTCGGTGAGATCGTTACAGAGATAGCGACCTTGAACATCTTTCGTGAAGGATGTCCTCTCGGTGCTTTTGGCCATGTACACCTCCTCTTAGACCAGTGACATTTTATTGTCTTCAGCAACAGGGTGCCAGCACAATCGGGCCAAATCTTTCTTTTGCCGTTAGCACGATACCGATAGCTGCGAGTGAACTGGACTTAGCTTGCAATGGATTCTTCCGAGTTACTTTCACACCGTATTTGCGTTGGACTTCAGCGGAATTGACCGCATCCCAATATCTACAGGCCAATTGTGACGAACCGGTTCAGAACATGTAAAAAGTGTGTGACTTCGATATCAGCGACCCGGTACACATATGCGACCGTTTGAAGTACGATCCAATAGCGCCCAAGAACTTGCGGCATATCATCACAGATCAAAATTTTTCGGACGGCGCTTGTTAACTGGCAAAGTAGCTGCGTTGCCGGGATTCAAAGCTGTCGCCAAAGTACCGCTTCCACCATTGATCGGTCTCGTCGAGATGTCCGACTTGCACTTCGTCGGCGCCCGGGTGTTGCGTAAGCCAGTCGCGAAACGCGAAGTGCCGGTAGAGGCGCATGAATTCGCCAAGATAAATATCGGCGACACGCGGGTTGCTTCGAATGATGAGCATGTTTTCGTCATTATTCGTAGTGGAAGCTTCACTGAAGTTCGCCGAACCGGAAACGACCAGCGGGTTGGTTCCCAAAGGGTCAACGAGCATGTACTTCGTGTGCAGATATCGCACGTTTACATTTAACCCCGAGAGCTGTTCGACGAGCCAGTGGTTGAACGCGCCTTTACCCAAACGCGATCCAATCGCGAATTTGTTTTCCCGCATTCTTCTCAACGCGATGATTGCAGCTTCGTTGGCTAACCGCTGTTCCTTGGTTCTTGTCGGTCCACTCATCGATTCCATCAACGCGTAACGCAGTTTGGCGTTGCCAGTGCGATAAGCATCCTGGAATCGCTGATTCATGCCGAATGCAAAGGTCATGAACAGCGCGTCATTAGTACCCTTCGCCTGCTCCGCATACCAGTCCAGCGCTTCCAGCGTATCGCGCGGACTAAAAATGGGAGTGACTTGTGCTGCGAGCGGATCGTCCGGAAGTGGAGTTTTTTCGGCCAGCACGCCCGCATCGGCAGATCTTGGCGTGTTCTTCTTCAGCTCGTTCCCTAGCCATAAATATTTGGCCGCTACGTCATCCCTCTCACAGATGTGAACGACGTTGCTGTGTCCATAAATTCCTCCGACGCTGAAATTGGTCGAGCCGGTGAGCACTGCTTGCGCTGCACCATCCTTGGTCAAAACGATGGTCTTGTTATGTGAAAGCGTCAGGCCCTGCGCATTTCGCGGTTGGCAAATATCGCCCAACCCAAATTTCAGAATCGCTTTCTCGTTGCTCGTTTTCTGCGAATCATTTTCCGCGTGATACAGCACTCCCACATCTGCACCGCGGTCCCGCGCAGCGCCTAGTGCCTTCAGCACATTGTCATCAGTGAATTCATAAGCGCCAACGCGCAGTCCCCACCCCGGGCCAGTCGCGCGCGCAATAAAATTCGCAATCGATTCGGCTGCGCCACGCGAAAGCCACGCGAACGCCGCCGGCCCTACTTCCTCGGGCCGCTTATCACCAAATCGGCGCGTGTACTCCTGGGACGCAGCCGCGCCACGATTAAAATGCACATGATGCGTTCGACCGTGTTCGCTCTCAGTGCCGATCTTCACCGCCACTTTTTCAGCCTCTTGCGGACTCGCCGGCGCACCTCTCAGGGCAAACACTTCATACGTGTAATCATGCTCCGGTTCCGCCGAAAAATCCGACCACGTGAATCCCTGAATAGGATGCTGGCGCGTCGAATAAAGAAGCCCGGGGGGTGGAGACGCCTCTACGCTGGCGAAAGTCTTATATCCGGACAGCCAATATTTCTCTCCCTCGGTATGATCCTCCCGTCGCAGAGCGAATCCGAGCAAACCGGGACATTTCGCCTCCGGCAAGTCCATGCCAAGTAAAACAACGTGCGTGCCCGCAATCGCCTGAACGCTCAGATCTCCTTTCTGCTCTTTATTTCGCATCGCCCAATGAGTTCTTATAGAGCATCGCTTAGTCAAAGGCACTGAACGGCCGTTGGTCAAGGCTTCTCCTTGGGTCGCGGCCACTCGACAGCCATCATGGCTGTGGGGCCGGCGGACATCTTGCCTGCCGGGGAGAAAACCAACTAGGCGAGACGCCCGGTTGCCCCACAGGCAAGCTGCCTGTGCTCCGTTCGCCTCGCCGTTTCTTCAACACTTCTTTGGAATTTCCAAGAGCGCTTTAGCCGAATCCACTACTTACACGCTTCACGCGGCCATTCGCGGGTTTCCTCCAACGATTCGCCGGTTTCCAAAAGACTTTTGAGACTGGCCAGAATATGCGGCCATCCGTTCGACACGGCTTCAATGAACTTCGAGCCTTCTTTTTCCATTTCGTGAATGACCGTGAGCTTGACCGATTTTCCTTCGCTTTCGAGTTGGTAAGTCAAACGCGAATAACCTTCGGCCTTTAACTCAGGTCTGAATTCATTGCGCCACTTCAGTACGAGTCGCCGGTGCGGCTCGACTTCGATGACTTCGCCGCTGTCTGCTACGCCTCCGTCGGGCATTAAAATCTTCCACGACGCGCCTGGCTTCCATTCGGATTCCTGCGTTGTATTGCACCAGAACTGGCGGGTGAATTCCGGTTCGATGAGTGCCTTCCACAATTTCTCCGGCGTGGTGCGGATGTAGGTTACATAAACGAATTGGTCTTTTTTCATAGGATCACTTTCTTTTCGGTGTTTTGGTTTTGGTTTGTTCGAGACCTCTTTTCAAATCGCTCAACGCCTGAAGGCGATGGCGTTCGTATTTGCCAATCCAAAGTTCGTAGATCTCGTGCAACGGCATCGGATTCAGATAGTGCAGCTTCTCGCGCCCGCGCCAGACGACCGCGATTAGGCTTGCTGTTTCCAGCAACACCAAATGCTTGGTCACCGCCTGTCGCGTCATTTCCAGGTGCTCGCATAATTCGCTCAACGTCTGCCCATTCTCTTTGCGCAATTCATCGAGCAATTTTCTGCGACTCGGATCGGCCAGCGCTTTAAAGACTGCATCCATCAGGCAGCGATTATGCAATCAAATGGTTGCATGTCAAGCGTGGAAACTTTAGTATGTTTCTCCATGAGCTTCCTCAACCTGGAACAGCTGCCGTTTGTCGGAATGTCGCACGAGTTCGTCGGCGAAAATCAGGGCGTCCCGTTCTCGGCCTACATCGTCAATGCCAGGCCCGGGCAGGGCCCGCCGTTACATACGCACCCGTACGTCGAGGTCGCATTCACCCTAGAAGGCTCCGCCACCATCACGGTGGGAAACGAAACGCGTGAAGTGAACGCGGGCGGCATCGTGATCATTCCCGCGAACACACCGCATCGATTCGTTAGCTCCGGCGACGCCATCCTCCGTCAGATTGATATTCACGCGAGTCCGAAATTTATCCAGACAAACCTCGAGTGAAGGGACTCGCACCGAACCGTACAAACTCTGGAAAATTACTGGCCTCGAAAAATCCGATTAACCGGAGCGAAAAATGAAGTTACGGCACCCGGAAAATCTTTCCTGTGTATGGATCTTTCACAGCTGACCCCGGCGCAAAAGCCCTGACATCGATGTAATTTCCCTCTGGTAAGTAAGGGCTTGTGACCATGCCCTTCCGGCCCGGGACCGGAATTCCATAGGGCATATCTCCTTTTGCCTTTTCCGCAGGCGCGGCTGAAGCCGGCAGCATGCCGGGAGTAGACTTTTCCTCTTTAGCAGGTTGTGGTGTTTCTTCGGGTGCACTCGGCTCCGGCGCGGCGGCATTTGATTTTCGGGAAGTGGCGCGCCGGGAGACTCGCGTCTTCTCGGTTTGAGGATGCGCTGGCTGGGGTTGGGGCTGGAAAGCCTTCGAAACTGACTGGCCAACTTTCTTGAAAAAGTCTCCTACCGGATCTGCGTTTGCCCACTGTCCGCTCAAAAAGAAAAGCGCGACGACGAGCAAGAAGATCCAGCGCGCCCGAATGAGGTGATTGATAAAATTGTCGGCGTTCAATGTGAAGCCATGATTGTCCGCCAGGATTGCACCCCAAGAGAAGCAGATTTTCTCTCCCTCAGGTCTTTAGTAATATGATCACGGGATGTTAAAGCCCATTTCCTTTCTTCTCGTGCTCGCGACGGCTGCTTTTGCACAAGATTCAGCGAAAGAAGAAGCGCAGGTTTGGAATCTGGAGAAAGCGTACTGGGATTACGTCAAAGCCGACGACTTGGAGAAGTATCGCGCGCTATGGCATGAGGATTTTCTTGGATGGCCATTTGTCAGCTCAGCCCCTCTCCGGAAAGATCACATCACCGACTGGATCACGAGCAACACATCCAAAGGCGTGAGATTGCAGTCCTACTCGATCCAGCAACTCGCCATTCATGTAACCGGGGACGTCGCAATCAACCATTACCGAATCGAAGCCACTCGGGCTGCGAGCGACGACAGCAAAGTCAGGACGGATGTATTGCGCATCACCCACACATGGGTTCGCGCTCATGATACATGGCAAATTCTCGGTGGCATATCAGCGCCCGTAAACGACAAGGGTCAGTAGCCAGCTGGTCACTGGTTGTTCACGATTGCTCCAGCCGTCGCTTAGCCGCCGCTACTTCTTGAAGCCTCGGACGATCTGCGCAATCTGGTCCGCTGCGGTATCCAACGCAAAGTGACCCGTGTCGAGAACGTGAACTTCAGCGCTCGGAACGTCCGCGCGGTAGCGTTCCGGCTCTCCAAGATCAAACGACAGGTCGTACTTACCCCAAATCACCAGCAGGCGCGGCCGCTTTTCGCGCATCCATGCCTGCCACTTTGGATACACATCTACATTAGTCCGGTAATCGTAGAACAAATCGCTTTGAATTTGCGCCTGAGCTGGCTGGTTCAGAAAGGCAAATTCATCGGTCCAGAGATCAGGATCATAGCGTTCCACGTTCGGATCGTTCCCCACATGGCGTGTCCGCGTTGTCTGCAGCGATAGCAGATTTGTGCGAAGCGCTTTTTCGTTCGCAGCGCGATCGGCCCAAAAGTCGCGCCGCGTTTTCCAATTTGCTCCGAGGCCTTCGTTATGCGCCACAGCGTCTTGAATAATGAGAGCTTCTACTCGCTCGGGGTGCGCCAGTGCCATGCGAAAGCCAACAGGTCCGCCGTAATCCTGCAGGTAAAGAGTAAAACGCGAAAGCCCCAGCGCTTCGGTGAAGTGATTCATGATCTCGGCAATGTGATCGAACGTGTACGCAAATTTTTTCGGGTCAGGCCAATCACTATGTCCGAAGCCAGGATAATCGGGCGCGACAAGGTGAAAGCGATCGGAAAGCCGGGCGAAGAGCGGCTCGAACATTCGTGACGAAGATGGAAGTCCGTGCAGCAGGAGTATGGTCGGTGCGTCTTTGGGGCCGGCTTCTCTATAAAAGATGGAGAGGCCATCTATCTGTGTCGTGCGATAAAAGGTCGCGTGTTCCATAGGACGTTCTTTCCCTTGGGCAAACAATTGAAACGATGCCAGCATCACCGAACTGATTTGCGCTGCGGTAATTCGCCGCATGATGGAGGATGATCGAGCTCTCTTAATTGCTACTTCGAAAATGATTTCCAGCTCGACCGGAACGCCAAGTGGAAGGCTTGCGGCGCCATAGACCAAGCGGCTAGGGTTCTTCTCTTTTCCGAAAATGTCTTGCAGTAAGTCCGACGCGCCGTCAGCAACTTTTGGCTGATCGCGGACGTCTCCTGAAGTAGCTACCGACACGCCAAGCCGCACGATTCGCGTCACCTTATCGAGCGATCCTAAATGCTGTCGTGCAACCGCAAGAGCGTTGAGCGCCGCGAAGTGCGCCGCTTTACGTCCCGCGTCCACGTCGAGCTCCGCGCCGACACGCCCAACGAATTTTGCTGCGCGACCTTCAGTGGGAAGCATTCCGGTCAGAAAAAGCAGATTGCCTGTCTGCACCGCTTCTACGTAGGTGCCGAACGGCTCAGGCGGTGCAGGCAATCTAATACCTAGCTTCTTCAACTGTGCCTCAGCGCTAAGTCGTTGAGTTACCACTTGCCATTGTGCGCACCGCCATCGACGTGCAGCACCTCCCCGGTTACCTGCCGAGCTTCTGTGAGATAAATTACCGCACTAGCTACATCATCAACGGTCGATACAGTGCCCATTGGGGACTGCCTTTTGACAACCTCTTCCCCAAGGTCGGACTGAAGCGGGGTGTCAACGATACCTGGAGCTACGGCGTTAAAGCGAATGTGCTCCTTTGCATACTCCAAAGCGAGACTCCGCACGCCTGCGTTTAATCCACCCTTCGTGATCATGGCAAGGGAAGCAGGTATGCCTGCGATCGGGTTATCGGCCAGCGCTGCGGTGATACCTACGATGCTGCCGCCGGTCTTCTGTGCCTGCATCTGTTTAACCGCCAACTGGGTGATGTAAATGAAGCCCGCGAGGTTCGTAGAGACGAGGGCGCGAAAGTCGTCCGCTGTATAGTCCGTGAATGGCTTCACCACGAAAATGCCAGCATTCGCGACGACACCATCGATCGAGCCGAACCTCTTAATCGCGAGTTCTGAAACTTTCTGCGCGGTTTCGATTGACCTATGTCACCGTCGATCACAGAGAGATGATCCGAAGGTGCAAGTTCCTCCGATTTCGTCGCCTTCCGTGCTGTTCCTAAAACATTGTAGCCGCGGGCCAGAAACGCTCGGACGACTCCCGCGCCGATGCCATGCGACGCTCCCGTAACGATGACTGTTTTCTGCGCAGCTGGCATTTCCAAGTCTGTCTTTTTAATAACCCGTCACAAAGTGTTCGCATCAACAGTTCGCACGCGAGGAGCCCGAGTCTATTTTTAAATGCGCAACGATCACGTTTCGAGCGACTTTGCGTCAGCGTTTCCGACTCCAAGGAAATCACAGAATTCAGGACGCAAGTCTAACGTTTTAATTCCTGGATTCCTGCGTTCCTGAGAGACTGCAAAAGTGCGGCCACTTCAGCGAGCGGTGAATCCGCCGTCGACAATCAGAGTGTGTCCCGTCACAAAAGACGCCTTACTCGAGCACAGCCACAGAACGGCCTCAGCCACTTCCTCGACGCGACCGAGGCGACCGATGGGATGGAAAGTAGTGAGATCATCCTTCTTCATATTCATGCCATCGGCGATGCGATCGATCATCTCGGTGTCGATCGCGGCCGGATTGACCGCGTTGATGCGAATGCCTAGCGCGGAATATTCCAACGCAGCGGTTTTCGTCAGAAGGATCACGGCGTGTTTCGACGCAGCATAGATTCCAATTCCCGGGAACCCAACTACGCCCGCGACCGACGAGGAGTTCACGATGGCGCCGCCGCCTTGCTCCAACATTCGGGGGACCTCGTACTTCATCGAGAGCCAGACGCCTTTGACATTAATGCCTATCACAGCATCGAAGTTGGATTCAGTCTGATCGGCGAGCGGTTTCACATCGCCTTCGATGCCGGCATTGTTGAAGGCGAAATCGAGCCGGCCGTACGTCCTAATCGTGTAGTCCACCAGCGCCTTAATCTCAGCGGCAACCGAAACGTCCATGCGCTGAAAACTGGCTGTCCCGCCGGTGTCGCGGATCATCGAGACTATTTTCTCGCCGCGCTGAACGTTACGATCAGCGATAATGACCTTTGCTCCTTCGCGAGCAAACGCCAGCACTGTGGCGCGGCCGATTCCTGATCCTCCCCCGGTTACCAGCGCAACCGTTCCGTCAAACTCTCTCATGACCTCGATCTTGAGGATTGGTTGCTTAGCTAACAATTGAATCTTCGATCCTCTTCTGCATTCGATGGCGGACTGTCATCAATCAGTACCGGGCACGACTCACTAGCAAAGCGCCATCACTCATGCTAAATCGAGCGCCGCGAAAACGTGTTCGACTTGCTGATGTCGCTAAACATGCTGATCGAATTCGGCGACGCGTTCGATTATTCCGCCGCAGATTTCGAGGAATGGTGCCGCGAAGTCGGATTTAAGCGCTTCGAAGTGATCCACCTTGCCGGCCCATCCAACGCCGCGATCGCTTACACATAGAACGGTCGACACGACGCGCGAGATCCTGGTTTGACAGCCGTCCTGCGGTGGTATATGGCATTGCAATATATGGCATCGCCAGTTCCCGATCGCGAGCTAAAGAAGGGCAGCGCCGAATTAATGATTCTATCCCTGCTGGAAAACCGGCCGCGGCACGGATATGAAATTGCGCAGCTGATTGAGCTGCGTTCACGCGGGGCGATCCGATTTAATGTCGCCTCCCTTTATCCGTTGCTTTATCGACTTGAGAAACGGAACTGGATTCGCGGTCGCTGGGTCGAAAAGGCGGGCCAACGCCGACGCCGTTATTATCGTCTTACCGCCTCGGGCAAAAACGTGCTGTCGAAGCAGCGCGCTGGCTGGCGAGAGTTTGTTGAAGCCATCAACCTGATCACAGGGATTCAACGTGCCTGACTTTAAGGTAGAGATTAGAGCGCGCCTGGCGGAAGTCGGTTTATCTCCCGTCCGCGAGGCCGAAATTGTTGAAGAACTTTCGCAACATTTGGAAGACGAATACGAGCGCGCGCTCAGCTGCGGTGCTTCCGAAGACGAAGCGCGCCAACAAGTTCTTGAGCAGCTCAACACGCCTGATTTGTTACGCCGCGAACTAAAACACGTGGAGCCGCGCGGATCGGAAGACCCGATCGCATTGGGAACCGAAAGGAAGACCAATATATTTGCCGATCTGCAACAGGATTTGCGCTACGGCCTGCGCACGCTGGCTAAGAATCCTGCATTCACGAGCATCGCTATTATTGCGCTTGCACTCGCCATCGGTGCAAACAGTGCAATTTTCAGTGTGGTCGACGCCGTGCTTTTGCGGCCTCTCCCGTTTAAGAACCCTAATCAACTGGTGATGTTATGGGAGAACGCTGCACATCTTGGTTTCCCCAGAGACACGCCATCGCCTGCCAACTTTCTCGATTGGCAGAAGCAAGTCACTAGTTTCACTGGCATGGCAGCGATGTCTGAGCGCAGCTTCAATCTCACCGGCCTCGGCGAACCCGAACGGCTCGAGGGACGGCGTGTTTCCGCAAATCTTTTCGAATTGTTAGGTGTAACGGCAAGGCTTGGACGTACGTTTGTGCCGGAAGACGACAAGCCCGGCACGCACGTTGTTCTTCTCAGCCACTCATTGTGGCAACGACGCTTCGGATCCGACCCGGGCATCATTGGTCGCGCACTCACTCTGAACGGCGAGAGCTACACGGTCATTGGAGTCATGCCGCCCTTCGTGCAATTGCCTGGTTTTGACAACCGGAACGATCAGCTCTGGGTGCCGATTGCATTTCCCGCTGAAGAAGCGGCAGAGCACGGTAACCATTTCCTTGAAGTTATTGCTCGCCTTAAACCCGGCGTCACTTTGAAGCAGGCGCGGGCGGAGATGGATACGATCGCTGCGCGCCTTGAGCAGGAATATCCAACTTATAATACACGGAGAGGCGCCGTTGTGGTCCCGCTCCACGAACAGCTAGTTGGCGAGATTAGGCCGGCACTCCTCATTTTGCTTGGTGCCGTCGGGTTCGTCCTTCTCATCGCCTGCGCCAATGTCGCTAATCTGCTGCTCGCGCGCGCTGCTGTTCGTCAAAAGGAGATTGCGCTGCGCCTCGCACTGGGCGCAAGTCGCTCGCGTCTTACGCGCCAGTTCCTCACTGAAAGTGTTTTGCTTGCGCTATTCGGTGCGGGATTAGGTCTGCTCCTCGCCCTGGCTGGCATCCGGGTACTGAGAACGTTCATTCCCGTTACCATCGCGCAGGTGGAAACGATCACAATCGACGGCACAGTACTCGTCTTTACTCTCTTCGTCGCGTTGGTGACTGGAATCGCGTTCGGTCTCGTCCCCGCGATTCAGGGCTCGCACTTCAATCTGAACAATACGTTAAAGGGAGGCGGGCGTGATTCAGGCGGGGGCAGCAAGGGAAATCGAATCCGAAGCCTGCTAGTGATCGGCGAGGTGGCCGTTTCATTCGTGTTACTGATCGGTGCCGGACTGTTGATCAAAAGCTTTTTACATTTGCGGAATTTGGATCCGGGATTCCGGAGCGATCACCTGCTCACAATGAAGGTGAATCTCTCGGAAGTGAAATATCCAGACCGTGAACGACGCGCAGCATTTTTCGATGAAGTGATGCGACACGTCCATGAGCTACCAGGAGTGCAATCAGCTGCTGTCGCCGGTAATCTTCCCCTCACCTACAACGGTGACTCGATGAGCATTAGTGTGGAAGGAGTACCAGATCCGCCGCCTGGGCAGCAACCGGACGTCATCTACCGTGCGACCGGACCCGGTTATTTCGCCACAATGGGTATTCCGATCGTCCGCGGTCGTGACTTCACGGATCAGGATAATGGCGACTCGAAGGATGTTGTCATTATCAGCGAAAAAACCGCACGGCAATTCTGGCCTGGACAGGATCCGATTGGCAAAAGACTCAAACCGGGTTCAAGCACTTCCAATTCACCATGGCGAGAAGTGATCGGAATTGTGAAAGATGTCCGGCAAAACGACTTTATCGCTTCACCGAAGAGGCAGATGTACTTCACGTATCGGCAGCTGAAAAATATCGCAGCCAACGCGCTTGTCGTTCGAACAAGCATCGAGCCAGTGAGCCTAGCCGTCCCAGTGCGAAATGCGATTTGGTCCGTGGACAAGGATCAAACCGTGGCAGACATCGACACCATGGATCATATCGTGGCACAAGCAGTCGCTCGCCAACGTTTCAGCATGCTCTTATTAGGCTTGTTTGCGGCGCTTGCTCTCCTTCTCGCTTCGATTGGAATTTACGGTGTGATGAGCTATTCAGTCGCGCAACGCACACGCGAGATCGGCATTCGCATCGCGCTGGGGGCACGACGCGCTGACGTCTTGCAAATGACTTTGAAGCAGGCACTGAAGCTCGTCGGCGTGGGTATGATTCTCGGATTGGCGGCGGCATTTCTTCTAACACGAGTGCTACAAACTTTGCTGTTTGGCATCAGTGCCACAGATCCAATCACGTTTCTCGGGATCTCACTCGTGCTGCTCGCAGTGGCAATCCTCGCCAGCTACATCCCGGCGCTGCGCGCGACGAAGGTCGACCCCCTCGTCGCTCTACGGGGGCAGTAGATGCCGCAGCACACCCGGCTCAATTACCGTCGAACCTGCCTATCGTCTTAGCGCGGCTCCATTGCCTTGGGCGCGATACAAAGCAGAATGTGGCCGAACGCTCCTTCCACGGAGGATCAATTGAAATGATTCCGAATGCTTTTTCTCTGCGTCATCCTTGTTCTCTATGGTTAAATCATTCAAATGCGCTCGGTGGTATTTCTTCGTGCGGTGAATGTCGGTGGCGCGAATCGATGCCAACCAGCCGTCATCGCCAAACAGTTGGCGAAGTTCGGTGTCGTTAATATTGGCGCGGTCGGAACGTTCGTTGTGCAGGAAGATGTAAGTGAATCGACTCTGCGCGCAGCGATTGGGAAAAAGTTGCCCTTCAAATGCGAAATCATGATTTGTCCCGCGCGCGACATCATCAAGCTCGCGTCAAAAGATCCATTTTCACACCAACCGTCAGGTCCGAACATAACCAGATTCGTAAACGTGTTACACAAACGACCTCGCGCGCTCCCTTCGCTTCCTCTCAGCCTGCCTTCGGCCGACGACTGGCTGCTGAAGGTTATTGCGATCCAAGGCCGATTCGTCCTCGGTCTGTATCGCCGGCAAATGAAGGCGATCGGTTACCTCGGCAAAATCGAGAAGCTCCTCGGTGTGCCGCTCACGAACCGCAATTGGACTACAATTCAGAAGGTCGTGCAGATTCTTAACGCGGCGTAGTCCTACTCTGCTGCTTAGCACTTTCGCCGGCTTGCCAAGCCGTAGCCTTAGCGAAGGCTGGTCACTACCCGCAATTGGAACACGATTGAAAAAGTCGGCAAGATTCTGAAAGAAGACCGCTAGGGAAATCCGGAAAGCAATCAGTCAGTAATCGCAATTAGTACAGTATCGATGGCAGAAATGCTCCGGCTGGTTCATTGTAAAGGCCGCGACTCATTAAAGTCATTGGCTGCGTAACTCGCAAACCGTTCCTTAAGCACCAGCGGAATAACTCGCCGTTGCGCGTCGGCAGGAGAAAACCCGGACCTGCGAATTCTTTTGCCGCGCCGATGAGCGCTTTTACACCTGCGTTTGTCTCGCCCGCCGCGTGCCCAAAGAAACCAACGATCGTGGCGTAACCGGTAATCCGTCCATCATGCTCCACAACCGTCGCTGTGGCTCGCGCGATTGCGTCGCGCAACTCTCCGTCGCGCTCGTGCCCGTGCACTTTCTGGCAGACGCGATTGCACGCCTCGATGTCCGCTTCTGTCGCTGGCCTGACAACATGCCCTTCGATAGCAACGTTGAGCGCGTTGCCTTGCATGCATGCCAGGTGTTCACGAACGTCGTAGCCAAGTTTCGCGTACAACGAGAGCGATCGCGTGTGAAATCCGGCCTGGATGAGCCGGACACCAGCAAAATTGTTCGCCGCCACGCGGTCATGGACAGCGTCCATCAAATGCCGGCCGACGGCGTGATTCTGCACCGCCGGATCGACGGTGATTGGCCCCACACCTGCGATTGGGTTGCGTTCGTCGAGAAAATTGCTGCCCACGACGCGCCCGTCAATCTCCGCCACGACACCGTAAAACTTTGGATTTGCGAGCAGCGATGTTAACAAGCCAATCGGCACTTCAGGCGCCGGAAAATCAGGCGCAAACCCGTGCGCCTCCGAAATCGCCTTGAATGCGTCGTAACAAATCCTGCCGCAAATCTCGGCATCCGCCGGCGTCCCTTCCCGAATCCTGATGTCCATGGATTACTTTCTGTTACGCAGTGATTCTAGCTTTTCGATGTTTGACTCTCAACACTCAACTCCGTAAAGGAGCGTGGCTCCGACGGAGCTTTACGCTCTTAACCATCAACCTGTCTGAATGAAATCGCTCACTGAACATCTTTGGTTCGAAGTGCTGGATCGACGCGGGTTCATCAACATCACACCGAAAATCGAGGAACTCATTCACGAGAGCGGCGTGACCGAAGGTATTTGTCTGGTCAACGCCATGCACATCACTGCCTCCGTGTTCATCAATGACGATGAACCAGGACTCCATCACGATTACGAACTTTGGCTGGAGAAACTGGCTCCGCATGCGCCTACCTCCAGCTATCGCCACAACCGAACCGGCGAAGACAATGCCGACGCCCACCTCAAGCGTCAGATCATGGGCCGTGAAGTTGTCGTCGCAATCACTAAGGGCAAACTGGATTTCGGCCCGTGGGAACAAATTTTCTACGGGGAATTCGACGGGCGACGGCGGAAGCGCGTGCTGGTCAAGATAATTGGAGACTAACCACTGCAATCAACTATCTACTATCAATTTTTTGATCTCGCATGAAAACTAACCGCATCGAAGCGTTCAGCGACGGCGTAATGGCTATCCTCATTACCATTATGGTCCTGGAGTTGAAGGCGCCGCACGATCCCACGCCCGCTTCGTTGGCGCACATGTGGCCGACTTTTTTCGCTTATGTCCTTAGCTTCATCATCATCGCGATCTACTGGGTCAATCACCATTATCTCATTCACCTCGTCAGTCGCGTTGATGCGGTCATTCTGTGGGCAAACATGAACCAGCTTTTTTGGATCTCGCTTATCCCCTGGGTCACAGTTTATCTTGGCGACAATCACGCGCTGCCTTTCCCGGTCGCGCTTTATGCAGCCGTCTCGACTGCGGGCGCGTTTTCTTTCTATCTCCTGCGCGCATCGATCGCCCGTCATCATCATCATGAACTCGAGTTTAAGCAGTTGAACAGGAGAATGGCGCGCAAAAATCTTATCGCCCTTGGCATCTACATCGTGGCCATTGCGATGGCGTTCATCTACACGCCACTCGCCCTTGTCATGATCGCTCTACCGGCCGCGATGTATTTCCTGCCCGAGCGCAGCATCGGAAAATTCAAGCGCTAGATCGCACTCTTCTAAGGAAGCAGGAACGAACTTCTGCCTTCTGCCTTCTAACTTCTTACTTCGTCACCGCCCGGCCAATTGTTCCAAGTGTTCGGGGTAGCGAGCGCCTTGCACCTTGATCTTTGACGCGGCGCTTTCGATTTCGCGGAGATCATCCGCGGTAAGTTCAATTGCGGCTGCGCCAATGTTTTCTTCGAGTCGCTTCAGCTTCGTCGTGCCTGGAATCGGAACAATCCATGGCTTTTGAGCAAGCAACCAGGCGAGCGCGATCTGACCAGGTGTCGCTTTCTTCCGTTTTGCGATCTCGCTGAGCAAATCAACCAGTGCCTGATTAGCTTTGCGCGCGTCAGGAGTGAAACGCGGGAGCGTGCTGCGCAAGTCCGAACTGTCGAACGTAGTGTTTTCGTCGACTTTTCCTGTGAGAAAGCCTCTGCCCAGAGGGCTAAATGGGACGAAGCCGATTCCGAGTTCCTCAAGCGCCGGTAAGACTTCTTCTTCAGGCTTTCTCCACCACAACGAGTATTCGTTCTGGACTGCCGTCACCGGTTGCACTGCGTGTGCGCGACGGATTGTTTGCACTCCTGGCTCGGAAAGGCCGAAGTGCCTGACCTTGCCTTCACGAATTAAATCCTTCACCGCTCCGGCCACGTCTTCGATCGGCACGTCCGGATCAACACGGTGTTGGTAGAACAAATCGATCACGTCGGTCCTGAGTCGTTTCAGCGAAGCGTCGGTGACTTCCTTGATGTGCTCCGGCCGACTATCCAGGCCGATCTGCTCGCCTTTCGGACTAATTTTGAAACCGAATTTGGTGGCGATCACCACCTGCTCACGAAAAGAAGCAAGCGCTTCGCCCACGAGTTCTTCATTCGTAAATGGACCATACATTTCAGCAGTATCGAAAAATGTGACCCCGAGTTCGACCGCCTTCCGAAGCAGCGAAATCATCTCCTGCTTTTCTTTGGCCGGACCGTAGCCAAAGCTCATTCCCATACAGCCCAGCCCGATCGCCGAGACTTCCAGATTCCCAAGTTTCCGCTTTTTCATCGTTTCTCTCTAATGGGATTTCACGAACATTGTAGCCACCGGCCTGTGGCCGGTCCGCGTTGGTACAGCTTCACATTAGGAAAACGGCCCACAGGGCCGGGGCTACAGCGGCTACAGTTTTGGTTAGCATGGTGTTCATTCAAATTTCAAAGAAGCCATGTCGATGGAGAACCGGTACTTCACATCGGACTTCAGCAATCTCTCGTACGCTTCGTTGACTTTCTGAATGGGAATGACTTCGACGTCAGCGGTGATGTTATGTTTGCCGCAAAAATCGAGCATCTCCTGCGTCTCGGCGATGCCTCCGATGGCAGAGCCGGAGAGACTGCGCCGTCGCATGATCAGGCTGAACGCTGCGACGTCCAACGGTTCAGCCGGAGCGCCAACAAGAGTGAGATTTCCGTCGCGTCCGAGCAGATTGATATAGGCATTGAAGTCGTGATCGGCGGAAACGGCGTCGAGGATGAAATCGAAGCTGCCGGCGTGCTTCTGCATTTCGTCGGCATTGCGGGACACCACAACGTCGTCGGCGCCCAGGCGAAGCGCGTCTTCTTTCTTTCCAGGCGAGGTAGTGAAGACGACGACACGCGCTCCGAACGCATGAGCAAACTTCACGGCCATGTGACCGAGCCCGCCGAGACCGACCACGCCGACTTTTTTCCCATTGCTGACGCCCCAGTGGCGCATCGGCGAGTATGTTGTGATCCCCGCGCAAAGAAGCGGTGCCGTTCCGGCGACATTCAGGTTCGAAGGAACATGAAGAACGAAATGTTCATCGACGACGATGCTGGCGGAGTAGCCGCCATAGGTAACACCGCCAAGGTATTTGTCCGGCGAGTTGAACGTGAGTGTCAGGTTCGGGCAGTACTGTTCAAAGCCAGCTTTGCACTGTGGACATGTACGGTCGGAATCGACCAGGCACCCGACGGCGACGAGGTCGCCGGGTTTGTATTTGGCAACGTCTGAGCCGACCTTCGTAACGCGGCCCACGATCTCGTGGCCAGGCACAATCGGGTACACAGTGGGCATGAACTCGCTCCATTCGTTGCGCACTGAATGCAAATCGGAGTGGCAAATGCCGCAGAAAAGAATGTCGATCTGCACGTCGCGTTCCGTCGGATCGCGTCGCGGGATGGTCGTGGAAGCCAATGGCGATTTCTCACTGGCAGCGGAGTACGCTTTCGCGTTGTATGTCGTTGGATGCATGTTTTTGAGTCCTTTCTTTTACTAGACACCCGCGCAGAACCTAGCGCCACGCTCGGTTATTAAAATTCTATAGGAATTAACCACGGCGTAAACAGAGACACGGAGGCAACGTGAAGTTGCATCCCCCTTTGGATTTGTCTCTGCGACCTCTGTGGCCTCTGTGGTAAGAACTTTCATTGTTTCGGTGCAATTCGCTCGATCGCCGCCATCGAGCAATTCAGGTCAACAATTTCAGCAACGCTACTGCTTTTGCCGGAATTTCTATAGTTCGGCCGACAACAAATTCGCGCAACGCGACATTCAACCATTCGCGCGACGCCGTCGCTTCCTCGATTGTCAACCGCGCACCCGACTCTTTGTTCTTGAGATTGTATTTCGTAATTTCCACTTCGATTGGCTCGGCCTCGCCCACCAATTCGAGGTGCACACGAACACGGCGCTTTTTTGTGTCGATCGATAATTCCGTCATTTCGCCAATTCCCTTTAGCTTGGTGTTGACAGCAACCCGCGCGGTAAACGCGAGTGTCGCGTCCTTCGAGCGGCGAAGAAATCCGCGCACTTCACCGGGAGCGGCAGCGCGCGTCAGCCCGCGCTGGCGGACTTTTTTGAATGGTCACTTTCTTTTTCTGCATTGCCATGATCGAGTTCCCCCTCTTAACAGGTTCGATCATCAACAGCGATTCGGACGTTTGCTCCAGAAAGCGTCACCGCCGAGATCACGCCGCGCTAAATCATCGGATTAGATTAACCACAGAGGACACAGAGAACGGAGCATAATTGGTTGAGCGACTCAGAAGATAAAGCTGCGAGGGAAGCAGTGAGCGAAGTGGGAGCTGAGCGAGTTTCAACACACAGAGTTTAATTTTTGGCTTGTCTCTACGAGCTCTGTGAACTCTGTGGTGAAGATTTCTTTGTGTCTCGTAGAAATCGGCTGCTCCCGTCTCGTCTTGGCGTTTCAGGTTCCAGTTCTTTCACGAACAGAGATAAAATCGCCGATTGACAGTTCAATACGTACGAACGTATTATTTAGCGGTTATGGGCAGGCGTTCGCTACGTAACGACATATTACAGGCCGGGCTGCGCGTCATGTTTCGATCCGGGTATCGAGGAGCGAGCGTGCGCGATATCTGCGCGGCTGCCAGCGCTCCGCAAGGTTCGTTCACCAATCATTTTCGTTCCAAAGAGGCCTTCGCCGGGGAAGTGCTGGATCGCTACTTCGATTATTTGAAGGAATTGGTGGCACAGGCGCTGAAAGACGAGACTCTCACGCCGCGCGAACGGCTGAAGCGGTATCTCGACGTCATTACCGGCAAGCTGGAGCGCGACGGTTGGAGGATCGGATGTCTGATTGGTGACTTGAGTCTGGAAGCCAGTTCTCAAAGCCAGCGCTTGCGCAAACGGCTCGATTCAATTTTTCACAAGTGGCGCGCGCCGTTTGCGTCGTGCATTGCGGCCGCCCAGGCTGACGGCGAAGTCGATTCGCGGTTTGATGCCACGGACCTGGCCGAATTCCTATTGGCGTCCTGGGAAGGCGCAATTCTACGAATGAAGGTCGAACGGCGCCCCGCAGCTCTTGAGCGATTCAAAACGATCGTGTTCGAAACTGTCTTCAAGAAACCGGGGACTCCTGACCTTGGTACGCGCCGAGTATCCAGGCGATCAGCGAAACGCGGAGCAAACGAAGGCCGGGCTCGGCAAGCACTTCGCGGTAAATCGAAACGGAGGTGAGCACTGAAACGGACGTTATTGTTTTTGGCAGTCGGCATGATCGCGCTGGTTGCAATCACGGCTTCGGCGGCAGCGGACAAGACCAAAAGCGAGGAAGCGTTTGATCGCCTCGTGTCGCTCAAAGGCGAGTGGGAGGGCCAGCACGACGGCGTTAAAATCCATGTGATTTATACGCTGACGGCAAACGGCAGTGCGTTGATGGAGCAATTTCGACCAGAGAGCGGCCCCGTAATGATTACGATTTTCACTGTCGACGGCGATCACCTGATTGCCACGCACTACTGCTCGGCAAAGAATCAACCACAGATGGTAACGTCCGCCATCACTGACGCGCAGAAGCCGTTGGCATTTTCGCTTGCTCGCATCACCGGATTGAAATCGCCAGACGATTGGCACAACACCGGACTAACCGTGACCCAGGAAGACAACGATCATTTGACTCAAGAATGGACGTATCAGTCCAAAGGCAAGACTGGCAAAACCGTCTTCCGCTATGCACGCGCACAGCAATGAGCAAGTTTGTCGCCACACTCATAGCCGCTTGCCTGCTCGGCTCAGCTGGAGCAGCTCACGCCGATCTCGCCTCAGCGCACGAGAATTCGGCTGACGGCAAGGTCACGCGAGATGGGATCGATCTGTTCTACACCATCGTCGGGACGAGCGGTGATTACGTACTCGTGTTAAGCGGTGGTCCGGGTGAAGACATCCGGTCGATGCAAGGCATCGCTGACGAGCTCGGTAAGAAATACCGGTGCATCATGTGGGAACAACGCGGAACGGGTAGATCGAAGCTGCCGCGGTACAACTCGTCCATGATCAATCTGAACGCGTACATGGAAGACATCGAAGCGCTCCGTAAGCACTTGGACGCGGAAAAATTTGTTGTGGTCGGAAACTCGTGGGGAATGGTCCTGGGTCTCGCTTATGCGGGCACCCACCCCGACGCAGTGCGTGCAGTCGTTACGCTTGGTTCTGGTCCAATCACTTACGAATATCTCGGCGTGTTTGGCGACAATCAAAGCACGCGATTGTGGCCGAGTGAAATCGAAATACGCGATTTCTGGAGAGACCCTGCGCGAGAAGCGGCTAACTTTGACCGGGCCAGCTTTGAACGTTTACGCGCGGCGACTGCTGCTTATTTCTACGATCGAAAGAAAGCGTTAGCGATGCAGATGGAACTTGATCCGAAGGATTACAACTTCCGCGTTCCACCTGCATTTATTGAGGCCGAGGGAAAGTATGACATCCGGCCGAAACTCAAAACGATCGCATCCCCTGTCCTTCTCCTTCAAGGGCGGCAAGACCTGGCAGGCGAAGCGAATGTTTGCGAAGCACATTCATTAATCGCGAATTCGAACCTGGCGTTCATCGACAAATGTGGCCACATGCCCTGGCTGGAGCAGCCAGAGCAAACGTGGAAAATCGTTGACGACTTCTTAGCTCATTTACCGCACTGACAGAACTTCTTAAAGCTTGCTTCTGACCTTCTTACTTCGCTTGATACTTCGTTAAATCAAACCCAACGCGCGCACGGTCGGTTCGTCGATAACACCCGTGGCATCCAATCCGTAGTCCTGCTGGTAAGCGGTTAGGGCATTGCGAGTGTTAACTCCCAGCGAGCCGTTGATATCTCCGGTATAGTAGCCGAGCTGTTGGAGCGCGCGCTGCACGTTAACGATGACCTGGTCCGGCAACAGATTGCCATAGGTGTAAATCGGTCCGTCGTAATCGTAGCGCTCATAGTTGGGATCGTATCCCCAAGCCGGATACCAATATCCGGAGTCCTGATAATAGTATCCGCCTCCGACAAGCACGATGACGACATAGTGTTGTTTCCACCAATCGTGGTCGTGCCGTTCATGCCGGTAACGGCGCACGGCCTCCGCGTAATTGTCGTGATTATCGTTGTTTCTCTTCCCCCGGCCAACATTGTTATCGCTTGTTTTCCCATTCCCTGGCTTGTTATCGGCTGGTTTCCCATGCCCGGGATTGTTAGCGATTCCTTGTTTCTGACCAGGATTATTGTTTGCTGTTGTGCCCGGCGTTGGTTGAGCTCCTGGCTGCGGAAAAGTCCGGATCGGGCGCGCCTTGGGTTTCGAGCTTTGTTGCGTCGCCGTGATCTGGCCGGGCGATGCCTGCTGGGCGTTTAACGTTGGCATCGCGGCCACGACGACCCAAATCAATGAAAGAAAAGCTTTTGTCATGATTCGTTAGACAGCAATAAACAGGTCTCGCTCAGCAAGCTGCAAGACTTTGTGCGTCTGGGCGGAATAGGCGCTGTCTATCGGAGAACCTTCTTAAATCTTAAGTCAGCCTTCTTACTTGGCTTGGTACTGTTCCTCACACACCCTTTCCATCCAATCGACCTGTTTCCCATCTAGTGCCTCCTGGATGGCGATATGCGTCATCGGGGTCGTCGGCGTGGCGCCGTGCCAATGCTTCTCGTTAGGCGCAAACCAAACGACATCGCCCGGCTGGATCTCCTCGATCGGCCCCCCTTCGCTCTGCGCGCACCCGAGGCCGGAGGTGACGATCAACGTCTGACCGAGTGGATGAGTATGCCACGCGGTACGCGCACCTGGCTCGAACGTGACGCTCGCGCCACGAACACGCGCTGGTTCCGGCGCCTCAAACAGCGGATCAATGCGAACTGTGCCCGTAAACCAATCAGCCGGCCCTTTAGCGGATGGTTGTGTCCCGACTCTCTTAATTTCCATGTACTAATCTGATCGCATGCACTCGCCTGCCAAGCCGTAGCCTTACCGCCAGTCCGGCTCGGACCGAAGGCTGGTCACTCGTCAGGTGTCACTCGTCACTTTGTGTATTGATTGCGAACCTGATCTCTTTATCTCCATTATCAACTCCACAAATTTGATCGATTGCAACGGTGTTCCATATTTGAACAGAGATGGAACGCCGCCTCACTGCAGTCCTTGCCGCTGACGTAGTGGGCTATAGTCGGTTAATGGGCGCGGACGAGGCCGGCACCCTCGACGCGCTAAGTAAATTACGAAGCGAATTCATCGACGGCAAAATCGCCGAGCATCAGGGACGCCTTGTTAAGCTGACTGGTGACGGGCTCCTGCTGGAATTTCCCAGTGTAGTCAACGCCGTCAGATGCGCCGCTGAGATTCAGTGCGGTATGCGCGATCGCAACGCGAACTTGCCGCCGGAAAAACGCATCGAATTCCGGATTGGCGTCAATCTGGGCGATGTGATCGTGCAAGATGAAGACATTTTTGGCGATGGTGTCAACGTCGCAGCCCGCCTTGAAAGCATCGCCAAGCCTGGCGGGATCACTATTTCAGGTTCCGTTCGCGAGCTGGTCGGTAATCGGCTGGATCTTGTTTTCGACGATATGGGCGAGCAAAAGTTAAAGAATATCGAGCAGCCGGTTCGGGTTTATAGCCTCTCGCAGGAGGAATCGACCATCGCAAACACTGCGCCAAACCGAGATCAGCGACCGTCCATCGCCGTGTTGCCGTTCAGCAACATGAGCGGCGATCCCGAACAGGAATACTTCAGCGATGGCATCACCGAGGATATCATTACCGACCTGTCGAAAGTCTCCGGGTTATGGGTCGCCGCGCGCAACACCGTCTTCACCTATAAAGGCAAGCTGGCAACGGTGGAGCAGATCGCACGCGAGCTTGGCGTCGCTTACATTCTGGAGGGAAGCGTCCGAAAGGCGGGCGCGCGTGTCCGCGTTACGGGCCAGCTAACCAGCACTAAGGACGGCGGAAACCTGTGGGCCGATCGCTTTGACCGTGATCTGACCGATATCTTTGCGATTCAGGATGAGATCACGCACGCGATCGTCGCTCAGCTCAAGGTCAAACTGCTTCCACAGGAAGCGGAGTCGATTGGCCAAGACCCCACCGATAACGTCGAAGCTTACACCTACTACTTGCGCGGCCGGGATTTCCTGCATCGCCGTTCCAAACATTACTGCCGCATCGCACGGCAAATGTTCGCCAAGGCCGTCGCGCTCGATCCTAACTACGCGCGCGCCTACGCCGGAATGGCGGATTGCGATTCCTTTCTCTACCTCAACTACCGCGTGGACGTGCCGATCGATGCGTTACTAGCTACCACCGAGAAAGCGTTGAGTTTGGATAATACTTTACCCGAAGCTCACGCCTCCCGCGGCCACGCGCTCGCCGCTGCTCGACGCTACCCTGAAGCAAACGCGGAATTCGAGAAAGCGATTGCCCTCGACCCAAATTTATTTGAAGCCTACTACGGTTATGCGCGCGCCAGTTTTGCCGAAGGGCAACTCGAACAAGCCGCGCGACTTTTCGAACGCGCTTCCCAGCTTCGTCGCGATGATTATCAGTCAGTTTGTTTGCTGATTCACATTTATCGATCGCTTGGGCGTCTGGCCGATTGCAAAGACGCTGCTAGACGCGGCATCGAACTCGCGGAAAAGGAATTGTCGTCGCATCCCGACGATCCGCGGCCGGCGCACCTGGGCGCCGGCGCGCTCTTCGAACTGGGCGAAATGGAACGCGCGCGGGAGTGGATTTCCCGCGCCCTCGCCATTGACCCGGACGATCCCCTTACCCTGTACAACGTCGCCTGCGGTCTGACCAAGCTGCGTGACTACGACCAAGCTTTTGCCTTGCTGGAACGTGCCATCGCCGGCGGTGGCCCCGAACTCGTTAACTGGGTCAAATACGATTCCGACTTGGACGGTTTGCGGAACGACGCACGCTACCCGGCACTGCTGGCACGCGTGAACGAACTATTTCCGGACACAAAGTAGCGTTGCCACCCACAAATCTGCTTCAACACGGGAAATTTTTGCGAAAACACACGATCTTTCGCCAATGTTCGTCTTTGCGCAAAGTGTCAACCGAAGCGAGCAAAGAGACAATCAAGTCTGAAGACAAGCTAAGTGATCGCTTAAACGAGAAGCGAAAGCTTAACATATGAAACACAGGCTCATCGGATTGATCTTTTTGTTAATCCTCCCAGCGACGCATGCGCAGGAGTCGCCCACGCCCGCTCCGTTACGGCTTGCGCCCAAGCGTCTGACAAATGTGCTGGACAGCTATCCGATGTTGTCGCCGGACGGCTCGAAAATAGTTTTTGAATCGAACCGTACCGGCGCAGCTGAAATTTACGTCATGACCGCGGACGGGAATAACATCACCCAGCTCACCAATAACAAAGCGTCGAACCACTCGCCCATCTGGTCGCCCGATGGCTCAAAGATTGTGTTCGCCTCCGACGGCGACCATCAGTGGGACGTCTACATCATGAATGCGGATGGTTCGGAGCAGAAGCGGTTAACAAACCAGCCGGGCGACGATGGTCACCCGCATTGGTCGCCAGATGGGAAGCGCATCATCTTCAATTCAGCGCGCACCACGCCCGACCTGAAAGCTGAGTGGTCGAAGCAATTCCACGAAGTTTTCACGATGAACGCTGATGGCGGCGACGTGAAACAAATCAGCAGTGCAAAAACTGTCAGCACTTACCCTTCATTTTCGCCGGATGGAAAGCGCATCTGCTTTCGCCGGGTGATCGATGCACCGGGGTATCAATGGGACCTCACTCTCAGTCCACGCAACTCCGAGGTTTTTGTCATGAATACTGACGGAACGAACGCAATTAATCTGACAAAAAACGCGGCCTACGATGGCTGGCCCATGTGGTTGCCGGATGGTCGAAAGATTTTATTTTCATCTAATCGCGCCGGTCCTGCCAACATTGGTCAGCTTTACGTCATTAATCCGGACGGAACGGGGTTGCAGCAAATTACGGATGGCCCGGGATCTTTTGTTCAACCTTCGTGGTCACGCGACGGAAAAAAGATTTTCGCTCATCAACATTGGGAGACTGAAGAATTTGGCAACCTGGTACAGTTCGACGTTCCGGACCTGAAGTAGGCCGCTGGTCTCAGCCGCTCACTTGTCGATGTTCGTGCCCGTTTGGCTCCGATTGAGTTCTGATATTGTTCGTCACTGGCCGTTTTTTCGCGGTCAGTCCTCCTCATTTCGGGCTTCGACATTGTTTCGGGCTTCGTCAGTCTGGTTTGGTCATTGTCGAATGGACGATGTGTATGCCATGCGGTGCGCGCGCCCGGCTCGAACGTGACGCTCGCGCAACGAACACGTGCCGGCCCGGGTGCCTCGAACAGCGGGCCAATGCGCACCGTGCTGGTGAACCAATCCGCCGTCCCTTTGGTGGAACTTTGTGAGCCAACTCTTGTTATCTCCATCTGACAAACGTCGTTGCTTCGTGCTTGCCCCCAACTCCGTAAAGGAGCGTGGCTCCGACGGAGCTTTACGCTGTCAACTCTCAACGATCTTTGATAAAATCGCCGCCGTTCTCGGAACATTACCGCCTCACGAGACCAATGGAAACGCCGCTGACGCCTCTCGAATTTGCTCGCCGCGCGCGCAAGCTCTATCCCGAACGTGTCGCCGTGATCGATGGGGACTCACGCTGGACCTATGCGCAGTTTCTCGACCGATGTGATCGTTGGTCGGCGGTTTTGCAGAAACTTGGAATCAGCCCCGGTGATCGTGTCGCTTATCTCTCACCGAACACTCACGCGCAGCTCGAATCGTTCTATGCAGTCCCGCAAGTCGGCGCTGTGCTGGTGCCGTTAAACTATCGCCTCACCGCGGACGACTTCATTTACCTCATCAACCATAGTGGTTCGCGCATGGTCTGCGCAGACCGCGATTACCTCGGCGCGATCGACAATATTCGCGAACAGATTCCCAAAGTTGAACACTTCGTCGCTTTGAGTTGTAGCGTCGGCTGTCCTCAGCCGAATTCTGGCTGGCTCGACTATGAAGCAATGGTCGAGGCGACCTCGACGAAATTCGCGCGCCCGGAGATTCGCGAGACCGATCTGCTCACGATCAATTACACCAGCGGCACCACCTCGCGTCCGAAGGGCGTGATGATCACCCATCGCAATGCCTGGATGAATTCCATCGGCACGCTCCTCTATGCCCCGATGACGTGTGCTGATCGTTATCTGTGGACGCTGCCGATGTTTCACGCCAACGGCTGGACTTTCGTCTGGACGGTAACGGCAGCGGGAGCGACTCACATTTGCCTGCGCAAAGTTGAGCCGCGCGCTGTCTTCAAATTGATGGCAACCGAGCAGGTCACCACGTTGTGCGCAGCGCCGACGGTTTTGATTTCGCTAGCAAACGTGCCGGAAAATCTCCGTCGCCTCGCACCGAAAGGAATTCACGTTATCACGGCCGGTGCGCCGCCCGCAGCTTCGCCATTCAGCGACTTGAAGAAGATTTGGGCTGGACGATCACCCACGTTTACGGACTGACCGAGACAGCGCCGTTCATCACCGTCTGCGAGGCGCGGGCGGAACATGCGCCTCTCCCGATCAGTGAACGAGCCGCGATCAAAGCGCGCCAGGGTGTTGAGTTGATCACATCGGGTGAGTTGCGCGTAGTGGACACGCAAGGCAACGACGTGCCGCACGATGGCGTTACTCAGGGTGAAATCATCGCCCGCGGCAACGTGGTCATGGCCGGCTATTACAACGACCCGGTAGCGACCGAGAAGGCTTTGCGCGGCGGATGGTTTCATACCGGCGACGCCGCTGTCGTGCATCCGGATGGTTACGTCGAAATTCGCGACCGCATGAAAGACGTCATCATCAGTGGCGGCGAAAACATCTCCTCGGTTGAAGTTGAAGGCGTGCTTTTGAGACACCCGGCCGTGCAGGAAGTGGCGATCGTCGGATTCCCGCATGAACGCTGGGGAGAAGCGCCGCATGCCTTTGTTGTTCTCCACGAAGGGGCGCAGACTGATGAGCGCGAGCTGCGCGAGTTTGCACGCGCAAATCTCGCACACTTCAAAGCGCCGCACAGTGTGACGTTCGTCAAAGAGCTACCCAAAACTGCGACCGGCAAGATTCAGAAATATATTTTGAGAGCGCAACGGCCTGCGATCGCTCCGCAGTGAGCGGATGTAATCAGCTCCCCGCTTTCCGCTTTCCGCTTTCCGCTTTCCGCTCTCCGCTCTCCGCTTCCTCATCTCAACCACTCAACATTCAATTGTTTCAGAATGTTAAATGTTTAGGTCTGACCCTAGGCTCTTCTTCTTTTTGCTCTGCGATCCACTTCAAGGCTTCGGCAGGGTAGAAATCCGACCGAGAAGATTTTAACAGCGGTTCACACGATGCTGTGATCTCGCACGTTTGTCGGGACGATTATGCTTGACGGTACGGCCAGAGTTCCGTAATCTTTCTACAACCTCCCCAATCATCGGAAAGCGAAGGTTCCTACGAAGCAATTGGGTCATGGAGACACAACCTCCAAATATCGATGTAATTCGGTCCGTTTGGCGCCGAATGAAGAAGAACATCAAAGTTCGTGACCTAAAGCCAGTAACAGACGTCAAGTGTGGCGACGGTGTTAAGGGCGAATCCAAATCCACCACAGGCGGCACGGGCACCACGGGGACCCACAGGCAGCCAATTAATTTAGTAAACATATAGATAGGAGGACATGCATGCAGGGAGAAAAAATCGGCGAAGAATCAGGAAAGGTGACTTCACAGAGGATACTGCCGAATCCGGACGGTGGCCCCAAAATGGAAACCTCTTTCCAGGCGAGCTCGACCTTGCTAGGTACAAAAGCCACAAATAGAGGCACCTACTGGTCGATTATCCGGCCTAGTGGGACGCTGTACGGCGAGGGCCAAGGAATCGTCATGGGCGAAAAGGGAGACCTGGCCACGTGGATAGGCCAGGGCGTCGGCACGATGAAGAAAGATGGCGGCGTGAGTTATCGAGGTGCCGTCTACTATCAGACTTCGTCTGCCAAATGGTCCCGGCTCAACAGCGTTGCCGCGATCTTCGAGTACGAGGTGGACGCCCAGGGGAACAGTCGCTCGCAGTCCTGGGAATGGAAGTAGAGCATGCCTAACGATGTGACTAAACCCACTGCGAGCTGCTGAGCTGGGTTCGCAGTCGGTCACCTGAATCCAAAAGCTTCAATAGATCGGGAAAACGAATCAATCCATAAGAGAAGCTCACCGAGAAATCACATCTGAATTCAACTTGAGAGGAGGAAGGAATGGCAGTTAGAATCGGTAAACCTGCGCCGGAGTTCGAATCGGAAGCTTGGACAAGAGGAGCCCATGGCCCAAAGAAGGTTGGGCTGTCACAGCATCGTGGCAAGTGGGTTGTTCTCTTTTTCTATCCGCGGGATTTTACATTTATCTGTCCGACGGAAATTGCATCATTTGGCGCGATACAAAAGGACTTTGAGCGCGCAAATGCTGTCGTTATTGGTGTCAGCACAGATAGCTTCTACACCCACAAAGCGTGGTTCGAGTCGGATCCGCGTCTGGCGAATATAAATTATCCAGTAATCGCAGACACTGGCCATCAATTGTCCGGCGCTTTCGATGTACTTCTTGAGGATGGCGCGGCATTGCGCGGAACTTTCATCATTGATCCGGAAGGTATTCTCCGCCACATGAGCATCAATGAATTGGATGTTGGGCGCAACGTCAACGAAACGCTGCGGGTGTTACAAGCGCTGCGGACAGGCGAACTGTGTCCCGTCGACTGGAAACCGGGTCAATCGACGCTAACAACTTACGACGAATGGCTGGCAAAGGCGTTACCGCGTTTGCCAAAACAGGTGTTGGTAGATTCGACCAAAAAGTTGCAGACCACCAAATACTCTGCTGGTCAGATGGTATTTGAACAAGGCGACGCACCCGATCGCTTCTACATCATCAGCGCTGGAGAAGTAGAGGTTATACGGCGTAAACGCGATGGTAGCGAGAAAATACTAGCGGGCCTTCATCCGGGCGATTACTTTGGGGAGATTGGGCTCCTGACTGAGGCACGTCGCAACGCTTCGATTCGCGCCAAGACTGATGTGGAATTGCTTGCAATGAACTGGGACGATTTTCGGAAAGTTATTGAATCGTCCGAAGCCAGCCGCAAGGATTTTGCTGACATTATGCGCGAAAGATTAGCGCAAACTTGAGACGGCAGACGGGCGTTTTCGAGTTGAGTATCGAGCGCTGGCAGCCACCGCCGCACATTCCATGCACGTTTATGAGGTCCGACCCCGCAACGGCAAACGCGGCGTCGATCCAATCAGCGATGCGCATCCATTCGGTCGGCTGTGGTATGAGCAAGCGCCGGATGCAATTGACTATGCGAAATTCTACAGCCGCTCACACAACGCGGTGATTCGTGTGTACGACGAGGCGGCTCATCGGGGAGGAACGTGAAGCACTTCGTCCATGTAGCGGTTGGCGGCGGCGACTGCGTCCCCCGGACTGCTGCCGTTCTGACGCGCACTCAGATATGGCGCGTACCAGTCCCACCAGTGATGTTCGGCGTGCGTTTTCTCGTAGTGGTCGTGGTGTTCCGACGTTTCGCGGAGAAGTTCTGCCAGGGTCGCGACGTCCATGGTTCGCGCTCGCGTCTGCTCCCATTCGCGGCCGGGAAGGCGCGTCGTGATCTCCTGGAGCAGCCAGCGGTTCCCATCTGGATCCTCAAACGAGGCAAACGAGAAGTAGGAACGACCTTGCGGGTCGCGCCCGCTAACGCGCGGGTTCTTCACAGCGTTATTGAACGGGCCGCCGGTGTAGTGGAATACCTCGCTGACGTTGACGCCGCGGGCGATCAAGTCCTCGCGGGCGGCGTCGACGTTATCCACGGCGAGGACTAGGTCCGCCGAGCCAGATCTGCCCGACGTGACTCCCTTGCCAAAGATCATCGACGTCTCTGAACGAGGAGGAGTAAATTGTATACCCCGAAAGTTTTCACTCACGATGTCGATATCTAATCGAAAGCCCAGTTTCTCGTAGAACGCTTTGGCGCGATCGACGTCGGAAACGGGGACGATTACCGCTTCGAGTTTGATGTTCATGATTGCTGCTCCTTTTCCTTCTCCTCGAACCTGAACTTAAGTGTTGCGGCTGACCACTACAGCTTCAAGAGAAGAGAGTACGCAAGATAGGACATACGATGTTTTCATATCGCGGAGGATACTTCTGCGATTCATCGGTGTCGATGACGAGGGCCTTAACCGGCAATTTTCAGATTACACATTCCCGACTAACCTCAGATAACGCATGGGTCTGGATACGCAGACGAAACTGGCGATCTACCGGCACTTCGCCGAGACCGGGCAGAGGCCATCGCTGCAAGTTGTAGCTAAACGCGTTCGCGCCGACATCAGCAGCGTTCGCGAAGCCTATGCCAGATTACGCGCTCAACGGGTGTTGGTGTTGGAGCCTGACGGAGTATCCATTCGGATGGCTCCGCCATTTTCCGGCGTACCTACCCAACATGTCGTAATCGTCGATGAGACGAAGTACTTCGCTAACTGCGCCTGGGATTCATTCGGCATACCGGCGGCGCTCCATCGCCCTGGGCGGGTTCATTCCCGCTGCGAGCAATCCGGTGAACCGCTCTCAATGGAGATTGGTTTAGAAGGTCCGCCGTCCTGTAACTGGCTTTTTCATTGCCTTGTTCCCGCGGCCAGGTGGTGGGACGACATTGTTTTCACGTGAAGCAACATGCTTTTCTTCCGGTCGGAAGAACGCGTTCGCGAGTGGTGCGCCGCGCACGATTATCCCATGCGGCCGCTCGTCACTATGGACCAGCTATGGACGCTCGCGACGACTTGGTATTCGACTCGCTTACAAGAGAACTCCCGACGTCCGCAGCCTGATGAGATGCGTTCCATCTTCGCGGGCCTTGGTTTGGGAGGCGACTTTTGGGATCCTCAGTCGGTTAGTTTCGGTTAACGGATTCGCTCCGCTCGGAGTCTCCGCAATGAGTCAATGTAATCAGCTCCTCCGGTTTCTGCTTTTCGGTGTCCACCTTCTCATCTTACCAACTCAACTCTTTCAGAATGTGAAATGTTTAGATGCGACCCCATTTGCTTTCTCCTTATTCGCGAACCTGAATCAGGATTGAACCTATCCCGGCACCCTGCGACCATTCGCGATGCGCGCGCTGAATATCCCGCAGCGGAATCACCGCTTTGATCGGCACGGAAAGTCTGCCTGTTCGCAGTAAATCGAAAAGCGCTTCTAAATCAGACAGGAAATGTTTCGAGTCGCGACTGATGTAGTAGAACTTCGTCCTTTTGCCTGTCCAGAACGCTAGGTTCCTTGCAAGCAGC
>Ga0209470_1000492_pt1 | contig 31391 bp, 28 predicted proteins | sample GraSoiAngelo_125_FD_185882 | JGI IMG/M metagenome (GOLD analysis project Ga0209470, IMG submission 185882) | Grasslands soil microbial communities from the Angelo Coastal Reserve, California, USA - 14_0927_05_40cm (SPAdes) (version 2) | ecosystem: Environmental > Terrestrial > Soil > Grasslands ... | reverse complement strand
ATACAGCCATCATGGCCAGGTCGCTCGAAATTCCCGCCGTCATGGGCGTGGCGGCGCTGCCGGAAGTTTCTTCAGGAGATTTGTTGATTGTTGATGGGGACCGGGGGGTCGTGATCTGTTCCCCTTCCGAAGAAACGCTGTTGGAGTATAAAAGCCGCAATCGAGACGGCCGAAGAACCAAAAAGCTGGCCGGCGCTTCCGCCTCGTCGCCATCAGTAACGGAAGACGGCGTCCCGGTTTCGCTGGGAGCCAACATCAATTTCAGCGAAGAAGTCCGCTCTGCGATCGCCTGTGGATGTGAATCGATTGGCTTGTACCGCACAGAATTCGATTTCTTTCGCGAAGGCAGGCAACCTGACGAACAGTCGCTGGTAGCGGATTATTCCCTCGTTCTGAAAACAGCTAAAGGCGCGCCGGTCACGTTCCGGACTATCGATGTCGGTATCGACCAGAAGAGTTGGGACGGGGTCAATCCAAACCTCGGTGTGCGAGGGCTGAGATTTTGTCTGGAGAACACCCACGTCTTTAAAAAACAATTGCGGAGCCTGTATCGCGCTTCGGTCAACGGAAGAATGCGGATCCTGTTGCCGTTCGTCTCCACCGTCGACGATTTGGACGCCGCCTGCGAGATCATCATGGATGTGCGCCGGGAGCTTGATCTGAAGCGGCAACGCTACGATCCGCGCGTCCCTGTCGGCGTCATGATTGAGACTCCCGCCGCGGCGCAAACCTGCGATCTGATGGCCTCGCGCGTGGATTTCTTCTGTCTCGGAACAAATGATCTGATTCAGTACTATCTTGTCATCGACCGGTCCGATCAGTCCGTCGTCCATTTATACAATCCTTTCCATCCCGCCATTCTGAGATGCCTCGACCAGGTCTACGGGTTGCTGCGGCCAACTGGGAAATCCGTTACGGTTTGCGGCGAGATGGCCGCGGATCCGCCATCGGCTGCTGTCCTGCTGGGCCTGGGCTTCACGTCACTGTCTGTGAACCTTGGGGCGTATGCGAGAATCAAACGAATGATCCGCTCCGTCTCGATGACGCAACTGCGGGAGCTCGCCGGCGACATTCTAAAAATGCAGAAACCCAAGGAAGTTGAAGACAAAGTCCGTGCGACGGTCTACCGATCATGAAAGCAGCAGGCGCGCGCCTCTGGGCATATGTGCGGTCCTACTTTTGGGCTCTTCTCGTTTCGCTCGGCCTTGTGGCGATCGTCGGGGTTCTGGAAGCCGTTACGCCGTTTCTGATCGGATTGATTTTTGATACGCTGCTCGGCCCTTCCGCTGCTCCGGTCCTTACCATTCCTGTCATCAATGCGCGATTCAGCGTAACCGGTCTGGATGCCGGAACCGTGTTGGTTCTGCTCGTCGCAGTTACTGTTGCCAAAGCGATTGCAGAATACGGCTCGGTCAATGTGATTTCCTACCTCGGGCAGGCTGTTGTCCGCGATCTCCGAAACGACGTTTTCGACAAGATCATTTACCAGCCGCTCCGTTTCTTTCATTTCAATCCGACCGGAGAGTTGATTTCGCGTGTTTCGAGCGATGTCGAGCGTATTCAAACCGCGGCATCCGAAACATTCGCAGAATTCCTCAAACAAGGGGCAATTTCGATTTTTTTGCTTGTCGCGATCTTTGCGATCGATTGGAGACTGGCCGCGGTTTCGATCGTACTTGCTCCACTCGTCTTTTATCCGGCTGTCTGGTTTGGAAAGAAGCTGCGATTGCTCAGCAAATCCAATCAGCAGGAAATGGCGGAAATGGCCAACAGTCTCTACGAGACGGTCACGGGCAATCGTATTGTGAAAGCCTTCGCGATGGAGCATGCAGAGGCCGGCAAGTTCCGAAAACTCACTCAACGGATTTTCAAATTGAATCTGCGGCAGAAGATGACGCACTCGCTCTCGTCGCCGTTGATGGAAGTGCTTGGGATTTTCGTCATTGCAGGTTTTCTGCTTTATGCGCGGACCCAGATCGCCAGCCAGCGAATGACGGCAGGGTTGTTCGTTGCGTTCATCATCGCGCTGATCAAGCTTTATGATCCTGTTCGCCGGATGAGCGGAATCAACAATTCCTTCCAGCAAGCTTTCGGAGCTTCCGGCCGGATCTTCGAAATTCTCTCCATGGCGACTGAGAAGGATACAGGCCCTGAAGTTCTGCGCGGGTTCACCAACAGCATCGTCTTCGAGGACGTTTGCTTCGGATACGAGGCGGGTGAGACGGTGCTCAATGGAATCTCGTTCACGGTCCGGCGCGGTGAGATTGTCGCAGTTGTCGGTCCCAGTGGATCGGGCAAGACGACGCTCGTCAACCTCCTCCCGCGGTTCTACGATGTAACGGCGGGACGTATTTTGCTTGATGGTAAGGACATCCGAGAACTCACGCTGAACTCGCTGCGTAACCGGATCGCAATAGTGACTCAAGACATCATCCTGTTCAACGACACCATCCGCGCCAACATTGCTTACGGCGATCCTATGGCCGGCGACGATGCCATCCGGTCGGCAGCCAAGGCCGCTCTCGTCGATGAATTCGTTCCAGATTACGGCGCCTCAATCGGCGAGCGCGGCTTGCGGCTTTCCGGAGGCGAACGCCAGCGCGTATCGATCGCAAGGGCGCTGCTGAAAAATGCGCCGATCCTGATTCTGGATGAAGCAACCTCGTCGCTGGATACGGAATCGGAAGCGCTGGTTCAGCAGGCCTTCGAGAACCTGATGGAAGGACGCACGACGATTGTCATCGCTCACCGTTTGTCGACTGTTCGGCGCGCCGACCGCATCCTTGTGCTGGCCGATGGACGCATCCGCGAATCGGGAACTCATGAAGAACTTGTTCTACGGCGGGGCCTTTACTGGAAGCTTTACAATTTGCAATTTCAGGATGTGACTTCATGATCTACAGCATGACAGGCTTTGGCTCCGGACGTGCCGAGGCCCCGAACTTGTCGGTGCTGGTTGAGATTAAAAGTGTGAACCATCGTTACCTCGATGTTCATATCAAAATTCCAGGTGAATACCAGAATTTCGAAAACATCATCCGCCAGAAAATTTCGGCTGCTTTCAAGCGCGGCCGGCTCGATGCTTTCGTTCGCATTGAGTACAAACGCGAAAACATCAAGCTCGATGTCAACGAGCAGCTGATTCGCGCATACGTCAAGATGTTGTCGGAATTGAAGGCCGCGTATCCGATACAAGGTGAGGTCACCCTTGACATGCTCACGCGGCTGCCCGGCCTCATTGGCATCCCCGCCACCGACCTGTCGGCCCAAGAAAACGATCTAATCGCTCAAACAATCAGCGAAGCGATGAGTACTGCAGTGGCCCAACTGAAACAGATGCGCATCGCTGAAGGACAATCCTTAATCAAGGATATCGACCGGCGGCTTTCCAGCATCCACGGGCATCTTCAGACGATTCTCGCTCACTCCAAAGACTTCATCGAGCACTACCGGCGGCAATTAATTGCTCGCGTCAACGAACTCGCGCCGCAGCTCGTTGCCGACAGCGGGCATCGCCTCGAAACCGAGGCGCTGCTCTATGCCGAGCGCAGCGACATCGCCGAAGAAACAACCCGCTTGCGAAGTCATCTCGATCAATTTGCGGGTCTGAAAAACCTCGAGGATGAAGCCGGGAAACGTATGGACTTCATCCTTCAGGAAATGAACCGGGAGGTCACGACGATTCTTTCCAAGACCTCAGGCCTTAATGAACTCGGCGTCAACATCGGCCAGGCGGCTATCGAGATCAAGGTCGAGATCGAAAAGCTCCGCGAGCAGGTCCAAAACCTGGAGTAGTAGTTCTATGGTAAACTAAAAGTGCCTCAGCCGAATGCGAGGAAACCTATACATTGTATCGGCTCCGTCCGGATCGGGTAAAACCACGATACTTCAACATTTACTTCGCAGTTTCACGGATTTGAAATTCTCGGTCTCATACACCACGCGCCGGCCGCGCCAGGGCGAACACAACGGCACGGACTATTTTTTTACCGATCGCGCGACCTTCTTGGGCATGGTCGAGCGCGGGCAGTTTCTAGAGTGGGCGGAATTCAACGGCGAGCTCTACGGTACCGGGCGCGGCTTCGTCGATGAGCAGCTCGAGTCGGGCAAGGACGTGATCCTGGACATCGATGTCCAGGGAGCGAAGCAGGTGAAATCGAAAATCCAAGGTGCGACTGCGATTTTTATATTGCCGCCATCCTTCGCCGAGCTGGAGCGCCGCCTCAAGCTCCGTATGCTGGAACCCGATGATGTGATCCGCCGCCGGCTGGAGATCGCCAAGTGCGAGATCCGGTTTTATCGCGATTATGACTACATCATCGTCAATGATGTCCTGGAAAATTCCATACTTCTTCTCGAATCCATCGTGCGTAGCGGTACTGTTAAGCCGCAACGGCAACAGGCGCGAATCGAGGAGATCATCGCTTCATTCGGAGGTCGAGCTTGATTACCATTCCCGATAATATCGATAGCAAATACCGCTTTGTGATTCTATCCGCACTCCGCGCCCGCCAAATACAAGGCGGAAGCATGCCTCTGCTCAAAGAGGCACGTCACAAAGCGACGCAGATTGCCCAAAAGGAAATTCTGCAGGGGCTCGTGAAGTTTCGAATCCCCGATCAGAATGGCGATCAACAAGAAGAAGTCGAGCAACCGGAGGAATGACTCCGCAGAATGAAAGTAGCCCTCGGAGTCAGCGGCGGAATTGCTTGCTACAAATCAGCAGAGATCCTTCGGCGCCTGCAGGATCGCGGCGTCGACGTCGTTGTTCTCATGACCAGGGGCGCCACTCAGTTTGTCGCACCGCTGACATTTCGGGCGCTCTCGGGCAACAAAGTTTATGTCGACATCTTTGAGGGAGCACGGTCGGGCGCCGATTTCGAAGGCGCATTTGATCACATCCTGGTTGCACACTCGACCGACCTTTTTCTTGTCGCCCCCGCGACGGCCGATTGCATCGCGCGGCTGGCTACAGGCCTGGCGGACGACTTCCTGACCACTTTCCATCTGGCTGTAACCGCGCCCATTGTCGTTGCACCTGCCATGAACACAAGGATGTGGGAGCACACATCGGTACGAGCTAATATCGAGACGTTGAAGAACCGGGGCGTTCACATCATCGAGCCGGAAGTCGGACAGATGGCGTGCCGCACCTATGGTCCCGGCCGGCTGGCGCCGGTGGAAGAGATCGTTGAAGTGGTCATGGGCATACTGAACCGGCGCCGGGATTTGGAAGGGCGTAAGATCTTAGTCACTGCCGGGCCGACCGTCGAAGACATCGATCCTGTCCGATATATCAGCAATCGGTCCTCCGGAAAAATGGGATATGCGCTGGCGCAAGCCGCGCGAGAACGGGGAGCGCAGGTCACACTGATTTCCGGGCCAATTGCGGGCGCATCCGAACTTCATTTTCCGAACACTGTTCATGTCCGCACGACCGAGGAGATGCGGCGTGCCGTCGTGGATCATGCGGCCGATGCCGAAGTCGTCATCAAAGCTGCAGCGCCGCTGGATTTCCGGCCGAAGGCCGTGGCCACGCAAAAAATCAAAAAGAAGACCTCGGATCTCACGCTGGAATTCGAACCGACGATCGATATCCTGAAAGAGCTGGGCAACTCGAAAAACGGTAAGATCCTGGTCGGTTTCGCCGCCGAGACGGAAAATCACGTCCAAAATGGGTTAGAAAAATTAAAAAGCAAAAATTTGGATCTCATCGTAGTTAATCCTGCAAGTGGTCCTGATTCGGCCTTCGATAGCGATATGAATCACGCGACAATCATTGATGCTTCCGGCCAGAGCGAGGAAATTCCCCTCGTGACGAAACATGTAATGGCCGACAGAATTCTCGATCGCGTGGTGCAGTTGCTGAAATGAACCGAAACGAAATCGCCGCTCAACTGGAATTCTTCAAGGATATTGGTGTGGACAGCGTAGAAGTTGCAGCTGTAGGGGCGGTCGGCGAAGCGCAAGCGCGCGCGAAGCGTGAGCGCGATAGCGCGAAACCTCAAGCAACGCGCGCAGCCTCAGGTATTGACCGCCCGGGCGCTCATAGAGCGCCGCTACAGTTGGACGACATTCGCGCCGAAATCGGCGACTGCCAGCGCTGCAAGCTCGCTCCAACCCGTACACACATTGTGTTCGGTTCGGGTAACCCCCATGCCGAACTCGTCTTCGTCGGCGAAGCTCCCGGTTACGACGAAGACCAGCAGGGACTGCCCTTCGTGGGCCGCGCCGGCCAACTCCTGACGAAGATCATCGAATCCATCAACTTCAAGCGCGAGGATGTCTACATTTGCAACGTTTTGAAATGCCGGCCCCCGGAAAATCGTAACCCCGAGCCCGACGAAGTCGCTTCGTGCAATCCATTCCTGCGAAAGCAGCTTGCGGCCATTCGTCCGAAGATCGTGTGCTGTCTGGGGACGTTTGCAGCCCAGACGGTGCTACAAACCGCCGCGCCGATTTCCAGGCTGCGAGGAAAATTTTTCGATATGGACGGAATGCGGGTCATCGCCACGTTCCATCCCGCATACTTACTGCGATCTCCGGAGAAGAAGCGCGAAGTGTGGGAAGACATGAAACAGATTCGCGCTGAACTGTTCCGCCTTTCTTCCTAATCATCTATGTACGCCGACATCGCGGTGTGCCTGCCGCTGGCGCGAACCTTTATCTACAAACTTACGACACCCGTGGAAACCGGCTGCCGAGTTGTTGTTCCCTTCCGGAAGCGAGAAGTGGAAGGGTTTGTGGTCGGCTTCAGGAAAGAGGTGCCCCCGGATATCGAGGTGCATGAGATCGGCAGTGTTCTCGATGCGATCCCGTTGCTGCGGCCCGATGTTTTCAACCTTTGCCGCTGGGTTGCGGACTATTACGCGACGCCAATCGGCGAGGTGCTGAAAGCCGCGCTGCCACCCGGGATCAGTACGAAACATGTAGAGGGACTGCCGCATTCCCCTCCTCGCAGAGGAGGGGAGGATGCGCCGAGCGCAGCGAAGGCGCGTCAGCCTTGCGGCTGTCGCGCCTCCCCTCCTCTGCGAGGAGGGGAATTCCTACTGACACCAGACCAGGCCAGCGCGCTATCAACGGTCACCAAGGCGTCCGGCTTCCGCCCCATTCTCCTCCACGGCGTTACCGGCAGCGGTAAGACTGAAATCTACATGCAAGCCGTCGAGCATTTCCTGGCAGCCGGCAAGACCTCGCTCATTCTGGTCCCGGAAATCGGCCTGACGCCTCAACTCACCGATCGGTTCGCCAGGCGCTTTCCGAACCAGATCGCCATCCTCCACAGCTCGCTCACCAGACGCCAGCGCATTGACGAGTGGCTGCGGATTTATCGGGGCGAAGTGCCGATCGTGATCGGTACGCGTTCGGCCGTGTTTGCCCCGCTTGGGAACCTTGCCCTCATCGTAGTGGACGAGGAGCACGAGACGAGCTACAAACAAGAGGAGGTCCCGCGCTATCACGCCCGGGATACGGCCGTCATGCGTGCGAAGCTTGCTGGCGCCGCCGTGGTTCTGGGCTCAGCGACTCCTTCGATGGAGTCCTTCCACAACGCCGCATCCCATCAAAAATACGAGTACGTGACGTTGACGACGCGCGTGGAGGGCCGTCCCTTGCCCGCCGTCGAGATCGTGAACATGCGGGAAGAATATGCTGCCGAAGGCAAGCAGGTTGTCCTTTCGCGCAGGTTGCTTGAAGCGATAAATGCCCGCCTCGATCGCGGCGAGCAGACGATGATTCTTCTCAACCGCCGCGGCTACGCGACGTTTCTCTTGTGCCGTCGTTGCGGATTCACGTTTCAGTGCAACTCCTGCAGCGTCGCGATGACCTATCATCGTTCGATCGAGAAGCTGTTGTGTCACTACTGCGGTCTGGCCCGCCGCCCGCCCGCGCGATGTCCGGAATGTGATAGCGAATACATTCATTACGTCGGAGAGGGAACCGAGCGGCTGGAAGCGGAGCTGAAATGCCGATTCCCGGACGCGCGCGTCGGACGCATCGATCGTGACGCGATGCGCCACATGCGCGATTACGAGCGCATCCTCGGCGGATTTCGCGCCGGAAACATCGATATTCTCGCCGGAACGCAGATGATCGCGAAGGGGCACGATTTCCCGCGTGTGACTCTGGTTGGCGTCGTTGGCGCGGATGCTCCTCTTGCTTTGCCCGATTTTCGCGCCGCCGAGCGGACATTTCAGCTATTGACCCAGGTCGCCGGGCGCTCAGGCCGCGGTGGCCGGCCCGGCGAAGTTGTGATCCAGAGTTACTTCCCCGACCACTACACATTTCAATTGGCCGTCACACAGCGATTCGAAGATTTTTACGCACGCGAATCCCGATACCGCAAGGCGATGTTTTACCCGCCGTTCACCGCGCTGGCTGGAATTATGGTGGCGGATCGTGATCAAGGACGCGCCGCGGATACGGCACGCGAAATCGGTGAATATCTGGATTCACTCCGTTCCAATGCCATGCGGATTCTCGGCCCTGCGCCGGCTCCGCTAGAGCGGATCAAACGCATGCACCGGCAACAACTGCTGATCAAATCGTCGTCGCGAGCGTCGCTTCATCATCTGCTGGGGCGGCTTCGGCAGTACATTGAGGACCGAAAATTCGGATCCACACGTGTGTTTATCGATGTGGATCCGGTTTCGTTGCTGTAACGGCGGGTCTATGGAGATGTGAACGAATTACGCTCGGGCGTTATTCCCCTCCTTGCATCACTGCCGCGGAGCGCAAGCGCGCCAGCACGCAGCCTCAAGAGAAGGAGGGGAGGCTGCGTCATCAAGAAAATATTGCGAAGCCACCGAATCCGACGCAGCCGGGGTGGTTTTCCTCTGTGTTCTCAATCCGAAAATCACCCCGGCCTCGCGGAGTGGCGTCCCTTTGTTCCGCCATGGAGCCGGTCAGCGGTGCTCTTGATCTCGCCTAGGTTTCACCGAACTCATGTACGAGCTTTCCGATGACGCCGGAACGTGTGGTGACTCCCATCTTAATCATCACAAAACGCAAGAACGTCTTGACGGTATTAGGGCTGATGCTCATGCGCTGCGCAATCTCTTTACTGGTGAGACCCTCGGCAAGGTGCTGAACGGCCTGCACTTCGCGATCGGTGAGTTGATATCGCACGACCAAATCACGGATTAACCACCGGTGACGTTCTATCGTAACAGCCATTGTCGGCTTGGAGCCTTCGGACTGAGCTTCCAGCATAAACCACCGGCAAACATAATGGCGGCGGCCCGAGGCGAAAAGTGTAATAGTGGAGCCGTCGTCGCCCTTGGAAGTGATCTGGGTGATCTGGCGAATCAAGTCGTGAAACTCGCGACCGGAAAGTTTTGCCCAAGCCGGTTCCTTAGGATATGCGACGATGCTGATCGCTTCAGAGTTGAAGTACACCGGTCTGAGGGACGAATCCAAAAGAAGGAGCCCAAATTTTGACGAATTACCGGCCCGGGCCGTTGTCGTTTGGACAGCCGTAACCTTCTGGGCTTGACGAACGTTACCGTCAATGACAGGCGCTGAAGAAGACATTACAGACCTCACTTGAGAAGACCATCCCGTGTGCGTACAAACGTTTAGAAGCTAACACCAATTGGCTAGACGATTGTAAGCAATAAACGGCTTCGTCCACTCGTACTAGCCCGATGGATTAGTACCGGGTGATAGAACCGTGGAACGCTTCAGGTCAAAAGCAACAGGGCGAAACTTCACCGGAAGGCGTCCATAGAGCGCATGAAACAATACGAACTGGTTAGGTTATAAGACTAAATCAGGAGGAAACCGGTATTGAAAACAAGCACGAGCTTAATCCATCGGAAGGATTGAATCGTTTTGTCACAGTCGATATACTCCCACGACAATGGCTTATCGCAATCAGGATCAGCGACGGCACCCGCGATTCTCCTTCAAAGACACAGACACCCTTCCATTCTCGACCTTGTTCGTCACGAATTCCAATATCACGGTTCTTGGGCAGGTGCAGGACATCAGCGAGGGGGGCGTGGGAATTCGGAGTGAATCCGGCATCAGACAGGATCAGGTGGTTCGTTGCAACCTGAGTCTCTCTGGCGTGCCGGTGCGTGTGCCAACCCTGATGCGCGCGCGATGGAGCCGGAAGGCCGGGAAAGGATACGTCATCGGCCTGCAGTTTCTGTTCTGATTTCCGTTCTGCCAGTCAGCGAACCCTCCACCGTCTAATAGCTATTCTCGAACCCCTCTTGTGATCCATCGGTGCTCCGGGCAAATAAGGAGGAGCCGTCTGTGCAGCTTCCATTGTGGTTTCTATTGGTCTCCTTATTACTCCCGAGAGTTTCACTTTGCTCGCCTATCATGCAAAAGCCCTGAACGTCGCGCTTTCGAATGCCTACACTCATCGAGAAGCTTCGCGGGACGGTCATAGAGGCTGCAAAGAAGGCCGGCTTGGACCCAGACCGAGCTCCGCGAACATTTGGCGTCGATTCCGACGGCCGCTCGTAGACCGCCGTTACGAAAACGTGTTAGAAAATCACTTTTAGACCCAACTGAATTTGCCTGGACGTTGTCGCCGTCGTTGTAATCAAACCTGCCGATGGACTGATGGATGGTCCCGCGAACACTATCGAATTTGGGGGTCCGAAGTTCGTGTGGTTCAGCATATTGAAGAACTCCGCCCGAAACTGCAAAGCCATGCGCTCCGTGAGCGGTGTGTTCTTGATCAGCGAGAGATCCACCGTTTCCAGACCCGGCCCCCTGAGCGTTCCTCTGCCCAGATTTCCCCAGGTCCTCGCAATCGGCACAGAGAAAGCAGCGGGATTGAACCATTGTGTCTGTTTCCTCGTCAGCACGGATCCGGTGAACAACGGGTTCACATCCGGCCGGTCCGGATTTCTGGTATTTCCATCCCCGGATCGGTTCGTGCCAATCTGAGGCGTGAACGGAAAGCCGCTCAACAATGTGGTGATGCTGTTTACTTGCCAGCCTCCAATCAGCTTGCCGAGTCTGCCGACTGCATCGAAGGGAAATTCATAATGCGCAGAAATGCTGGCCTGACTTGCCGGTGTCAGCGCAGACGGTCCCCAGTCCCTGTGCAGATCATTGCGGTCCATCACCATTTGCGGTTGGTTCTGAGCCTGAGCAATCGTCAGGGCAGAGTTCATATCCAGATTCTTCGCCCACGTGTAATTCCCGCGGAATTGCAGTCTCCGGCTGAGCCGCCGTAACATCTCCACCTGCAGCGCGTTATAGCTGCTGTTGCCGGCAGTCAACCAGAAGAAACCAGCGCCCAAATATGGATTCGGCCGCGCCGAACTCGCCGGCGGAGGAGGCGTTGGAAGCAGTGGGATGAATTTCGTGCCCTGGGGCACCCTTGTGACGCCAGCATTGTCGACGGCGCATCCAGCCGCATTCGAGCAAATCTCGGCCGGAATCGTGTTCCGATCAATGCTGAGCAGTCCGTGGTAGCCGAAGGAACCCACATAACCAATACGTAAAGCCATATTGGATCCGACCTGCTGTTCGATGGTCAGGTTCCACTCATTAGTTGCCGGAGTCTTCGCAGATGCCTCGATCCCTTGCGGCGCAAAAGTGCTGCAAGGAACGGGAACGTTAGGTCCACAAGCCGGCGGCGGCTGAACACCAGGCGTGATCGGGAGGAAACTCGATAATGGACCTGCGAACGTGACAGAGCCGTTATAGGGAGGAAGCGAGTTCAAAAGGAAAGCAAGATTGTCGATCAAAGTATAGTAGACGCCGAATCCTGCACGAATCGCAGTCTTGCCTGCGCCGAAAGGATCCCAGGCGAGCGCGACTCGCGGACCGAACAGCCACCTTGCATTGTTCTCCGTGAATGCCGATGTTCCAACGCGGGGATTCGTCAATAAAACGCCATTCGCATCGGCGATGTAGTTGGACGCGCGGCCAAATTTCTCATTCCAGCCGTTTGTGAATTCCTGGCGAATACCGGCGCGGACGGTCAGATTGCGCCGGAGTTTGATCGAATCTTCCGCATACCACGCTCCAAACCAGCTCCGGAAACCCAGTTCTGTAGGTTTAGGCACAACTTGAAAAGTTGTAGTCGTGCCCTGAAGGAGAGTCGTCAAACTGGCAAAGTTCGCCACTCCTAACCTGCGTGAAGCCGTGTTTTCGTTGTCCTGCATTTTCTGGAACCATGCACCGACGCTGATCTGGTGGATTCCACGGCTGAGCTGCAGACCGTCGGTAAATGTGAAAAGGTTTCTATGATTCTGTGCGCCAGCGGCATTATTAGGACCCGGAGACGTGATTGCCGCCGCGCCCGTCGTCGTGGCACCGCCGCCGATGACAATTCCACCGGGTCCTTGGCCGGACACAAACGAAAGACTTGGCGGATAGGTAGCAAACGCAAATGAATCGAGAGCGAACCCCGCACGCGAGAAACCTGCGCTGAACGTATTCAGAACGCGCGGAGAGAAGATATGTGTCTCCCGAATGGTGGCGACCTGCGAGCGCAGAGTAATGTAATTTCCGAAGAGCGGGTCGGCCAGAGGGGAGAGATTATTGCCGTCATCGGCAGTGTAAGACACAGAAAACGAGTCCTGATCTCGCGCAATGTAGTCACCCTTGGCGGTGCCGAAATTTTCGTTAATGGATTGCTTTGGGGTATTGTACGAGTACGCTGTTCCGCTCGGCACCAGCCCTGTTCCGGGCGGCGTCGCCGGCACCATAATTTCCGGCCCGTTCGGCTGAGGCCATAGCTGCATGTAGTTCAACATCTCCGGCCTCAAGTTGGGCACCGTCGCATAGAGGCCCGTAGAAGGATTCGGCAATCGGCCCTGGCGCGCTTCCTGGTCCGGAACCACGGAGGGGCTGCTGATTCCCAACCGATGACGGAACCCTTCATAGTTGCCGAAGAGGAACATATGATCTTTTTTGACGGGTCCACCCGCGCTGGCGCCGAATTGATTTCTGCGGAATGGAGCGATGGCACCCTGATCGAAGAAATTCCGCGCGTCGAGCGCGCTGTTGCGCAAAAATTCGAAGACCGAACCGTGGAACCGGTTTGTTCCAGACTGCGTGACCACAGTCACTTGCGCGCCTGCGCGCTTTCCATACTCGGCGGAGTATGTACCTGTCAGTACATTGAATTCGCGGACGGCGTCGATTCCCAACAGATTCCCGCTCACACCGCCGGGAGTGATCGAAAGCTGGCTCGATCCGGTATACTCGATTCCATTCATCAAAAACAGATTTTCAAGCGGACGCCGGCCCGCCACAGAAAACGTATTGCCCTGGCTCGTAACGGTACCGGGACTCTTGTAGGTGTAATTGATCGCTCCGGGATTCAGCGTGATCAGATTGTCGAAGCTTCGGCCGTTGAGCGGCAGGTCCTTCACTTCACGTTCGCCGACGAGTCCTGCCACCGATGTCGTCGTCGTATCGACGAGCGGAGTCTCCAAAGAAACCGTTACCTCTTGCGTGAGTTCACCGACCTCGAGCTTCAGATTGACGACGGCCTCCTGACCGACCGCCAGATTGATTCCGGTGCGCACGGCAGCGCGGAATCCCGGTTTCTCCGCTCGAACGTCGTGCGAACCCACGGGCAGGGAGAGGGCTCGGTAATTGCCCGTCTCGTCAGTTATGACCGTGCGTGTCGCGCCGGTTTCGACATTTTTCACAGCGACGATTACTCCCCCCACCGCAGCGCCCGAGGCGTCCTCCACTTTTCCCGAAATTGTGGCCGTCACCTGGGCGCGCACGAAGTCGGCGCCCGCGGCGAGGACTACCATTGCAATCACCAACCCACTGAATATTCGTTTCGTCATAGCGGGGCCAGAGTATATCGCGAAAGGCTGTAGCGCGGTCGGCGAAGCGCAAGCGCGATAGCGCGCAGCCTCAAGAAAATGACTGCCGACGGTGTGAACGAATTGGACTCGACGTATTCCCTTCCTTCTCTTGAGGCTGCGCGCTGCCGCGCTTGCGCTCCGCGGCGGTGATGCAAGGAGGGGAATAAACGCATCGGCGTAATTTGCTCACCTTCATAGACGGCCGGTACAGGAAGACGTCCGTCCCCGAATCTAATATCCTTGTTATATGGAGACCAAGCTCCCCAACAGTGTGAGTTTGGGGTTTGTCGAAGCGCTTTACGTGGACTACCTCCGCGATCCAGAATCCGTCCCTCCGGACTGGCGCCACTATTTTCAAAGCTTGTCCGAGGGAAACGGCTTCTCAAAAGGACAAAGTCTCACACCGGAATTCAGGCCGTGGAGCATCTTCGATAATCCCCGGCCCGGCGGCAACGGCCGGGCGATCGAAGATGCGACCGGAGCCATCCTTCAGGAACGCGTGGATCAGCTCATCCGCAACTACCGCGTCCGAGGCCACATGGCGGCCGAGCTCGATCCTTTGGATATTCCGCGAGCGGCGCCTCCGGAGCTGGATCTCGAATTCTACGGATTCACAGACGAGGATTTGGATCGCCGCTTTTCTTGCGAGTCGATGTGTGGCGGCGATACGCTGCCGCTCCGCGATATCGTCGATCGGCTGCGCAATACCTATTGCCGTTCCATTGGTGTGCAGTTCATGCACATCGACGACAGCTTCGTCCGTCACTGGCTGCAGGAAAGAATGGAAAGCACGGGCAATCGCCTGAACCTCAGCCGCGAAGAACAAATACGTATTTTCACGCGGCTTACCGACGCCGTCATCTTTGAGGAATTCATCCGCAAAAAATTCATCGGCGCGAAAAGCTTTTCACTCGAAGGAGCAGAGAGCCTCATTCCGCTCCTGGATCTGGCAATTGAGCGAGCCGGAGAGCACGGCATCGATGAAATTGTCCTCGCTATGGCGCATCGCGGGCGCTTGAATGTTCTCGCGAATATCATGGCGAAGAGTCCCCGCCAGATCTTTCGCGAATTCGCCGATCTCGATCCGGAACTCTACGCGGACGGTCACGGCGATGTGAAGTATCACCTGGGTTATAGCTCCGACTGGCAGACGGTTTCCGGCCGCAAGATTCATCTGTCTCTCTGTTTCAATCCAAGCCATTTGGAATTTGTGAATCCAGTCGCGCTCGGGCGGATGCGCGCAAAACAGGATCGTGCAGGCGATTCCGATCGCAGGCGCGGTCTGGTGATTTTGATCCACGGCGATGCTGCGTTTGCAGGCCAGGGCGTTGTTCAGGAAACTCTCAATCTCAGCCAGCTCGACGCGTATACGGTGGGGGGAACGCTTCATATTATCGTCAACAATCAAGTTGGGTTTACAACGTCGCCCTCACAAACGAAATCGAGCACATATGCCAGCGACGTGGCGAAAATGCTCCAGATTCCGATTTTTCACGTCAACGGCGAAGATCCCGAAGCCGTTGCGCAAGTGGTGCGGCTTGCGATGGATTTTCGCCGGACGTTCCATCGTGACGTCATCATCGATATGTGGTGTTACCGGCGTTTGGGGCATAACGAGGCAGATGAGCCTTTCTTCACGCAGCCACTGATGTATCGCGCGATCAAGCAGCGAAAACCGTTACGCGAAGGTTATCTGGAACACCTGCTGAGACTGAAAGGTGTGACTCGTGAAGAGGCCGACGAAATCGCCAAGCGCCGCTACGAACATCTCGAACGCGAATTGTCGAAAGCAACCAGCGACAGTTATGAAATTCCTTCAGAAATTCCGCGCGGCATTTGGACCGGTTATTTCGGAGGTCCTGAGACGAAGGCGGAGGAAGTCGACACGAGTGTCGATCGCGATCGGTTAATCGAGTTGTTAGAGATGCAGGCATCGGTGCCCGAAGATTTTCATCCGCATCCTAAGATTGCGGCCGGCATCCAAATACGGCGGCAAATGGCGAAAGGCGAAAGGCCGCTAGACTGGGCAGCCGGCGAGGCGCTCGCGTTCGCATCTCTCGCTACGGAGGGATCCCGCATTCGATTGTCCGGCCAGGATTCCGAGCGGGGAACATTTGGGCACCGTCATGCCGTGCTGCATGACATCGAGAACGGGAGAACGTATATGCCGTTGCAGAATCTCGCGCCGGACCAGGCGCCGGTAGACATCTCCAATAGCCCGCTGTCGGAGACAGGCGTGCTTGGTTTTGAATACGGCTACAGTCTCGACACGCCGGACGGTCTAATTGCTTGGGAAGCGCAGTTCGGGGATTTCTGCAATGTCGCGCAAACGATCGTCGATCAATTCGTCGCGACCGCCGAAGAAAAATGGCGCCGGCTGAGCGGAATTACCCTTCTGCTTCCGCACGGACTGGAAGGCCAGGGACCCGAACACTCCAGCGCCAGGCTGGAAAGGTTTCTCGAACTTGCCATAGGCGACAACATCCAAATTGTTCAGCCGACAACACCGGTGCAGCTCTTTCATTGTCTGAGGCGGCAGGTTCTACGGAGCTGGCGAAAGCCGCTCATTCTGATGACGCCAAAGAGTCTTCTCCGCCACCCGCGAGCAACATCGACACTCGATGAGTTCGCCGCGGGACGATTCGAGCGCATTTTGCCGGATGCCCTTTCAAACCGTGGGGACGTCACTCGTGTTCTCTTCTGCAGCGGCAAGATTTTTTTTGAACTCGACCGGGAACGGCAGCGGCTGGCCCGGAATGATGTGGCTATCTTGCGTCTGGAACAGCTTTACCCGCTTTCCCAGGAGACATTGAGAGCTTCGTTTCAGCCTTACGGTGATGGGATCCCGGTCTATTGGGTTCAGGAGGAGCCGGAGAACATGGGGGCGTGGCGCTTCTTAAAAATACAATTCGGCGATGTATTCTTGGGACGCTTTCCGTTCAAAGGAGTCTTTCGTCCGGCATCCGCCAGTCCAGCGACCGGATCTCACAGCAGTCACAAAAAAGAACAGGAAAAGTTGATCGCAGCCGCATTTGCATAATAGGTTACAAGCATGGCCGTTGAATTGGTTGTGCCTTCCGTTGGTGAGTCCGTAACGGAGGTCGAGATCGGTGACTGGCTCAAAAACCCGGGTGATTCTGTCGAGGAGGATGAACCCGTCGTAGTCATTGAAACCGAGAAAGTAACGGTCGAGCTGCCGGCCCCTGCCGCCGGCACCATCACCGAAACGCTCAAGCGAAAGGGCGAGAGGGCCGCCGTGGGCGACGTCATCGGCTACATGGAACCGAATGGAAAACCCTCTCCCTCTGGGAGCAGCCAGCGGGCTGACGGGCGGCGCGACAGGCACGCGAAGCGCGAGCCCGTCCGAAGCGCAAGCGCGTCAGCGCGCAGCCTCAACGAAAGCGCGAAGCCTCAAGAAATGCCTGTCGCGCCGGGTGAGGGTCCCAAGACTCCGCCTTCCCCTCCCCCAATCCCCAAATCCCTCAGCCCACGCGAAGAACAAGTCATTCCGATGACTCCCATCCGCCGCCGTATCGCCGAGCGTCTGGTTGAAGCCCATAAGAACGCGGCGCTGCTGACGACATTCAATCAAGTCGATATGTCAGCTGTCATTACACTTCGCAACAGGCACGAGGAACGTTTCAGGACGAAGTATCAGATCAAACTTGGCTTCATGTCGTTTTTCGTCAAGGCCGCGATTGAAGGGTTAAAGCTCATCCCCCAGATCAACGCCGAAGTTCGCGGCCACGACATTGTTTATCGAAACTATTACGACATCGGTATTGCGGTCGGCGGAGGAAAAGGTCTTGTCGTGCCGGTCCTGCGCAATGCAGAGCGGCTAAGCTTTGCGGAGATCGAACGCGCGATCGCAGATTTCGCCGAGCGGGCCCAGGCCAATCAACTGACCGTTGACGAACTGCAGGGCGGTACGTTTACGATCAGCAATGGCGGAATCTACGGCTCGATGCTTTCAACCCCGATTGTGAATCCGCCCCAGAGCGGCGTGCTGGGACTTCACGCCATCGAAGACCGGCCCGTCGCTCGTGATGGAGCCGTGGTTATCCGGCCGATGATGTACGTGGCGCTCACCTACGATCATCGCATCGTGGATGGACGCGAGGCCGTCACCTTCCTTAAACGAATAAAAGACGTCATCGAGGATCCGGCAAGAATGTTACTGGAGGTTTAGCGGATGCAAATACCTGCTGCAGTGGCAATGGTGAGGCCCGCGTCGTTTGGTTTCAACCCCGATACCGCTCCTTCGTTTTTGTTTCAAAGAGAGATTACCGATGCCAACAGAAGGGAAATTGAGCGCCGCGCTCGCATCGAGTTCGATTTGTTGGCGGGGCGCCTGCGGGATGCCGGCGTGGAGGTGATCATCTTCGAGGACAAAGAGGAACTCCATACGCCGGATGCCGTTTTCCCGAATAATTGGGTCTCGTTCCATCACGACGGTACGGTCGTGCTGTATCCCATGTTCGCCCCCAGCCGGAGGCCCGAGCGCCGCCGCGACATCATCGAGAAACTGCAAACCGGAGGATTCCGGGTCTCTCGCGTTATCGACCTGACGCACCACGAGAATGAAGGCCGATTCCTCGAAGGAACCGGGAGTGTGGTGTTCGATCATTCCGACCACCTCGCCTACGCCAACGTTTCTCCTCGTACCAATTCCGATGTACTGACCGATCTCTGCGGTATTCTCGGATACAAGCCGGTCACCTTTCAGTCGACGTACGAAAGCGGCGATCCGATTTTTCATACCGACATGATGCTGAGCATCGGCGATCGCTTTGCCGTCTTCTGCGGTGAATCCATCGGTGATGCTTCACAACGCCGCCGAGTGCTCGACAGCCTTAAGGGCACGGGGCGCGAGATTATTTCCATAGACCGAAAGCAAATCGAGCAATTCACCGGAAACGTTCTACAGTTACAGACGAAAAACGGCGGCAGTGTCCTGGCAATTTCCACTGCAGCATGTCTGTCGTTAAGGCCCGAACAGCGGGATGCGATTCAGAAATTTGCCGAGCTTGTAGAATCGCCGTTGCCCGTCTTCGAAGGAATCGGCCGAGGTAGCGCACGGTGCATGATGGCCGATGTTCATCTGCCGCGGGGGTAATTCGGGGACAGACACCTAATGTAGCGTCCCACGTAATTTTTGCCATCGATTTGGAGGCAGGCGTATTCCCCTCCTTGCAAGGAGGTGAGTACCGCAAACTGGAATAGTCTGCTTGTCGAAAATTATTTGGGACACGGCACTAATTCACCCAAATTGCAGTTCAAATTTGGGTGAATTAGGTGTCTGTCCCCGAATTACGCTCAAATTATGCGATACCACGCCCTGGCCTGCGACTATGACGGCACTATTGCATGGGACGGAGAAGTCAGCGAGGACACGATCTTAGCCCTCCAGGAGGTCCGTAAATCCGGCCGCAAACTCATCCTCGTTACGGGGAGGGATCTGGACGATTTGATCAAAGTCTTCCCTCGAATCGATGTTTTTGACCGTGTCGTGGCGGAAAACGGTGCCCTGTTGTACCGCCCAGCCACACGCGAAGAACGGCCTCTTGCTCAGCGGCCGCCCGACGAGTTCTGGCAGCAGCTTATCAAGAGAGGCGCCGATCGGGTATCCGTCGGCCGGGTGATCGTCGCCACGTGGCGGCCTCACGAAAAGACGGCGGTCGAACTGATTCGTGATCTCGGCTTGGAACTGCAGATCATCTTCAACAAGGGCGCAGTCATGATTCTGCCCTCGGGTGTGAATAAGGCCACAGGATTGAAAGTTGCGCTTACCGAGCTTGGGTTGTCCCCTCACAATGTGGTTGGAATTGGCGACGCGGAAAACGACCACGCGTTTCTTGCGTTGTGCGAATGCTCCGTCGCAGTCGAGAATGCGGTCGATACCCTGAAGGAACGAGTGGATTGGGTCACCAAAGAAGGTCATGGCGAGGGCACGATCGAATTGATTCAAGCCCTGGTCGCTACCGACCTCAGCTTTCTCTCGGATTCAGGAACTGCGGGCAAGGACCGGCCGTCCTCATTGGATTGCTGTTGACGAGTCGCATCACGTCTTACCCTCGTCATGGGAACCTGCGGGCGTGACCGTCTCGCAGTCGATGTACGGACTCATGGTCGTTACTCTCGAGCCGGACCGTGTCGATCCCGCCGTTTTGTCCTCGATCGATGTCGTTATCGCGATCGGAAAACAACCGGCAGAGATAATGAACATTTTCCGGAAGAGCGCCGGCGAAAGTCCCGCGTCTCTTGAAAGTGTGACCTTACAGCAGGGCGAGGCTCTGGCCTGGCTGCGCGATTCCGGTAAACCACCATTTGTATTCCAGAGTTCACTCCCACGCGCAGAACGGCGCCGTCATCGCCGCAAGTACGCGGAAGGCGAGTTGAGACCCGATCTCTGTTTTTACTTCCGTGGTCCCGAAGGGAAACTCAACCTCAAGGCCCAGAACCTTGCAATCTTCCTGCAAATCGCGGACGGCCTCGACGTACTCATACGGTTAATCCTCGTGCCGTCAGCTCCGCGGATGCCTGTTCGACACGGTCATATGCCACGTGGCCCTCGAGCCATGAAGCGACATGGACCAAACCATCTTCCAGCGAAACTCGCGGCTCGTACCCCAGTTCACGCCGAATCTTGCTGATATCGGCGAAGCAGTGGCGAATATCACCTCGTCGGTAGCGGCCCGTGACTTCCGGCTGGATGTGTTCCTTATCCAGGATGCGGGCGATGCGCTGCGCAATTTCTACGATCGTGTATTGATTTCCGCTGCCCACATTGAAGACTTGTCCAACAGCTTCGCGTCTTTCCAGCGCCAGCCGGCATGCCTCTACGACGTCGTAGACATTGACGAAGTCCCGGGTTTGATAGCCGTCTTCAAAGATCATCGGCGGTTTCTCGTTCAGCAAGCGCGATGCGAAGATCGCAAGCACACCCCTGTAGGGATCCGACAGCGCCTGCCGCGGGCCATAGACGTTGAAGAAGCGAAGAGCGACGGCGGGTATTTCATATGCCGCACCGAGCATCAAACACATGATTTCTTGATCGTATTTTGATAATGCATAGACGGAGGCAAGCGATGGGGTCTTATTCTCCGGCGTCGGAACTGGTATGAGTTGCCGCCCGTCGGGTCCAAAGAGTTCCCATTCTGCTTTACGCAGCTGCTCGAGACTGCGCTCGGCCGCGCAGACTGTCTCTCCCGAGGATGTCTTGTAAGAACCTTCTCCGTAGACGCTCATGCTCGAGGCTATGACGAGCCGTTCGACGGAATTCCGGCTCAGCAATTCCATCAACGTTGCGGTGCCGACATTGTTTGCTGAGGTGTATCGTCGAATTTCGTACATGCTTTGGCCGGCGCCCACCATCGCGGCCAAGTGGAACACGGCATCGACTCCACGCACTGCTTTTGCGAGCGCGTCTGCATCCTCCACATCACCGATCATCAATTCCGCTTCGCTATTCAAGTATGGCGGCCATTTCCGTTCATGGCCGTGCACCTGACTGGAGAGGTTGTCCAAAACTCGCACGTCGTAGCCGCGTGTCAACAATTCATCCGCTAAGTGCGATCCGATGAATCCCGCTCCCCCCGTGATAAGAATTCGTTTCCCCATGTCCATCCTTTCTGATCAGTGGTTCGCGATAGTTATGCAAAAACGCGGCCAAATTGGGGACCGGTTATTTCACTGGATTTGGTTGCGTTAGTCGCGCATTCACGCGAATTGTTGCTGGCTGAGGTCTCGTTGAGGGTGCAACGACTGTACTCGCAGATGGTACGGGGCCGCCTCGGTTGTCGGATTGTTTCCTTCAAAAACGAGCGAACTCCGCCGACATTCATGCGGGCAAGATTCCGATATTGTTCAGCGTGAGAAGGCCCGCACGTTGTCATACGCTTCTCCCGAAATTTCAATGTGCCTCCGGCACAAGCGGCAGGTAATCATATTCGCCGATGCCTTGAAGCACCAGGAATGTTGTAGAACGATCGCAGGCATTAGTTACAAGATGGGGCCGCTTTGGCGCGACGGAATACGTTTCACCGGGACGGAGCAACACTTCCTCCTTCGGCTCACGAAGAAACAGCCTCAACTGTCCCTCAATGACGTAAAAAGTGTCTTGAATGTTGCTGTGGCAATGCCACGGCACGGTTTGAGCCGGCGAGATTTGAAGTTCCGTGATGCGGAAGCCCGGACGTTCGGCGTGATAAGCCCGCCGCTCTACTTCATAAAGGTGGCTGGCATCTTTCACCCCTGGCATTTATCTTCTCCTTGCTTCTGTAGCGGCGGTCTGTTTCTTGAGGCTGCGCGCTATCGCGCTTGCGCTTCGCGGACCGCCGACAATACATCATTACGCTTCAGTAGGCCAAAGCAGCCGGCCTTCCATACCGCCGGCAATGACGAGGGTTTCGCCTGTGATATGACCCGCTAATAGATCCGATGCAAAGAAAACGGCGGCCCTTGCGATATCCTCGGGGCGCGCAACTTTTTTCAGCGCCATGGTTGCGGTGACCCGGCGGACGGCTTTCCTATCTCTTAGTTTTGCGGTTGTGCGCGGCACGATTGTCCAACCTGGACAGACGCAGTTCACGCGGCCGCCACAGTAGTCGCCGCTTGTGGGCGCCAGTTGAGCGATCTCGTTCTTGAGCGAGCGCGTCAGGCCAAATGCCATCGCGGATTTCGCCGCAGCATAATCGGCGTGCCCGGCTTCTCCAAACACCGCTGCCGTGGAGGCAATCAATACCGCATTTCCCTGCTTTTGCCGCGCAACCACTCGAAGGAACTCACGCAAGCTGAGGAACGTGCTCCTAAGCACGTTGTCGAAAGTCTCCTCCCATTGCCGAAGGGACATTTTGTAAAGGGGGACATCGAGCGATTCCCACGAACCTGCATTGGCGATAAGCGTATCCACGCGCCCGAAGCGCTTCAACACCTCAGCAAAAATCCGCCGGACCTGGGTCTCCTTCCTGAGATCCGCCTGGACGCTCATCGCATTCCCGGATTTTGACGTCTGCACGAGATTTTCAATTTTGGGCCGGTTGCTCCGGTAATGCAGCACAAGCTTTGCGCCTTCCGCCGCAAAATGCCGCGAAATAGCCGAGCCGATTCCTCCGGAAGCGCCGGTGATGAGGACGACTTTTCCATCCAGGCCGGTTTCCATCGTGCGAAGATTCTACACTTCAGAAGAACGTTCTGAATCGAGCAAACTCGGAGTGATTTAGCGTAAACCTGCAGTGATGTGGAAATTTTCGAAACGATGAATGTGCTGTAGGGGCGGTCTATTTCTTGAGGCTGCGCGCTGCCGCGCTTGCGCTTCGCGTTCTTGAGGCTGCGCGCTGCCGCGCTTGCGCTTCGCGTTCTTGAGGCTGCGCGCTGCCGCGCTTGCGCTTCGCGTTCTTGAGGCTGCGCGCTGCCGCGCTTGCGCTTCGCGTTCTTGAGGCTGCGCGCTGCCGCGCTTGCGCTTCGCGTTCTTGAGGCTGCGTCATCAAGAAAATATTGCGAAGCCACCGAAGTTGACGCAGCCGGGGGGTTTCCTTTGTGTTCTCAATCGGAAAACCACCCCGGCCTCGCGATCAGCGGATGCTTCGCAGCATTTTATTGATCGCTCGGCCACCCCTCCTTGCGGTGATGCAAGGAGGGGAATACTCTCGATTCCAATTCGTTACAGAAAGTGTGTCCTGTCCCACCGGCGGTCGCGCGAAAATAAACCCCAATTCCTCCAGTCCTTGATCATGGCCGTGATCTGGACCGGATACTTTGCTTCACTGACAGGATGGGAATTTGAAACTCGCGATTAGCGTGCTCCAGTTGAAAACCCCGCTGCTCTTCAAATATTCGTTTGTGTAAAAGAAGGTGCAGTCGTCCACCGGATCAATGGTCATCGAGCTGTAATCTCCCCATCGCCCAAGCGTCGGCAACTGCGATCCCCCGCCGGCTAGGATGACGTTTTCCGATTGCATGGTTCCTAACGGATCGGTTGGCAGTCGGCCTGTGTAACGGATTGAGGGAAAGAACGAACTGCTGGAGGCGCTGTACCCAAGGGCGATGTTGCCAACTTTATCCATCGCGATGCTGCCCATCCACCGGGATGTGGAGTCGGGAGCATATGTCCCTTGCTGATAGACCATAGGCGTTCCGCCCGCCATCGTTCCACTCGCAGGATTTCTCAACTCATACCAGCGCACTCCAGCATGACCGCCTTTCTTTGTTGTCCCGGCGACATTCACGGAGTGATTCACCACCAACGCCTCATGCCCATCCGCGAAATGACGATAGGCCAACCGGTACATCAACCGGTCGCTGAGCGCATCCAGCGTCTGTCTCGTGCCCGGTTGAGCAACGCTGCCGGCTCGAGAGAACGGGGCAACTGGAATATTTGTTGGACCAGTGAATGTGGAGTTCGCTGGAGTCGCAAAATCAGCGTGAAATTTCCATAGGTTCAGTGAATTGCTTGCAAAGTTCAGAATGAAATTTGGGCTATCCGCCGGCGGAGCGATGGATCCATCGAGATCCGACGGCAGAAGACCTCCGAAGCTGCTGCTCAACTGGAAGCAGATCTGAGTCGCGGGTGTGCCGGCAAGCATCGCATTCCGGTCATACGCGCATACCTTGGATCCTGCGAAGCTCGAACCGTTGTTGAATATGTTGAAACTGATGTAATAGGCATCGGGCCAGACACCCAGTTTCGGATAATCCGGAAATTGGTTGCCGTAGTTGAACGCGTAAAGATTGTACGCTCCCGTTGCATCGGAGGTTTGCGACACAGCCACACATTGTAGATAGGGCGTTGTACTCACCGAGAACTGTGTCATGACCCAGCGATTAGCATCCTTGTCGTACTGAGCGATAGGATCACCATCGTTATTCGATGCGCAGGCGCCGCCTAACGCGGCAAAGAGATTCTTGCCTAGAACGGGGCCGGACACGAGCGCACCTGTCTTCTTGTCAAACACAGCAAACGACTCATTGACCCACTGGACATACTGAGTCGCTCCAACAGCGCCGTTCGTATCTGGTGGCGCCGCATCGGGCGCAAAGCCATAATCACCGTTGCCGACACCGGCGAAGTTGATACCGCCGCTCGCGGCAACTAAAGGTCCGACGGTCGTCTGGACGACTGTATCAGCTTGGTTTGCTCCACCAACTGGAACAAACCGGAGACAAATTTTCCCCTTCGTGTCGATTTGCTCAGGTCTGAGCGTCGTTCTAATTGCGGCGAGGGATCTTACTCACGAAGAGGCACGCTGCGGCGGAATTCTTCGAGCCAATTGAGCACGAGATTGATCTGCGACGGCGGACCGCCAGCGTCCGCCCCATCGGAACAGGCGACGTCCCGTCGGCATTTCATACAGCACCACGTCAAACGCCCAGATATCGCAGCGCTTGTCCATGGTGTTTCCCCTCACCTGCTCCGGACTCATGTAAGGTGCCGTGCCGAGAATGATACCCGGCCGCGTGCCGCTCGCCGTAATCGTCGATGAATCGGGAGAATCGACCGGGGCGGCTTCACCCGCAAACGCCTTCGCCAACCCAAAATCCAGGACCTTTACATCTCCAGCCGGCGTTACTTTGATATTGGCAGGCTTGAGATCACGATGCATCACGCCTTTTTCGCGTACTCCAGAGCTTCGGGAATCTTCTTCGCGATCTGGAGCGCCTCGCCGGTAGGTACCGGGCCGCGTACAGTCCTTTCAGCCAGGGTCTCGCCAGGTATCAGTTCCATTACCAAAAACGTGCGCCCGCCGAACTCTTCCAGACCGTAGATGGCCGCAATGTTCGGATGATTCAGCGACGCCAGCAGGCGCGCCTCGCGCTGGAAACGCATCACACGTTCGCTATCGTGAGTGAATGGTTCGGGGAGAAATTTTATGGCTACGGTGCGCCCCAGCTTCGAATCGATAGCCTGGTATACATCACCCATGCCGCCCGAGCCCAAGTGATGCGTGATTTTGTAATGTGCAATTTGCTCCCGATCATCGTATGCCGAAATAGGTGCCGGTATGTTATCAGATGCGAAAGGAACGAGCCCTTATTCACGGCCATCGAACGCGCATCGCGCAGACCCGAGAGGCCTCTGTGCATGGGGGAAACGGGTTGGGGCAAGGCTCACCGCGTCATGGACGGCCGTGTGGAGGGCATCATCCTCACCGAATCCGAAGCCACGTGGATTCGCAACTGCCGGTTAGCGGCTAAGGGAGATTGACGCGAGCGAGGTTGGGTAGCGCTGGCGAGGGAAGAGCGATTTCCTCGTTGGGAGCTTTTGCGGACGAGGGAAAGCGGATTCCTCGTCCGGATTTCGGTTTCCCGATCGCGAAAAGCGATTTCCTCATTGCCGACCAAATGCTGCACCGTCGCGGCGCTTCGCGCCGCCCTCTATGCTGCTCGATCGGCGGCGTCGATTTTTGCGCTGCTTATCTTGGATCCATCCAGCGGTTTCAATTGGGGTTTTTTGAATATCTCTCTGAAGAGACGCGTGATGCCATCGACGACCAACAAAAGGCCCAGGAGGAATAGAAAAGCAGCAAATGACAAGAGCAAAAGGGAGAAGAAGCGGTTAGGGAACATCAATTAAATATCTATGCAGTTGCGATGCCGTTCGGGAGAGGGCATCGAATTGCGGCATTACCAGTGAAGGGGAAGGGAGGGGAAGATGTTTATCGTTAAGGTCGCTTGGGATGCACACCATCAGCAATTTCGGCTGCAAGATCCAAAACTGGCTCACATGTTCGAAGACGGCGATCTATACCTGTTAGTGGTGAATTTTTTCCCACAAGATTACGCCGTGGATGGTCAATTTATTGATCTGGATCAGGCGGAAATTGGTCATGCCTGATCACGTCGTGCGCACATGCTAAAATCAACATTTGATACAGCAGGCGCTACCACGAGGTCTTAGCCGGCGGGGCATCGAACAGCTTCTGATGAAAACGAAGTCCTGCGGTTCCGCCGCCAATCGAATCGACGTTCTTTCGCGTCATTTGCTAGGAAATCCGTATAAAGCCAATCCACTGATCGGTTCCTCCGATACTCCCGAAGTCTTTACGGCCTCTCTCGACGGATTTGATTGCGTCACCTATATTGAAACCATCCTGGCCCTTGCTCGCGCCTCGACTGCGGATGAATTTAGTAAAAGGCTTCGAAAAATTAGATATGAACAAGGCTGCGTTCGGTGGGTCCGCCGGAACCACTACATGACAGCTTGGATCCGTAACAATGTGAAGGAAGGTTTTGTGCGGCGTCTGCCCGTGCCCGCTAAGGCAGCGCTTTCAAGATCACGCGTTTTGAACGTCGTGCCTGGACTTCGCCCGGAGCGAATCCGCGTCAAATGTATACCGAAGCCCTCTATCCAACGAATTGAGCCGTCTTTGCAAACGGGCGATTTGATCTTCTTCGCGTCCACACGCAAAAATCTCGATGTCTTTCATAGCGGCATCATTGTGCGCGATGGCCAAGCGCTCCTCATGCGCCACGCCTCGCGCAGCCGCGGTTTTGTTGTGGAACAGGACGTCCATGAATTTCTCAAGGCGAACCGCATGGCCGGGGTCATTGTAGTGAGACCCTTATGACCCATCTCCAATCCGAAAAGATCGTTTATCCAAACGACACTTCAACTGCAAGTATTCAACACGTAATCGGTGAAGCCGAGTCCGATGTTCTCTTCATAGGGGATCCTCGCACAACCGTTGAGCCTGGACCGCGCATGTTCGACCGGATGGCTGACGTCATACGCGACAGTGGTGCGGGTTGGGTTTATGCCGACGCCATAGATCATGCTCGAATCGGGTACCAAATCGGCAGCATTCGCGACAATTTCGATTTTGGGCCAGTCATCGGGATATCTGTTCAAGCAGCAAATGAGGCTGGAATCGATGGTAAGTGGCGATGGGGCGGCCTGTACGATTTGCGCTTGAGGATTTCGGAAAAGCGTCCAATCGTGAGAATTCCTGAGCCGTTGTACCACACCGGCCGCACCAAAGCCGGTGTGGCCGAACTGAAGCAATTCGATTATGTCGATCCCCGGAATCGCGATTATCAAATCGAAATGGAGCAGATTGCCACCGGGCACCTGAAACGTATCGGTGCGTGGCTCGAGACGGGCTTCGCGAAAGTTCCCCTTACCGGCGAGAAATTTCCCGTCAAGGCCAGCGTCATTATACCCGTGAAAAATCGCGAACGAACGATCCTCGATTCCGTCCAAAGCGCACTCGGCCAGCGTGCCAATTTCGATTTCAACGTTATTGTGGTCGATAACCATTCCACGGACCGGACAACGGAAATCTTGTGCAAAATAGGCGACCGCCGTCTCGAACACATCATTCCCAACCGTCGTGATCTGGCAATCGGCGGATGCTGGAACGAAGCCATACATTCCGAGCGCTGCGGGCGGTACGCGATCCAGCTTGACTCCGACGATCTATACCTTGACGACAGCGTTCTTCGGCGAATCGTTGAAGAACTGGAATCCGGACCTTATGCCATGGTGGTCGGCTCCTATACCATCGTCGATTTTTCGCTGAAGGAGATTCCGCCCGGCCTCATCGACCACCGCGAGTGGACCCGCGAGAATGGCAGAAACAACGCGCTTCGGATCAACGGTCTGGGCGCGCCCCGCGCGTTTGATACTTCGGTTCTGCGGCGCTTTGGATTTCCGAACGTCAGCTACGGGGAAGATTACGCCGTCGCATTACGTATCAGCCGGCAGTACGAGATTGGCCGGATTTACGATTCCGTATATCTCTGCCGCCGCTGGGAAGGCAATAGCGATAGCGCTCTACCGCTCGAAGTGGCCAATCGCTACGATCAGTACAAGGACTGGGTGCGAACCATGGAAATCCGCGCCAGAAGCAAGGGATGATCGGGGCGATCGATCAACTCCTGGAACGGCAAGCCCGGTCATGGCCGCGGCTTGCGAAAGGCATTCGGGGCCTCGCCCAAGCACAGACCCGGCGCGTGCGCATCGATTGGTTTGACGTATACATCCGGCACATCCCGCACCGTATGGCGAGCACGACGGCGCCCGTCGATCAGGAGTCTGTCGCGAAACGCCCATGTTTTTTGTGTGCTTCCAATTTGGATCCGGAGGAAGAAGGATTTGAATTTGGCGCGGGCTTCACGATTTACTGCAATCCTTTCCCCATCGTGGAAAACCACCTCACTATCGTCTACAAAGAACACGGCATGCAGCACATCGCGCGTCAGATCGGGAATATGCTCGATATCGCAGCAAGCTTGCCTGGGTACTTCATCGTCTATAACGGCCCGGAATGTGGAGCCTCCGCTCCAGATCACATGCACTTTCAGGCCGGTTCGCGGAAGCTCTTTCCTATCGAGAGAGACGTCGAGAGAGCCAATGGCATGGTCGTGCCGAACTATGCGAGGAATGTGTTCGTGTTCCGGGGCCGGAATCGGTCTGTCTTAATGGATCGCATGGATTTCACTATTGAGCTGTTGGCAAATGCGACCGGCAAGCGGCCAGAACCGTTGATCAACATTGCGCTTTTTTATGAACGGGAGGAGTGGGTCGCCTGCCTGTTTCCTCGGGAAAAACATCGGCCCGAGGTCTTTTATAGAGGAGAGTTGACAGTGAGCCCGGCTTCGATTGATTTGTGTGGAATATTCGTTGTGCCGTTCGAACAAGATTTCCAAAGAATCACCGGCGGTCAGATCGCTGCCATTTTTCGAGAGGTCACGTTGCCTGACGAACTATTTCAGGAAGTCGCAGCAAAGTTGGAGAGTGCGCGGTGATAGCCGTCGGATTGATGGAAGGCCGATCTGCCGTTGACGTCGAATTGGCAGGTGTGTTCAGGGATGAGTCGGGCATGGCCTATCAGCCGGCCCGGTATCGCTTCACTTCCGAAGTTACGCTGACTCCATCGGATCTGGCTTCATGCTCATTTGCGCTGGAAGACGTCACGATCGGAATCGGATTTCATTGGGAGCGAAAAGAACGGCAAGCATTCCGAGGCGCTTTACGCATCATCAAGCGCGATGCCGGGCTGACGGTCGTCAACGACGTTCCGCTCGAGGAGTACGTCAAGAGTGTGATTTCATCGGAGATGAGCGCGAGTTGTCCGATCGAGCTGCTCAAGGCGCACGCAGTGATCTCGCGCAGCTGGCTGATGGCATTCCCCTCCTCGCAGAGGAGGGTCGGCGAAAATGCTTCAGCCGATCTTTCACTGAGGCTTCGCCCTACCGGGCTCGCGCTTCGCGCCACCCCGTCTGCGCCTTCGCTGCGCTCGGCGCAGCCACCCCTCCTCTGCGAGGAGGGGAATCCCCATTCTCACGAAATCTTGCGCTGGTACGGCCGCGAAGCGCATCCGGACTTCGACGTCTGCGCCGACGATCACTGCCAACGTTATCAGGGCATCACCAAAGCCTTTTCTCCTGCGGCATCTGATGCGGTTGCTGCCACCACCGGCGAGTTTCTCCGTTACAACGGCATGATCTGCGACGCCCGATTTTCGAAATGCTGCGGCGGAATCACCGAGCGCTATTCAACGGCGTGGGAAGACCAGGATATCCGTTACCTGGAATCGGTCTACGACGGTCCGGAGCAAACTCGCTCGCATGTCCCTGAAACATGGATCCGTTCAGATCCGCCTGCTTACTGCAACACCCGCGACTCCGATCTCCTTTCGCGAATCCTTCCCGGCTTCGACCGGGAAACTCGCGATTTCTATCGTTGGCGCGTCGAGTACACTCCTGATGAACTCGCCGACCTCGTCAAGTCTCGCCTCGGCGTGGATCTGGGTCCAATTCGCGACATCGAGGCGCTGGCTCGCGGCCCATCCGGCCGAATCTACCGGTTGAAGCTGAGCGGCGAGCGCGACTACCTCTTCATCGGCAAGGAACTGGAGATCCGTCGCGCTTTATCGCGTACGCATCTTTACAGCTCGGCGTTCGTCGTTGATAAGGAATCGGAGCGCCTCGTCCTGCGCGGCGCCGGATGGGGGCATGGCGTCGGGTTGTGCCAGATTGGAGCGGCAGTCATGGCCAATGAGGGCCGGACATACAAAGAAATTCTGCAGCATTACTATCGCGGAACAACAGTCAGCGCCTGACGTTTGTCGCGAGTCCCATTGCCCTCAGTCCGCAGATGACGTACCAGCCGATGTCCACCTGCCACCAATGCCGGCTGAAGCAGGCGGATGCCGGCCGGTCGTGATGATTCCCGTGCCAGTTCTCGCCCCACGCTGTCATTTGCAGCGGTCCGAGCCACCAGATGTTTTGGCTTGAATCGGCTCCCTCAGGCAGACCCGGCTTGAGATGAAGCAAGCTATTAACGACACACTGCATGTGCAGGCAATAGAACAATCGAATGGCACCGATCCAAAAAAAACCAGCCCAGCCGAAAAGGAAGTAACCAAAGCAGAGTGAGGTTGCCACAAGAGGAATCTGCACCTTCGTCCAAAAAGTGTACCGAGGCTGCATAATATCCGGGCACCACTTTTTCATGCTCGATGGTTGCCACTGGTAAAGCCATCGCAGATGCGCCCACCAGAACCCGCCGTGTCGCGGACTGGAGACGTCGTCCATCGTGTCGGAATTCGCATGATGATTCCGATGGTTCGCGATCCACGTCCTCGGAGATCC
>Ga0209470_1000491_pt1 | contig 31411 bp, 32 predicted proteins | sample GraSoiAngelo_125_FD_185882 | JGI IMG/M metagenome (GOLD analysis project Ga0209470, IMG submission 185882) | Grasslands soil microbial communities from the Angelo Coastal Reserve, California, USA - 14_0927_05_40cm (SPAdes) (version 2) | ecosystem: Environmental > Terrestrial > Soil > Grasslands ... | reverse complement strand
TGGGGGGCGGGTGGTCACCACAGAGTCAGACCCAGGGAGGGTCCGTTCAGGTTGCGAAGGATCGCGGCCCGAGCTGATGCCCCGGTTGGGGGGAGCCATGAGCGAGCAAGCGGAGGTCCCTGATGGACAAACTGGCACAGGCTCAGTATCCGATCCATGACCTCTTGCAGAAGCGCTGGAGCCCTCGTGCTTTCTCGGCTCAGCCGGTCGAGTCCGACAAGCTGCGGAGCCTCTTCGAGGCAGCGCGGTGGGCGCCCTCCTCGTTCAACGAGCAGCCGTGGAGTTTCATTGTGGCCACGAAGGACGATCAGGCGGACTATGACCGTCTCTTGCAATGCCTCCTGGAGGGAAACCGTGCCTGGGCGAAATATGCGCCGGTTCTGATGTTGTCCGTGGCGAAGTTGCGCTTTGAGGAAGATGGCGAACCGAACCGCCACGCCTTCCACGACGTGGGCCTCGCCGTGGAGAACCTGGTCATCCAGGCAACCGCGCTTGGGTTGATGGTGCACCAGATGGCGGGGTTCGACATCCAGAAAGCGCGTGAGACGTTCGAGATTCCCGCTGGCTACGAACCGGTGGCCGCTGTCGCGATCGGGTATCCGGGTGATCCGGCCATGTTGCCCGACCGTCTGCGTCAGCGAGAACTCGGCCCACGCAGCCGCAAGCCCTTGCAGGACTCTGTCTTTGCCGGACGGTGGGGGCGGGTCTCGCCGCTCGTCACCGGACCCACCCCCTCACGTTGATTGCAACCCTCCTTCTGAAGTAACCTAAGAGCCTCCGAAATCCAGGTTGAGTTCGAGGTCAAGGCGGTTGGCAAGGAGCGAGAATGGCCGGATTTCCGATACAGCCTGCTCGGCGGATCAAGTCCCTGCCGCCCTATCTATTCGCCGCGATCGACGAGGTGAAGCAGAAGGCTCTCGCCCGTGGGATGGATATCATCAACCTCGGGATCGGCGACCCGGACTTGCCGACGCCAGCGCCGATCGTCGAACGGTTGAAGCAGGCGGCAGCCGACCCGAAGAACCACCAGTATCCATCCTATGAAGGCCTCCTCTCGTTCCGTCAAACGGTGGCTGCCTGGTACAAGCGGCGGTTCGGGGTTGGGCTGGACCCCACCTCCGAGGTCCTGACATTAATCGGCTCGAAGGAAGGGATCGGGCACATCCCGCTGGCCTTCGTGGACCCCGGCGATGTCGTGTTAGTGCCGAGTCCAGGCTACCCCGTCTATCCGGTCGCGACCGGCTTCGCGGGCGGTGTCGCGCATCTCATGCCGCTGGTCAAGAAGAACGGGTTCCTACCAGACCTGAAGGCGATCCCCAAAGACGTGGCGAAAAAGGCGAAGCTGATGTTCCTCAATTCGCCCAACAATCCCACGTCGGTCGTCATGAGCAAGGAGTATTTCAGGCAGGTCGTCGCCTTTGCGCGGAAGTACACGATCATCGTCTGTCACGACGCAGCCTATTCGGAAATTTTCTACGACGGTCGGCGGCCGGCGAGTTTTCTTGAGGTCGAGGGCGCGAAAGAAGTCGGCATTGAGTTTCACTCGCTCTCGAAAACGTACAACATGACCGGCTGGCGCCTCGGCTTTGCCGTCGGCAACCAGCAGGTGCTGAACGGCCTGCTCAAGATTAAGAGCAATCTGGATTCCGGTGTCTTCCAGGCCGTGCAGGAGGCCGGCATTGCGGCGTTGCAACTGGACGACTCCGTGACGGACGGCCTACGGAAGATTTACCAGGAACGGCGCGATGTCCTGGTGCCCGGCCTCAAGAAGCTGGGGCTCGCGGTGGATCCTCCGTCCGCAGCCTTCTACGTCTGGGTTGCGGTGCCGAAGAGCTATACCTCGGCGTCGTTCACTACACACCTGCTGGAGAAGGCCGGCCTCGTGACGACGCCGGGGAACGGGTTCGGCCAGGCTGGCGAGGGCTATATCCGCATGGCGTTGACCACGCCCAAGGAACGGTTGGCGGAGGCGGTCGAACGGATCAAGAAGGCGGGTTTTTAGGAGGAGCAGCCTGATCGTCCTTCTTGCTCGCAGAGGCCGCACGATGAAGCTGTGCTCCCTCGATGCGCGCAGTGAAGTCCGATCAGGCTACTCCTCCTTGTTCGGACTGCTGGATAGTGTGCTCGCCGGACGCGCGCAGTCTGAGGCTGCCAGGCCACCCGAACTTGTTACTTGCGCCTCTTGGGGGAGGGTGAAAGCAGGTGGGACGAGACACGGTCTTCATCGGCTTTGGGTCGAACCTCGGTGACCGGCTGGATTCTTGCGACCGGGCTGTGACGCTGCTGGGCCTGCTCCCCAACACACAGGTCATCGCGGTGTCGTCGCTCTATGAGACGGAGCCGGTGGCTGATGCGGGGAATCCGGGAAACGGCTGGTTTCTGAACGGCGTCGTGCAGCTCGAGACCGATATCACGCCGCAGAGCCTGTTGACAGTCTGCCGGGAGATCGAGAGATCGTTAGGCCGCGACCCGCAACACCGCACCGGCCCACGCACGCTGGATTTGGACATCCTGCTTTACGGCGACCGCGTGATTCAAGAACAGGAATTAGCCGTGCCGCATCCCCGCCTGCATCTGCGCCGCTTCGTGCTGGAGCCACTGGTTGAGATTGAACCGACGCTGGTCCATCCCACACTCAAGCAAACGGTTTCGCAGCTCCTCGCGCGACTCACGGACAAGCACCAGGTCCGTCGGCTGAATCCTCAGCCGAGCAACCGATATCGGTCCCGCCCGGCCTGCAGCAGTAATCCGGCATCATCTTCCTGATGCAAACCATTCGTACCGCCAAGGCCATGGCAGCGTGGTCGGCCGCGCACCATCGTGAGGGTGTCACCATTGGCCTCGTGCCGACGATGGGTGCGCTCCATGCAGGCCATCGCGCGCTGATTCAGGCCGCGCGCCTCTCCTGCGATGCGGTCGTCGTCAGCCTCTTCGTGAACCCTGCGCAATTCGGACCCCACGAAGATTTTGCGCGCTATCCCCGAAAGCCGAAAGCCGATGCTGCGCTCTGCGCGAAGGAAGGCGTGGATGTGCTCTTCGCGCCGCCGGTCGGCGAGATCTATCCGGACGGCTTCCAGACGACGGTGTCGGTGCCGAAGCTGGCGCGACGATGGGAAGGGGAATTCCGTCCAGGCCATTTCGTGGGGGTGGCGACCATCGTGACGAAGCTCTGCAGCCTCGTCAGGCCGCAGATCGCCTTCTTCGGCCAGAAGGACTTTCAACAGTCGGTTCTGGTGCGTCGGCTGGTCGAGGATCTGAGTCTGGGGGCACGCGTCGTGGTCTGCCCGACGGTGCGCGACGACGACGGCCTGGCCCTGAGCTCCAGGAATCAATCCCTGACGCCGACCCAACGCCGCGCCGCGCCGGTCCTGTACGCCGCGTTACGGGCGGGACAGGCTGCGGTCCGGGCCGGGATCCACTCCGCCTCGAGGATCACAGGGGTCATGCGCGACAGGATCGCGACGGAACCCCTGGCCCGCGTCGAGTACCTCTCGGTGTGTGATCCCCGCACCCTCGAGCCGCTCGGCCGAGTCACTCGCGACGTCGTGCTGCTGGGCGCCATTCGGCTGGGGCGCATCCGCCTCATCGACAACCTGCTCGTGAGAAGAGAGGCATAGAGTCATCGTTGTTGTTGGGTCGTCCGCAAGTCGCGCACGAACTGACTGAGGCGCTCTCTCTCTTCCATCCGGAATCGCAGGAATTGCAGACCCACAACCGGGGAGCGGACCCCGCGAACCACCGCGGCATCCACCGCCACCGCGGGGTCTCGATCAGACGTCTTCAGTTGCAGTTGGAGGATTTGGCCTGACGACAGCTTGGCGTCGGTCTCGATCGCACACCCTCCCAGTGAGACGAGGGTCACCATCCCGCTTCCGTCTATCCCATTCCCCGCGAAGGTGATCTGGAACCTCGTCACGATGCGGTCATGCTGGCTTTTCTCACGCGCATGTTTGACGTAGCGGACTCCCCACTGAAAGGTGCTGAAGCGATGGAAGCAGACCTGGCAGCGGAAGGGGTAGATGTACACGATGCTCAAGAGGTGGTCGAGCAGACCCCGCCGACGGACCCGTTGGACGATGTCTTGCCCACAGCGTGGGCAGTGGGGCTCCATTGAGGCCTGCGCTCCTTTCGCTTACGACCGACCGCTCTGGCTCACCCCGTCCGTGACTGAGTCCCCCTGCGCGGCGAGGATCGGCTGGATGCGGGCCGGGGAGTACCCGGGCGGTTTGACCCATTTCCCGTCTGCTCGCTTGTGGCCGCCCACCTTGCTCATGTTGGAACGGTGGACCTCGCGAAACACCGGTTCCAGATCGATCCCGCATGAGACAGCGGTGCCGTAGACGACGTAGAGGAGGTCTGCCAGCTCCTTGGCCACGGCGGCCAGGTCCTGCTGCCCCAGCGCGACCTTCAGTTCTTCGAACTCTTCCTGGATCAAGCGGACCCGCAAGGACCGGGTCGCCTCATCCGGCGTGGTTGGGGTGGCACTGATCAGGATATCGAACGTGCGATGAAACTCGGTCACCATCCGCTGCTCGTTGGTCATCTGGCTCCTTTCCGTCACTCTCCGGGCGGGGTCGGCCGCGGGACCGATTCAATCGGCTCAAGCTGTGCCACGGCTTTGTCCGAGGCGATGCCCAGCTCCTTGAACCTCCGGGCGGCCGGAAGGATACGCGCCTCGATCGAGCCTACCGCCTTGTTGTACGCCTGCACGCTCCTGGCAAGCGCCTGTCCCACGTCATCCAAGTGTTCCACCAGCACCGCCATGCGATCGTAGAGCTCCTTTCCGAGGAGACCAGCCTGCTGCGCGTGTTCGCTCAGTTGCTCCTGCCGCCACCCGTAGGCGACGGCGTGGAGCAGCGCGATCAAGGTGGTGGGGGTGGCGAGGATGACGCGCCGCGCGAAGCCATCCTCGATCAAGGCGGGGTCCTGTTCAAGGGCGGCGCCAAGAAAGTGTTCGCCCGGAAGAAACAGCACGACGAACTCCGGCGCCTGGGGGAATTGACTCCAGTACGCCTTGGTGCTCAACTCGTCCATGCGGGACCGCACTTGGGCCGCGTGGCGGCGGAGCCGGTCGATCCGCTGGGCTTCGTCCTGCGCGTCGTTCGCCTCGAGATAGGCGGAGAGCACCGCCTTCGCGTCCACCACGATCTGACGGCCCCCGGGGAGCTGCACCACCATGTCGGGACGCAAACGCCCCTCCTCGGTCTCGACGGAGGGCTGCTCGACAAAGTCACAGTGCGCCACCATCCCGGAGAGTTCCGCCACGCGTCTGAGGGTGATCTCGCCCCACCGTCCCCTGACGCTCGGCGCACGCAGGGCCTTGACGAGATTCCCGGTCTCCTGCTGCAACCGTTGGAGGTGCTGGTCGAGCCCGCCGTACGCCGACTGGCGCGCTCGCTCCATCTGATGGAGCTGGTCTTCGTAGCGTGTGAGCGACTCCTGGAGCGGCTTGACGAGGGCAGTGATCGCTTGTTGGCGTTGTGCGAGGTCCCCCTTGGCTTCAGCCTGAACCCGTTCGAACGAGGTTTTCGCGAGGGTGAGGAAGGCTTCGTTGTTGCTCTTCAAGGCGTCACCCGACAGCGCTCTGAACGCCTCTGTCAGCTCCTGTCGAGCCTGCGCCAAAAGATCTTTCTGTTCATGCAGGCTTTTCACAGTCTCGTCGCGTCGCGCCTCGGCGACCGCAACTTGCGGGCGGAGGCGTGCGACGGCCCAGAGCCCGGCCAGCACTCCGCCGAGGAGGAGGCCGGCCACCAGGCCGAGGGAGAAAGCTGCCACGTCCATCATCTCAACCCTTGCTTGACCCGTGTTCGTGCACTGTGCGTGTGGCTGTCGCGGAAAGGGTACGGGAATCCAAGTCGCTCGTCAAGAAAGCAAGAGGGCCACCCGATCTGCTAGAATCCGGAGCACGTGGGCATGCGCCGGTCTCTAGGCCTCGTACACTGGGGGATCATCATGAATGGTGATCGTTTGATCGGTGTGAGCGTGGTTGTCATCTGCCTGCTGGCCGCGGCAGGGCTGGCTGAAGCCTTTCCGGTGAGCGGCGGCGCCTGGTCTGAGGCCCAGTGGGTCGAGCACTGTAAAGATGTGCGGACGACCTACAACCGGACCGCCCCGCTCAGCGTCAAGACGCTCACCCTAAAACCGGAGGATCCCAGATTCCTTGATTTCCTGTACTGGGCATGGGCCAACAAGATCATCGAACACCAGGTGGAGCAAATGGGCGGGACGGAATGGAACGGCCCAACCAACGGCGTGATCTTTCATTGGGCTCCTGGCTCCAGATGGGAGACCCACACGGTGGTCCCCTTGGACCACGCGATTCGTCATATCGCCGGCGAGCACAATTGGCAGGACAATATGTTCAAGGAGTTTTTCGAGAAGTTCGGGCCGGTGAAGGGAGTGAACATCAGACAGCGTTTGTCCATGGACAAGCCGCCGACTTGGGCGCAGTTCCTTCAGCACATCGGCGGGCCTGACAGCCCCTACTACCGTTATGTCTTCCACCAGGAGAGTGCCATCGATCCCGTCCGCCGTACCGTCACGCTGGTTGGGGGCCAGGGCGTCCGCTTCGAATATTCCTTCGATCGCTATTTGCAAGAGATCAAGGAGGTGCTCACCGACTGCAAGTCCTACCAGTTTTTCGAACTCTACGATCGCTACGGAACGGGGTTCGCGTCCAAGACCGGCTGGGCCGGCCAGCCAGTGCCGAAGCCGTGAGGGGTCTGGCTACGCGATTCCTGCTTGACGACTACTTCATCACCTCTGCCTTGCAGTGCCAACCCTCCCCCTTGACGCCATTGACCGCGTCGGCGAGTTGATCGGGCTTGACCTTCCCGGCTTCTACTTCCACGACCGCGTGTCCCTTCTTGCTCTTGAGGTCTACGCCCGTGACTCCGGAGACTTTTTTCAAAGCCGTCTCGACTGCCTCTGGGTAGAACTCGCAGAACTTCCCACCCAACATGAGCGTCACCTTCTGGTCCGCCGCCCAGGCTGTCACTCCGACCAAGACAACCCCGATCGCGAAGACCAATGAGAACATTCGTACGGACTGCATGGTCGCCCCCCTTTCTCTACGAATCTTCACCGTGCTACGCGCACTCGCGATCCGAGCCCTGACCCAGGCTCGCGAGGCCGATGCCGGCGCGACCGTCCCGCTCAGCGTGACACTGTACCAGAATTCAGACGAGTTATCACTCCCAGAGAGGCATCGACAGCCACCCGCTCGCCGTCCCGGAGAAGGCGCGTCACCCTGGGAATATTGACTATGGCCGGGATGCCGTACTCCCGAACAATGATTGCGCCGTGCGAGAGCGTGCCGCCCATCTCGGCGATCAGGCCGGCCGCCAGCCCCAAGAGCGGCGCGATCCCGGGATCGATCACCGGCACGACCAGGATGTCGCCTTGCCTGACTTTGTCCGCGTCCTCGGGCCGGAGGAGCAGCCGCGCCGGACCTTCCGCGTACCCGGCGCTGATGGAAAGCCCCCTATCCGAAGGGGCTTGGGAGAGCCGTGTGGCCGGGCCCGCCACATCCGGCACGGAAAGAGCTTCGTTCCTCGCCCGCTCCGACCGGCGTCCGCTGATCAGACCTTTCCAGTCCTGCCCGTGATCCAGCACCAGGAGCCTCATCTCATCCGGCGTCAGAAAAAACACATCGTCCGGGGTCGCCAGCGTTCCACGAGTCACGAAGTGCTGTCCGATGAGGAGCATCAGCCGGCGGACGGTGGCGGTGAAATACATCAGATGATGGCGATTGGCCTCCCGCAATGCGAGGGACCGGCAGAGCCGCCGGTACAACCAGCGGAAGACCACCCATCGCAGCCGGCGCGCTCCGAACCGGCGACGGATCTCCTGGAGGGCGCCTTGCCGGGCGGCTTCGTGCCGCCGGAGCACCTCGGCTGACCGCGGGGATGCGGGTCCCTTCACCAACTCCCGGATGACGCCGAGCAGATAGTCCGGCCGTTCGCGAAAGCGTGGAGCCATCACGTCCGATTCGCCCAGCGCGCGATGACCGAATTCGTCCAGGTATTTGTCGAACTCCCGAAGGAAGCCGGTGCCGGCCAGCCGGTCCCGGCACGTGTCCGGAGCAAACGGTTCGTTCGAAAAGAAAGCCCTGGCGCGGTCATCTTCCCGCACGAGTTCGGCGAGGTCCCGCAGCCAGAGGATTTGACTGGCCGTGACGACGTCGCCCAGACCCTGGAGCGCGGTGTTCAGCAGCGACCGCCACCCATCTCCGGCCCACCGCGCCAGGAGGAACTGCAGCGCCCGGAGCCCCTGGGACACGCCGCCCACGATCGCCAGGGTCACATCGGCCTCGTTCAGCCGTCTTCCGAACCGATCCAACCGGGCCAGCAGCTCGGGGGGTGTCAGGGAGTCCGACGGACGAGCTGGGGCCATCTCTGCCATGCGTTTCATCTCGGCGAACCAGACGGGAGCGCGCCGGGCGGCTCGGCGAATCCTGCACTCCATCAGCAGCGCCGCCCGCAGGAGTTTCCACCAGGGCAAGCGCGGAGGGGCTCCCTGACTCTGAAAAGGGGTCCCTTCCCCGCCCATCTGCTCGGTGATCAGGGTCGGGTCCCCCCACAGTTGCGCCATGAAGGATTGGAAGAGGGTCACGTTGATGAAGGGACGTCCCTGAATGATCCGAACCGAGCGTAACCCCGGCGGGATCGTGCAACCCAATTCCCTGTAGTGGCGCAGGATGTTGTGTTCCATGAATTCCTGGAGAAACGCCAACCCCAGCGGGCTTGGCACCTCCGGCATGGTCTCTTTGAAATTGGCGCGGGACCAGACGCAGGTGCGCTCGGTCAGCCGGAACCCTGCGCCTGATGCAGGAATGGCCCTTGCCTGCAAGAGCCAGGTGGCGCTGCCGTCCAGCGCCCATTCGATGTCCACCGGTCTCCCCAGCCCCCGCTCGACACGCTTGGCCAGGGCGGCCAGCTCAAGGGCTTCATGACCGCTCAAGACGGGTTTCCGCCGATCCTCCTCAGGCAGCGGGTGGTCGGTCAGCCCGGAGAGGGTCACGAGCCTGGCGATCGGCTTCTGGGCAATCTCCTGTTGAAGCAGCGTCTTCGACTCCGGTTGGGTCCTGACCTCCACCGTGTACTGATCCGGGATCATCTGCCCGCTCACGAGCGGCTCCGCCAACCCGAACACCGCGTTGATCACCACTTGGTCCCGCTGGCCCGTGACCGGATGGCAGGAGTAGGCGACTCCGGCCGCTCGCGGAGAGAGAAGGGGCTGAAGCACCACCGCCATGGCCGGAACGACGCCCCCCCGTCCCAGTCGCTGATGATAGGCAAAGGCCGCAGGGGTCCAGAGCGAGGCCCAGCATTCGACGATGGCGGCCGGAATCGCCTGCTGCAACACCCCCAGGACTGTTCGGTAGACGCCGGCAAACGTGGCCTCCTCCTTGTCTTCGTCAGAGGCCGACGAACGGACCGCCCAGAGCGCCGCCGCGCCGAGGCCCAGGGCGGTCAATTCGAGGTGGAGAGTCTCCTGGAGCGGGCGTGGCAGGGTGAGCGCAGCAACCCGGCGCCGCCACTCGTCCAGCAAGGGGCCGCGCGAGTCTTGAGGGGCGCAATGAACCTCCGCCCACTGCCGGGCGGGGTCGAGGTCGGCGGTCCGGAGTGTCGCGTGGTAGGCGGCGATCGTGACGCACAGGCCGGGTGGGACGGAGAACCCGTTGCGGAGCAACCAGCCCAGTCCGGCCGCCTTGCCGCCGACGAGCGCCGGATCATCGCAGCTTTTCAATGACAACAGGAGCGATGCAGACATGGGATGTCCAGGAGACTCGGCTGACTCTACTCTCGGTCCCAAGCATAGTGCATCAGGGAGACGCAGGTCGAGAGGGAGAGAGGGCAAAACCTCGTCCGCTGATCGCTGCGGTCGGGTCAGAGAGCGAGGAGTCGGGACAGACTCGTGGCATCGGTGTGGTTGGAACGGGCGATGACGTGCGACTGCGGCGTGCTCATGTGGGGTCCTCATCCTGCTGGGAGCAACCCGAGGTGCAGGTTGGCTTGGGGACCTTGATCCGATGAGTGCCCTTGGGCAGATACTCTCTCCTGATTTCCGGGTTCAGCAGCTTGAGTTCCAGAAAATAAGTGCCGAACTCCTCGGCAACGGACGTCAAGTGCCGCCGGGTCTCCGTGACCTCCACCGTGACCGTCTCGGTCTCCAACGGTTGGTACAAGTCACTCGCTGTCAGGCCGAGGTACTTTTCCGGCTGTGAGTAGATCTCTTTGGCCGCGATAATGCGAGGGACGTAGTACATGGTTTCCCGCACATGGTGGAGCTTCCAGTATTCGTTGACCTTCTGCTCTTTCAGCAATTTCTTGATCCGATATTCCCCAGTATTGTAGGAGGCCATCGCCAGGAACCAGTCGCCCATCTCCTCCTGCAGTTGACGCAAATGCTTGAGCGCCGCGTCTGTGGACATCTCTAAGTTGCGACGCTCGTCGCGCCACTGGTCGCTGCGCAGCTTGTATTGTTTGCCGGTGGAACGGATGAACTGCCAGGGCCCGGAGGCCTTCGCGCGGGAATAGGCGGCCGAAATGCATTTGCTTTCTACCAGCAGCATGTACTTCAGGTCGTCCGGCAGGCCGGCCTCGGCCAACTGTTTTTCGACGGGTGGGAAGCAACGACCGGTTCGTTTGGCGAGGATGATGCTGTCGCCTTCATTGGCCAGAAACTGGTAGAACTCGTATTCGATGCGTTCACGGACGTCCCAATGATCCAGCGGTACCTGCTGACCGGCGAAGGTGATTGTGTCGGGGAGCCTGAACGAGCTGAGAAAAGCGCGTGACCGTGTCGCCTGAATCTCTGGCGGAGCCGCTGGGTGGTCCGTCACCGGGTGGAATGAGGACTCCCCCGCCAGAGTGGCGAACCCCAGGCCGATGGCCACCATGTAATAGCTCCGTCGTTCTTTGATTCTCCGGACCACGTGGTCTCCGTCGGACGTTTTGTGTGCGCCAGCCCCGCAAGCGGCCTGTGACAATGCTAGCATGAGGGAGGTCAACCACCAAGGATTTCTCAACCCGCATCCGGGGGTTTTGACCCTCGTGCGCCCCCGTACTTGGCAACACCACCTGTGACACACTGCACCAGACAACGTGAGCTTGCTGAAAGAGGAGGACCGCGGGATCGATCAAGGTCAGAGGGCGATGAGCAAATATAGGTCGTTGACGTTTGTGCCGGTGGGGCCGCTGGTAATATGGCGATCGAGTTTTTTGAAAAATGGGTAGGCGTCGTTGCGACGGAGCGCACTAGCAATATTCAGCCCGGCGCGTGCCGCGTGGGCGACCGTCTGGCCATCCACCACCGCCCCGGCGACGTCCGTGGGACCATCCGTCCCATCGGTTCCGAATGCGGCGATCCAGACGTTGGGTAATCCGGCGATTTCGAGCGCTGCCGCCAGTGCCATCTCCTGGGCTCGCCCACCCGTTCCGTTACCCCGCACGGTGACCGTCAGCTCGCCCCCGGCAATGATGCAGGCGGGACGTGCGACCGGCCTTCCGGACGAGGCGATCTCCCGCGCGATGGCCCCAAATTCCCTGGCGGCTCCCGTCGCTTCGCCGGTCAGTGTACTGGACAGGATCAGGGGGCGGAGCCCGGCTTGCTTCGCCGCTCGGGCCACCGCTTCCACCGCCTGGCTATTGTTTCCGATGAGCTGGTTCTGGACGCGCCGGAAGAGGCGCGAGCCCGGCTTCGGTGTGTCCGCATGCATTCCCCGCCGGCCATCCAGTAAGTGGCTCCGTACCCGCGTGGGGACCGCCTGCCAGAGTCGATACCGGCGCAGAACCATGCAGGCTTCCTTGTAGGTGGTGGGGTCCGGGGCGGTCGGGCCGGAGCCGATCGTCCCCAGGTCGTCGCCGATCACGTCGGATAAGATCAGGCTGACCACCCTGGCCGGCGTCGAGGCCGCGAGCCGGCCTCCTTTGATGGCAGAGAGGTGTGTGCGAACCGTGTTGATTTCCTGGATCGTCGCCCCGCTTCGCAGCAGTAATCGGGTCGCCTGCTGTTTATCCCGCAGGCTGAGACCCGGCGCCGGGGCCGGCAACAGGCTGGAGGCGCCGCCGGACAGCAGCACGAACAGCAGGTCGTTCGGGGTCAGACTCCCTGCGAGCGCGAGCAGCCGCGCTGCCGCCCTCCGGCCGGCCTGATCCGGGACGGGATGCGCGGCCTCCACCACCTCGATCGTCTTGGTCGGGGCGGCGTGCCCATACTTCACTACCACCAGCCCCCCAACCAACCGGTCCCCGAGTGCGCCTTCGAGCGCCATCCCCATGCGCGCAGACGCCTTGCCGGCGCCCACCGCCACGACGCGTGAATACTCACGCAGGTCATGGCGCTGCCGGCCCACGTGGAGCCGGATCCCGGCTCGCCTGACGTGGCGGCGAACGGCGGCGGCCGGGTCCACCGCGTGCAGTCCCGCCTCAAGCAGCCGAGCAAGCAGCGCGCGAACCCGAGGCTGCCTCACGCCGATCTGCATCTTGGAGCGGGATTCTCCGACAGAATCCTGAGCTTATGGGGTCTTGTCCTGCTTGAAACAGCGGAAGGGGCAGTTTTCTTTGGGGACCTTGATCTGATAGGTGCCCTTGGGCAGATATTCTTTCCTGATTTCCGGGTTCAGCAGCTTGAGTTCCAGGAAGTAGCTACCGAACTCCTCAGCGATCGCAGCCAAGTGCCGCTGCGCCTCCTTGACGTTGATCGTGACCGTCTCAGTCTCCAACGGCACGTACAGGTCGTCCTTCGTCAGCCCGAGATACTTTTCTGGCTGGGAATAGATCTCTTTGGCCGCGATTATCCGGGGCACATAGCGCATCGTTTCGCTCACGTAATGGAGCTTCCAGTAATCGGCCACTTTCTGTTGCTTGAGTAACTTCTTGATGCGAACATCTCCGGTATTATAGGAGGCCATCGCCAGGAACCAGTCGCCCATCTCCTCTTTCAGCGCCCGAAGAAATTTGATGGCGGCTTCGGTGGACATTTCCAGGCTACGGCGTTCGTCACGCCAGTAGTCACTCTGCAGCTTGTATCGTTTTCCCGTGGACCGGATGAACTGCCAGGGTCCTGTCGCCCTGGCCCGTGAAGAGGCGGCCGCGACGCATTTGCTCTCCACCAACAGCATGTATTTCAGATCGTCCGGCAGGCCGGCCTCGGCCAACTGCTTTTCGACGGGTGGGAAGCACCGGCCGGTTCGCTTGGCCAGGATGATGCTCTCACCTTCTTCCGCCAGGAACTGGTAGAACTCGAATTCAATCCGCTCGCGGACCTGCCAGTTGTCCAGCGGCACCGGCTGTCCGGCGAAGACCAGTTTGTCCGGGAGCTTGAACGAGCTGAGGAAATGCCGCGGTCCCTGCCGCTGAATCTCGGGGAGAATCACGAGTTGATCTGCTGTGTCGGGGATGGCCTCCGGTTCCTCGGGCGCCACGAGCGCGTTCTCCTCCTCAGGCGCCGCCGGTGTCTCGATCGGGTCTTCAGGAGGAGCTGGAGGAGCCGCAGGGGTGGAAGATGAACCGGCCTGGCGAGACCCCGCCGGTGCAGGCTGCGAGGCTTCCTGCTGACGGGTGGGCGCCGGTCCGCTTGTGGCGCTCTCCGGCTGCGCCGGCGAGGGAAGAGGGTTCGCGGCGAAGGCGATAAGCGCAGACGCCGTCAAGAGAACGATCAGTCTGGATGTAGCCGCGCACTGGCGCACAAACCGGCTCCGCATGCGGATTCCCTCAGGTTGAACCTGTGTCATGCTAGCAGGAAGCCGGTCAAGCAGCAAGGGGTTTCCCCTTCGGCATGTATGCTAGACTCTTCCGGTGCGAGCCCTCGACCTGCTCAACGACCGGATCACGCGGTGCACGCGGTGTCCCCGACTGGTCGCCCATCGAGAAGCGATCGCCAGGTCCAAGCGACGGCAGTTCCATGACTGGACCTATTGGGGCCGTCCGGTTCCGGGCTTCGGCGATCCGGATGCCCGTCTCTTCGTGGTGGGGTTGGCGCCCGCCGCCCATGGCGGGAACCGCACCGGCCGGGTGTTCACCGGAGACCGCAGCGGAGACTGGCTCTACGAGGCGCTGCATCGCTTCGGCTTCGCCAACCAGCCCCATTCGACCCACCGCGACGACGGCCTTCGCCTCACGGACTGCTATGTCGCCGCGGTGGTGCGATGCGCTCCGCCGGACAATAAGCCGCGCCCTGAAGAATTTGCCGCCTGTCGGCCGTATGTCCTGGAGGAGCTGCGCCAGCTCCGGAAGCTACGGGTGGTGGTGGCGCTGGGCAAGATCGCGTTCGATCAGTACCTTAATGCCTGTCGAGAGCTTGGGCATCCGGTCCCGTCGCCGGCCCCCCGCTTCGCCCACGGCGCGCAGTACCGGTTTTCCTGGGGAGTGACCCTCATCGGGTCCTACCACCCCAGCCAGCAGAACACCTTTACTCGCAAACTGACGAGACCCATGTTCCATGCCGTGTTCAAGCGAGCCTCCGCCCTTCTGAAGGGGGATAGCGGGGTAGCGGGATGACGGGATACGAGGCAACGGCACGATGCGGCTTCTTTACCTCATTAGTCCGATTACCCCGTTAACCCGAAGGTACGGAGCTACTGCCGGCCGCGCTCGCTCCAGTCGGCCAGAAACTTTTTGAGACCGACGTCGGTGAGGGGGTGTTTGAAGAGCTGTTGGTACACGGCGTAGGGCATGGTGCAGATATCCCCCCCAGCCAACGCCGCTTCGACGACGTGCTGGGGATGCCGCACGCTGGCGACGAGCACGAGCGTCTTGTACTGGTAATTGCGATAGATCGTCAGGATCTGGCGGATCAGCTCCATCCCGTCGGAGCTGACGTCATCCAGGCGTCCGATAAAGGGCGACACACACCAGGCCCCGGCCTTGGCGGCCAACAGCGCTTGAGTGGGAGAGAAGCAGAGCGTGACGTTCACGCGAATGCCTTCGGAGGTCAGCTTCTTGGTCGCCTTGAGACCTTCCGGGATCAGCGGGCACTTCACCACGATGTTCTTGTGGATCTTAGCGAGTTCCCGTCCCTCCTTGACCATCGCCTCCGCTTCGACGCTGACCACCTCGGCGCTGATCGGCCCGTCCACGAGTTGACAGATCTCCAGCAGCAGGTCGCGGAAACTGCGCCCTTCCTTCGACGCGAGAGAAGGGTTGGTCGTGACGCCGTCCAGTAACCCGAGGCTCGCGGCTTCCTGAATCTCTTTCACGTTCGCGGTGTCGAGAAAAAGTTTCATCGTGAATTCCTTTCACATTTGGGGTGCCGAGATTCTTGCCGATCCACTTATGAGTTATTGTAAAAGCATCGGGTGGCGAATGCAACGTGCGGCCGCGGTCCGGGCGACTCGTTTGACAGGTCGATGGCCGCGGTTTAAAATCCAAACTGTGAGCGACGTCGACTAGCGTGGAGGGTAGGCAACAATGCGATGGATCATCGTGGTGCTGCTCGCTGTGATGCTCGTGACCGGGTGTGGCGGGAATCCCTATCTGGATGCGTCCTTGAAACCTGCCGAGCTCGAGGGAAAAGACAAGGCCTGGTTCGAGAAGAACTGGGGCGCTCCCAGCGGGAAGTCGCCCCGATTCTTCGGCGGCGAGACCTGGACCTATTTCCGGATCGCCGGGGGACAATCAGGGGCGCCGCTCTTCAATTTTTCGCCGAACCAGTGCCAGATCACCTTGAAGTTCAGCAAGGAGGACAAGCTGAGCTCGTACAGCTATTCGGGATGTTAGTCCGGGCTAGCCGGCGAGCTGTTTTTGGAAGGTCTGCGCGCAGTCCCTGCTACAGAAATAGTAGGTCTGGCCTCCGATGCTGGCGGCCACGGCCGAGTCCCTCTCCACATACATCCGACAGACCGGGTCTTGTACCAGGAGATTCTTGGCATCGAGCGCCTGGGACTGCCCCTTGCTGTCCCGGAACTCGCGAATCGCGCTCCGCAGCAAAAAATAGAACATGACCAAGAGACCGACGATAATCAGCAGTCTGTACATTCCGCCTCGCTTACCACGTGAGTCCCCGGCCGCTGCGTCTGGCGCCCGCACCGGCCAGGCGGCCCCCCGACGCTCAGCGCAAGGGCCCGACTGCCAGTGGTTTTCCATCCTAGGGGAGCCCTGCCGCCCTGTCAAGAAGGGCCTGAGGCGCTGGGCCGCATGGACACCGGACTCCGCCTAGTCCGGGTGGCCGCGATCGGGTCCCAAAGGGCCCATACGGTCGCCAAGCGGGAAGGTCCTTTGCCCATCAAGGCCAGGACTTCAGAGCAGTGGTAAACCCCACCGTCTCGTGGTAGGGTCAAGGCATGGAAAGATGTGACAAATGCAAGGGTACCATGTTGCTGGAACGGGCGGTGGACATGGACGCCGGCCTCGCCATCACCGTGTTCGCTTGCCTGAACTGTGGTCGGCGTAAAGCCGCGGAGCCTGAACCTCGACCATTGGTCTCCAAACGCTGAGTGACGCCGTCATGACGAGACCGAAAACGCGGTCGCTGACCAGCGACGAGAAAAAGGCGGCGGAAGCCGCCTTTCAGGGAGTTCCGTTCGATCCCGCCTGGTCGAATGCCGCCCGGGTGGTGTACGACGGGATCACCGAAGTTCTCGCGACGAAGGAGCGCCACTCTCTCGCGGAGCGGCAAGTCGAAACGGAGCCGGAAGCGGCGATGGTCATATGAAACCTGCTGTCAACCGAATCGCCAGCGTCCCCATGACGGCTCTGCTGTGCTGTCCCCAGTGTTATCGTCTCATCAGCTACGAAGTGGGACAGACCCAGGTCAAGTGCCAGAGTTGCGGAACCGCGCTCAGGAACCAGGACCTCCCGACCTCGATCGGCTCGTCTCTCCAGGACTGATACCTCGGGCTGCCTGCTCGATCTCCAACTGATCGTCCCTGCCGCGTTGGAATTGTCAACCCCACGCGGGAGGCCCTCTGCCATCCCGATGTAAATCAACGAGTTATGTTGTATTTTCGGGGCCGGCAGGGCAGGGAGGGGCTGTCACCCTCTGAAAACCGGTTGACATTTTAAGGGTAGCTGGGGCACCATGGGGCCCGCAATTTGGTTGTTCCGTGCTGACGACGTCTGGTCTCGATCGTCTGCATCCAACAGCGAGGAAAGGAACCACTTCTCAGGAGGAGGGAGCGACGATGAAGCGACTCTTGGGCACGTTGACTGGGCTGGCAGTCTCGATCACGCCGACGGTGGCATTGGCTGAGGGAGCGACTGCATACTCCAGAGGCAACGCGTTCTTATACTTTGCCGCGATCGCGGCCGTGCTGATCTTCGGCATCAACGACATCTTTCACAAGAAGTGGCTCACGTGGGCGAGCGCCATTGTGATCCCGATTGCGCTCTATTTGCAGTTGCCCGCGAAGTAAGGATGACGTGCTGTCGAGGGGTGAGGCGGGATCCCGAGTGTAGGGCGGGGGGCTGAGAGCGCTTCCTACCGCAACCCCAAGACGTCCATCATGTCGTACAGTCCGGGCGGCTGTTTGACCACCCACCGAGCTGCGCGAAGCGCCCCGCGCGCAAAGGTGTCCCGACTCTGCACGCGGTGGGTCACCTCGACGCGTTCCCCCATCCCCCCGAACAGCACCGTGTGATCGCCCACGATGTCTCCGGCCCGGATCGCCTGAATCCCGATCTCGCCGCGTCGACGTTCGCCGATGAGTCCCTTCCGGGCATACACTCCCACCTGGTCGAGGTCCCGGTTCATCGCTCTGGCGAGAATCTCGCCCATCTTCAAGGCGGTGCCGCTCGGGGCGTCTTTCTTCAGGCGGTGGTGGGCCTCGATCACTTCGATGTCGTACTCCTCCCCGAATGACTTGGCCATCTCGGCGATGACCTTGAAGATGATGTTCACGCCCACGCTCATGTTCGGAGAAAGGACGCAGGGGATTGGTTTGACCAGCGCCTTGAGCTCCGCGAGCTCTGGAGCGGAAAAGCCGGTCGTGCCGATCACCATCGGCCGTCGGTGTTGGACCACGATGCGCAGATGCTCGAGAGTCGCTTCAGGGGTCGAGAAATCGATCACGACCTCTCCCCGTTCCATGGCGGCGGAGAGATCATCCCGAATGACGATGCCGATGTGGCCGCATCCCGCCACTTCACCGGCATCCTCGCCGACGGTGAGGTGCCCCTTGCTCTCAACCGCCCCGACCAGCGTCAGCGCGGCCGATTCCTTCAGCAGCGAGACGAGTCTCGCGCCCATGCGGCCTGCCGCGCCGGCGACAATCACTTTAATCATCAGATCAACCCGTATTCCTTCATCACACGCGCCAGCTTTTCCCGGGATTCGGAAGCCATCGAACAGAGGGGTAAACGCAACTCCCCGTCGATTTTCCCCATCATGGCCAGCGCGGTTTTGACCGGGATGGGATTGGTCTCATAGAAGAGGGCGGTAAAGAGCGGGAACAGCTTGTCATGGAGGCGTCTCGCCCGGTCGAGCTGGCCGGCCGCGAACGCATCCACCATCGCGGCCATGTCGGCAGGCGCGATATTCGCGGTCACCGTGATCACGCCTTTGGCCCCCACCGCCATCATCGGGATCGTGAGCGGGTCGTCGCCGGACAGCACCGTGAACCGATCCCCGCAGGCTTGGATGATCTCGGAGACCTGCTGTAAGGACCCGCTGCCCTCCTTGATCGCCACGATGTTGCGGATCGCCGCCAGTCGTCCCACGGTGGACGGCAGCATGTTTACGCTGGTTCGGCTCGGGATGTTGTACAGGACCAACGGGAGATCCACCGCCTCCGCGATCGCCTTGTAGTGGCGGAAGAGCCCCTCCTGCATCGGCTTGTTGTAATAGGGCGTGATCAGCAACGCCCCGTCGGCGCCGACCTTTTTGGCATGCCGGGTCAGCGCGATGGCCTCGTCGGTGCTGTTGGACCCCGCGCCGGCGATGACCGGGACGCGGCGTTTGACCGTCTCGACGGTGAACGCCACCACGCGCTCATGCTCCTGATGCGAGAGCGTAGCGGACTCGCCGGTGGTGCCGCAGGGGACGATCCCGTCCGTGCCGTTGGCGAGCTGAAACTCGATGAGATCGCCCAGCGCCCGCTCGTCGACCCGTCCTTTCCGGAAGGGGGTGACAATCGCGACTATCGAGCCGGAAAACATGTGATCAACCTCCGTTGATCCGCTTACTACCTAACTCCTCACTCCTCACTGTTTCAAAGCCACGCGTCAGGCAGGATGCGCCCCTCAGACACCGCTCTGGCATCGCCCTGTAGATACACCTCGGTGAACGTGCCGCCGCCCGAGCCGAAGTGCACCGTCAGCTCCAGGCCGCTTTGGGGGACGAGCGTCACGGGAGACTCCACCTTGCCGACGAGGCTGGCGATGAGTGCCGAGGCGATCGCGCCGGTCCCGCAGGCCAGCGTCTCGTCCTCCACACCTCGTTCATAGGTCCTGATTCTGATCCGATGCGGGTCCACGATCCTGATAAAGTTGACATTCGTCCCGGCCGGCTGAAAGAGCGGGTGATGGCGGGTCGGTCGTCCGATTCCCACCACATCGACTGTGTCGGGATCGTCCACCAGGTACACGCAGTGCGGGACGCCCGTGTCAATGAAGTGCGCGTCGCGTTCGACCCCTGCGATCGGGACCCGGAGGTGGAGACGAAGCCCCGTCGGGTCCGGGAACCGGACCTTCACGGCTTCGGCGTCGCGCACCGTCCTGCCCTTTCGGCCAGGAAGCCCTGCCACCAGCTCGGCCTCGATCACCCCAGCGGGCGTTTCGATTCGCATCCGTCGTGGGGCGATCCGCTTGAGATACGCGAACCGGGCCGCGCACCGGGCTCCGTTGCCGCTGAATGCAGCCTCGCTGCCGTCGGCGTTGAAGAGACGCCACCGGAAATCGGCACGGCGCGAGCGCTCGATCAGGATCAGGCCGTCTCCCCCCACGGACATCCGATGGGCGCACACCTTGGCGGCCAGCGCACCCGCCCGCCGAGGGGCCACGACCCGCTCTCGATTGTCGATCAGGATAAAATCATTCCCGCTCCCGGACAGTTTCATGAACGGGATGGGCTTGTCTTTTACCTTTGGTCTCATCTCTTCTCCGCCGAGAATTCCTGACGAATGAGCCTAAGCGGGTGGCGCCGACCTACATCCACAGGCGGCGTGCGGTCAAGAGCGAACTTCGCCGGAGCGGCGGGGCCCCACCCGGCATCCGGAGAAGGAAAGCTGGTACTGACCACCGGACCGTGGTCGCAGACCACGGCGACGGGAATACCAGAAGGCTTCCACTCCGGACTGCCGTGGAAGGGGTGCCGCGAGAGGCGCGGAAGTGAAGGGCCGCACGCCGCCAGGTGCTTCACGCCAGCATTTCACCTTAGGAATTCCGGTATCGTTTCGCCGCGCACGAGATCACCATACTCTTCTCGCGACCTGATCACGTGCATCTCTCCGCCCTTGACCAACACCTCGGGCACGCGCGGCCTGGAGTTGTAATTGGACGCCATCGTGAACCCGTAGGCGCCGGCGCTCATGACCGCAAGCAGGTCGCCTGCCTTGACTTCCGGCATCGCGCGGTCTTTCGCGAGAAAATCGCTGGACTCGCAAACCGGTCCCACCACGTCGACGGTGCGCGTTTTCGCGTTCGGGACCTCGTACACCGGCCGGATCTCGTGATAGGCGCCGTACAGGCTGGGCCGGATCAGATCGTTCATCCCCGCGTCCACGATGACAAAGTGCTTGTCCTCGCCCGCCTTGGTGTACAGGACGCGGGTGACCAGGATGCCGGCGTTCCCGACGATCACCCGACCCGGCTCCATGATCAGCACGGATTTCAGGTCCCGCACCAGCGGGGAAATGGCGACCGCGAACTCGTGGGGGAGCGGCGGCACCTCGTCCGAATAGGTGATGCCGAGTCCCCCGCCGATATTGATGTAGCGGATGTTGGCGCCGTGCCGTTGTAAGGTCTCGACCAGTGCCAAGATCTTCTTCAACGAATCCACAAACGGCGCGATGTCGGTGAGCTGGGAGCCGATGTGCTTGTGCACCCCCACCACGTCGATGTGTCTGAGGGAAGTGGCCAGCTTGTACTCGTCAAGCGCACGGTCGGCGCTGATCCCGAACTTACTCTTTTTGAGGCCCGTGGAAATATAGGGATGAGTCTTGGGATCAATGTCCGGGTTGATGCGCAACGCCACCCGAGCTCGACGGCCCATCTCGGCGGCGACCTCGTCGATGACCCGCAGTTCGGCGGAGGACTCGACGTTCAACATCAGAATATCCGTCGCCAGCGCGTCCCTGATCTCTTCCCGGCTTTTTCCGACCCCGGCGAACACGATCTTGGACGGCGGGATGCCGGCCTTCAGCGCCCGGTACAACTCCCCCCCCGAGACGATATCCGCCCCGCTGCCCTCACGAGCCATCAGGCGCAGGATGGCGAGGTTGGAGTTGGCTTTCACCGCGTACGCCACGATGTGCGGGACGTTCTGAAAGGCCCCATCGAAGACCTGGTAATGCCGCACCAGCGTGGCATAGCTATAGACATAGCACGGCGTCCCGACCTCTTTGGCGATCCGGCTGATCGGCAGGTTCTCGCACGCGAGCTCCCCGTGCCGGTATTCAAAGTCATGCATCCTGCCAATCCTCTTCCAGCAGCTCGAGCCCTTTCAGCGAGAGGTCCTGCGTCGCGGCTTCGAACGCCTCCTTGAACTTGCGGTATCGAACTTTCGCATAGGGAGCCACGGCTTTCAGGGTCTCGACGTCCAACAGCGTCTGCAGGGCTCTCGGCGTCGCCTCCTTGAGATGTTCGAAGTTGACGATGATGTCCATCTTGGCCTTTTCAGCCGCCTGCTTGATCCGCTCCATCAACTCCCGGGCGTTGAGGTGATCCAGCGTGCCCTCCAGGTCCACGAACAGCGCCGAAAATTGATCATGGCGCTTGACTTTGATGTTCAGCCAGAGATCTCGGGCCGTCTGCTCGCCGATCTTGATCGCGTGCAGCGCATTGGGGATGAGCTGCTCGGTGTCAAATGTCGGCAGTTTGGCTTGGAGGCCCTTGAGAACCGCTGCCACCGGCGACAGGGTTCCCTTCGGACAGGCCCGCTTGACCAGCTTGCGGAACTGCCGGTTCATTTGAAAGCGCGCCGGAAGCCGCTGGTTGGTGGCCGACAACCGTGTCCAGATCGATGGCCAGGAGTAGAACTGGTGGTTGGCCCAGTAGAAGCCTTCCTGGAGTTGTTCCGGCGACATGCGGCTGGGATAGAAGACGACGTGCTTCCCGTCGTACTTCGCCCAATCCCGATCGAAGATCCGTCCGAAGTTGTTATAGCGCTCGTAGAGCGGCGTGCCGGGAAGCGGGGTGAGCACATTGAAGTAGGCCAGCTCCACCCGGTTCTTCACCAGAAACTCCACCGCCCGCTCGAAGACCGCTTCGTCGTCGTTGTCGAAGCCGAACACGATCCCGGGATTCACCATGATCCCGTGCTCGTGGAACATCTTGATCTCGTCCTCAAACTTCTGCACGCGGTTAAAGGATTTGTTCGTCTCCTGCAGACAGTCCTCGTCGAGCGACTCCATGCCCACGAAGACCGAGACACAACCACTCTCGGCCGCCAGCTTGACCATCTCCGCGTCGTCGCCCAGGAACAGCGTGGACTGGCATCCCCACTTAATCTTGAGCGGCTTGAGCGCCTCCCACAGCTCCCGGCAGTAGCCCCGGTTGCTGTTATGCAGGTCATCCACGAACGCGAAGATGGTTCCGTCCTCCAGTCCGATCCGGATACGCAACCCGGTCATGAACGCCTGCCACAGGGACCCCTCCCGCATCCGCTCCACCAACTCTCCGCGAATCCATTGCTTGATGCGGGTCAGCTCCTTGACGACTTCCGGCACCGGCCTGCGGCGGGTGGTCTTCCCGTTGAAGGGCGAGACGCTGCAGAACTCGCATTCGAAGTGGCAGCCCCGCGTCGTAAAGCTGCACTGCCGGGTCATGTAGGCATCCGGGCTCAGGAGCTCCACCTGCGGACTGATGTAGTGCTCCAGCGCCGGGAACTGCGACATCTTATACATCCGCTTCATCGCCCCGGCCTCGAAGTCCGCCACCAGTTGAGGCCAGAGATCCTCGGCTTCGCCACACACGATCGCGTCGCAGTACCGGAGGGCTTCGTCGGGGCAGTACGTCGGGTGCACCCCGCCCAGGACCACCTTCTTGCCGCGTTTCCGAAACTCTGTGGCGATCTCGTACGCGCGCGGCGCGTAGCAGGTCATGACCGACAGGCCGACCAGGTCGCAGGGCCGATCGAAGTCGACGTCCTGGACCGCTTCATCCACGAGGTCCACCTCCCAGTCAGACGGCGTGTACGCCGCAATCACCGGCAGGCTGAGCTTGGGGAACCAGACCGAGCGGCGTTCGCTGGCGGTCAAGTGGTAGGGGTTGTTCCTCGGGTAAGGGTCGACCAGCAACAGGGTGCGGGTCTTGCCTGGTGAACGGATCAGTTGCATCGCGATACCCTCCTCAACGGGTCCCTATCGGTCGCGTCGACGGCAAGGGAACCTCATCCTGCACCGGCGCCACTTCCTCGGGCTTTCGTTCGGCTTTGGCCGCCTTCTCTTTTTCTTTCTCTTTTGCCTTCTGTAGCTTCACGGCGATCGCAGTATCCTCCGGCGGAATCGGCGGTCCGACCGTCCCGCACCCGCCAATTATCCCCACTAACAAGATGCAGAGGAACTCCCAGCGCTTCATGGGAGAGCGTATCTCGTCTACCATCTCTCTTCCGCAGCGGAGCGGGTGGCGCCGACCAAACTCCCCCAAATGATGCGCATGGAGGTTTTCGCCATAGCGTGACCCACGAAACGGGGTGGCTGGGCTGACCCCTATTGCGCGCGTCCAGCGAGCACTTTCCGAAGTGCGCGATGCGCGAGCACGGGGGTCGGCCCGGTCGCCCCGTCCTCCGCATCATGGCGTCTCACCCGCGCCAGCCGAGGCTTCTTCCCTCCTGCTTCACGCCAGCATCTTCTCCAGCACCTTGATCCGCGCCTCCACCTTCTTCCTGGCAGTCCCGCCGATCTGCGCCTTTCGCTCGATCGCTCCCTCCACGGTCAGCACGTCCAGCGCGTCCTTCTCGAACCGGTCCGAGAACGTCCGCAAGTCAGCCAGCGTCAGTTCACGCAGGTCCCGCTTGCGGTCCAGGCAGGCCCGCACAAGGCGACCGACGGTTTCATGCGCCTGTCGAAACGGAATCCCTTTCACGACTAGGTAGTCCGCCAGCTCGGTGGCCAACACGTAGCCGGAGGAGGCGGCCCTCGCCATGGCCGGGCGCTGAACCGTCAGCCCCTTGATCAACTCCGTATACACGTCCACTGAGGCCGTCACCGTATCCAGCGCGTCGAACAAGGCCTCCTTGTCCTCCTGCAGGTCTCGATTGTAACTGAGCGGCAACCCCTTCAGGGTGGTCAGCAACGCCAACAGGTGACCGTACACGCGGCCGGTCTTGCCCCGGACCAGTTCCGGAACGTCCGGGTTCTTCTTCTGCGGCATCATGCTGCTGCCGGTGCAGAACCCGTCCGGCAACTCCACGAAGTGAAACTCCTGCGAGGACCACAGGACCAGCTCCTCGCTGAGGCGGGACAGATGCATCATCAGAATCGAGAGCGCCGCCAGCACTTCGGCCGCAAAGTCCCGGTCGGACACGGCGTCCAGACTGTTCTCGGTCACGGCCGTGAACCCCAGGAGCCTGGCGACGTAGCTCCGGTCCACCAGGAAGTTGGTGCCGGCCAGCGCGCCGGACCCCAGCGGCATCACATCCAGCCGCGGGAGCGCGTCCCGCATTCGTCCCTTGTCACGTTCGAGCATCTCCACATAGGCCAGCAGATGGTGCGCGAACAGCACCGGCTGGGCGCGTTGGAGGTGTGTGTACCCCGGCATGACCACGTCCAGGTGTCTCCGCGCCTGATCCAGGAGCGCCCGCTGGAACCGCTTCACCTTCCCGAGCACGGACCCGAGGGCGTCTCGCAGATACATGCGGATGTCCAAGGCCACCTGGTCGTTCCGGCTCCGGCCGGTGTGCAGCTTGCCCCCCACCGGTCCGATCAGCTCGATGAGCCGCCGCTCGATCGCCATGTGAATGTCTTCGTCCTCCAAGGCGAACGGGAAACGGCCCGCTTCGATTTCGGCTCGAACCTCCCCCAGGCCGCGGATGATGGCGGAGGCATCCCGATGCGGCAGCACATCGGCCAGCTCGAGCGCCTTGCAGTGGGCGATGCTGCCCTGAATGTCGTACCCGTACAGGCGCTGGTCGAAGGAGAGAGAAGACGTAAAGGACTCCACCGCCCGGTTCGTCTGCTCCCGGAACCTGCCGGACCAGGCTTTGCGCGCGGGTTTGGCCGTACGGGCCTTGGGGGGTACGGATCGGCCTGTCCGCGGTTTCCGCTTGCTCATGACGCCGCCTTCCTCGTGATGGTCTCCGCGATCATCTCGTGCCCGGCTCACGCTTGGTCTTGGGCCGCTGGGCGCGAATGGCTAGCCGCAGCGCGTTCAAACGAATGAACCCTTCCGCGTCCTTCTGGCGGTACGCCTCATCCTCTTCGAAGGTGGCCAGGTCCAGGCGGTAGAGCGACCGGTCCGATCGCCGGCCGACCACCGCGCAACTTCCCTTATAGAGCTTCACGCGGACGGCGCCGCTGACGTCCTGCTGAGCCTCGTCGAACGCTTTCTGCAGCATCTCTCGCTCCGGCGCGTACCAATACCCGTAATAGATCATCTCGGCGTAGCGCGGGATCAGGCTGTCACGGAGATGCTGGACCTCGCGATCCATCGTGATGGACTCCAAGCCTCGGTGCGCGGCATGCAGGATCGTCCCCCCCGGCGTCTCATAGACCCCCCGCGACTTCATGCCCACGTAGCGGTTCTCGACCAGATCCAGCCGGCCGACGCCGTGTTCCCCGCCCAGGCCATTCAGGTGGGCCAACAAGGTGGCCGGGCTCATCCGCTTGCCGTCCACCGCCACGGGGTCGCCTCGCTCGTAGTCGATTTCGACCAGGCGTGGCTTATTGGGGGCCTTCTCGGGCGAGACCGTCATCCGAAAGATTTCGTCCGGAGGTTCCTCCCAGGGGTCTTCCAAGATGCCACCTTCGTAGCTCACGTGGAACAGGTTCAGGTCTATGCTGTACGGCTTGGCCTTCGTGGCCGACACCGGGATACCGTGCGTCGAGGCGTATTCGATGAGCTCCCGACGCGAGCGGAACGTCCACTCCCGCCAAGGCGCGATGACCCTGACCCTCGGCTCACACGCCAGGTAGGTCACCTCGAAGCGGACCTGGTCGTTGCCCTTCCCTGTCGCCCCATGCGAGACCGCATCCGCTCCCTCCTTCAGCGCGATCTCCATCTGGCGGCGTGCGATCAGCGGCCGGGCGATGGCGGTCCCCAGGAGGTAACTGCCCTCGTACGCCGCATTGCCGCGGAGCATCGGAAAGATGTGGTCCTTGACGAAGGCTTCCCGCAGGTCCTCGACGTACACCTTCGACGCTCCGACCGCCAGGGCCTTCGCCTTGATCGCCTTCAGATCCTCCCCCTGACCCAAATCGGCGCAGAAGGCGACGACCTTGCAGCCGTACGTTTCCTGCAGCCACTTCAGGATGACCGATGTGTCCAGGCCTCCCGAGTAGGCCAGCACCACTTTTTTGATCGGGTTGCGGTTCATGTGCCCCCGATCTTCCGTTTCCCGCGTCCAAGCCACTCGACCAGGATCGCCTTCTGCATGTGTAGGCGGTTCTCGGCCTGGTCCAGCACTACGGATTGCGGGCCGTCCAGGACGCCGGCGGTGATCTCCTGCCCCCGGTGCGCCGGCAGGCAGTGCATGACGATCGCGTCCGGGCGGGCGCATTTCAGCAGGCGCTCGTTGAGTTGGTACGGGGCCAGGGCCTTCAGGCGGCGTGATTGCTCCCGCTCCCGCCCCATGCTGACCCAGACATCGGTGTACACCACGTCGGCCTCCTTGACTGCCACCTGGGGATTCTCGCCGATCTCGATCGACCCGCCGGTATGCTCCGCCTCCACACGCGCCAGATCCACGATCCGTTGGTCCGGCTCGTAGCCGCTCGGGCATCCGAGGCTGATGGCCATGCCCATTTTGGCCGCTCCTTCGATCAGCGAGTTGGCCACGTTGTTGCCGTCTCCGACGTAGGCCAGCTTTACGCCGTTCAGGGCGCCCTTCTTCTCCCGGATGGTGAGCAGATCGGAGAGCGCCTGGCACGGATGGCACACATCCGTCAGTCCGTTGATGACTGGAATCGTCGCCTGTCGCGCCCACTCTTCGACCGTGGCGTGGTCATAGGTTCTGAGCACGAGCCCGTCCAGATAGCGCGAGAGCACGCGGGCCGTGTCCGCGATGCTTTCGCCGCGACAGAGTTGAATGTCGGTGGCCGACAGGAACAACGACTTCCCGCCGAGTTGAGTGATGCCGGCCTCGAAGGAGACCCGGGTCCGCGTGGACGGCTTCTCGAACAGCAGGCCCAGCGTCGCGCCGGTCAGGTACTGATGGGGCCGGCCACGCTGCCGCATCGTTTTCAGCTCGCGCGCCAACCGCAAGAGCCGCACGATCCGGCTCGCCGGGATCGCCCCGATCGTCAACAGATCTTTCCCGCTTCCACCTCCGAGCGGAGGCGGCTGACGCGTTGCTCGGAGAGCCCGTCCGGTCATGGAGCCTCCATGCTCTGCTAGACTCGCTTGCTCAGAACCTGCGACAGGGTGTCCAGAAGCCGGTCGATCTCGCGCTGGGTGATGATCAGGGGTGGGACGAACCGCAACACCCGCTCCATCGTGCAGTTGATCAAAAGGCCGCGGGCAAGACAGTCCGTCACCACCGGCCTCCCGTCGATCGCGAGCTCCATGCCCAGCAACAGGCCTAACCCTCGAACGTCCTTGATGATAGGTAGGCGGTCCTTGCAGTCCAGCAGGCCCTTGACCAGATAGTCCCCCATGCGGCGACTCTGCTCGAGTATCCGGCCCTCTAACAGCACGCGCAGCACCGCCAGGGCCGCGGCACAGGCCAGCGGATTGCCGCCGAAGGTGGAGGCATGCGTGCTCGGCGTGAACACGGCCGCCGCCTCATCCGTCGCCAGGCAGGCGCCGATCGGGACGCCTCCGCCGAGCCCCTTGGCCAGCGTCATGACGTCCGGTTGGACGCCCAACTGCTCATAGGCGAACAACGTGCCGGTGCGGCCCATGCCGGTCTGGATTTCATCAAACATCAGCAGCACATCCCGAGCCTGGCATAACTCGCGCAGCCCCTTGAGGTAGGCGCGATCAGCGACGTGGACCCCTCCCTCGCCCTGGACCGGTTCCAGCATCACCGCAGCGGTGTGGCTGGTCAGGGCCTTCTCGACTGCGGGCAGGTCGTTGAAGGGGACGTAGGTGAAACCGGCGAGCAGCGGCTCGAACCCTTTCTGCACCTTCTCCTGACCGGTGGCGGTGAGAGTCGCCATCGTCCGGCCGTGAAAGGACTGCAGCATCGTGATGATCTCGTACCGGTCAGGGCCGTACTTCTCATGCGCGTACCGCCGGGCCAGCTTGATCGCCGCCTCGTTCGCCTCCGCTCCGCTGTTACAAAAGAAGACTTTCTTGGCGAATGAGTGGTCCACCAGGGCTTGGGCCAACCTGACCTGGGGCTCGGTGTAATAGAGGTTTGACGCGTGCAGGAGGTGCTGCGCCTGTTTCTGGATGGCGGCGACCAAATCCGGATGCGAGTACCCGAGCGTGTTGACCGCGATCCCGGCCACAAAATCCAGATATTCCCGGCCTTCCAGATCATAGACGCGGCTGCCCCGACCGCGCACGATCGAGATCGGCGCGCGAGCGTAGGTGTTCATCAGAAACCGTTCCGCGTCTTGTCGCAATTCATCGGTTGGCATGCTGTGCGCCCTCCGCGTTAATCTCGTGAAATTAACACATGGCTGACGTCAAAGCAACACGAAACTCCCGGAGGGGCCTCTTGTATCCTCTTATCAGCATTGGGGAATTTCGTCTTCGCGCACTTGAGCCACTGGACCAGGAGTGCTATAAGAGCACGCGATGAAAGCCTGCGGAACATGCGAACAGCCAAACTCCGATGATGCCCGCTTCTGTCACCAGTGCGGCTCACCCTTTTCGGCGCCATTGCAGGAGGAAGCCGCCCCGCTCCCGCTGGAGGAGGCTCAACTCTGGCGCGCGTTTATCGGCCCCAACGCCGATCGTTATCTGGAGCAGTTCCGCAAGTTCACGACCGGCGAGACGCCGGGCTTTGCCTTCACGTGGCACTGGCCGGCCTTCCTGGTCGACCCGTTCCTCTGGTTTCTCTACCGCAAGATGTATCTGTACGCCTTGGTGTACGCGGTGGGGCCCGTGGTCTCGGCCTATCTGACCGGGGATTATGCGGTGGGGATTGTCTGGCGCCTCATTGCGGGGGCGAGCGCCAATTACATTTACTACTGGCATGTGAAGGAGCACCTGGCTGAGATCCGCACGAAGGGGACCTTCGACAGCGCCGCACGAGAGCGACTGCTCCTGGACCTCGGCGGGGTCCAGCCCTATGTCATCTGGCTGGGTGTGGCACTGTACGCATTGATGCTCGCGCTGCTGATCGAGGTCATTCGTGAGGGTCCGCCGGAAGGGAAAAAGAGCCAGGGCGGCGGTTCAGCGGGTGGGGTGCTGGGGACGCGACATCTGCCAGGTAAACCAGGACCGAAACCATTCGAAGTCATGCTGGTACGCCGCGCCGCTCGGTTCGGCGGCGGTGCTTTTTTGCTCGAGCTGAGTGTAGGTGCGCGGCCAGTTCTTTTGCCACCAGGCTTTGAGCTCATCAGGGGCGTAGGGCGGCCCGTTAGGCTGATAGATGCCGGCGGCCGAAATCACGTCGGCGATGAGCGGCCAATACCGGTCTTTCCCCAAGCCTAACGCCTTGAAATGCTCCCGCAACAAGAAAACCACCCAGAGCTCGGCGCTGTGCTTCTTGTTATGCTTGAAGGGCTGGGTCTGTTTGAGGGGGATCGGGTCAAAGTTTTTGATGACTGACGTAAAGTCGGGACCGCCGTAGCTGCCGGCCACTTCGGCAATACCCTCCAGCATGCGGGCCAGTTCCACCTCCACCACCGGCCGGGTCTGGGAAGACTCCGATGAAGGGTCGGTGGCAACCGGGTTCGTGGCCGTCAGCAGCTCAATCAGCGGCTTGAGCTCGCGTAAGCGGACAACCGCGCTCTTCAGAATCTGCTCGGATTCCAGCCAATAATCCTGGTCGTTCTTTGACGTCCGCTCGCGGCCAAGAGGAGGCAGCACCGAGGGGATCCAGTAGCGCAGCAGCACAAACAGGATGTAATGGACATCGCCGCCAACGCGCTCGAGGCGTTCCAGTACACCATCTTGACCCAGCGCGTTCTTGAAAAAGAGCTGGCCGCGTTCCACCACGCCGAGCCGCCGAGCCATACTGACCCACCACTGTTCGACCTCGTGCCACGCGGGCTTCTGTGACGGATGTCGGGACTCTGGAATGGGCATGCCACACTCTACATCTGGCTCGACGAGAACGCTTGAGGGGCATGGTACTGCGAGGCAGGGGTGATTGCAACAAGAAGAGGCCTCAGACTTGCGTGAGAGAGCCTGCTTGCGTATCCTGTCGCTCACGGAAGGGGAGGCAGGGGACATGGCTCAGATGGTGCTGCTCCGTCACGGGGAGTCGCAGTGGAATTTGGAGAATCGCTTCACCGGGTGGGTGGACGTGCCCCTCTCACGGAAAGGGGAGCAGGAAGCCCGGGTGGCCGGCCAGAAGCTGATCGGGTTCCGATTCGATCGCGCGTACACCTCCGTGCTCAAGCGGGCGATCGACACCCTGAACATCGTCTTGACGGTGATCGGTCAGACCGACATCCCGATCGAGAAGGACCAGGCGCTCAACGAGCGGCTGTACGGCGACCTCCAGGGGATGAACAAGGCCGAAACCATCAGCAAGTACGGCGAGCGCCAGGTGAAAATCTGGCGGCGCAGCTACGATGTGCGCCCTCCGGGCGGGGAAAGCTTGAAGGACACCGCGGACCGGGTGCTGCCGTATTACGAGCGCCGGATCAAACCGGAACACCTCGCTGGCCGGACCCTCATCGTCGCTGCCCATGGGAACAGCCTACGGGCGCTGGTGATGCACCTGGATCGGCTCTCGCCCGACGAGGTCCTCGAACTCAACATCCCAACCGGCGCGCCCCTCCTGTATGAGTTCGACGCGGCCGGAGCCGTCCTAGCTCATCGCTACCTCTGATCGTTCATTCCGCAGCGACGCTCACTCGTCGGTCAGATTGAGTTCCGCCACCAGTTCGCCGATCGGATCCACCGGGACGAGGTCAAGGAGCAAAGCGAGGATCTTCTGGCGGTCCTCAGACGGCACGGCCCCACCAGACTCCAGGATGGAAGCGGCCTCGGCGGAGACCATCACAGGAGTGCCCCCCTCCCGCACGACCCCG
>Ga0209470_1000490_pt1 | contig 31423 bp, 28 predicted proteins | sample GraSoiAngelo_125_FD_185882 | JGI IMG/M metagenome (GOLD analysis project Ga0209470, IMG submission 185882) | Grasslands soil microbial communities from the Angelo Coastal Reserve, California, USA - 14_0927_05_40cm (SPAdes) (version 2) | ecosystem: Environmental > Terrestrial > Soil > Grasslands ... | reverse complement strand
AAATCATCCGGCGCGCCTACGCTGCCGGAAAAGTGAAACTGCGCATGGTCAATGCCGCCTACGGTCCCGGTGAAGCCACCAACGAATTGCTGAAAAAGGGCGCGACTTTAAATGCATTCGATCACCGCTTCACGCAGCGCACGATCAAAGTGATTTTTGATGGTGCGCTCGGCTCGCGCGGCGCGGCCTTGCTCGCGCCCTATTCGGACAAACCCGACAGCTCCGGTTTCCTCACGCAGAAACCGGAAGAGCTGGGGCCAATGCTTGAAGAGGCGTTGCGCCGTGGCATTCAAGTCGAAACGCACGCGATCGGCGACCGCGCCAATCGCATTATTCTCGATCTTTACGAGCACGCGTTCAAAGCCGTGCCGCCTGAAAAAAGAAACGTTCTGGTTGGAGGGGCGAACTCCGGCGAGCCCGGCGTCGCAGAGCTCCGCCCTCCAAAGCTGGGTGACGTTCGCTGGCGGGTCGAGCACGCGCAGATTTTGAGCGAGCAAGACATTCCGCGTTTCGCCAAGCTCGGCGTCATCGCTTCAATGCAACCGTCGCACGCGATTAGCGATTTGTTTTTCGCGCCGGCACGGCTTGGAATGGAGCGTCTGGCTGGCGCGTATGCCTGGAGTAGTCTGATCAAGTCGGGCGCGACTATTTGTGGCGGATCCGACGCGCCGGTCGAGCGCGGCGAACCAATGGTCGAATTCTACGCCGCGGTCGCGCGCAAAAGTATCAAGGGTGAATCGGGCGAAGGCTGGCATGCCGAGCAAGCTGTCTCGCGCGAGCAAGCGCTGAGGATGTTCACTATCAATGCCGCTTACGCCGCCTTTGAAGAAAACGACAAAGGCTCAATCGAAGTCGGTAAGCTCGCCGATTTCACCGTCCTCTCGGCAGACATCATGAAAATTCCCGCGCCGGAGATCCTGAAAACGCGCTGCGAGATGACTGTCGTCGGTGGTGAAGTCGTTTACGAAAATCGATAGCCCTTTTGTCATTCCAAGCAAAAACGCCAGTCCGGCTCGGACCGAGGAGTCTCTAACTTTTTCGGAGAATATTTAGAGATGTCTCGACTTCGCTCGACATGACAAATATTGGCGCTACGTGACCATCAGCGGCGGACAAGATTACGGCAGAACTTCGCCAGCGTTGTGACTTGAGCGCAGCTAACTGGCAGGCTCAATACGATATCTTTAGTACTATGAAACTTTCTCTTTCAACTATCATCGCGGTCGCTCTCTCCGTTGGTGTTGTCTGGGCGGAGGGTCCGGTCGAAAAGGCAAAAGACGTCGCAGAGGACACAGCCGAGACAGCCAAAGATGTCGGACACAAAGTAGTTAAGGGCACCAAAAAAGTCGTCAACAAAGTGGTCGATGCGGTGACACCCGATCCAGACGCGCGGCGCGTTGACGTCACCTTGTCGAACTACAAGATTGACATGCCTACGAGCCTGGAGCCAGGCAAGACTGCGTTCGTGGTCAAGAATGGCGGAGACGTAAAACACAACTTCGTGGTCCGCGGCAAGGACGGAACCCACAAGTTTATGGTCGATCTGGAGCCGAACCAGACCAAAGTACTGCACGTCCAACTCAAACGGGGCACCTACACTGCGTATTGCCCACTGGACGAGCACCGGAAGAAAGGGATGGAGACGACGCTGACAGTGCACTCGTAGGCGAGCCTATAATGGAGGCGCACACGCTGTCGTGTCCCAAACATCAGGGCGCCAACAGCGCGGCCGCCCTCCAAGGGGATTCAATCTGGTAAGCCTGTCCATTTTCTGCTTCCGCCGCGAATCATTAATGGAGAGCCGAAGCCCATGACTACGGAGATCACGATTCCAGCTGGAGCGGCCACTCTGGCCGGTGCTCTCAGCTTGCCCGAACGGGCGCATACATTGGTTCTGTTCGTGCACGGGAGTGGCAGCAGCCGGCACAGCCCACGGAATCAGTTTGTGGCGCGGACATTGAACAACGCCGGATTGGCAACACTGCTGTTCGACCTGCTCACGCCCAATGAGGAACGGATCGATTCTTATACCGCTGAGTTTCGTTTCAATATTGAGTTACTTGCTGCGCGGCTGTCATACGCCACGAAATGGACCAGGGAACAGGCCAATACCCGAGAGCTTGATATCGGCTATTTTGGCTCGAGCACCGGGGCCGCAGCCGCCCTCGTCGCCGCGGCTGAATTTCCTGATGTCGCAGCCGTCGTGTCCCGCGGAGGCCGGCCTGATCTCGCCGGCGACGCATTGCCAAAAGTGGAGGCTCCAACGTTGTTGATCGTCGGCGGCAAGGATGAGGTAGTGATCACGCTCAATGAACAAGCGCAACGTGAAATGTGCTCCGAAGTGAAGTTGGAAATCGTTCCCGGAGCGACTCACCTCTTCGAAGAGCCTGGTGCCCTCGACCGGGTCGCAAAACTGGCAACTGACTGGTTTTTGCGCCACAGCGACGCAGCGAAATCAGCCAGACAACGGACGGGAGCAAAACCGTCATCGCTGCCGCATTCGTAAGAAGCAAGGCATACTCTCCCTCTGCCAAGAAAAAGGATAAAGGTGAAGGGATTTTCCTGCGCTACGCTACTTTCAGGAAGATAGTTAGACATGTCTCGACTTCGCTCGACCTGACAAATAAGGCCTGGCAGATGACCGTCATTGGCGCCAAGACTCTTTTTCAATGATCGCCATGATTTCATTTCAGAATACTGCGTCGCGCATCATTGCATCGCTTTTCATCCTTGCGAACAGCATCGCTGCGCTAACGGTTGAGCCCAGAAAGCTCATCGGAACCATCAACGAGGAAAGCAGTTGGTCAGCGGATGGAAAGACAATTGCTTTCGATTCGATCCGCTCGGGTAAACTGAACATATGCCCCTGGCGGATCGACACTTGCGAGTTGAAGCGGATTACGACGACCGAGGCGAACGATTTCACGCCGGAATGGTCGCCCGCTGGAAAAGAAATCGCGTTTGTCTCCGATCGCACCGGGCACAATGAAATCTTCATTATCGATCTGACCGGCGGCATGCCGCGCCAGGTGACGAAGAACAACTCGGACGCGATTCATCCGCATTGGTCGCCAGATGGTCGGCAAATTATTTATTGCTCGGCGCGCGATAATCCGAATCAGGCGAGCGCACCGGAAGGCGAGGTTTACGAAATTTACACGATCAAACCAGTTGGCACCGATGTGAAACAGATCACGCACGACAAAGGCATCAACACTTACCCGAGCTTTTCTCCGGAAGGAGGCCAGATCTTATTCCGGAAAGTGCTAGGCGAAAAAAATTCCGAGGTGTTCGTCATGAACGGGGATGGATCATCGATGCGAAATTTGACGAACGATCCGGCATTCGATGGGTGGCCGCGCTGGTCCCCGGATGGAAAGCGAATCGTGTTCGGATCGAACCGCGAGAACAAAACCGATTACGAAATCTATATCATGAATGCTGACGGCAATTCCATGCAGCGTCTAAGAAAGTCAGGGCAGCAACGAAACCAAAAAGTTTGGCCCACGAAACACGCCAAAGCGTGTTTGTCGCGATTTCTGTAGCGGCCGTCTATGACCGCCGGACAGGCCAGCGGCCCTGTCCTCCGGCTGGTGCCACACTGGGACCCATGCTCCACCTTCGAGTTATAGCGCTTGTCAGGCTTGTTTAATCAGGCTATTCTAGCTTGATTATGACGGCGAGCATTACTGAGGCCAAAAATAACCTGAGCAAGTTGATCAAGAGAGTCCGCCAGGGCGAATCCATCCTGATTCTAGATCGCAATGTTCCCGTCGCGCGCCTGGAGCCGCTTCCGCCGGGCAGCAGAGAGGCTGACGAAGCTCGACTCCTCGAGCTGGAGCGGCAGGGAGTGATCAAGCGCGGGAAGGGGAAGTTACCGAAGGACTTTTGGACACGACCGTTGCCGAAGTTCAAAAAAAGCCTAGTTGAAGCCGTGCTAGAGGAGCGAAGAGAGGCACGGTGGTAGTTTACTGGGATACCTCCGCACTGGTGGCGATCCTTGGCCGTGCGCCCCAGGCCTCGCACTATCGTGGCATCGCTCGGCAATATGGCGTAGTGACGTGGTGGGGAACTTATGTCGAATGTGTGTCAGCGATCGCACGCCGCGCCCGTGAAGGCAATGCCCCAACTCAAGTAGCGGAGGCGTATCGCATGCTGGACGAGATGGCGAACGAATGGCGCGAGGTCGGGCCAAGCGAACGGCTGCGGCGGGCAGCTGCGCGCGTCCTCAAACTGCACATCCTTAGCGCTGCCGACGCCTTGCAACTTGGTGCAGCACTCATTGCCGGCGGCTTCGAACCACCCGCCGTCCGATTTCTCACAGAAGATCGACAGCTACAGCGCGCCGCCGAACGGGAAGCCTTCGTGGTCGATTAATTAGGAAAACAGACACTCGTCGTGGTATGCGCCTTACGGCGCGAAGTGGACATATGAAGTAGTTCGTTGAGGGATTGAGTATGCTCAGATCTCCTCGTCGTCGCCTACTGAGATGTCATCGGATGTGTCTTCATCGAGATCGACACCATCGAGTTCCAACGTCTCCAGAGCGCTAAGGCGCGTTTCCCTTTCCTCCGAGGGTTTCAGTGTGTGAGCATCGCGGTGAATGTGAAAGCGAAAGACATCTTGTGCCGCGCCTTCCGAAGAAACGGGCCGCTGTATCCACGCAGCCATACTTGTCGAGATCCTCGATAAACTCCTTCATCTCGTTAGTCGTATCATATGTCTGCTCGTCGATGGTAATTTGATCACGCCACACTTCACAGTACTCGCAGTCAAACATATCTTTCAGGGCGAGCGCTAACGGACACAAACATGGGTCATCACGCTTGCCGTGATACACATGGGCACGAGTAACAACGATGCCAACAGAAGTGAATTCTTCCTCACCGACTTGGCCGTGCAAATATCCGAGATATTCTTTTTTGGTGACGAACCCCCCCGTCTTCAGACGTAAATCCGAGGCTATCTTTCGCGATCATGATCCCGTGGCGTTAATTATTGTTCGCGACTGATATTGGTACCAAGTCAAATCTTGGGTGAGGGAGATGTTTCACACGCGCGGGTATCAGCGTGCCGACCGGGCTGGCGGTTTTTACCGCAGTATGGAACTCGGTGATGAACGGAAAATACGACTGTGATCATGAACCGTCGCTTCGATGAACAACTCGGTGACGCGATGCTGAATTAAGTCGCCCTCCCAATGCGCCCACGTGGCGAACCAACAGGCCGTATTCAGGGCGTCCTGCGGAGTCCGAAAGTAATCCCATCGGAAGATGAAGTGGAGTTTGCGTGCGCTCACATAGAGTCTAGCGAGACAGAGATCAGCGATGGCCACTGAGACCGCGCGTGCCCGCAGTGAAGGGACGCCCCGTCGCTACTTTGCGAAATATGCGTGTCAACGGCTATGGCAAGCAGAATTCTCCGCGGTGCGACAGCATGCGCAAACGTCGGGGGAATATTTGACCGGCGGCATGCAAAGGCGAATCTGATGCGAAGGTATTCGAACCGTGCGCTCAAAGACAAGCAAAAGCCGGTATGGGTTCAGAATGAATCGCGCTTTCAGCGCTGGGGTTCGGCATCACACGAATCCCTGGGGCGTTGCCCAGGCTGATATGAATACCGCGCCTTTGGCGCTAACAGATGCGTCGACAGCGCAGCGCCCTCCAATTACGAATAGAGATACTCGTCGTGATACTCGCGTTGGGGTGCGAACTGGACGTTTTCGTTTCCGGTCTCGGGGTACTCGAAGATTTTTCCTTCGTAATTTCTAATCACGATTTTCTCGTTGTCGTGATAGAGGATGTAGCCGGGATTGATCGGCACTTTGCCGCCGCCGCCGGGGGCGTCGATGACATATTGTGGGACGGCGTAACCGGTGGTGTGACCGCGCAAGCCTTCAATGATCTCGATCCCTTTCGCGACAGAAGTGCGCAGGTGCGATGAGCCGTTAATCAAGTCACATTGGTAAAGGTAATATGGGCGGACACGGCACATCAGGAGTTTGTGCACGAGTGTCTTCATCGTCTCCAGATCGTCGTTCACGCCGGCCAGCAACACGCTTTGGTTGCCTAACGGGATGCCGGCATTCGCCAGTCGCTCCAGTGCTTCTTTTACTTCAATAGTCAGCTCGCGCGGGTGATTGACGTGCACGCTCATCCAGAGCGGATGATACTTCGCCAGCATCGCGCAAAGCTCTGGCGTGATTCGTTGCGGGAGGAAAATCGGAACCCGCGTTCCGATGCGGAGGAATTCAATGTGCGAGATCGCGCGCAAACGACTGAGCAAATTCTCCAGTTTGCCGTCATTGAACAGGAGCGCATCACCGCCCGATAGCAGCACATCTCGCACTTCGGTGTGTTGTTCCAGATAGCGGAAGGCTTCCTCGAAATCAGTGTGCAATTCCTGTTCGCCCACCCCACTGACGACGCGGCTACGCGTGCAATAGCGACAATAGGCAGCACACCGGTCGGTCACCAAAAATAGGACGCGATCCGGATAGCGATGGACCAACCCCGGCACCGGCATGTGTGAATCTTCTCCGCACGGGTCAGCCATATCGTAGGGCGAACTCCATGTTTCTTCGATCCGCGGGATCATCTGACGCCGGATCGGATCGTCTGGATTTTCCCGCGGGATCAGATTGAAAAAGTGCGGCGTAATCGCGAGCGCGAGTTTATCGCCGGAGAGCAAAACGCCGGCGCGCTCCTCCTCGCTTAGCGACAGGTGTTCTTCCAGTTGCTCCAGCTTGGTGACGCGGTTTTTCAGCTGCCATTTCCAGTCGTTCCAAAGTTCCGGCGCAACCCCGCCATTGCGAGACCAATAGCCTTGCGCGTGGGAGCGGAACGCCTTTTCCTGCTCAATTCCCTCGGTGAGATTCACCATGTTCGTATTTGTGTAGAAAAAACTTAACGTCGTTAACAATCGTGTCAATGCACACGGTTTTAACTGCCTGTCTCTGAATTGATTCGTCTGACGCGGTTCGACCACGGTTGTTCAATCTCGGGGGAGATTCGGCGGTCATAGACCGCCGCTACAGGACGGACTGTCCTCTATCCTGCGATCTCGTCATTCGGACTTCGTCCTTCTTTCGTCATTCGTCATTCATGCTTCGTCATTCAGGCCGGTTTGACGTCGAAGACTGTGCTAAGCGGCTTACGCCACCCATGCATCGGCTGGAATGCCGAAACGTCTTCCATCTTCCACAACGTTTCCGCTCATTAAATCACGATAGTAATCGGTCCAGCCGGCGGTGGATGACCGAACGTAGCCGTGCACTTCAGCGCCGTCGGCGTCGCGCTCGGGCATGACATGACCACGCTGCGCGAAATGCGCGCAAACGCCGTGCAACCATTCGTGCAGCCAGACTTCACCACGCGCCTCATTTTCCCATGCCGATGACGGCGCGTTGGCAATAGCGGCGTAGGTCGCGCCATTAGTCGATTCGCTCGCGCCCATCGCCAAACCCCAGGCATCACACGGAACCGCCGTTCCAATTTTCAAGTTCCGCTGGGGCCAGAAAACGAAAATCGAATCGTACTTCCCGGGCGGTGCGAACTCATCCAGATCGGATCGAGTATCATCAGGCGACGGCCAGAAACGTGATGACGATTCGCGGGTGAGAGAAGTAAGCGCGTGATCAGGCCGGACAATTTCGTATTCGATTCCCGTTGCGCCGTTGGTCAATTCGCGCGCGAGTTGCGGAAATCCACGAAAGGAATCGAGCGCATCAGCCAGCTCGCGCTCGCTGGCAACGTGATGGAAATGGGTCTGCGCTGCACTAGAACGAAGCCTGCGCGGCTCGACGGAGTCTCGCCCTACCGGCAAATGAACATCCAACTCGCGATAAACGAGCAGCAATGTTTTCCAAATCTTCACCAGCTGACTGCGACACTTGCGCGCAAACGATAATCCGGCACCACCTGTAAGGCCGTCGTGTTCATCAACACTGGAAACTCAGCGGCGAGCTCGCCGCTGAGTTGATCGTACGACGCAATAATACGCGGACCGATAAACACCGAAGTAACGCCAGTGTCCTCAGCAGCGCGGCCTTGAAATCGATCGACGTCCTTGCTTTCGCCAGACGCCACGCATTGGAATCCAACTAAAGTATCGCGTTTGCGAACGAGATAATATCCCGGCCCCGCGCTCCAGATCAGATCGTTGGCAAAATGATAATCGTGCGCGCCATCGCCGCGGAGAGTGAATTGGCCATTGGCTTCTGCGAAAAAATTCTTGTAACGCACCGAACCTTGCGCGCCGAAAATCCCATCATACGAACCGGTGCCAAGGGTGAGGTCGTGCCCGTGAATTCCGCTCTCTGGCGCTCCCGGAATTTCCACTTCGTGAAATTCTTCCTGTAACCGGCTGGGGTCGCCGGTCGGAAATTTTAGCCCACCCAGCGCGACAACTGAGCAGGTACAATCTGATTCGTGCTCGATTGCGACTGGGTTCTTTTCTTCGACATTGAATTCACGCCGCGCGGTTGAAACGAAATGCCACAGCACCGCCTTGGCCAAAAGAGAGACGTCGCCGAATCCGCTCACGTTCCCTTCGTCGATGGCAAAGCCTTCCGGCCGCCGGAAATCGCGGTAAATAAACGGCGCGTTAAATTGCAGGGCGAACCGATCGTTAATTCCGTAGCCGGCGACGAACTGCGTGATCGAAGTTTCCAATCGTTGCCCAGTGGGATTGGCGACCTCACGATCATCGAATTGAAGCGAGCCGAAATGGGTGAACTGCTCGGCGATGGCCGTGTAGAGGCCGCTCATGGAAACTTTCTCCTTCGGCATCGATTCCACTTGTGGGGTGTAGCAGCCGCAGAGATCGCACGCGCGGGTTGCCAATGGAAAAAACGTCAGTGCGACAACGAGCAGCCGAGCCAGCATCCAGTTTGCTCTACGCACAGTGACAGATTGCGTCAACCGATGCTGGCCGCGTTTCTTGCAGCGCGAGTTTTTCGTGCTGTCATCCCGAGACGCGAAGACAACGCCAGTCCGGCTCGGACCGAGGGACCTCCGAGCGGTCGTGGACTGTTCAAACCACCTTTGTGTGACCCACGAACTTCGGTGAGGTCCCTCGCTTTCGCTCGGGATGACGGAGATGAGCGGCTCAGGGAAGGCGCGCCCACAAGAGCGGTTCCACAGGTGGCGTGCCTACAAAGCGCGGTTACATTTGAACAACTACCAGTCCGATATGTCGAAATTCCAACTCATGCGATTTTTGTTTGCTCTCATTTTTTGTGGCGCACTGACCGCCTCGCCTCTTCAGGCGCAGGAATCTTCCCCTACCGTTCCGCCGGCCGCAGCGGAGTCCGGAAAGGATGTCGTTCACGCCCTGAACAATGCTTTCGCCAAAGTTTTCGAAATCGTCGCGCCCAGCGTCGTCATCATCGAGGTCTCGAAAAAGAACGACGGCAACGAGGGATTTAACTTCGACGATTTATTTTTCCAAGGGCAACCTGATGATAATTCACCGCGGCGCGGTCCGCGTAATCTCGAACCGATTCAGAGCGAAGGGTCCGGATTCATTGTGCGGTCTGATGGATACATCTTTACTAATTTTCACGTGGTCGAGGGGGCGGACCATGTGGAGGTTAAATTAAAAGATGGCCGCGAATTCCCCGCGAAAGTCGTCGGCACTGATGAGAAGACCGACATCGCGGTGATCAAAATCGACGCCAAAGACTTGCCGGTGGCGCAGATGGGCGACAGCGACGCGGTGCGGGTTGGGCAGTTTGCCTTCGCCATCGGGGCGCCATTTAAATTGGATTACACCTTCACCTATGGCGTGGTGAGCGGTAAAGGCCGCAGCAAATTGTTCACCAACGGGGGTTACAGCATTTCCGATTACATCCAGACCGATGCCTCGATTAATCCTGGTAACTCTGGTGGTCCGCTCTGCGACATCGACGGCAAGGTCATCGGCATGAACACGCTGATTAATGGATTGAACCGCGGCCTTGGCTTCGCTATTCCGAGCAACCTGGCCAACGAAATCGGCCAGCAACTGGTCGCGGGAAAGAAAATTGCGCGGCCCTGGCTCGGGATTCGGATCGAATCGGTCGGCGATAATCCGAACACGCGCGATTTGCTCAAGGGAATCGACAAAGGGGTGGTTGTGCGGACGATCGAAGCGGACGCCCCTGCGAACAAAAGTGACCTTCGGCCGTTCGATGTCATCACCAAGGTTGACGGCATGCCGGTGACGAGCGACACGCAATTGCAGCGTGAGATTTTAAAGAAAAAGATTGGCCAGGCAGTAAAGCTGACAGTTTGGCGGAAAGGTCAGACGATTGAAATTCCGGTTACGACCGGCGAGTTGCCAAATGAGATTGCGCGCGCTTCGAACGAGATTGCGCCGCCCGAGCAAGGCCGTCCGGAAGATGTCGGAAAATTGGGGTTGCAGGTGCAGGATATTACGAAAGAAATATCGGAGCGTCTCCATCTCGGCGATGCGCGGGGTGTAATCGTGACCGATGTGGCAGATAACAGCATCGCAGCCACGCAAGGAATCGAGCGCGAGGACGTGATCACTGAAGTGGACGGAAAACCCGTTACAAATGTACGGTCATTCCGCGAAGCCTTGGGCAAAGCCGATCCAAAACGCGGCGTCCTCTTCTACCTCGACCGCCAGGGCAGCAAGACATTCGCAGTCCTGAAAGCGAACGATCGTTAGAGCGACATCACCGGCTCATTCGTGCGGCCATTTTCCTGATATCCGCCAAGAAGGATGTCGCGAGAGCAGGTAATTCACCAATCCATAGAGCCGCTATGGTTAAGCGGGAGAATTTCGGCAGAGGCAAAACGCGGAGTCCTTTTTGGATTCTCCGGCCGGGCGTAGCAATAGAAACGCCGACGCCAAGACCAAGCGAGACATAGGCTTCTATCAACTCAATGGAGCCCAACTCAATGGCTGGCGACCACCCCAGTTTCATTTTCCCCAAACCAGCCTGGAAATGTTTCGTAATTACCTCGTTTGGAGGCAACGAAATCAAACTTGGAAAATCAGGATCCAGATCAAGAATCGCAGCGAGATCTTTGAATGGCGCTCGCTTGGGAATTAGGAGTATGAGCGGCAGTTGGATCAGGCGATGGCATTGTATCGAGACTCCGGTTTTGCCTCCCAGTTCCGTGATCGCGAGGTCGATCTCACCTTTTCGAAGGAGCTCTTCCGCAATGATTTGGTTCGCGTCGAACAGGGTAAGTTTGAAATTGGGGAAACGTCGTTTGTAAGTAAGGAGGAGCTCCGGCAAATAATCCCGCAAGATTCTGGCTGGAGCAGCCAGTCGCAGTTGCTGCCTTGGGTGGCCACGAACGTAGGCCGGAAGGTCGATCAATGCGCTAAAAAAATCCTCGATCTCATCGAAAAGCCGGAGGCCGGCAGCCGTAAGACCAAACGGCCGCCGATGAAACAATTTGAGGCCAAGCGTCTTTTCAAGTTGGGAAATCTGTCCGCTGATTGCCGGTTGCTGAATGCCGTAGGGCATTTTACGCGCCGCGGCACTGATGCCACGATGCTTAGCAACATAATAGAAGAGCTCGAGATGATGAACGTTAATTCGAGATCATCGTTTAAATCGAACTTCAGTCAATATATTATCGATTAACGGTATATATCGCTTCGTTCTAGAATCGCGGCGTGATCATTTTGCTTTTCGCTATCGCCGCCGGCTGCATCATTGCCGAGCACCTCTGGCCGGCGGCGCAACTACCCTCGGTTCGCGCCTGGTGGCCACGCGTCTTCTTAATCAACGCAATTCAACTCGGGATCGTCGTACTCGCGGGACGGAGCTGGAACCGGTGGATGGCACACTTGTCACTCTTGCACTTAAGCGCTTACACCAACGACTTCCTGGCCGCCGGCATCGCATACCTTGTCTCGACCTTCATCTATTACTGGTGGCATCGATTTCGTCACGAATCACAGTTTTTCTGGCGCATCTGCCATCAACTTCATCACTCGCCTCGACGCATCGAAGTCCTGACCAGCTTCTACAAACATCCTGTCGAGATTCTGCTCAATTCGCTATTGAGCAGTGCAATCGTTTATATGTTGCTCGGTTGCAACGTTCGCGCTGCGGCCTACTACACCTTTCTCACCGCAATCGCCGAGTATTTTTACCACTGGAACGTCCGCACGCCCCGTTGGTTGGGGTTTTTCGTACAACGGCCCGAATCCCATCGCGTGCATCACCAATATCGCCATCACACACAGAACTTCGCCGATCTGCCAGTTTGGGACTGGTTCTTCGGGACTTATCACAACCCGCGTGGCTTCACCAAGAGATGTGGCTTCGATCATTGGCGGGAAGATCGCTTCGAGGATCTGCTCGCCTTTCGCGATGTTCACGGGCCAGATGAGAATCAAAGGCAAACGCCGTTGCGCTTCTTGCCGACCTGCATCGGTTGCAAGAAACGCTGGATTTGCGCCGCAACTCATCAGGAGGCGCTGTCATGAGATGGCGGAATCTCTTTGCGGTTGCCCTTCTCCTTGTCGGACTCACCCAAATGGCGGGCGACATTCTCGGCAATCGCGTCTTGAAAGGACTGGGTGCTGCAACTGTGGCCGCGCCTTGCCCAAAAGTTTTTTGCGACATTGACGGTCTGGAACCGTTCGCCTCGAGCTTCACCATCACTGCGAATAGACAAGACCACGTTTCATTCGCGATTACACCCGAACTGTATTCCCGTCTAAAGGGTCCATATAATAGGCGAAACGTTTACGGCGCAGCGATTGCCGCGGCACCACGCTTGCCTGAACCAATCCGCCGTGCCGTTCTTGGTTACGCTTTCGCTACAAATGGACCGCTTCGTGCCGGACTTGCGTTGCCAGAAAACGCTCCCATCGCTCTGACGATCCAAACGAATACTCGAGGGCGCAGTGAAAGGTGGACCTTCCCGTGCGATCCGTGACCCGGATATCTTCACAACAGTTCGCGATATTTCGGATCGTGCTCGGAATTTACCTCGCGGTTCACTTCTTCGCCCTCGTACCTTATGGCGCTGAGGTGTTCAGCGATCGCGGCGTGCTGCCCGATGCACGATTGAATTTTACCTACGGAATTTTCCCGAACGTGCTTGAGCACTTTGGTTCACCGGCCTTCGTTGTTATTTTCCTGACCGGCTTGTCAATTTTGTCCCTGATTTTTGCAGCAGGCTTATTCCGGCGCATTGTGGCCGTCTTGCTTTGGTACGGTTGGGCCTGTCTCTTCAATCGCAACAATCTGATCAACAATCCGTCTATTCCCTACATTGGTTTGCTTCTCTTGCTGACTCTTCTCGTCCCGACTGGCGAATCGCTGACTCGCAAATGCACAAACCGGCAATGGCAACTCCCATCAATGGTTTACTGGACAGCCTGGATGTTGATGGCCGCGGGATACTCGTTCAGCGGCTGGATGAAGCTGTACAGCCCGAGTTGGATCGATGGCAGCGCTCTTTTTCATATTCTCAGCAACCCATTAGCGCGTCCCGGCTGCGCCCGCGATTTCTTGCTCGCATTACCCACTTCGTGGTTACGCTTCTTGACATGGGGAGCATTGGCCGCGGAGCTGCTCTTTTTTCCGCTTAGTATTTCGCAAAGATCAAGAATGATTGCGTGGTGCGCGCTCGCCTCAATAAACTTTGCAATTCTTTTCGTCGTCAACTTCGCCGATCTGACGTTCGGAATGTTGATGATTCACTTTTTCACCTACGATCTAGCTTGGTTTTCGGCTCTGCGTGGAACCTTCAAACGCGGCGTCCTGCTTTATCTCGATCGCCAGGGAAGCAAGACTTTCGCGGTGCTGAAGGCGAACGCGCAGTAACTATCGGCGGTCCGGGGGACGCCAAACAATTTCGGCTGCGCCGCCTAACTCTAAGATCGAGTTCGCTACGGGACGGTCCGTGCGACTGGCGGACGAGGGACTTCTCGATCCACCCGCCCGCAGCACCTAAGTTTGCCGGCTTCCCACAACCACCAGCACAATTCCGCCGACCAGACAAATACCGCTCAAGATCGGGGGGAAATTGATCCCATGCTTTTCCTGGTGAGTGATCTCAAGGGGCCCGAGTTGCGCATCCTTTTTCTCGGTGTTCCAGCCCAGCCCACCGTAAGCAAACCCGATGATGCCGACGATAATTAAGATGATCCCGATAATGCCCGCGGGCTTCATCGGGCTACAAAGTCCGCCGGCCGCCGATGAGATTGATGATCAGAATCACGACCGCGATTACGAGCAGGATGTGAATGAATCCGCCCATCGTGTATGAACTGACCAAACCAAGCAGCCAAAGCACCAGCAGAATGACAAATATTGTCCAAAGCATAATGGTTTCCTTGAGTTGAGTTTACCCTAGTTCGTGTCAGCAGGCCGAACTGCGCTTATGGAATATGGGCGGTTTTCGAAATTGATTCCGGGCTGGCTGAAATACTACAATTTAGTCGCCGGCGAAAACCGCTGATTTCGAAAGCAACCCAACCGTTCGTGCGACTACAAACCTTTCTTTTTCTCTGCCTCGGTCCGCTCTTGATTGCCTGCGCTTACCAAGGGACGATCGTGCAGAAAGCCGGCCGGCCTTTGCCCTTCGCGTACAGTCTCGGGATCGATGCCAGTTTCAAATTCGCTCTTCGTGACGGTCTTGGCCACGTTCGCTGGCAACTCGTTTCCGCCGAGGTATTCAATTCGTATCGGGTCGGCGATTATTTCGATGACGAAAGTCCAACGCCGCCGCTCCATCGCCGCTGTTCGACCGATGGAAAGAAAGTGCTCCGTCCTCCCATTCACGAAACCATTCCAATTTCTGTTCCCCGTTTTCAGCCGATTCCGTTGGAGCCGCGCGCGGTACGCATGTCGCATCCTGACACCGCCGCGCGGCACTAGCGCGCTTAGCCGCAATTCCGGTTGCAGCAACGGGGCGGACGTTTACGACTGCGCAGTGTCTTTTGGGCGTGCTTACTTTGGACTCCGGTGGCAAGCGCAGCGCGACGCCGCTTTGCTTTCCTGCGCTTTGCGGGAATTCGCGCATCCAACCTAACACTTAATGGGCTCGAGAAGATACCGCGGCGAAAAAAGCGCCGTTGTCGCTACGCTTTGCCGGCGCAGTCCAAAATAAGAGGGCACGTGCGTGCCCAGATCCCGCAAATTACTCTTCGTTCAATGCCTCACGTAGATTCCAGTCCGCCCGCTCGAGGCGCGACCGTGCGCTCTCGCGGTCGCACCTGGCGAGTTGCGAAACAAGTCCAACCGCACGCTCGCGCAGTTTTTTGTTTGTTGGTTGAAGATCGATCATCAAATTCCCGCGCACCCGACCCAACCGAGTCATTGCGCCCGTGCTGATGATATTCAGCGCGATTTTTGTCGCGGTTCCCGCTTTTAGACGCGTGGAGCCGGTAACGATTTCCGGGCCGGTCTTGAGATTGATCTCCAAGTCAAACTCGCCGCCTGGCTCGCGTTTGGCATTGCAGGTCAGCAAAATTGTTTGCGCGCCAATTTCTCGCGCGCGTCGCAGCGCCCCAATTACAAATGCCGCCCGTCCGCTCGCCGAAATCCCGATCACCAAATCCTCCGACTTGACCCCGCGCTCGTCCATCGCCAGCGCACCAGCATGCGCGTCATCCTCCGCGCCCTCAATACTTCGCTGCAACGCCGGCGCGCCCCCAGCAATGATCCCCTGGAACAAATCCGGCGACGCGCCAAAGGTTGGCGGAATTTCCGCGGCATCGAGAACTCCGAGCCTGCCACTCGTTCCGGCGCCGACGTAAAACATGCGTCCGCCCTTGCCAATCGCGCCGGCCGACAATTCGATCGCGCGCGCCAATTGATCGATGCATTGACGCAATCCCTCATCCACCAATTTCTCTTCCGCCACGAAAAGCTCGACGATTTCACGAGCGCTCAATCGGTCGAGATTGGCTGATCTCGGATTCGCTTCCTCGGTCGATGAAACCAGCGAAACCGCTCCGGCCGGTTCCGCGGTTTTTGCAATTTGCAATCTCTCGTCTGCCGCCAACCAGGCCGCCCCCACCTCGGGCGGGGATTCGGACAGCGCGACGTTGGCGCCGGGAATTTTTTCGCTGAGAGCTTTGGCGAATGCTACGCGATAAAATTTCTGATTTTCGAACAAGCCCCCCATCAGTCGAACTTCCGGAGTCTCAAGCTGAAGTCGCATCGACACGGCGGTCGTGAAATCGACCAGCGCGCTCACACCGGCGGCGATAATTTGGCGCGCGGCTTCGTCGCTCTTTCGCGCCGCTTCGAAAACGACCGGCGCCAACGAGGCGATCTCCATTTTATCTGCCGTCTGCGCCCACCGCACCAGCTCATCGAAATTATTCAATCCGAGAGCGCGCAAAATATTTGCCGCAAACTCCCGTTCGCCCCGGCGCAGATCGTACTCCCGCAAAATCGACCGCAGGGCGCGAATGGAAACGAAATACGCACCTCCGGCGTCGCCCAAAATATGTCCCCATCCACCGGCGTTTTCGATTCGGCAGCCACTGCGACCGGTCACAGATGAACCCGTGCCTGCATTCACCGCGATGCCGTCACGATCCCGCAAACACGCTGCCATTCCGGAATCGCGATCGCTGCCCGCGACGATATTCGCCTTCGGCCAAACGGCCCGCGCAAGTTTCAGCAAGGCTGCGCGATCTTCTTCGGTTGCGCAGCCGGCGAGAAAGACTCCAATCCGATCCACTTCGCGCGGCAAAACGCGAAAAATTTTTGTCATCTGATCCAGCGGCGTCAGACGCAGATTCGACGGCGGCAACTTTCCCGACTCGACAATTGCGCCATCAACAACTAATGCCCATGCGGTCTTCGTTCCCCCGCCTTCGATCCCGAGAATTTTTTCGTCAGCCATGTTGTCTGTAGCGGCGGTCTATGACCGCCGTGTCGAAATGTACACGCAAATTCATCGGCGGTCATAGCCGCCGCTACAGCCATCCCGAGCGAAGTCGAGGGATGACCGGTACGAGACCTTGCATCGTCCCATTGTCATCCTGAGCGCAAGCGAAGGAGCTCACCTAACCCCGAGACGTTACACAAGGCACATTGGCACGTGCTCGACCTTATGTGAGGTCCCTCACCGTCTTCGCGGTTCGGGATGACGAACGCGTTAGGACAGAGCCGTTGTTTCACGAATCTTCATTCGTATGATGAAAAACATGACCGAAGCGGAAGCGTGCGCGCGGATCGAAACGCTGCGGCGCGACATCACTGAGCATAACCGCCGCTACTACGAAGAAGCGGCGCCCACCATCAGCGATCGGGAATACGATCGGCTTTATAAAGAACTGGTCGATCTCGAGACGCAGTTTCCGGAGCTCGTCACCCCGGATTCACCCACTCAACGGGTCGGCGGCAAACCGCTGCGGGCCTTCGCCCAAATTCAACATCGCGTTCCAATGCTCAGCCTCGACAACACTTATTCCGAGGAAGAGGTCGTCAACTTCTACAAACGAATCATGCGTCTCTTGCCGGAGGAAAAAATTCCAGTGGTGATCGAACCCAAAGTGGATGGCGTCGCCGTCTCAGTGATGTATGAAAATGGCAAACTGACGTACGCTGCGACGCGCGGCGACGGTTCGGTCGGCGACGAAATCACGCAAAACATCAGAACGATCAAATCGGTGCCACACCAATTGCCCGGCGCGGCTCCAAAAGTTTTCGAAGTGCGCGGCGAAGCTTATCTCGACAAAGCCGGCTTCGAAAAACTCAATAAGGAGCGCGAAGCCGCCGGCCTGCCGTTGTTCGCCAATCCACGGAATGCGGCCGCGGGTTCGCTGAAACACCTCGATCCAAACATCGCCGCCAAGCGCCCGCTCGGAATGATTTTTTACGGGACCGGCGCAATCGAAGGCACCGAGGTCGATCGTCACTCAAAAATTTTTCCATTGTTCAAAAAGCTCGGTTTGCCCACGCATGAACATTGGTCATTGGCCGATTCCGTCGATCAAATTCTCAAGGCAATTCACAATCTCGACGAGATCCGGCGCGGTTTCCCTTACGAGACTGACGGAGCGGTAATCAAAGTGGATGCGCTTGCGCAACGGGAGCGTCTTGGCTTTACCGCGAAATCACCGCGCTGGGCGATTGCTTACAAATACGCAGCGGAGCGCGTCGAAACCAAATTGCTCGATATCAAAGTCCAGGTCGGGCGGACCGGAATTTTGACGCCGGTAGCTGTGCTCGAGCCAGTTCTCGTTAGCGGCAGCACAGTTTCGCGCGCGACGCTGCACAACGAAGACGAGATCAAGCGCAAAGATATTCGCATCGGCGATACCGTCATGATCGAAAAAGCCGGTGAAGTGATTCCGGCAGTGGTCGAGGTTGTTCAATCGAAACGGCCGCGCAATGCCAAGCCGTTCGGTTTTTTCGAGCACATCCATGGCAAATGCCCCGTCTGTAGCGGGGAGATCCGGCGTGATCCCCAATTTGTCGCGTGGCGCTGTGAAAATATTCTCTGCCCGGCGCAAACGACGCGGCGAGTGGAGTTTTTCGGGGCGCGCGGCGCACTAGATATCGAGAGTGTCGGCGGAATTGTTGCCGATAAACTGGTCGAGCGCGGTCTCGTGCACGAACCGCTCGACTTATTTGTGCTTAATATCGAGCAACTCGCGAAGCTCAATCTGGGAACCGACGAAGCACCGCGCGTCTTCGGAGAAAAGAATGCCAGTAAAGCGATTCAGGCAATTGAACGCGCAAAAACTGCGCCGCTTTCGCGGTGGCTCTATGCGTTGGCGATTCCTGACGTTGGCAAAACGACCGCGACGGATCTCGCACGCTTTCATGAAACGATCAACGATGTTGCGAGTTCTCCGCTTCTTCGCGATGTGGTGAGCCATAATGGAAGGAAAAGCGATAAATCCCGCGACGGCGGGATGAAAGAAATTGCGGATCGCCTGATCAAATCCGGCTTTGCAGAGCCGTCGAAAAGCAAGATGGACAAGCAGCGCGGGATTGTAACCCAGGTCGGGCCGGTCGTTGCCCAGAGCGTTCTCGATTTTTTTGCCTCATCCGCGGGAAAGAAAATTCTCCAACGAATGAAACAGCTCGGGATCGAGCCAAAGAGCGAGAAAGTTTCGGCGAAGCAAATGGCGGGACTGCCGCTCGCCGGAAAAACGTTTGTTCTGACCGGAACTTTGCCGTCCATGACGCGGGAAGAGGCCTCAGTGAAAATCGAAGCGGTTGGCGGTCACGTCAGCAGTAGCGTGAGCAAGAAAACCGATTATGTGCTCGCTGGCGAAGAAGCCGGCAGCAAATTGGAAAAAGCGAAGAAGCTGGGCGTGAAAATTATCGGCGAAAAGGAATTTCGGGCAATGCTGAAATAGAAACGTGGCTGTCATCCCGAGCGAAAGCGAGGGACCCCGCGATTGTCTTCTCAACGATTGCGAGGTCCCTCGCCGTCTGCGCGGCTCGGGATGACGGCCGCGGCCAGCGACCGCGGCTACAATTACGGCGTGCGCTCCGGCGCTTTCTGCAACCTGAGCGGCAGTGCCTGGTTCATGCTCGGCTGCGCGATGACCGGTGGACGTTGACTGGCCGGATGAAAATCCGCCTTAACGTCGAACGTCAATTTCTCGTCGCCGCGGATTACGGTGATCGGCACCGCTTCTCCGGCAGTCAGAAAGAACGAAGCATCGATGATGTCGTCAGGCTGATGGATTTCCCTGTTCCCGACTCGGAGCAAAATGTCGCCCGGCTGAAGTCCTGAGTTTGCCGCCGGGGTGCTATCGAGAATCTCGGTCACTTCTGCATAGGAACCGCCTTTTCCCTCCAACGCCTGCATCAACTTGGCGCCGATCCAGCCATGCCGCACTTCGCCAAAGCGCAGAAAATCGCTGCGAATTTTTTCCGCGGCTTCGATCGGCAAAGCGTAACAGGATGAATTGTTTTCCAAAGTGAAGGCAACGATGCCCACGACTTCGCCCCTCATGTTTAGGAGCGGCGCGCCCGCTTCCCCACGCTGGGTCGCTACGTTTACGCGCAGATGCGTAGTGTGAAAATAGTAGCCGAGATATTTTCGATCAAAACCACCCACTAGCCCCAAGCTGGGCGTCTCCGGCAAATCCAGGGGATAACCGATTGCAACAACCGGCGTGGTCACCTCCATATTTTCGGATTTGCCAATGGGTAACGCCGGCGATGCGGTGTCGACTTTCAGGATGGCGACGCCGCTCCGAACATCGGTCACCTGCTGTCGCGCCGGCAGCCTCTTCCCATCGAATTCAACACTAAAGTTGTTCCCTTCCCCGCCAACGGAATAGGCCGTGTAAATCGTCCCAGTCGGATCGATAAAAAAGCCGGTCCCGGAAAGCTCGCTGTGCTCGTCGTCGCCATGAATTTTGACTACCGCTTTCTTGCAATGATCAAAAATATCTTTGACCTCGCGACTGATGGTGGAAGCCGATTGGTCCTCCGCCCGCGCCGATAGGGCAATGGCAAAAATGGGAATAAGCAGCCAACGCATCGCGAATTTCTCCGCTCGAATCGCCGTCAGGCGATGATTAGAACCGCAATGACGACTCATAACTCACAGGCATGCTGTCCAGCACATAACGCGGAGGCGTGGCCGTCCGGTGAGTCGAGAGATGCGAACGCGGTTGAGTGACGGTAATGCGAGTGGAGACCGGCGAAGCCAGACTCCACCCACCATCGGTTACGCTTTGGGCTGGAACAATCGGAGTAAGCCGGGCGACATTCGGCGTTGGCGGGGTCTGATAAATCTTGAGCGATATCACTGCTGCGCAAAGCAACACTGCCGTCACCGCCACCCGATAGGAGGCGAGGCTTGCAACATTCAGGCTCATCATGAAATCCTGGGCGCGACCGAAGGCGATTTTCCAAAGCGGTTGGCGGAGCAATTCATCACGCTGCCGGCGGTGAAATTCGTGCAGGAAATTCTCGAAATAACCAGGAGGCGGTTGCTCGTATTTTTTCAACCGCAACAGCCGGCCAATTTCGTTGTCGTCGAACTCGTCCATCTTCCTTTGTCTTTACGTCACCGGGTTCTTGCGAAACTCGTCCAGATAATTTTGCAATTGCCGATTCGCGTAGAAGAGCCGGGAACGTACCGTTCCTTCAGAAACGTTCAAGATTTTACTGATCTCGGCGTGGGGCATTCCCTGAATATGGAACATAGTCACAACGGCTCTGTGTTCATCAGACAGTTTCATCATGGCCTCGTTCAATCTTCGCTGGAGCTCGGACAGGTCGGCCTCCCGCACCGGACTGCTGGTTTGGGTGAGCTCGAGAAATTCTTTGTCGTTTTGAATGCTCGCGTCCACATCGTCGAGGCTGAGGTGAAAACGGCGGCCGCGTTTCTTTAAAAAATTCAGCGTCATGTTCACCGCGATGGAATGGATCCAGGTGTAGAACGAGGATTTGCCACGGAAACCGCGGATCGATTTGTAGGCCTTGGAAAAAATATCCTGAAGGAGATCGTTCGTGTCCTCGTGATTCGAGGTCATGTTGTAGACCAGACCGTAAAGGCGCGGGGTGTATTTTACCACCAGCTGATCGAAGGCGCCGGCATCCCCATCCTGTGTACGCGCGACCAGCTGCTGATCTTCATCGGTTCGTGGCTGGTCCATTGCCCCTCTCCTTCTTTTAACATTCGGGCCGGGAACCGACGACAACAAATCAGAGATTCGACGCGGGGCAGCGAGAACGGAACTCATTTTTTTCAACGGACGCGATCAGCTCCGGCGATCGCGCATCGAGAGGAGCCAGAGCAAATTGCCGAGCGCGGCGATGAAGGCGGCGACGTAGGTGAGGGCTGCGGCGTTGAGCACATTGTTTACCCCCGCCACCTCGGCTCCCGGCTGCACGATCCCCATCTGCTGCAAAATAATTTTGGCGCGGCGCGAAGCATCAAACTCTACCGGTAGGGTGATCAACTGAAAGACCAACAGGATGGCGTAACAATAAATGCCGAGTGTAATCAGGCCGGTAATGTGAAAAAATATTCCGCCGATTATGATAAACGGCAGCATCTGCGACGCCGCCATCGTCAATGGCACCACTGCCATGCGCGCTTTCAAGGGCGCGTAAGATTTTGCATGCTGGATGGCGTGTCCGGTTTCGTGCGCGGCTATACCAAGCGATGCGACCGAAGGGGTGTTGTAAACGTTGCTCGAGAGGCAAAGCTTTTTCTTGGTCGGGTCGTAATGATCGCCCAGAAAATCGTTCGTCTCCACCACTTCGACGTCGTGAATTTGTGCTGCTTGTAAAATCTCGCGTGCGCATTCCGCGCCGGTGATGTTGGAGCTTGCGCGCACCTTGCTCCAGCGCCCGAACGCGCTACTCACGCGAATCTGCGCCCAGATACCGATGATCAAAGGCACGCCGATATAAAGCAACCAATGACTCCCGCCGTATCCGATTGGGTAGAACATTCCTGTCTTAAGTGTGTCTGCTTATTAGACGCCGGCAAGGTGCGCTTCGTTCATTTCGTGCATTTTCCTACGGTCGTTTCGCTGCCATTGTCATTCCGAGCCGCGCAGACGGCGAAGAACCTCACAAACGTTCGATTGCCCGTGACCTTCAGTGAGGTCCTCGCATTCGCTCGGGATGACGGAAGTAAAGCAATCAGATTTCTAGCTGTTTCGGAAACTTCGAGAGAATCCGACAGCCATCTTTTTCCACAATCACCACATCTTCAATCCGCGCACCGCCGATTCCTGGATAATACAAACCCGGCTCGACGGTGAGACATTGTCCCGCTTTCAAGGTCACCTTTTGCAAGCGCGGATATTCATGAATTTCGAGCCCGAGGCCGTGGCCGGTCCCGTGAAAAAACCCGACACGGCGCCCATTACGCACTTCCGTTGGGAAGCCCCGCCGATCGAATAGTTCGGTGATCGCCTTGTGAACACTCATTCCGTCCACGCCCGCTTTGATTCGTTTCAAGGCCAACGCCTGGCCCGCCTTAACCGCTTCCCAAAGCTTCCGCTGTTGTTCGCTGGCGCGACCGCGCACCACTGTTCGCGTCATGTCGCCCCAGTAGCCGGTCTTGGCGTCGCGCGGAAAAATATCGAGAATGATCAACGAATTTGCCTGGAGCGGACCGAAGCCGCGTTCATGCGGATCGCACGCCTGATCGCCACCGGCCACGATTGTGTTCGTCGGCACACCGCCGGCGCGCAAAATTGCGCTGTCTATTTCCGCGCGCAGAATTTCCGATGTCAGCGTTTTGCCGGACCATTTCAATTTTTTTCCTGCGCCTAGTTTTGACGCCTTCAGAATTTCCATCCCACGCTTCATCCCTGTTTCCGTGATCCGCAGCGCGCGCTCGAGCAGCCGAATTTCCTCCGCTGTTTTCTTCTCTCGCGCCGGCCAGAAAAGCCCGTCGCTCGTTTCCAGCGCGATCCCCTTCCGCTTAATCTCATTAGCAAAACCCAGCGGGAAATTAGCCGGCACCTTTGCCCGTCTTACTCCCCGTTTTGTTAGAAAATGCGCCAGGACTTTTTCGTAGGGCGGCGCCTTTTTTGCCTTGCCCTGTACTTCGCGTTCGAGCTGGCTGAACATGACAAACTCGTCCGCCTTCGCATTCTTCTTCGCCCGATCGATCTCCAGATCGCTCAGGACGAGCGTGCGCTTCCCGTTTTGCTGAAGAAAAATGAACGGATCGCCGATGAAGATCCGTGTCGCGTAAAGCATATCGGCATCGGTATCGCTGGGCGCGACAATCAAACGCGCTAATTCGGGTTTTGTTGCCATTTTTCGATGTTAACCGCGTCGGGCTTTTTGTCATCCGAGCAATGTCGCCTCCCGCCTTCGCATAAAGCTACGGCGTGGCAGGCGGCGACGCTCGGGATGACGGACGGACTACGTCCTTCGCACATCCAATTGCCGCCGCAAAATCCAGTGCAAGAACCCGAGCAGCGCAAGGCTCGATCCGATCAACACGATGGTGTTGAAGATGAACACATCAACCTTCATTCCAAGATACCGTTTCTCCTCACCGAAAAACACGTTCGGTCTTCCCCCGCGATAATCGCTTTGTTCCATCTCCGCGTTCGAAATCAAATCAGATACTTTTTGGTTCAGATAGAGTGTCTCCGCCGTTACCGGACCATTGGCATCCTTGAATTGGCTGCGATCAAACGACTGCTTGCCATCGAGTACCTGATCAATCGCCCCAAGATGCCGGTCCAAATCATCCGGCGTTCTTGCCTCCAGGCCCGACAGCATCGCCAACGTATCCTTTAAATCGTTCAAGCGTCTCCTTGATTCTGGCCGAGTATCATGACGAGCCACGATCCAATCGATCTCGCGCTGAGTGCGGTCCTGGCGACGCGTCACCGGATTCAATTTGGCCTGCGCCACAATCATCTCCTCGTAGGACCAGCGCATGGCGATGAACTGACAGATGAATGGCACCTGCAATTTGCTGTCCATTTTCTTGTTCTGTTCCTTGTTCGGATGCTCGGAAAACCAGCGGCTGAAGGTGTAGACGAGCGCGAGGTTGCGGTTCATGTCCTCATATTTAATGAGCGCCCCACCCATGATGATCTGCGGAATCAAGACCAGTGGCACGATGTTGGCCGCCGTCTTCGGATCGGAAACGAGAGAGGAAATCACCAGGCCGAGGGCGACCCCACCCATCGCCGTCATGAACACGATCCCGAGGTAAATCCAAAACATCCCTCGGATTTCGAGAATGTAATTGCCGATGAGGACGAAGAGAACGCATTGCAACAGCGCGAAGACACCCAGCGAAACGGTTTTCGCGAAAATATAATAAGGCAGCCTAACATTGAGGTTGCGCTCTCGTTGCAGGACAACCCGATCGCGAATGATGTCGTCGGCGCTATTGGTTAACCCGAGGAACATCGCGACGATAAGAGTAAGAAAGAGAAACGTCGGGATGTGATAGGCGGAGGCGAAATCGTAGGTGCCGCTGTCGGAGTAGCGCAGCAAACTCGCGATCAGAAAGGCCAGCACCGGCGCGACCCCGATGGTGATGACAAGATTGCCGCGATTGCGCAGCTTGCTGATGAAGGCACGCTTCAGCAGGGTGCGCAATTGTGTCCATTCGTCGTGCCAGCGAAACGGCACCCGTTTTCTCTTTTGCACCGGCGCGCTCGGCAACGGCGCCGCTGGCTCCTTGCGCAAGGAAACCTGCTTCACATCCTGGATCAGCCGGAACGCTTCATATTTGTCCCGCCAGAATTCCGGCGCGTAACGCCGCGACGGCACCAGTTGGCCGCGATTGTTCTCCTCGTAAATAATGTCGCCGCTCAGATCGCGCAGCGGCGTTTCCAAAACGTCGAAAATAAATTCCGGCCGGGTTGTTCCGCACGATGGACATGCACCCAGATCGGCGCCGAATTGGTGTTGGTGTTCCGCTTCCGCGAAATAACGCAGCATCTCGGTCGGCGTCCCGAAGAAAACCAGTCGCCCTCCTTTGTCGAGCAGGATGGCTTTGTGAAACATCTGGAAAAGTTTCGAGCTTGGCTGGTGAATGGTGACGATGATGATTTTGTTGTGCGCCATCGAACGAATGATCTCCATGACATGCTCGGAGTCCTTTGAGCTCAGCCCCGAGGTCGGCTCATCGAAAAGATAAACGTCCGCCGAACCGATCATATCGAGGCCGATGTTGAGTCGTTTGCGCTCGCCACCACTGAGCGTTTTCTTGATCGCGGTGCCAACGACGGCGTCGCGCCGTTCGCTCAAACCGAGCTCGACCAACTTTCCTTCCAGGCGGCGCGTCCGGTCGCGCCGTGACAAATGCGGCGAACGAATCGCGGCCGCGAACTGCAAATTTTCGCCGATGGTCAGATGCTCATCAAAAGCGTCTTGCTGCGGGATGTAACTGAGGTATCGCTTTAGTTGATCGAGATTTGGATAAAGGGGCTGGTTATTGAGCAGGACCTGGCCGCTGGTCGGCTCCAATTGTCCAGCCAACACTCTGAGCAACGTGCTTTTCCCCGAACCGCTCGCCCCCATCACGCAAACCAGCTCTCCGCGCACGACGTTGAAGGAAATTCCCTCCAGCCCGATCTCGCCGCCGCCAAAGCGGTGCGTGACCTCGCTTACCTCCAGGGTGCGAATGATGTTGCGCTCTTCCTCGATGATGCGCTCGGAAAAATTGCATTTCAGAAACTGCCCGACATCGATGCGAATGGTGTCACCATCTTTTAACGGCGCCGTGGTGCGCACATTGGTCTCGCCCACCACGATCGGGCGATCAGCCTCCAGCACTTCCAGAGAGCCGACACGTTTGTCATAATCGCAAAAAATCTTCAGCAAGACATCGCCCGCGGTCCCGGGCGACAGCAAAATGTCGTCCTCTTCGAGCAGGCTCGGGTCATTCGAGACGAGATATTCTGACTTGGAAGCTTTGAGTTGAAATCGACCACCCAGCGCCCGGGCGCGGCGGCGCAGATCAAGCAGATCCAGCTCGCTGTCATTGTGAAAAACGATCCGGTCCTGCAACGTCGCTTCCACCAAGGTCCCGGCCCGCAACCGCGTGCCATTGAGTTCGGCATCGACGTCCTTTAACGCCTTTACCTTCACTTTTAATCCGAAAGTTACCTCCAACGCAGTCTCACGTGTCCGCGCTCGCTCCAGCTCGACCTCATCGGAATCGCGATTCACTCGAATGAAGATTTGCGGGAGCGAAACGTTTTTCTTGGCGTTGAAATACTGCGCCAGGTCCTGATAACTGAGCACCTGGTCGCCCACCAGAATGCGTTGACCTGGATAAATCCGGCAAAACCCGCCCCGCACCAATGGCCGGCTTCGCACCGACACACTCTGCGAGCTGTAATTTTTCAAAAGAATCAAATCGTGATAACGAAAGGCGAGCAACCGATCGCTGGCACTGAGGCTTTTCAACATCACGTCCGATTGCCCGTTGTTGCCAAACGAGATCGATTCCAGGGGCGAGGAGCCGCGCTGGTAAACCCCGGGGTCCGATTCCTCGCTCGCGTTCAGCTGATAAACGATATCGATCGCCTGCGCCGCCATCCCCAGCTGCGACATGAAAGAATAAAATTGCACCACCTGCTCCTGCTTGAGGCCGGCTTGCGAAATCAGATCGTAGAGCTGCACCCCCAGCATGATCTTGCGGTCGGTGCTCAGCTGAAGGCCGAGCTTTTGTGCCATCGCCGTTAAATCCTGCTGCTCGTAAAGCGCCTGCCGAAACAGCTGCCGCAGCTCGGAGTAAACTGCTTCCGGATAATCGTAACGCAGGAAGCCAAGGCTGGAGTCGATTTCTTCTTCCAGCAAAACGCCGTCCGCTTTCGAAAAACTGGCCAGCACCTGGATCAGCAACGGCAGCAAATTCGGCCCTTCCGAAACGCTCCGCGGTTTGCGCATGGCCCGGCGCATCCAGCGCCGACCTTTCCGCTGCATGCGATAGGCAAAAGGGGTCACCCGTTGCACCGCGCGATCAATTTTATCGGCTACCTGGGCTAACAATTCGGCCATTGCTATTTGGGTGTAAAGTTTACTCCAAGCCCCGGTCGACGCAATGACCGTGCCGCCTGTCGCACAGCCATCTTCGTAGCACAGCCATCCTGGCTGTGGGGCCAACGGGCATCTTGCCCGTTGTCTGCGCTCTCATCCAATCGAACGCCGCCCCCGATTCGTTGTCGAATCAGCCAAAGGCGTGACTCCTGCTCATTGCATTGCCAACCTGCTCATGTAACTTTTCTAGCGCGGCAAGAGTTCCGCGCACGAACCTAATGGCGCAACCTGACCGCAATTCCTCGCGCGACAACAAGCGCAATAACGAACCGAACTTTAACTGGCGCGGCATCGTTCTGATTGCCATTGCCTTTGGACTCATCGGCATGGCTCTACTCGTTCGCAACGGCGGTTATCAGAATGTCGAAGACGTCCCCTACAACCGCTTTATCGAGCTGCTTGATAACAAGCAGATCATTAGCGACAAAAATCTCCCAGTTACCCTGCTCGTTCAGGAAGGCCAGCCCACCCGGGCCCTCATCGGTTATTACCGCAAACAAACCGCCGGCGCGGAACAGGCGGTGAAGTTCCGCACTACGGTCGATCTGAATTTCAGTCCCGACCTCGAGAAGCGGCTTAGCGCTGCCGGCATTCAACCGGCCATCCGCACCGAATCGAACCTGTTCGCCCAGACCGTTCTCAGTTTTCTCCCGATCGCGCTCTTTCTCCTCGTTCTCTATTTCCTGTTTCGCCAGCAAATCCGTATGGCCGGCAAAGGCGCCCTCAACTTCGGCAAATCCAAAGCGCGCATGCTGGCCCGTGATAAAAATAAGATTACTTTCCGCGACGTCGCCGGAGTTGAAGAAGCCAAGGATGAAGTGCAGGAGCTGGTCGAGTTTTTGCGTGATCCGAAGAAGTTTCAGAAACTCGGGGGGCGCATTCCAAAAGGCGTGCTTTTGGTCGGGCCGCCCGGCACCGGCAAAACCTTGTTAGCCCGCGCCATTGCCGGCGAGGCCGATGTCCCCTTCTTTTCCATCAGCGGTTCCGATTTCGTCGAGATGTTTGTCGGCGTCGGCGCCAGCCGCGTCCGCGATATGTTTGAGCAGGGCAAAAAATCCGCGCCCTGTATCATTTTCATCGACGAAATTGACGCGGTCGGTCGTCATCGCGGCCACGGCGTCGGCGGTGGCCACGACGAACGCGAGCAAACCCTCAATGCCTTGCTCGTGGAGATGGACGGATTCGATACTCAGGAAGGCGTCATTATCATCGCCGCTACCAACCGGCCCGACGTCCTCGATCCCGCTCTGCTGCGCCCCGGCCGTTTCGATCGCCAGATCACCGTCAATTTGCCTGATGTGAAAGGTCGCGAGGAAATTTTGCGGGTCCATTCCAAGAAAGTGAAGCTGGCCGAAGGCGTCGATCTCGCCGTCGTTGCGCGTGGCACGCCCGGTTACTCCGGAGCGGAATTGGCCAACGTCATCAATGAGGCTGCTTTGCTGGCGGCGCGCCGAAATTTGAAAGGCATCACTTTGGCGGAGCTCGAGGAAGCGCGCGACAAAGTCCGCTGGGGAAAGGAACGCCGCAGCCTTGCTTTGAGCGAGAAGGAAAAAACCAACACCGCTTATCACGAAGCTGGACACGCGCTCCTGCTCGAATTGCTCGAACACACCGAGCCGCTCCACAAGGTCACTATTATCCCTCGTGGTCCATCGTTGGGCAGCACCATGTGGTTGCCCGAGGAAGACAAATATACCAACCGCAAAGCGGAATTACTCGCCAGCCTCACCGTCAGCATGGGCGGTCGCGTGGCCGAGGAGCTGGCTTTTGGCGATGTCACCAATGGCGCCCGCGGCGACATCAAAATGGCGACCGCCACCGCCCGCCGGATGGTGTGCGAATGGGGCATGAGCGAGAAATTGGGAATGGTCGAGTACGGTGACCACGAAGATTACGTTTTCTTGGGGCGCGACATTTCGCGTGCGCGCGACTACAGCGAAGCCACCGCCGAGGAAATCGATCGCGAAGTGCGCAAACTCCTCGACGAAGCTTACCAAAGGGCAAAGCAAATTCTCACCGCCAATCGTGACAAACTCGATATCATCGCCAAAGCGTTGCTCGAGTTCGAGACTCTCGACGGTTCGCAGATCAAGGAAATCGTCGAGCACGGCCGGATGTTGAATCCACCGCCCGGGATCGCTCCGCGCGGCGGCGAAAAAATGGAGCCGGAGAAACCGCCCAAGCAAGTCGTCGTCGCCCCCGACGTCACTCCTCCGCTCCCCGGCGCCCTCGGCGGCGCGCCCGCGTAAACCGCTCCTTTTTCCTCGGCGTTCGGCGTTGGATGTTCGATGTTGGACGTTTCCGTCTTCCTGCTCCTGCTCGATTTCAGAGCGAGGTTTTCCCCTTCTGTAGCGGTGGTCTATGACCGCCGAAACACAGTCACTATTCACCATCTCCGCAGCCCAGGTCCCTCGCGCTTTCGAGAAATAGGCGAAAAAATGTTCGCAATTAAATGCGAACTTTCGTTTATATCTCGTTAGGCCCGCAAAACACCATGACCGCGCTTTCGCGTCAATTGATAAGGAGATCCCAATGAATACTGTCCGCCGTCTGAGCTACGTCTTTCTCTGCATCGTCCCGTTCCTTTGTTTCGTTGTCGTCGGTGTGCGCGCCTTTCGCCTACCCGGAGTCTATCAGGCCGTCGGGTTTACGTACTTTGCAGCGATTGCGATGGCGGCGTGGACTCTGAGCGCGGGGGCAATCAGAGCCGCTGTCCAGGGCCGGCGATTGCTCGGCCTGGCGGGGACACTCCTTATAACGCCATTTGCGCTCGTTGCGCTTCTTTGGGTCGGCCTGGGCGGCCCCTGGCAGGCAAACCCGGCAGAGAACCAGATGCGGTATCTTGTCCTCATTGTTATGGCGACCGCGATCGCGAGTGGATTCGTGGTGCTCAGAGAAGCACTCAGCCAAGAAGGTGAACGCTTTTACGCGACCCTCGGCTTCGCGGCGATCATGCTTAGCGGCCCGCTCTATCTCATTTGGAATACTTTCGCGTTCGGAGTGTTCTTCGCTAAGGAACACGCTGGGGAGGTGCCCCAGGCGCTCCACTCGCTGGATGACATTTTCGATCTTCTACTTTTTCTTGCGGGGTTTCTGACCTATCTCGCGACGGTGGCGTTTGCGGCTTCCCTCGGTCGAGTGCAATGGCTGGGGCGCAAGGCAACTCGCGCATTCATGATCGTGAATGGGGTAGCGTTGCTGTTCCTCGTAATCAGAGGTGTCCAGTATCCGGACCCGAGAGCGACGCCATGGTACACCAGTCCCGGTTTTATTGTCGGAATCCCGGCTGTCCCATTCATCATGCCTTTCCTTTTTGGGGTCGTCTTGCTTCGGCGCGCCGGTGACGCGCAATCGCAAGAAGGGACCTAACCTCAACCCACCATTGTAATGAAAACTATTATCCTAATTTCACTCCTGGCCATCCTATGCACTACGGTCCACGCACAAGACCCAGTGAAAACATCGCCGCAATATTACAAAGTGCTGCTGGAGAACGATCAGGTGCGCGTCCTCGAATACCGGCTCAAAGCGGGGGAAAAGGAACCAATGCATTCGCATCCGACGGGCGTGGTATATGTGCTCAGCGGCACGAAACTTAAGTTTAGTCATTCAGGCGGCAGAACGGAAGAGAGAGCTGCTGCTGCCGGGGAGAGACGATTTGGCGCGATCCGACGACACACGCGGTGGAGAATATCGGCGATACCGAAGCCCATGCCATCGCTGTCGATCTCAAACGTTCTGGACCGCACAGTCCACTGACTACATGACTACTGACCGCAAACTACCGACTTCTGGACCTCTGACCTCTGACTTCTGTCCTCCAGCCTTCGCGCAAGGCTACGGCTTGGCCGGCTGATCCCTAGCGCAGCAATTTCTCTAGTGAGGCGTCGGGTTCGGCACCGAGCTCGGTTGCTTTGGTATAGTGGCGCTTGGCCAGTTCTTTCGATGGCGGAGAGGCGGTAG